>Ga0209006_10001672_pt1 | contig 20093 bp, 22 predicted proteins | sample JacPin_JW_Ref_O2_FD_188567 | JGI IMG/M metagenome (GOLD analysis project Ga0209006, IMG submission 188567) | Forest soil microbial communities from Algoma, Ontario, Canada - Jack Pine, Ontario site 1_JW_Ref_O2 (SPAdes) (version 2) | ecosystem: Environmental > Terrestrial > Soil > Boreal...
GGCGGTCGCCGCATGAAAGCTGCCCGACACGTTCACCGTCGCGTTTGGGCCGAAGACGATGCCGGCGGGGTTGATCAAATAGACATTGGCGCCCGAAATCGTGGACTTGATCGCGCCGTCGATCGAAGAAGAGCTACCGCCGGTCACCCGTCCGATGACGTTCGTTATCGTGGCAGGCCCGGCGAAGGTCGCGCTTTCGCCGCTCGAAAGGCCAAAAATGCCGAAACTTTGGAAAAGGTTGCCGCCGACCTGCTTGCCCAGATTTGCGCCAATTGTGTAATTGGGACCGACAAGCGTCTGCCCGGTCGAAAATCGCCCATCGATTGAAATATGCTGTGCCTGGGCCGACCCGGATACGACAGCGGCAACCAGTGAGGCCGCGACCCACACCCGTTCTGTCCTGGCGCAGAGTATCACGCAAGAGTTCCCGCAAAGCGGCATGCCGAGTATGCGGACGGCATCGACTCCTGTCCAGGAAAGCAAAACAAGGGCCTGCGGATGGTCGGTTTGTGGAGTCGGCGCCGCGTGTGGGACTGGCCAACAAGCCGTGGCGTGCAAAAGCCTTCTACGGCGCGGTCACAGCCGCAACTGCCGTTGGCGTCATCCTCAATTTCACGCCTATCGACCCGATCAAAGCATTGTTCTGGAGCGCCATGATCAATGGCGTCGTCGCGGTTCCGATCATGGTGATGATGGCTGGGTGCTATCCTTCGATAAAGTGGCCGAAAGCCGTGAGTGATTGGATGCGATCGCAGACGATTTTGGTGATCGCGAGCATGGGCGTGGACAGGACCGCGCCGGGTACACCCCACATCCAATACCAGAACACCAACGAGACGATGACGAGCACGGGGTTGATGGTGAAGCGGCGCGCGAGCAGCATCGGCGTGACGGTCTCACCTTCGATGATGTGAATGGCGAGATAGAGCCCAGCCGGCAAGAACGCTGCCCAAAGAGCATCGATCGATAGGAGCCCAACCAGAAAGAAAACCACGACGCCGATCGTGGGCCCCAGGATCGGCACGTAGTTGAGCAGGAAGGCCACGGTTCCCCACAGCACCGGATCCCCCAGTCCGCAGACAGCAGCGACTGTTCCGGTGGCGACGCCTACGGCAATATTCATGAGCGTAATCGTCGTGAGATAGGCGGAGATGTCGCTCTCGATCTGTTGCGAGATTTCGACGGCTTGGCGCTTGTTCTTGAAGCTGGGCAGCACTTCCACCAAGCGCCGCAAAAATGTATCGCCGGAGAGCAGCAGAAAGAAAAGCACGAGCACGGTTTCGAGCAAACCGGTCACGACCGAGCGGGTTCCGGCAAGCAGGCGCTGTGATAGCCCGGTACCTTCCACAGCAACCGACAGGGGTGCCGACGCCGTGCCCTGCGCCAGCGTCTCAGCGTGGCTCACGAATTTCTGGACGGCGCCGATCGGTTTGCTGAGGAAGCTAAGCCGTTCCTGCAATTTGGGGATACCCTCGGGCAGCTTCTGCGCCCAGGTCGCCGCAGGTCCGGATAAAATCGTGCCGAGACCCGCGAGCGCCGCGAAAACAACAAAGATCATCAAAAGCGCCGCGATCGCGCGCGGTAGGTACAGGCGCTGAAGGAGCCGCATGGCCGGCTGCAACACAAGCATCAGGACGACGGCCACCACAATCGGCAGCACGATTTCGGCGGCGGCGTAGCACGCGGCTAAGAGCGCCAGGGCGAACAAACCGCCAAGAAAGACGGCTTTTATATCCGTCGGCTCATGCGACTCGACAATTGCCGCCGGTGTTGGGTCTGCTTCGATGCTCTCCGGCACCCGAGAAGCGGCGACCGAATCAATTGCTGCCGCCGTAGCCATCCTAGAAGGAACCGTCGATGAGCGGCGTCGATAATACGGTCTTGTCCAAGGCGGTTTCTCCTACTTTTGCGTATCCGGCGGACACGCCATTTTTTCCAGGATGGAGGAATATCCGGGGCAGCGCGTGCCGCCCCGGACTCTCCGTATTTACTTCTTCGTCGAGTGCTTCTCGGCGCTCTTCTTGTGGGCATCGGCGGAGTGCTGATGCGCTCGCGACGAGTGCTCCTGCGCCTTCGCTGAATGCTCGTGCGCCGTCGCATGATCGTTTTTCCCGTGGTGCTCTGCCGCCGCCCGGTGAGCCTTGGCGGCATTCTCGTGATGGTCGGCGGCTTTGCTGTGCGTCTCTTTCGGCATCTCCGGCTCCTGTGGCAAACCTGCACGCGAACGTGCCAGTAAGTTGGGACTTGGACGGATGCTATCCAACGCATGGAAACGCCTTTCCTCTAGGGCAGTTCCTTTTTAATTATTTAGAATTTCTCCACCTTCTAGAGATGTAGAATGTTAAAATGTAAAAGATTCAACACAGGATTAGTTTAATAACGATAGCTGCAACGATTTATCTTAGTCGATGTTTGCAAGAGCCCGGTATCTCTTTCAAGATTTAGAGGGCGGGATCTTCCAACCTTTCGATGGAGATATTATGGCCAACGAACAACCCGACGCGATCGCCCTTCTGAAGGCCGATCACCGCAAGGTCGAGCGCCTATTCGCCCAGTTTGAAGCGGCCGCAGGTGCCAGTAAGAAGCAGGCTCTGGCAAATCAGATTTGCACTGAATTAACGGTGCACGCCACGATCGAAGAGGAAATCTTTTATCCGGCTTGCAAGGGGAAGGTTGAAGAGGACCGCCTCAATGAAGGATATGTCGAGCATGACGGCGCCAAGATTCTGATCGCCGAGATCGAAACCGGCAGTCCCGAGGGTCAATTTTACGATAGCAAGGTCAAAGTGCTCTCCGAGCAGATTGAGCGCCATGTCGGGGAGGAAGAGCGGCCGTCGACCGGCATTTTCTCTCAAGCGCGCGCGGCCGGGCTCGATATGGATGGCCTTGGCGCCCGTCTGGCGGCGCGCAAGAAGGCGCTGATGGCGCAATTCGCGACCGAAGGCATTCCAGCTCCTGAGACACGGACCTTCACCGGTCCCGATCTTGAGCAGAGCGCTCCGGTCGACGCGGACGTGGCGAAGGTCAAACGGGGCTTCAAGCGCCCCGGAGAGGCGGCGCTCTTGTTTACCTATCGTGCCTCCAGCCATCGACGGGACTAAAGTCGTGCCAAGAAATCCGTGGTTTCGTATCGGCCTCGATGCCTGGAGCCTTGGCGTCGAAGCAGCCTCCGTTATCGCCCTGCGTACGCTGAAGATCGCCGGCGGCGGTGACGCTGCCGGCGCTGAGGCCGAGCGGATGATCAACGAGAAAATCCAGGCCGGTCTGTCGCTGCAGACATTAGCGATGACCGGCGGCCTCGGCGCCACGCCTTACAGCGTCGCGGCCAAGACCTTGACGCACTATCGGCGCAAGGTGCGGGCGAACAGGCGACGGCTGGTAGCGGCGAAATAGCGGGCGGCGTTCAAAAGCACCGTAACGGGCAATTCAGGTTCCGCGGAGTTCCGCCGCTGACCCCCACCCCATAATCGGGCTGCTTCAGGCGGCGATCTTAAGCCGATCGCCCCGATGCCGATGCGCCGCGGGACGCGCCATGATCGCCTCGGCTTTAGTGTCGGGGACTAAGCCCATCAGACGGCGCAGCGCATCGCGGCCCCGCGACAGGCGCGAGCGGACCGTTCCGACCGGAACGCCGACTACCTTCGCTGCAGTCTCGTAGCCCATGCCTTCCAGACCGACGAGCAGAATGACCACGCGTTGCTCCTCCGGCAGTTTGGCGAGCGCGCGGTCAAGGTCGCGCAGTTCGAGGCGCTTGCCTTGGTCGGCGGCGCGGCTCAGCGACGGCTCGGTCTCGCTCATTTCGACAGGGGCGCCCTCGCGTACGCTGCGGCGAACCTGGTTGACATGCTGGTTATGAAGGATCGTGAACAGCCAGGCTCGCAGATCGGTGCCTTCGGCCCACAGATGCTGCTTGGCAATCGCGCGCACCAAACAATCCTGCACGAGATCGTCTGCCGAGCTTTCGTTACGGGTCAGCGCGAGGGCGTAGCGACGCAGGCGCGGAATTTCGGCTGCAATCCTCAGCGAGATATCAGACATCCGTTTCCCTACCTTCCGACCGGCACCAGGCTGCTGGTCTGCAATAGGCAGGGAATTTACTGTGGCCTTACAACTGCACGACGACAAACCGGCAATATTTTGTAATAAAATGTAACCAATCACATACAAACTGATTTATTGCAGAGAAATTATCGGTAGTATCAGCCATTCCTTCCAGGGCGCCGGAGAACCTTAGGAAAGACGCGCGCTGTTCGCACGTGGTGAGGGTCGGGTTTTGAAGTGGCCCCTGAAATCACGGTTCTAGTCGCCAAAGCGTTTTCCGAATTCACGTATGCCAGCGAATAAGACAAAGACAAATCAAGACGTCGGCACTGACCGATATTCAGGCGGCCAAGGCGGGATCGGCGACGTAGCGGCGGCAATGTTCCAGATAGGCGGTTTCATGGCTCGCCACGAGCTCGACGATGCTGGACCACAGCCATCCCGGCGCATCCAGGTTCGCGGGCCGGTTACGGCTGAGCTCGTCGCGCCATTTCGCGCGGGTTGCGGCATCCATCTGGCGGGCATGCGCTCGGCCGACCACCATTGCCAGGTAATGCGCTGCCTTCATGGCTTCCTCGCGACTGATCTCGTCGATTTCGAGTTTGAGGTCTTGCGGCAGCAGCTCGCGCATGAACGCGCCGCGGTCGAGAAATCGCATCGCCAGCATCCGTTCGCCGAGTGCGGGCGAAAGATGACGCGCGCCCTCGACGACGCGCATCGCGTTATCTCGCGGCATCGGCGCGTCGGAGTTACGAGGCGCCGCGGACTTGACCGCCTCCTTGATGTCGATCAGGCAAAGGCCGCCCTTCTTCGCATAGTTCTTGCCGACGCCGAGCAGGATCGCGAAGCGGAGTCGGCCCAGCGAGCTGCAGCCCTTCATCCAGTAGGCGGCGTCGAGCACCTGAACCCGGGCGCTGTTCTTGCGTGAGCCCAGCGTGGTTACGAGGCGTCGCGCTTCCTCGGTTGCGAAGATACGGTCGATCTCGGCTCGTTCCGCCGCACTCAGCGGCCAGAACCGTTTGCCGAGCGGTATTGTCGGCGTTGTATCCTCGATGCGCTCCTTCGCCAAATTCTCCCAGTTTCGCTCGACCGCTTGGCGCATGACGAATTGTACGCATTCCGGACGGCGGACGGATTTGGCCGGCATATCGTCGGTAAGCGCTTCCTCGTATCCCAGCATGATTTCTTCGAGCATTCTGGCCGTCGTCACGCCCGGCAGGTCCGAGCCGCGCGCTGCCATGGCTAGCGACAACCCGAGACGAATCAAATCATGCGCCGGGTTGCCGATGACCGTCTGATCGAGATCGCGTATCAGGATGTCGATCTTGCCGTCTTTATCGGCGACGGGACCCAGGTTCCCGACATGGCAGTCGCCGCAAATCCACACCGGCGGTCCCTGCGGGATTTTGCTGTTATCCGTCGTATCGAGCCACTCATAGAACTTGAGAGCGTTGCCGCGCACATAGGCATGCGCGGAGCTGGCCATCTTCAGATTCCGGCTCTGGCCGAGGACCGTTGCCCTCGCGCCCACCGTGGTCGTCTTTGCTGTTTTTGCCATTAAGTTGCTCTGCCAGGGGGATGAGGCCGAATCGCACGAACCCATCTAGCTCCAAGATGTTTTGAATTGGCTTTTGCGTGATCAAGCAAAATATAAATATTAACGTCACGATGGAACTTTGCTCCCCAAATTTTATTTGCCTATCGGACTTGCCCAGTTAAGCCTTTCAAAGGATTGAACTCAATGAAACCGCGATATCTTGCGGCGGCTATTGCCGTCTGCGCGCTGACAGTTACCGGCGCTTTGGCGCAGACCAACCCTGCCATCAGCACCACATCGGCGAATACCTCCGCGACCCCGTTGCCGGGCGCCAATAGCTTTTCTGAAGGCGAGGCGCGCGGTCGCATCGAAGCGCGCGGCTTCAGCGCCGTCTCCAATCTGAAGAAAGACGACCAAGGCATCTGGCGCGGCAATGCGACAAAGGATGGCCAGACCGTCAAGGTCGCGATCGATTTCAAAGGCAATGTCTTCGCCGAGTAGTCCGCGGCCCTTGTGGGCTGAGGTCAGAGCGTCCCATCCGAATTGATCGAATAAGAGGTTATCATGACCACCACTCTTAGCAGCCTTTACGATGACTACAGCGACGCTACGCGAACAGTGCAAGAACTCGAAGATGCTGGCATTCCGCACGCCGACATAAGCATGGTCGCGAACCGGGCGGCTAGCGGATATGTCGAAGAGCCGAGCCACGCGGGAGCCGGCGCCGGCACTGGCGCGACGGTTGGCGCAGTGCTCGGCGGCGGCGCTGGGCTCCTGGCAGGTCTCGGCATGCTGGCCATCCCCGGCGTCGGCCCGGTCGTCGCGGCCGGTTGGCTGGTCGCTACCGCAGTAGGCGCGGTTGCCGGCGGCGGGGTCGGTGCGGCCTCCGGCGGTATCATCGGCTCGATGACCTCCGCCGGAGTAGACGAGCGCGACGCGCATGTCTACGCAGAAGGCGTGCGCCGTGGCGGCACTTTGGTCACTGCACGCGTTCCGGAAAGCCAGGAAGCGACGGTCGCAGCGATCATGCGCCGCAACAACCCGGTAGATCCCACGGTTCGCAGCACTGACTATCGGAATGCCGGTTGGACACGCTTCGACGAGAGCGCCGTTCCATACACGACCGACGAAATCGAGCGCGAGCGGGGGCTTTATCGCACCAGCCGATCGCGTTAGTCGCTGTCTCGCGGGACGTCTATTTACATTCGCAAACGGGAGGGAATATGGCCGTGCGGCTATGTTTTCCTCCCGTTTGTGTCTCTGACCGATAGCCGCACCACGCCCCGCGCGAAGGACGGTCGCGATCACGGTGTCCACTTATGATCCGACCTCGCAGTTCCATCGCGATCCGGCGAACGGCCGGAATCAGAATGCGGCATTAGACCTCGGCACCACCGCCTCGTCGCGGATAGAGCGCTCGGGATCACCGGCGTCCCTATAGTGGACCTTTGCGCCCATGGCTTCGGGCGGTTCAATCGGGTTGAAACAGTCGTTAGTCCACAGACCTGGCCTGACCATCGAGCCGTTGAATCGGCCTCAGGTCATGGAGTTTTCGATCGCAGCCAGACGGTCATGCCCGGCTGCAAGCCAGTAGGCGACAAGCCTACCGGATCAATGCGAAGCAGAAACGTGTTCAAATCGTGGTCGCCGACCACTCGTGCTGCGCGCCATGTCGCGAACTCGCCGCGGGGGAGGATCTCCGTGACGCGAGCCCCGACACGGTCGTTGCCACCAGCAGCTGTCAGCTCAACGCCCGACCCGATCCGCAGATCGCCAAACTGGTCCTCGCGCACGTTGAAGCTCGCCCAGCGCCGGCCGTTTGCTTCGAGCGTCATTACCGGCTGACCCGGAATAATAGCTTCCCCGGGCTCGGCGACGATCAGCGCAACAGCGCCGTCAGCAGATGCTCGAATTCGCAGTTTGGCGACACGGGCGGCGATCACTGACGCCGATGCCTCAGCATTCGTCACTTTGGCATCGGCGATCGCCAATTCTTCGCGGGTTGGCCCCAGATGCGCTGCCTGGTAGGTTTCCTGAGCGGTCGCCAGTTTCGCGCGCGCCGTACCGACGTCGGCGATTGCCTCATCGAGGTCCTGGCGCGAAGCAAACCCGTCGGCGGCGAGCTGGGATTTTCGCGCGAATTGCTGGTCAGCGTACAGCAGATTGGCCTTTGCCATGTCGATCTCGCGCTGAAGCATATCGACCTGCTCCTCGCGAACCCCCGCGTACACCCGATCACGAGCAGCCCGTGCTTCGTCAACTTGTGCGTTGGCCAACACCAGCGCGGCTCTCAGCTCGGGATTGTCCAGTTCGACGAGGTCATCACCTTGGTGCACGCGCTGGTCGATCGACACGAGAAAGCGCGCGAGGCGCCCGCTGATCTCGGGCGCGATCTTGATCTCCGTCGTGTGGACCAGCCCCGGCGCGCTCGGCGCGATAACCCCGGAACCTATGGTCAGAAACAACAGGATCCCGCCGGCGCCCAAGAGAGCTACGACCGCAGCGATGGTATGGGTGTGGCGGCCCATCCTAAGAGGCATAGGCTGGCCGCCTCACCGCCCTATGCCGGGCCGACGCCGCAACGGCGATCGTGAAATAGACCGCGGCCAGCAGCCACAGATAAAGCCAGTCGGCGCGCACCTCGGCGAGCGAGGCGCCCATCTGATTGATCCGCACCAGCCCGTCGATAGCCGACTCGCTCGGAAAGATACGCCGGAGATAGTCGAGAAGCGGCGGTATCATCTCGCGCGGCCAGGAAACCCCAACCAGGAAAAATTGCGGCAGGGTCGTGGCGACGAAGACAAGGATGGCGGTCTCTCGATGCTTGAATAAGCGACCGACGGCCTGGCCCATCATGCTCGTCGCGAGAATAAAGGGCAGTGCGAACAGCGCCATGTCAGCGAGCCGGCCGAGCGTGGAAAAACCGTAGATCCGCGGCAGGACGACGAGAAACAGAACAAGCGCCGGGATATAGATGGTCACATGAGCGAATGCTCGGCCGAGCAAAGTCGCGGCGGCGCTCGTTGCATTCCTTGCCGGACCGCTTTGAGTGAGGCCGAGGCCGGTCAGCATTGCCGCCCCCATCAGCAATGTCTGCTGGATGATTAGCACGAAGGCAGCGGGAACCACATAACTCGCGTAACCGCCGGTGGGGTTGTAGAGCGGCTCCGTCATTAGCTCGACGGGACTCAGCACTGCCAATGCGGTCTTAACCGCCGCCCCGTCAGGCCGATTGCCGAGCGAGGCGTCCACCACGTTCGTGTCGGCGGCGGCTTCAAGAATTCCCTGCAAGGCGCGATTGAATAGGATGAAATAGGCGGAATCGACATAGGCGGGAAGGCGAGCCGTATTCCCCTTGAGAATTTCGCGTTCGGTGTCGGGCGGGATCTCGACGATGGCAAAGACCTTGCGCGCAAACAGCGCCTGCTGGGCTACGTCGAGCGCCGGCGCGCGAACCGCGACTGAGATGGCCTCATCAGCGTCAAGCGTTTGAATGAAGCGGCGACTGAGCGCGGTATGGTCATCATCGACAACGGCTATCGGAATTTTGCGAACGAGTTGCCCGAGATAAGGTTGCGGGTAGAACACGCCATAAAACACCGGAGCGATGATCAGCATGCTGAAGACCGCGCGATCGGCGATCACGCGGCGCCATTCGCCGAGAAAGGCACGGCCCACGCTGGGGTTGGGGCCATCCGTCGGCAACGGTTCCTCCTCTTCCCGGCGGGCCGGCGAGAGGCGGCGCAGACGCAACCACGCCAGCGCAAAGAGGACGAGCGTCATGCCGGCCAGGATCGCGAAGGGCAATGCCGAGACTTGCACGGGCGAGCCGCGCGCCGCCTGGTCAGTCAAAATCTGCTGATACCAGCGCAGCGGCAGCATGGCGCCCCAGCCCCGGGCGAAGCCGCTCATCGCCAACACCGGCAGCCCGATACCGGCGAAGCCGAAAGCGGGCGAGGTGATGATCGCGGTCAGGCTCAAGCCGACGGGGAGGTCGCGCACGAGCAGTTGCAGCAGCGCGGCCAGCGACTGATAGGCCGCGATGAAGAGAGCCGCTGACACCACAATCATGAAAATCGAACCGCGATAGGGGAGTTCGAACCCCGCATGGAGGATCAGCGCATCGATGGCGAGGAGCACGAAAAAGACCGCGAACAACGGCAGCATTTTGCCGGTGAGCGCGACCAGCGCGCTGCCTCCCGCGCAACGCAACCAGGCCCGCCGGTTGCGGCGGGAGAACTCGGTTCCGACTGCGTAACCGGTCGCGATCGCGATGATCACGTGGAGCGTGGTCGGCATCACGGCGCGCAGCAGGAAAGCGGCGTAATTAACCGCTGGATTGGTTAGCACATACTCCTCAACAACGATGGGGCCGCTGCCGACCGGTTGCAGCCGGACCTCGTGCAAGGGCGCTATATGCGCCGTCGCCGCGGAGATCGCGTCGCTCAATCCCTTCGCCGCGATGTTGCCCGGCGTGAAATACTGTGTGTTGTAGAAGGCGATGACTTGCGGTCGACGTCCGGCCAAAAGGTCTTGCTCGAACTGCGACGGTATATAGACCGCCGCTATGGCCTCGCCGGAACGGATCGCTTGGGTAGCGATCGTTAGACTGTCGCCGCGTTGGGTGATGCGCAGGCCCGGGGCCGCCGCAATCTCCTGAATAACGTTATTCGAGGTCGCGGAACGGTCCATGTCGACAATCACGACATCGAGCCCGCGCACGACTGCGCTGCTGAATGTCCAAGCGAGGATCGCAAAGGCGATCAGCGGGACCGCGACGAGCAAAAAAAGGCCCGCGGGGTCGCGACGAAAGAACCGGACCTCGCGTACTGCGACCAGCAGGAGGCTCGGGCGTGCCGGACATCTCACGATGAGCGCCTTGTCCAATCGGTGTAGACGCTCATTCCGGGCCGCAAACCGTCGATTTTCTCAACCGGATAGGCGCGGATGACAAAGGTTCGCAGGTCGAAGTCGCCGGTGGCGCGCGTTGCTCGCCAGCCCGCATATTCGCCCTTTGTCGCGATCACTCGGATTTCGGCCATGATCTGGCGGTCTCCAAGCGCGGGGATGCGGACCGCCAATCGGTCTCCGATTTTAAGACCGGCCATCAGATCTTCGCGCAGTGAAAAACCCAGCCACGTGTCGTTCAAATCCACCAACGACAGGAGCGGAATGCCGGGGATGACGACCTCGCCCTCCTCAACCGGGATCTGATAAACTTGCGATGCAACCGGCGCGCTGACCGCCAGTTGATCCACCAATGCCTTGATCGTTTCGATTTTTGCTACTGCCTTGCCGACATTCGCCTCGGCGATCTCGTGTTCCTCGCGGGTGAAACCTCTCACCGCCTCCTGATAGGCTAGATTCGCTTGGTCGAGCCGTTTTTGCGCCAATGTCAGAGCGTCGGAATCCTGGTCAAGCTTTGATTGCGGAGCAAATTTGTCGGCGGCGAGCTGCCGGGTGCGCCCATAGGTCTGCTGCGCGAGTGTGAAGTCGGCTGTAGCCCGGTCGATTTCGGCCTTGCGTTCGGCGACAATCTCGGCGCGAGTTCCAACGTTGATGCGCGCCAGTTCGGCGTCAGCGACGATTTTTTCAGCCTCGGCCTCGTGAAGCTCGGCCACCAACTCGGGGTTATCGATTACCAACAGGGTGGCGCCGACGGCCACATTCTGTCCGCGCACCACAACAACTTTTGAGAGGCGACCGGAGACTCGGGCCGCGATATCAACGCGCGTGCTTTCCACCTCGCCCTGCACCAGCAAGGGCTCCGGGCGCGCCAGATACCAGATCGCCAAACCGATGATGGCGACAAACACGACAGCAACCACGATCGCGCGCGGATCGAGGCGGCGGCGGGTCGGCGGCGGCGGCGTGATCATGGAGCGCTCGCGGCGTTGTACAAGCGGCGGATGCGCTCGGAAAACCAGCTGTTCAGACCGCTCGTCGACACGGTGTGGTCCATTTCGCTCGCGGCAGTCGAAAGCGGGTTTGCCATAGCTTTCTCCTTAAGCGAGCAGGACATAGAGCCAAGCAAGCACCGTCGGCAGCACCGTCGCGGCGAGTACGCCATAACCACTGAGATACGCGTTGCGGATCTCGAACCCGTAGCCGGCATCCCAGGCGAGGTGCCGCATGCCGTTGCAGAGGTGGTAGAAGAACGTAAGAGACCAGAAAAACAAAAGCAGCCGCCCGATAGGCGAGATGATCAGCACGTGTGTCGATGCAAAGTGTTGGCCACCAGATTCTACTGCAACCAGCCACCAGGCAATCATGATCGATGATTGCAGCAATACGATCCCAGAAATCCTATGTAGGATCGACAATGCCGACGTAATTTGGAAACGATACCACTTTGGAAACACGAATGTGACAGGGGGTATTCCATGACTGACCGTCGTACACTGTCGTTTGCGATAGCCGAATGTTAGGAGGGACAGCTTAGTGTGATCTTCCACTATCGCCCTGCGATTTTACTGATCGCACGGCTAATGTTGGCTCCGATAGCGAGCGTTATGGCCGCATAGGTCAACTGAATTCCGAAGGTGGATGCCGTTTAGCGAGGCTTGTGCCGGAGCCGGGGCCAACGAAAAGCCCAATTTAGCCAATATCCAAAGAGCTACGCAAGATGGCGCCAAATTCCTCGAACTATTACATGGATGACGGCTACCATTATTGCAGAAAGCCGATACGCGGGGGTACGACTGGCTGAAGAAGCCGCGCGCAAACCCAGACCCGGCTCCCTCGCCTGCCCAACCCGGCAACGGAAGATAGGCGCGCGGCGGCGGGTTGGCTCTGAGCCCCCCGCTCTTGCGATGGCAGGTTCCGCCGGTATAGCGCACAAATGGGGTAGCGCATCTTCCCGGGCCGCGGGAGGGCCGGTGATGGCGCGGGAGCGTTCGGCCGATCCGGGCCGACCGACCGTGGCGCTCGGTGGCTCTACACCTTCTCTTCGGCCGGAGCGATACTGGCTGCGCTCATCGTTTCGCGAGCGCCGGCAACCCGGTCGATCGCTGTCGGAGGCCTATTGCGCGGTGATGCCGCCGTCGACGACGAGCCCCGCCCCGGTCATGAAGGCGGCGTCGTCGGAGGCGAGGAACACGATGCCCTTGGCGATATCGTTGGGCGTGCCCATGCGGCCGATCGGCAGACGCTCGATGACCTGGCGACGCGCCGCCTCGATGTCGTTGGTGCCGATGTTGCGTGCCCGGGTGGCCAGCACCTGGTCGCCCATATCGGTGTCGATCGTGCCGGGGTGCATTGAGTTGACCCGGATACGGTATCCCTTGCGGGCAAATTCCAGCGCGGCAGATTTGGTGAACAGTGTCACCCCGCCTTTGGTCATCGAGTAGAGCGGGTCTTGCGTCGAACCGACGAGACCGGCAGTCGAGGCAAGGTTGACGATAGCGCTGCCGTGAGGGCTCTGTTGCGCCGCCTCCCGCAAGGCGGGCAGGCACAGCTTGGTGCCGAGGAACACGCCGGTCAGGTTGACCGCGCATAGCCGCTGCCATTCGGCGAGGCTGGCGGTTTCGATGTCCTTGCCGAGAAACAGCCCGGCATTATTGACCAGGATATCGAGCTTGCCGAAACGGCCGACCGCAGCGGCGACCGCGGCGTTCCAGTCCTCCTCGCTGGTCACGTCGAGATGAACGTAGAGAGCCGCGTCGCCGAGCGCGCGAGCGGTCTCGCGGCCGCGTTCGTCGAACACGTCGCCGATCGCCACCGCGGCGCCGGCCTCGACCATCAGCCGCGCGGTCTCGCCGCCAATGCCGCGCGCCGCCCCGGAGACCAGCGCCACCTTGCCGTCCAGTCGGTTCATCGCTGGCCCTCCTCAGGCGGCTCCGATTGAGGTCCGCGGTCAGTTTTCGAGCTTCATACCCTTCTGCACACCGGACCGCGAACCAATCCGCTCGCCCCAGGCTTGCAGATGCTTCAGACCGGCATTGTCCGGAAGCGCCTTGCGGCCGGCATAGATTGGGTAGACCGCCAGATCGGCGGCGGTGATTTCGTCGCCGGCCAGATATTGCATCTTGGCCAGTTGCGCGTCGGCAAAGCGCCACAGATTGACGAAGCGGTCCTCATAGAACTTGATCGCCGAATCCGGCACCTTTTCCGGCATGCGCGCCCCGAGGAAGAAGATGGTCTGGTTGACCGACGCGTAATCGGCCGCGCCCTCGGCCATCCACTGGAACATGCGAACCCGGGCGATCGGGTCCGCCGGCAGGAATTTCCCGGTCTTCTCGCACAGATACATCAGGATCGACCAGGACTGGGTCACGGTCAGGGGCTTTCCCCCTGGCCCTTCGGGATCGATCAGGGTTGGGATACGCGCAGTCGAGTTGATCTTGACGTAGTCAGCGGCCTTTTGGTCGCCTTGACCCAGATTGAGCACATGGATCTCGCACGAAACGCCGCATTCATTGACCGCGATCGCGGCGCGCTGCCCATTGCCGGTGCCGGCGGTGTAAAGCTCCATTTCTCGCCCTCTCTTATCGACTGAAGTTCATCATAACGTCATAGCGCCAGCCATGGATCGTGCGGAGGAATGCATGGTGCATCCAACGTTGCGTGCTGACGACGGCACCGGCCGCTCAACGATCGATAGCAGACCTCGGGGACCGGCGACAATCTACCCATTGCGAACACGCTCGGCTTTGAACGGACCGCGGTTGGATGTGGCGGGGGCAGGCTGCTTGAAATAACGCAGTGCTCTAGCTCCGCACCAGAACCATGCCTGTCAAGTATGCCCCCGACCCTACAAAGTATTTTTAGGTGAGCCGAGGCTAACCCAAATCGTCGCTCAACGGCACGCATCAGGCGTGTCGAAGGAGCGACGAGATGAGCACCCCCGTTGTCTTGATTACTGGTGCCTTGACCGGCATAGGGCGCGCGGCGGCATTGAGCTTCGCGAAGGGAGGCGGCCGGATCGTCATCTCCGGTCGCCACGAGGACGCCGGACAGGCACTGGCCACGGAGTTGCGCGCGCTCGGCGCCGAGGTCGAGTTCGTCCGTGCCGACGTGCGCCACGAAGACGAGGTGCGCGAGTTGGTCGACCGGACGGTCGCCCGCTTCGGTCGGCTCGACGCAGCCGTCAACAACGCCGGCACCGAAGGCCATCCTGGCCCGGTTATCGAGCAGTCGGCCGACAGCTACGCAGCCACTTTCGATACCAATGTGCTCGGCACGCTCCTCAGCATGAAGCATGAGTTGCGGGTGATGCAGGCCCAGGGCGGCGGCAGCATCGTCAACATCTCATCGACCTATGGTCACCTCGGCGCGCGCGGCGCGTCGGTCTATTCGGCAAGCAAGCATGCCGTCGAGGGGCTTACGAAGTCAGCCGCCCTTGAGGCGGCAGGATCGGGCGTACGGGTCAACGCCGTCGCGCCGGGGCCGACCGAGACCGCGATGCTCAACCGCTTCACCGGCAGCGCCGAACGAAGGGCCGGCCTTGTTGCGGGCGTACCGCTCCAGCGCGTCGGCGAGCCTGACGAGATCGCCAACGCGATCGTCTTCCTCGCATCCGACAGGTCGTCCTTTACGACCGGTCAGGTGCTCTTCGTCGACGGTGGCAAGTCGGCAACCTAGTCCCGCGCAACGCGACAACCAAAGGTGACCCCCCCAATGGAACAGACAGTCCAGGCAGCAGCGAAGCCGATCAAGATTCCCGGCCCGGATCATCCGATCTCGATCGAGCGTAACCCCGGCCGAGTCGTCGTCTCGGTCGCGGGCCGGGTGATCGCCGATACGCGCGAAGCGCTCACGCTCCACGAGACGCACTATCCCGCGGTCCAATACATCCCCCGCAAGGATGTCGACATGGCGCAACTGGCCCGCTCCGATCACACCACCTACTGCCCCTACAAGGGGGACGCCTCGTACTTCAGCATCACCGTTGGCGGTGAGCGCTCGATCGATGCGGTGTGGACCTACGAGACACCCTACGCGGCTGTTGCCGACATCAAGGACCACCTCGCCTTCTACCCCGACCGCGTCGACGCAATTGAGATTGGGTCATGACCAGTTTCACGGAAGAACGCACTCGTGACACGCGCCTGCTGCTCGCGCTCATGAAACGTACCCAGATGATCCGCCAGCCGCCGCTTGAGGTGGGCCGAGTTCGATCCCGGCGCGCGGAATCGCACACGGGGAATCCGCCTGATATTCCCGGCTTTCAGACCCGTTGATCAAATCATCCCGTTTGCTGGCGGCTGGACCGTATGAGCATCGAACCGCTTCGACACATGCGCTACCAGTTCGTCTGTTCTTGAGAGAAAGAGGCTGAGAACCGGGGATGTATTGGCCCGGTGGTAACCCAAAACCACATCGACCGACGGCGCCTCTTCAGCGAGCGGTCGGCTGGTGACTGACCGGGTAAGGAAATTACGCGTGTTTACGGGCGCCAGGGCCAGTCCGCCGGTTGAGGCGACGAGTGACATGAGCATGGAGATATATTCAGCCCGGTGCGCTGGCTGTAAGTCTATGCCCCATCGCCGGAAATAATGGTCTATCAGCGTGCGCACGACGGGCGCCTGGTCCGCCAAACCGATGAACGTCTCTCCTACAAAATCCGACGGCAGAATTGTGTCATGCGACGCCAGAGGGTGATCGCCTGATAGAAAGACCAACAGTGGTTCCGTCATCAGAACCTTGTAGACAAGATCAGGGTGGCCTTCCTCAGGTCTCATGAAAGCTGCATCCAACTTCCCGGTGGCAAGACCCTCGGCGAGTTGCGGCGAGTGTTTGGTGGAAATTGTGACCTCAAGCCTCGGCAGCTCATCGCGCAGAACATGCATCACTGCGGGCAGCCATTCCGGCTCCCACCCGCTCAGAAATCCTAGCGCCAACGTCCTCTGCTCCGGATGAGCGGCGCGCCGGGCAGCGGATGCGGCGGCCTCGACCTGCGCCAGGGCGAGCCGCGCGTGGTCGAGGAATGCGCGACCGGCCGCGGTCAATTCGATGCCGTGCACGCTGCGGTTCATAAGCCGTGCGCCGACCTCCAATTCGAGATCGCGGATTTGCCGGCTGAGAGAGGGCTGCGCGGTGTGCAGCCGTTTCCCGGCCGCGAGCGTCAGGCTGCCCGCTTCGGCGACGGCGACGAAATAGCGAAGGTGCCGCAGTTCCATGCGGGGTCCCATATCGCTCAGGCATGCCCCCCAACTTATAAAGTCTTTTGCGCAGGCGCCATGGATTCCTACGTACCCCACGACCGAAGCGCCCCGAAGACATCCGTGGGCCTTATCAGCTTCCTGGCTTGCCATCCATGCTCCGGCGGCAGGAGCGCGAAACCGTGAGGAACCCGGAAATGAGCAACCCAGTCGTATTGATCACCGGCGCTTTGAGCGGGATCGGGCGCGCGTCCGCCGTCGCCTTTGCCAAGAAGGGCGCGAAGGTGGTCGTTGCGGGTCGGCGTGATGAGGCGGGCAAGGCGCTCGTAAAGGAGTTGCGCTCGTTCGGTTCGGAGGCCGAGTTTATCAATGCCGACGTCCGCAAGGAGGATGACGTCCGCACTCTGGTCGATGAGACCGTCGCACGGTTTGGCCGTCTCGATGTCGCGGTGAACAATGCTGGCACCGAAGGCCAGGTCGGCCCGATCACCGACCAGACCGCGGAAAGCTATGCCGCGACGTTCGACACGAATGTTCTCGGCGTGATCTTGAGCATCAAGCACGAGGTGCGCGTCATGCAAGCACAGGGCAGCGGGAGCATCATCAACATCTCCTCGACCTACGGCCACGAGGGCGCGGCAGGCGCCTCCATCTATGTCGGCAGCAAGCACGCCGTCGAAGGCATCACCAAATCGGTGGCGCTCGAGATCGCCAAATCGGGAATCCGTGTCAACGCCGTGGCCCCTGGCCCTACGGACACGGGCATGTTGACCCGTTTTACGGGCACGCCGGAGAACAAGGCGGCTCTGGTGACGGGTGTTCCGATGGGTCGCCTCGGCCTCTCGGAAGAGCTTGCCAACGCGATCGTCTTCATCGCCTCGGACGAGGCTTCATTCATCACCGGCCATGTCCTCAATGTCGACGGCGGTCACACCGCTAACTGACCTTGTCCGAGCGCGGAGGATTGCTCCGCGTGCTTGCGGGCGAACGTACCGTCCCTGTCGCCATGCCGCTGGTCGAGGCGGGGCTGCCGTATTCTTACGCTGCGGCTATTTTTTGCCGCGGTGAGCATTCTCGATATTTTATCTCAAGGGTGCCTTTTCTTCCACGAAGGGTGTCAATGCGCGAGCCTCAGCGGAGTTAGGCGCGATGACCACGGCCGTGATTCGATCGTTCAAGCCCGAACTGGGCTTGGTACGCGGCAGCGACAGATCGATCATCCCGCGCTTGGAGCGTGGCGAGCCCAGCCAATTCGAGCTTGTGAGCGACCGGCATGGCCAGGGCTGCGCGGTCGATATCGCGCCCCTCTAAACGCTGGCGACCCAATAGGCCCTCTCGACGAAGACGGAGGCGGCTATATTCGCGCGATCTCCGGTACCGTTCGACGCCGTGTCGCGGCGGCGCATGCAAATCTTCACCGTCAAGTTGTTGGTGATGATTCTGATGGCGACCGCCTTCGCCGTGTCGCGCGGCTGTCCGCCGTTCAGGGCGCTCGCGTTGTTTTGCGGCTGGCAGAGCGTCTTTGCTTCGGCGGCAGCGCTCTTTCATCGCCATCGACTCGACGCCGGCTTTCTGACCGCCTGGGATGAAATGGCGGCGTTCCTGGGTGTCGCGGAACTGGCGCGGCTGATCGCGGCATTCGCCGGATAGCGAACGGACGAACCACACAAGCGGGGTTATTCGAAAAGACCGATGACCGATCTTCTGATGATTATCCTGTTGGTGGCGACCTTTGCTGGCGCGGGTTGCTACATCTGGGCCTGCGATCGTATTACCGGCCCTCCATGGTGACGGCATGACCTGGCAAGGCTGGGCACAAATCGCCGTATTCGCGGTGCTGATCACGGCTTTGGTGAAGCCGCTGGGCGCCTATATCGCCGGAATTGTCGAGGGTAAGGCCAAAATACCGCGCGCTATCGGCGCTCTCGAGGGCGGTCTTTACCGGGTTGCCGGCGTCGATCCCCTGCGAGAACAGAATTGGGTCAGCTACGCCTTCGCGGTGCTCTGCTTCAATCTCTTCGGCATCGCCGTCCTCTACCTGCTGCAGCGCGTGCAGAACGTGCTTCCGCTCAATCCGCAAAAGCTCGACGCTGTCGCCCCGGATCTGGCGCTGAACACGGCGGTCAGCTTCGCGACCAATACCAGCTGGCAGTCCTATCCCGGCGAGACGACACTCAGCTACCTCACCCAGATGGCGGGAATCACCGTCCAGTCCTTTCTCTCCGGCGCCACCGGAATTGCGGTTGCGGTTGCGCTTACTCGCGGCTTCGCGCGCCGCACCTCCGAGACGATCGGCAATTTCTGGGTCGATCTGACCCGCATCACGCTTTACGTGCTGTTGCCGATCTGCATCGTCGCCACGCTGTTTCTGATTTGGCAGGGCGTGCCGCAGACCCTTGGCGGCTACGTCGACGTGACGACCCTTGAGGGCGCGCATCAAGTGCTGGCGCGCGGCCCGACAGCGTCGCAGGAGGCGATCAAGCTGCTCAGCGGCGACGGTGGCGGTTTCTTCAATGCCAATTCGGCCCATCCATTCGAGAACCCCGGCCCGCTCGGCGGCCTCGTGGAGATGCTGCTGATCTTCCTGATCGGCGCGCCGCTCACCTATACCTTTGGCCGCATGGTCGGAGATCAGCGTCAGGGCTGGGCCCTCTTCGCCGCCATGAGCGTGCTGTTCCTCGCCGGGCTGACCGTTGTCTATGCCAACGAGGCGACGCCCAATCCGGCGCTGGCCCCGCTCGCCGTCGATCAGGCCGCAGGCCCGTCGCAAGCGGGCGGCAACATGGAAGGCAAGGAGGTCCGCTTCGGCATCGCGCAATCGGCGCTGTTCGCCGCCGTCACCACCGCCTCGTCGGATGGCGCGGTGGACTCGATGCACGACAGCTTCATGCCACTCTCGGGGTTCGTGCTGATGGCGAACATGATGCTCGACGAGGTCATCGTCGGCGGCCCCGGCTCGGGTCTCTTCGGCATGCTGCTGTTCGTCATGGTCGCCGTATTTGTCGCCGGGCTGATGATCGGGCGCACCCCCGAATATCTCGGCAACAAGATCGGCGGCAACGAGGTGAAAATGGCGATGCTGGCGCTGTTGATCGTACCCGCCTTCATCCTGGGATTGCCGGCGGTCGCCGCAGTGCTGCCGGCGGGTCTCGCGGGCCTCAGCAATACCGGCCCGCACGGCTTCTCCGAAATCCTCTACGCCTACACATCCGGCGCCGCCACCAACGGCAGCGCCTTCGCGGGCCTCAGCGCAAACACCCCGTTCTATAACCTGACCTTGGCGGCGGCGATGTTCGCCGGCCGCTTCCTGGTCGTCGTGCCGGTGCTGTGCATTGCCGGGATGTTGGTCGCCAAGGGTCGCGTGCCGCCGGCCATGGGCACGATGCCGACCCACGGGCCGCTATTCGTCTCGG
>Ga0209006_10001673_pt1 | contig 20090 bp, 16 predicted proteins | sample JacPin_JW_Ref_O2_FD_188567 | JGI IMG/M metagenome (GOLD analysis project Ga0209006, IMG submission 188567) | Forest soil microbial communities from Algoma, Ontario, Canada - Jack Pine, Ontario site 1_JW_Ref_O2 (SPAdes) (version 2) | ecosystem: Environmental > Terrestrial > Soil > Boreal...
TTCCCAACCATCGCTCCGCAGAGGCGAGATAGCTCGACCCCGCTGTGAGGTAGTCGTACTCGGAGGCCATCACAGACAAGCCGTCGCCGTGTGAAGCAGTATCCGCTTCGTCCCAGGGGAAACCGAAGCCGAATGGGTCATGCCGCGCCTGTACTTCGGCGGCTTGGAGTTTTTGACCGAGCGCCGCGATCAGCTGCGCTTCGTCCACCGCGAGCCCGGGTGGCTCCTCCTCGGCTCGCAGCGCGCGCACGAGCTCGAAGTCGGCCAGGCCGCTCACGTCGTACAGGTTCAACCCTTCGCCACCGTCGGGGTTGTGTGTGATGTATTCGCCTGCCCAGTGAGCCGCGTCTTCGAGGTAGTAGAGCGGCTGGGAGTGCGGGAGGCCTGCCGGAAGCTGCGCGCCGGAGGACAGCGCGTCCGCGAGCTCGGTGGCGCCCAGCTCGAGATCGTCGCGCCATTCGGTCTCCGGATAGAAGTCGAATGGGATCGTCGTGAGCAAATTGCCCTGTGGGTCGGTGTTCGCCAGCTCGAAGATGTGCTCGGCCGCGAGCAGGCAGCGCGCCGCGAGCGCTGGGCGCGTCCTGTCGAACACCTGGAAGCACTCAGCAAATGCCGCCGCGTCGCGGCCGGCGAGGTTGGGACTGACAGGCGAACCGGGCGGCCCGCCGCGGAACACCGGCCGGTGGCGAATGAAGCGGTACAGCGGGTTCGCGCCGGCGTACGTGTCGTCTTCCTGAGGCAAACGCCAGATGTCGTGATCGCCGATCGTGGTCGCATTGCCCTCTCCGATACCGACCTGGTAATAGAGCGTGCGCGTCGTGTCGTTCCACATGCGCAGCAGCCATTCGGCGCCGAAGCGCGCCTCTTCGGTGAAGTTCGACTCCGCCGCCCCCGCCCCCATCTGCCTGGGGAAGTCGCGCACGCCGATCAGCTGCAGATCCACCGCGTAGCTGGTCGTCTGCACGAACTTCAGGTAATCGCCGGCGTCCCACCAGCCCCCGGCGGCGTCGATCGTCTCGCCGAGGCTTTCCAGTTCGCCCTTGAATTCGCCTTCTTCGTTGACCGTCGGCGTGAGATAGGTCATCGCGTGCTCGTCGTTGAGGTGCGCGGGCGCGATGCGCAGCGCCGAGGGGATGAATTCGGGGCCGTCGCGCTCGTTCTCGTAGAAGGACAGCGAGTTCGCCAGTGGCACTCGATACAGCAGTTCTGCCGGAGAGATCGCGAAGGACGGCGAGGTTGCGGGCGCGTGTCCCGCGAGCGAGATCGTGTAGGTGCCGGGCACCTGCACGTCGTCGAAGTCGATTGGGTAGACGTAACGGAAGTGTTTGTTCCACGAGCCGAGCGACGCGCCCACGGTTCCGTCGAACAGGATCGCTCCCTGCGCGGAGCGCACCGTGAAGGTCTGTCCGCTCTCGCTTCGGTGAGACATCAGGTATGCGCGCTTGGGCGCGGTGGTCGGGTAGCCCACCTGATTGACACGAATGAAGGCAATGCCGGCTGCGTGTGTCGCCGACGCGAGCGCACCTGCAGAGCCGGCTACGAGCACCGTCATCGCCACCACGATCCCCACCAAACGCGACGCCGCCACCGAGTTGCTCAACACCTGCCCTCCACTGTGAGGAAGGCTAGCCGGTGGCCGAAGGCGAGGAGCGGACTACGTCCCTGCGGCGTTCGACGCTGGGCTCGTTCAAGGAAGTTTGCCGTAGCTATTTTCGGGTTTGGGCCCCGTGGCGAAGAATGCTTTTGCGGAGTCGAAGCCCGATTCGTACAGGTATTTCTTTTCTTGGGGTGAGAGGTTGAAGTTCAGCGTCGAGACCTCGCCCGTGGGAATCGGGATCACGCGCTGTTCGAAGCGGCTCTCTGCGAACTTGTCGAGCGCGTTCATCGCCGTGTCGAGGATGCCTTCGAGCATCTGCTTGGGCCACTCGATGCCCCCGATCTTGCGATACGTCGCTTCGTTCTCCTTGGCGTCGAGACCGCCGTGGAGGTGATAGCCCCAGGTGGGATGGCGCGGTTCGGGCTTGTCGAACACGAACACCGGAAACGCCCCGGCCACGCCACCGTCGACGAACACGCCTTCCTTCTTCGTGAAGCGATCCCACAGGCCGCCGACGGGCGGGAAGAAGTACGGGTACCCGGCGCTGATCCGCACAGCCTTGGCGACGGGGAAGTCGTCTTTGTCGAACGGCTTTCCTCTTTCGTCCTGGTAGAGCTCGACGTCGCGCGGAAACTCCACCATGCGCGAGTGAGCGAGATCAGTGCCCACGACCACCAGCGTGCGCCCGGTGAGCGCCGTGAGCTCGCCGAACGTAGTTGTCCTACTGATGCCTTTGCCCGGCGAGCTCTCAAGGAGCTCTTCGATCCAGTTTGTGAGCTCATCGCCTTTGACGATTGACTCGTGGAACACGAGGTCCCGTACTGCGCCCAGCACGTGGATCGGACTTCCGTAGTCGGCTATGAGACCGAAGTCGAAGGCATCCAGGGTCTTCGTGAGGAGCCCGGCGTCGTAACCCGCGGCCAGCGCCATCGCTGTGATCGCCCCGGCGGATGTACCCGCCAGCTCATGCCACTCGCTGTAGCCGGCTTCTTCAGTTGCAGTGAGCGCGCCCGCGAACGCGAGGCCCTTGATACCGCCGCCCGAAAACACCCCATCAGCCGCTAGCTGCCCGTGCCCCGCGGCCTCTACGTCAGGACTCATATGACGCCCCAATTCCGACTAGCCGATGCTTTCGCTTCTTATATCAGGCTGGGGAGCTCGCAACCAAGCGACGAGCTCGGCGTGGCAATTGACCGATGTCGCCCCTGTTAGGGGCGAGGATCAGGCTTCCGTTTGAACAGCCGCCGCGAGAGCGGGCTGGCCGGATTCTTCGGCCGACTCACCGATCGTCGCGTTCAATGCGTCGCCGGTCAGCTCTGAGTCATCTGCGGGCGCCAGCTTCCGCGCATCCTTCTTGGCCTTCTTGTCGAGCCGACGCTCGCGAAGGCGACTTTCGCGGGTGAGCTTCGCCATCGTTGTCTTCTTCTTGCCGCTGGAGGCCATATGTCAGTCCCTTCTCGGTTCGGATCGCGTCCACGCCGCGATCACCGGTGCGCTGAACTCGAGCACCAGCTCGCGGCGGAACACGCTTCACGCTACCTAGGGGCGGCAAACCTGCGACGGTCTGCGCACCCGAACGGCGCTATGCCGGCTGGACGTTCCCCGCCTTGGGGCCCTTGTCGCCGGGTTCAGAGTCGTAGGAGACCTTTGCGCCCTCGGCGAGCGAACGATACCCCTCGCCCACGATCGCGCTGTGATGGACGAACAGGTCCTTCGACTGGTCGTCGGGCGTGATGAACCCGAAGCCCTTCTCGTCGCTGAACCACTTCACGGTTCCAGTAGCCATTGTCTTCCTCCTGCGTTGATTAGTGCTGCGAACGCGGAGATTGCTGAGCAAAGGCTACGAGCGCTGGCACTGCGATGCTGGGATAACCACCCAACCTTGTCCAGCAACCGTAGCAGCCGCGCCGGTGGGCACGCTTGCACAGCACGAAAGCAGGCCGAACACACTGCTCTCCACTACCAATATATAGCCCATGGGGGGGCTTGTTTCAAGCCCCTGTCGTGCCGCATAATCGCCCGCCGAATCCCGGACCGATCGGAGTGTGGCGATGAGCGAGCATGCGGTAGTGGTAGCCGGAGGCGGCCCGGCGGGAATGATGCTGGCGGCTGAGCTGGCGCTGGCGAAGGTCGATGTGGCGATCCTCGAGCGACGTCCCGATCACGTGCTCGTCGGCTCACGGGCCGGCGGCTTTCACGCACGCACGATCGAGGTGCTCGATCAGCGTGGCGTCGCCGATCGGTTCCTCGCGGAGGGCCAGGTGGCTCAGGCCTCGATGCTCGCCACGACCGTGTTGGACATGAGCGACTTCCCCACGCGTCATCCGTACTCGCTCGGCATCTGGCAGAACCAGATCGAGCGGATCATGGCCGCGTGGGTCGCCGAGTTGCCGGTGCGCGTCTACTACGGGCGTGAGGTTACGGGCTTCATGCAGGACGACACCGGCGTCGACGTCCAGACGGCCGACGGCCAGTCGCTGCGGGCGCAGTACCTGGTCGGGTGCGACGGGGGACGCAGCGTCATCCGCAAAGCGGCCGGGATCGAGTTCCCGGGATGGGATGCGAGCAAGAGCAACCTGATCGCCGAGGCCGAAATGACCGAGGAGCCGGAACTAGGCATGCGCAAGGACGCCATCGGCGTCCACGCGATCGGCAGGCTCGACTACGAGATCCGCGACGGAGACGTGGTCTACGCAGATGGCGGCCCGGTGCGGGTGATGGTGACCGAGCAGCAGCTCGGCCCGAGCAGCGAGCCCACGCTGCGCGATCTGAGAGAGGCGCTCGTGACGGTCTACGGGACCGACTTCGGGATCCACGATCCGACCTGGATCTCCAGGTTCACCGACATGACGCGTCAGGCCGCGACCTATCGTGCGGGACGAGTCCTACTCGCGGGCGACGCCGCGCACGTGCACTACCCGGCGGGTGGGCAGGGCCTCAGCCTCGGTGTGCAGGACGCCGTGAATCTGGGATGGAAGCTTGCCCAGGTCGTCAAGGGGATCTCCGCTGACAGCCTCCTGGATACCTATGAGGATGAGCGCCACCCCGTTGCTGCCCGCGCGCTCAGGCACACGATGGCTCAGACCGCGCTCCAGCGCCAGGACGAGCGCACGAAGGCCCTGGTGGATGTCGTCTCAGAGCTGGCGAAGATGGACGAGCCCCGCAAGCAGCTCGTCGGAATCGTGTCCGGACTCGACATCCATTACGAGCTGGGCGAGGGCCACCCCCTACTCGGGCGCCGCATGCCCGATCTCGACATCGTGACCGCCGACGGCCCGCTGCGCGTGTTCGAGCTGCTGCACGACGCCGAGCCGGTACTGCTCAACCTCGGTGAGCCTGGCGGCCTCGACATCGCTCCATGGGCTGACCGGGTCCAGCTGGTCGATGCAGAGCATGTCGGCCCGTGGGAGCTCCCCGTGATTGGCGCGGTCGCCGCTCCCACAGCCGTTCTGATCCGACCTGACGGATATGTGGCCTGGGTGGGCGACGGCACCGAAGGCGGATTGCGGGAGGCACTGACCAGGTGGTTTGGGAAGGGCGAGACATGTGAGACTGGGGTCGTCCCGTGAGATGGTCGAGAGACAGCTCTGACAGCGGGATTCCACTGAATATGCTCGATACAAGAAAACGTGCGCGTCTCACGATCGCCGCCGCCCTGCTTGTGGCCATGACCTGTGGAGCCGCGGCGCGGGCTTCGGTCCGCACGCGCAATCCGTGCCACGATTCGCGTCTGCATCTGCGCTGTCCGGACCTGATCATGTCGGCCCCGGCGGACCTGCAGTTGGACAGCACAACGCTTCCAGGACGTGTGTTGCTGCGTGCGACCAGCTCGATCGACAATCACGGCCAAGGGCCAATGGAGCTTCGCGCAAAGCGGGTTGGGCGCCATCGCTGGCGGGTCTACCAGGCGATCTACGACCGGCGCGGGCGAGCGCATCTATTCCGAACCTCGGCCGACCTCGTGTTCAAGTACATACCGGGGGAGCGCTACGGGTATGGCAACGTAGGAAGCGCCAGCTACTGGAAGCTGAAGCACCCGGTGAGCTTTCAGCTTTGGTCAATCAACGCGCATTTCAAGGCCTTGGTACTGATACGCTCGGGCCCCAAGGTGGACTACTGCCTGCGAGACCTTTTCCGGACTGCACCATCGGGGGCCTCACCGGCCGCGCCCGTGTATCCCGCCTGCAGCCAAGATCCGAGCCTCAGCAGCGACACCCTCGGAACATCTGTCGGCTGGTCTGACGTCTACCCCGCGGAATATCCAGAGCAGTGGCTAGACGTGACCGGGCTACGCGGCCGCTTTGCATTTGTGCAGAGAGCCGATCCGGACAACCTGTTCTTCGAGTCCAGCGACCGCAACGACGTATCGGAGACCTACGTGCAACTTCCCTCAGGACGCGTGCTCGGTCACCGCGTCGCCGTGTCCAGGCCGTAGCTGGCGCATCAGCAGCAGATAGGCGAGGAGGCCGCCGACGAACGGCACCACGAGCCCAATCGCGCCATAGATGACGGCCGCGCCAACCGCCACGTTATGCCCAGCGCCGTAGAGGATCAGACAGCCACCGATCCCCCCGACCGCGCCAAGCCCAGCCGGCAGTGGCAGCGAGCCGCCCAGCGCACCGACGATGTAGGCCATCAGCACCGGGGCGAACGGGAGCACGCTGTGCGCGTGCAGCGCAAAGAACGCCGTCCAGAGCACGAGCACGTCGAAGAACAGGTAGGCGAGGGCCCCAAAGAGAGTGCGCCAGTCGCCGCTGCGGAAGACGAGCGCGTAGGTGTTCTCGACGGCTCGGGCGACGGTTCCGATCCCCGCGGCCGTACGCGGACGGCGAGGTCCAAGCCTTGCGGCGAAATGATCCGCGCGCTGGGCGACCACGATCGCCGCGATGACGCCGGCGGCGGCAACCACCGCAGGCAGGACGGTAAGCGTCACATCATTTTTGCCGGCGAAGATCCCGAGCCCGAGCAGCACACCGAATGAGATCAACGCGAGCGCGTCGATCGCCGTGTTGAGGAAGCTGAGGTTGAGCTCGCGCTCGGTGACCGTCTTCATCGGCAACCCGCACCGGTGTAGGAGAACCACCCCGGCGCCGACTCCTGAAAACGAACCTGCGGGAACGAGCAGGCCGCCGCCGAGCTGTGCCCACGCGAGTCTGGCGTCAAGTCGCCGGCCTCTTCCATCCTGCTCGAGCACGCGCTCGGGGTCAACGATCTGGCGCCAGGCGACCACGTATCCAATCTCAGACAGCGTCTCGAGCGCAAGCGCGGCGATCAGCCACAGCCAGCTGACGCGTTCGAGATCGCCCAGCGCCTGCGCCAGGCTCGGGACGAGCCGCAACAGCAGGAACGCGAGCACGCCGAAGACCACGAGCCTGAGCCCGAACTTGCGCAGGTGACCACGAACAGATCTCAAGGCGTCCACGGTGCGGTGGGACACCGCGTGCGGCATGACCGGCTCGCTCCCGCGCGTCACGCTTAGAACTTACTCGAGCACTGACGGCCCGTCCTGCTGGAGCGCTTCGCGCGAAAGCGGCCCGGCGAAGGCCGCCGGTGGTCCGACGATCAGCCTTCCGAGTGAGCCATCCTGGGTTTGGCGAGGCTTTGATCGGACGGTGATTCCAGACCACGAACTCCGAGAAAGCCAGGTCAGATCACGGTCTCCGTGGAACCGGGGCGGCCCAAGGTGCTGTTGGCGGCTTGGGTCGGCCCGGCGCGACGGACGCAAGTGGACGGCTGACGCCGGCTCGCTTTCCGGTCACGTTTGATTGGCCTGCTCCCCGGGTAGACAGCGAGCCATCGGTGTGTCAAGTACCGGTCTTTTTTGAGGCAACGATTGAAGTGGGAGGCAAGATGAAGCTGGGGAGCTCAACTGGAGCGACGACGCATGAACTGGGCAAGCGGCGGAGCTGGACGGTCTGGCTACTGGGAGCACTGCTGGTGATGGCCTTCGCGGCCGCGAGCGCACAGGCGGCCGAAACGCCTGCACAGGATCCCTTCTACAAATACGAAGGCAAGCCCAAGCTCAAGAAGATTGCCCCCGGGACGGTCTTGAAGACCCGCAGCATGCCATTTCACATCGAGGGCATTGAACTGCCAGTCACGGCGGTCCAGCTTTTGTACCGGTCGACATCGGAGCTCGGCAAGCCGACCGTGAACGTCACGTCGGTGTTGCTACCGCCGGTGAAACTGAGCACCTCGGTGGTCTCCTACCAATCCTTCTACGACAGCCTCAATACCGAAGACGAGCCGTCCTACGCGATCTCCGGCGGCAATCACTCGGGCGGCGAAATCGCACAGGCCGAGTCCGGTCTCATCTCACCAGCGCTGTTGGCGGGCGAGACCGTCGTCATCCCTGACACGGAGGGCGAGGAAGCCGACTTCTCGGCCGGTCCGGTCTACGGCTACAACACGCTCGACTCGCTGCGCGCGGCACTGAGTTCGCCGGCGACAGGTCTGAGCACGGCAAGCAAGATCGCCCTGGCCGGTTACTCGGGCGGAGCGATCGCTACCGAGTGGGCTGCGGAGCTCGCGCCGAGCTACGCCCCGGACATCAACGCCGACCTCGTGGGCGCGGCGATGGGCGGAGTGCTCGTCGACCCGGCCCATAACCTGAAATACGTCGAAGGCTCTAGCACCTGGGCCTCAATCATCCCGATGTCACTTGATGGTCTCACGCGCGCGTTCCACCTCGATCTGACGCCGTACCTGACCCCATACGGACAGGAACTGCTCGAAGAGGACCAGGACAAGTCGATTACCAACGAGGTCTCGACGCCCGGTCTGACCTGGTCGGAAGTGGCAAAGCCCGAATACCCGACGCCGGACAGCATCCCGGTCTTCGTGCGCACGGCGAACAAGCTCAACGTCAGTACCGGCACACCTACGGTGCCCTTCCTGATCGGGCAGGGCAACGGCGGTGAAGAATTCGAAGGCACCGCCGGCAACAAGCCGGGTATCGGGCCCGGCGACGGCGTCATGATCGCCGGAGACGTGCGGACCCTGGCCCGCGAATGGTGCAACCGCGGCGTGTCCGTGCACTTCACCGAATACCAGCATCTCGGGCACATCGAGGGTGCTGCGCCGTGGTTGGCCGAAGCGACGCCTTGGCTGACCGCTCGCTTCCTCGGGCAGTCGGCGCCGCAGAACTGCTCGGAAATCGCCCCCGGCAACTCGCTGGCGCCGGAGAAGAAAGCCAAAAAGGCCAAGTAGGCAGAGGTCTTGCCATCGAGTCGGCAGGCCGCTCAGCGCCTGCCCACTCGCCGCGCCTAACCCAAGGCGGACTACGCCTCGCGCGTCACCGCTAACAGTTCGCGGCGATCGAGAAATCAGCGTTGATCGTGCCTTTCAATAGTTTCCCGCAGACAGACGCTCACTTTGGGCGCCGTGACCACTTGCTAGGTGGTTTGATCCGCGTCGGAGGGATTTCGGGTTTGCCGTTGGTAGCTCGAAAGGCGAGTTTGCAGGGTTTTCGATAATCGGGGAGACAGGGGTTGGAGCGCTTGGCTGTGTGGGATTCAGCGGAGCGTGTGCGGTTTCGTGAGCGGTCGGCGGCGCCTCTGGCTCACCCAGACTCCTCGGAGGCAGCAGACAGCTGGGGCGTGGGCGGGCCTTCGGTGTGGACCACCGTTGGCGGTGCCGAGCAAAGCACTTGGGCAAGACTCTCTGCGAGCGGCGCCCGAGAACACTCGATCAGCCAATGAAGACCGCCCGGAGCCGATAGATCCACCTGTCCGTAGAGCATCACGGGCAGTTGCTTGTTGTCCTTGAAGCGGCGGTCAGGTCCGCCTTTGACGTTCACGTACCGCCACGTCGTGTCGACCTGCTGAGCGTCACGGGGCGTGCGCCCGCTCTCTATGAACCGCTGCGGGCTGTACCTCGCAGCCAGCGCCCCGTAGCTGACGTCGCTGAAGCGCCGTCCGTCGCGAACGACGAGCCTGTCTGGCAAGAAGTGGAGAGCCTGGCGTCCCGATTCGACGGTCGGCACCGAAATATTGGCGGCCAGGTTCTTCGGCCCGCGCAGAGAGCGCTTGGCATCGACTCGCTTGACAATGTCCTTCGCGCCGCTGTTCACCTTGTATTGGTAGGTGCTCTGCACACGCCCCGACGCATTGACACGCCACGCCTGACTCATCTTGATCAGCGCCTCGAAGTTCTCAACCAGGGATGCAAACCAACGCGCATGGTCATCCTCGACGTCGTAGAACACGACAACTGAGCGCCGTGCGCGGTCGCGCTGATACAGCCAGAAGCTGAGAGGAAGCCCGAGCGCCAAGGCAACGATCGCGCCCACCCCACCTGCCGCTATCGCCACGACGAGCACAATGAGCAGGGTCGGCCACCCAAGCGGCACATGCCGTCCGGCTGCGTTGAGCTGGCTGACGAGATCATCTGCGCCGGTGGGCACGAGTTCGGTAGCTGACGCGCCCGTGACATCCTCCATCGGTACGTCTGCACCAACGGCCGGCGGCGGGACCCGCGCCGGTCTCGAAGCGACTGCAGGTGATCGCCTTGTGCCGCCTAGAGTCGCCCTGTAGTAGACGCCGCCTTTGCCAGCCCGAATGTAGTTTCCGCGCGGCCCCGTACCAACTCGAAATCCTGGTACGCCGACGCTGACGCCCACACCAGACTTGCTGAGGTTGTAGCGGAATGGTCCGGCCTTGATGCTCTTCCGAACATAGAAACCCATCAGACCCGCAGAAGACTACGGCAGCGCCGCGCAGAGTGCGGCTGCGCCTTCTCTAGATCTCGACGCCGTACGTCAAGAGCAACGCCCGGACTACAGCCGCGCTGTAGAACCGATGGCCCGCTGCCACACGGTGCCACGGGAGCAGGTCTTCCTCTGCCCAACGCCGCAGTTGCTGTGCACTCGCTCCGGTCAGGAGATGGAGCTGGTCGAGTGTGAGTGGATATCGAACGTCGTCCGACAGCGCCGGGTGCGTACTCGGGTTGGCGACCCATGCTTGCTGCTCAGAGGTCAGTCCGCCATACACGCCGTCCTCGAAAGCTCTCTCCAGCTCCTGAGCGTTCGCCGCGAAGCCATCCAGCTCCGCTGACGGCTGCCTCGTCACGTCTCGCTCGGCGATCGCGGACGCCAGCAGGTCTCGCTGCGCCGCCGAGAGCTTCTCCGGTGCGTAGCGCTCGCTCAAGCGCGCCAGGCGAACGCGCACCAACATCGGCAGCTCCGGTCGGTCGGCGAAGCCGTCGATCCACTCCCCTGCGTACGTGTAGCCCTCGCCATCGGCGCGAACGAGAGGTACAGCGCTAGCAATCGAAGCAAACACGACCTACGACCATAACGAAGACAATCGTCGGTCCCGCTTTCTGCCAATATCCTGTCGATTTCATGTCGATGCGCTACCCTTGAGCTATGACACTCGCATACGCCGAAGAGGCAATCCACGTCCATGACACCGGCCATCTGTCCGATCGCGAGATCGCACGCGCGACCGGAGCGGCGCCGAGCACGGTCCGCGAATGGCTCGCCCGTCGAAGCGCGCCGAGCGGAGTACGCGCCGAGCGCCTAGCCGAGCTCTCATCGCTGGTCGAACGCCTCGCCCGCGTCATCCGCCCCTCCTACATCCCCGTCTGGCTGAGCAAGCCGATCCCCGCACTCGACGACGACAAGCCGATCGACCGCATCGCCCAAGGCGACTACCGCTCTGTCGCCCGCCTGATCTCAGGCCTCGAGGACCCAGGCGCAAGCTGACGTGACGCTCGACGTCACAGCGGTCGCCGTGCGCGGACGCTGGATCAAGCACACGTACTCAAGCTCCCCTCCGCTCCCCGACCGAGATCCACCGCCGGACAACCGCTGGCAACGCGGCGACGTCGTAGACGCGCTCTACCTAGCGGACAGCGAGGAGACCGCCTGGGCCGAGTGGTATCGGCACCTGGCCGAGCGCGCGATACCGCCACTCGCGCAGATGCCCCGGGAACTGTGGACATGGGACGTCGATGTCGAGGTCGCCGATCTAGCGTCAGGCGATCGCCTGGAGGCTGTCGGCCTCGCGCTGCCAGCCCCTTCGCGTATTGGCTGGCTGGTCTACCAGCAGATCGGCGAGCAGCTTGCGCGCGAGGGGTGGGCTGGCCTGATCGCTCCGAGCGCTGCGCGACCTACGGGACAGGTCCTCTGCCTCTTTCGCGACGAGCGCGGCGTAGCTGGTGCGCGACCACTGCCGCCCCCACGCCGAGTCTCCGAGCCGCCCCCACCACCAACGGGGCTACGAACCTAGGCGGCGATAGCACGCCTCACACGAGGCGCAACTGCGTGTTGCCGGCGAGCCGCTCATAGGCGGCCGCCACGCGGTCGAGCGCACGGTCACGGTCACGGTGCCCATACAGGCGACGTACCAGCTCGCCGCCGTCGGTGTGCCCAAGAGCGATCGCAACGTCCTCCGAGGGCAGCTCTAGGACGTTGACCACGTACGAGCCGACGAAGTGCCGGGTCGCCAGATACAAGCTCCCCTCCCACCCTGCCGCAGCCCTGACCGCCTTCCAGTGGTAGGCGCGCGCCGAGGCGGTCCAGTGCTCTCCACGAATCGGCGCGAAGCAGAACTCGCTTTCGACGGGCAGCGAGACAAGCGCCTCGCGCGCAGGTTCGGTCAGCGGCGCGTCACGTACCTGACCGTTCTTCGGCAACGTGAACGTGCGCGTCGCTGCGCTGAACTGCTCCACCACCCGGATGCGCGAGCGATCCAGGTCGACGTTCGCGCGCCGCAACGCGTCCAGCTCGCCCGGTCGGAGCCCCGTGAACGCCGCTACTTGCAGCCATGCGGCGAACGACGGCGTTGTCAGCTCTCGCGCAGAGCGGATGATCTTCCAGACCTGCTCCTCGCTCGGCGGCTGCTCGTGCCGACGACCGGGACCGCGTGAGATCCCGAGTCGCGCAAACGGGTTGCTGCGCACAATCCTGCCGGCTTTCGCCGAGGCCGCATCGTTGAACATCGCTCGCAACGCCGGGACGGTGCCGTTGCGCTTTCCGCCGGCGAGCCACTCCGCGACCACGGCGTCGTCGATCTCGTCGATCGGTCGCGCGCCGTACCTGGCGACGAAGCTCTTCGTGCGCTCGCGATTGTGCATATTCGTGGACTCCTTGGGTCGAGCGAACAGCGAATCGGTGGTCCAGCGCTCCCAGAACGCCGCAAGCGTGACGGCTGCCTCCCTGCTATCTCCCAGGCGTTCGCGCGCCCGCTCCCGAGCCCGCTTGGCCTCTGTCTTCGTCGCGAACGTGCCCGGACCCCCGAGGAGGGTCGAGACGCTGACGTTGGTCCCGGTCGCCGGGTCATACACCTACGCCCGCCAGCGACCAGACGGAAGCTTCGTGACGCTCAAGTCAGCCTCCTTCGCTCCGCAGCCCACGCGATCGCTGCCGATGCCCGAAAGCGCCGCGTGCGCCGTCCCCAGGTGACCGTCGGCATACCCGGCTACGACCGATCCAGCCCTCGGGCAAGCGATCCGCGAAATGCGGGAGCAGCGCGGGCAACACAGGAGGAACTCGCCAGCGCCGCCGCTATCACGTTCGGAACCGTGAACCGCCTGGAGTCGGCCAAGAGCGCACCTGCCTGGGCAACGGCGAGAGCGCTCCTCGACGCGCTCGACTACTCGCTCGCCGATCTCGCGAAAGCGATCGACGTCACAGAGCGTCCACACTAGCCGCCGGCACACTCCTCTCGACTCGACGTACCCCCTCGAAGCTCAGCGATCCAGCGGGTCACCGCCTGACCCTGCCCGCCCTCGCCGCCCGCCGACACCCGTCGCTCGTAAGTCTGAACAGACTAGACAGGATGGACCCACCCGGCCGCTCCATCCTGTCTAGTCTGTGCTCGGTGCTCGCCGAGCGCGACGGTGTCGCACAGTCGCAGTTCCTGCGCTGAAAGCCAGAGAGCCGTGTCGCCGGCCTTGCGTGTCAGGCCGGACCAGCGGCGGCGTTCGCGGCGCCTTCAAACGAGGCGTAATGCTGAGCGAAGCTTGTGACCCGCACTGGCCGTGTTGGCAACCGGGGACACACCCGCACGGCCTTAGTCCGTATCCGTCCTACGGGCGTCGCGCGTCGTGACGTCAATCGCGTCTCAGTGCGCTTGGCACCCGGACCGCCGTGACGGCAGATGCGTCCCGCGCCTTGTTGATGCGGAGGCCCGGGTCAACGGTGATGAACGCCGTCTCCAGCCAACCTCGCGTGATCTCCGCCTCTCCGCGTTCCTCCGGGTCGGAGGTGCGCTGAGCGCGCTCGCGCGCCTCCTCCTCAGTCAACACCGTGACGGTCACGTCTTTCTCCTCGCTCGGCTGCCATGCCTCCGCGGTCGCGTACCGGGAGAGGTCCACGACATAGAGCACGTCCTTCGGAACGTGTGGGAAACGGTAGGTCGCGACCTCCTCAAACGATCCGATGAAGGAGCGCGCCGCGCCCTCGGAGAGCCCCCACTCGTCCGGCGGCATAGCTGAGCGTCCCAGGGGCGAGAATCCCAGGGCTTCTGAGAGTTGCCACGAGATCGGCAGAAGCAACGCGACTGAACCTGGCTCCGAGTCCCGCGCCGCGTCGACCACAACCGTCCGCAACTGCTCGCGGAACTCGGATGCTTGATCGCCCGCGCCGCTCTCATCCGCGACGAGAGACCTACGACCAACGTCCTCCATCGGCTGAATCAGTGTGCGCAGCTCAAGATGAGTTGCCTGTCGTCCCACGTCTTGCGCGTTCATGTCCGCGCCGACCCACCGACTGTCAGCAATGAACAGTCCCTTGTGCGTCTGCGATTGGATCAGGGGCGGGTCCGTCGGCGGTGCGTCCAACGTCGTCACGGCCCCAGCGAGGCGGAGGAGGCCGGGAACCACGCGCGACTTGAACAGCGACTCGCGCGCCTGCTCACGGAACCTCGCCACCTTCCCTGGAACGAGCGGTGCTTCGATCGTGCTCATGCGCTCCTGCTGGCGCCACGCCTCAGCGCCAGCCTCAATCGCTTCCTGAACCTTCGCGGCACGCTCCGCAACGTCAGGCAGGTCGTCGTTTCGCGCGTCGGCCGCCGCCTCCGACAGAACCTTGCGGGCGTGGTCAAGCTGCGCAGTCATCCATTCGGCTGCGGGAAGCTCGGGGGCTGGCTCGTCCGTGGAGACCGCTCGCATCGCGGCGGCTATGAAGGTCTCCACGACGCCGGGCGCGACGCCGATCGCGTGTACTCGGCCCTCCTGGAGGGTGTCCAATATCCAGCCCGACCACGGGGCGGTGTTCCTGAACTCGGCGTCCATCGCTTTCGTTGTGATGCGCGCCAGGTTGTCTAGTACGCCGAGCTGTGCGGTGAAGTAGTCGAAGGTTTCGCGCCAGCCGCCCGGTTTCCGCCGCCAGGCCCAGAGCGCGAGGCCGAAACGGAGGATTGTCCGGTGGTCATTCAGGTCGCGTCGCAGCTCCGCGAGCTGCGCGTTGTCCCTCGCCTCCTTAAGGCGCTCCGCCGCGCCCGGCTGTCCGTTGTCGCTCGCTTCCTCCAACTGCTTGATGAGTGCGGGGGGCGTGGAGTACTCGTCAACTTCCCAGTTTTCCAGGAGCGTGTCCCAGTCGCCGTCGACGGTCCGCAGGTACTCAACGTGGCCGCGATCGACGGCCATCTTGAGGATCACGTTGAACTGGTCGTAAACGAGCGTTACGTAGCCGCCGAATCGGAGTCGATCCGCGATGTCACCCTGTTCCAGGCGCGGTTCGAGGTAGTAGCGGGTGAACTCAACGAGGTGCCGCCGAGCTTGGTTTGCGAGCAGTGTGCCTTTGTCGCTGCCCTGCGTCCAACCCGCCGCGACGAACGCCGCGTTCAGCCGGATCATGTTTCTGAGCAAACCGTCGGCGTGGTACTCGATCGCCTGCGAGCACACCCTTGTTGGCATGTACGCCGCGGTTAGTAGCACGTCGTCACTACTGCCCCGCAGCGCCTCCGTAATGTTCGAGTAGAACTGCCTGGCGATCGTGTCCACTGGCCCCGTCGGGAAGAACTCCAGTCCGCGCGCGATAGACGAGCTGTACTCGTGCCCATAGCGAGCCCACGACCGTGGGAACTCCATGAGCGTCGCCACGTAGGCTTCCGAAATACCGTCGAACGTCGGCGGCGCCCCGGTTCGGATCGCCGCCACGGCTTCCTCGGCCAGGTCGTCCAAGTACTTCGTCAGCGAGTCGTCGCGTCCGCGTCCGGTCGTCAGCTTCACCGCGCGGCGCGCACGGCTCACGTCCCGCTCACCCGCTTCGGCGGGCAGCAGCAGCAGTTGACTCCTCCTGCCCACGCGGTCGTTGAGGTGCGTCGTCAACGTCAGGCCGCCCGCGTTCCGCGCGTGCCTCGCGAGCCGGATGAGGCGGAGCAGGTTGATGTCGGCGACCGACCCAACAGCGTTCGCGATAACGGCGTTCATGGGAGTCTCGCCCGTGGCGCGACCGAAGGGCTCCACCTTGATCGGCTCCAGGGCCGCTAGTTCTGTGAGAAGCAGGAAGCTATGACGGTCCGCGACATCGCGATCGACCTGTTCGCTGACCGCAGCAGTTAGGCGATCCTCGCGCTCCTCGCGGAGGAAGTCACGTCGCGACGTTCGGAGCGCCCCGCTCAACAACGGCGGAAGAACGAAGATGGACACGAGGCACGCGAACCCGGCGACGGCGCCCGCCGAGCCCCCCGGCCCACCGTGCCCGGCCCCCAGCAACACGACCGCCGCAATCAGCAGCGCGACGACGCCCTGCTCGTAGCCCTCCTGGAGCAAGCTTGCTCGGATGTAGCGGCCAAGAGCCCCGTAGCGGTCCTGATTCGTGCTGCGGTACGCCTGGACGGCGAACACGATGATCGCGAGCGACAGCGCGAGCGCTGCCGCCTCCACCTGCCACATCGTCCGCAGCCACGCTTCCGCGGCTGGCGCCGTCGCAAAGGGATTCCAGTCGTTCGGGAACGGCACGAAGATCAGGACCGCCCATCCCACCGCAAGCAGGTAGTACGTGCGGGCTCGCCAATGAGCCTTCGCCCATCGCCAGCGGCCGAGAGCAAGCGTGACCGGCCAGTTATGTCCTTCTTCGCGCCTCGCGTGCCATCTGGCGAGACGCGCAAGAGATCCCAGCGCAAACCAGCGCCTTGCTCGGAGGGCTCTTGGGCCACGCGACGTTCGAGAGCCTGTGGCAGGCGAGGTGGTGCTCGCGTTCATCGGCGTGACAGCGTAACGACGCCACACCCGGAATCACGGGCTGGTTCTAGCTGACAGAACGGCGTTACCACACTCCCTACTGAGCGATCGCGACCACCAATGCAACCAACAACGTCACGATCGCGACGACCAGCGCTATCCGGGCCAGTCTGATGGCCTGTTCGTTAGTTGCGAGCATGCGTTCCTGTTGCTCTGCTGCTTGGCGGTCCCGCTCGGCCGCACGCTGGTCCCGCAGCTCCGCCTGCGCCGCCGCGTCGTCCACGAGGCCGCGCATCTCCACGGCTGCCTCCCGCAACGACGTGAACTCCCTAGCTTCGGCGGCCGACGTGAGCGTCGTAAACGTAATGAGCGCGGCGGCTGAGGAGAGCGTCCTCCAGTCTTCCTTGGCTTCTTCGCCCCTGTTCAGGCGGAGGATCAAGTTCCCCCACGCTGTGAACGCCGCGAAACGAGCCATGGCGCCAAAGAAGAACCAGACCTCCGTCGGGTGGATATTTGCTTTCAGCCAGCGGATGGTCGGCCCTGGAACCACTGAGCCGCACGGTAAGACACGACGTGGACAGCCCGAATGAGGCACCGGCACTGAGGCCCTGCTGGGCGTGCAAGCCGATCGCCGCGCCCGACGCTTCCAACAAACAGCGAGCGCTGAAGGACGGTCACAGATTGGGCAGGTTTCTGAATCTGCGACCTTCGGCCGTTGAGCCTGCGTCTCGCCGGCGTGGGCGGTCAGACCCACTTGACGTGGGCGGTTCGTGGGCGGAACACTCGAAAGTCGGCCCAGCTGCCCCGACTGTTCTTCCCGGTCAGATCACCGGGCAATCGCGCTCCCAGAACCGAATCCTGCCCTCTCAGGACGCCCCCAGCCCCTCCCAGCATCCAACCGCATTTCTATCGGGGAGAACGGTTCAGGCTGACTTCCCAATGCGGCTTTTTGGCTCCTTGCAAATGTCCTGCAAACGTCCTGCCGACGCCAGACCCGCGCATACACCCGCTGCGACCCGACGTATGCCATCGTGCACATCCGTACGTCTCCACCAACGACGCATGGCGCCGTCTAGTTTGGTGGGACCAGTTCGTCGATGCAGCGAAGCAGCCGCGCAAAGGACGGACATCGCTTAGCTACGCGGTCGCGGTCCATCTGGGCTGCTAGTGCGGGCTGGTGTAGCGGCTTGACGTACTTATTGGGTGCACGCCACCGGGAAATATGCGGCTGGGCGGCGACAGCCTCGTAGTCCTCGAGCGCAGGCTCAGGCGTTGGAGCCAAGGTCTCAGGCGACGCAAGAAGCCAGTTCTCGAACTCTCGGACAGCGAGACATGCTCGCACTGGCAAATGCGGCAGGCCAGCAGCACTCCGCTTGGTGAGCTCTGGGCCGAGCGTGCAAGCTGGGTCAGCGTCCGCATCGCACACGACGAGCACGCCCATCGTATCTGGCTCCAGCGCAGCGAGACGGACAAAGCGCTCAAGTTCCCCGACGCGCAGCAGCTTACCCCGACCCCTGGTGTTAAGCGGTTTTCCGACTTCGACGTCGAAGATTTCCATAGTGTGGAGGTGCGCCCGCACCACGATCGGTATCGCTCGCTGATCACCATCACCCTCGACAACAACTCCGAGCCGGCGCATCCTTATCGCGTCGGTTCGAGAGCTCCGCTACGCATAAGCTCACCAGGAGTGAATAGGGCATCACGCACCGCTCGCCGAGAGCTCTCCGAAACAGGCACCAGTTCAGAAAAGCCGGGCTTAGACTCGACAAGATAGATCGAATCAATATCTATCGCATCTAGTACCTCCGGGCTATGCGTTGTAAGCAGGATTTGCGTCTGGTCCGCTCGTGCCTTGAGAACTTGGATCAAAGCGTCAAGTGCCGCGACATGAATCGTCGCCTCTGGCTCCTCGATTGCGATGAAGCCCGGCCTATCCGCTTGATAGACAGCAAGCAGGATTCCAAGCAGGCGCAACGTCCCGTCCGACATCTGAAGTGCTTCGAATGTGTTCTTCTTACCATTGGCTGCGCGCTGTGTAAATGTGAGCGTGAGCTTGTTCCCATGGCTGACATCCGCAACCCCCATGACGCCTGGAACGACAAAGGAAAGCATCTCCATGAGTTCCCCCCGTGCCGTTGAGTCGAGGTGTCGAAGCACGCTTGCAGCATTACTTCCGTCTGGCGCAAGCTCCGAGCCTTCGTCGGGATCTTGGAGGTCCCTGAGCTTGTCCGGCACGATCGAGTATGTACGAAGGTCGCGGATAGCATCGATGACTGGTGCTAGCTCCGGGATTAGGCCGAGCACAGGTAGCGCCAGCGCCGAACGCTCAATGCCGATCGACGCATTTGCCGGAATGAAGCTAGGGCCAAAGATGGAAGATTTCTGGTCAGTCACTTGGCCGTCCTTTAGCACGAGAGCGGCCAACGATGTCTGCCTGTGATGGAGATGACAGGACTCAGTCGCAACTCGATAACCCCCGCCAGCTTCTGCACTCAACTGGAAGCGATAGGAGGCACTGTAGTCGCCGTCATACTCAAGATCGATCCAAACGGAGCAATTCCTGGGCCGTGTCGGTGAAATATGGCGCACCGCTTGGATCCCACCACGTCGCTCGAGTGCGGTATAGAGCCCGAACCTCAGGCTCTCCGACAAGAAGCGAAAGATGTCGAGCACCGTCGTCTTACCGGACGCGTTTGGACCCACGATTGCAGACAGGCGACCTGGCCGGAGTTCCACCTTGCGGAACGCACGGAAGTTGGTTGCGCCCACCCTGCAGACACGCGCGGCCCCGCGATGCGGCGTGGTGGCGAAGGTCATCGCCAGCTCGTGACTGTTTGGGCTTTCCGGGCGGGTAGACATGACGTGAGCATATCTCCGCCTCGAGGGCGGGTGGATTGGGAGCACTTCTTGAGATCTCGGTCGAACTCTGGTCTCATCGCCCGCTGCGATGAAAGATGACCGCCTGAAGCCGCCCGAGCCCTGGCTGACCAAGCCACAGCTCGCCGAACATCTGGCCGTTTCTGACCGCTGGATCGAGCTACAGCAGCGTGTCGGCCTCCCCTATCTGCGCATGGGCGGTCTCAACCGCTAACGCATATCGGAGGTCGAGGCATGGATACGCGAGCACTACAACTCCTCGCGCGAGAGCAGCTGAGCGACCTCCAGGCTAGGCCGCACGCGATATATCGCAAACGACCGCGTTTTCGCCCCCGTTCGCCTCTATACGCATCCCCTTCGCCTCTCTTCGGGGATTTTGAACCTGATCGGGCTCGTCGGAGCCTATTTGAACCCGGAGATTCAAGAGCGGCTAGGCCGTTTGGCCGACAAGCTCGACAAGATCGCCTCTCGCTCTGATCCGCAG
>Ga0209006_10001675_pt1 | contig 20080 bp, 12 predicted proteins | sample JacPin_JW_Ref_O2_FD_188567 | JGI IMG/M metagenome (GOLD analysis project Ga0209006, IMG submission 188567) | Forest soil microbial communities from Algoma, Ontario, Canada - Jack Pine, Ontario site 1_JW_Ref_O2 (SPAdes) (version 2) | ecosystem: Environmental > Terrestrial > Soil > Boreal...
CCACCACCGATTCCTCCGCCACCACCAGTTCCTCCACCACCACCGGTTCCTCCGCCACCACCGGTTCCTCCACCACCACCGGTTCCTCCACCACCACCGGTTCCTCCACCACCACCGGTTCCCCCACCACCAGCGGTTCCCCCACCACCAGCGGTCCCGGCAGTGGCGTCTCCAGTTCCGGATCCTGAACCACCGGCTCCCGTGCCGGTGCCAACCATTCCGGTGCCCCTCGAACCTTGCGCGGCAGCAATCAGTTCCAGCAACTTCTGAGGATCATTGAGCCACTTTTTGAACTCATTCTGGTCTTCGCCAAGCGAAGCGGCCGCGAGTTGCGCGGCCATGCTGGCATCCTTCAAACGCGAATCCGTCGCGACGAAACACACCTCATTCAAACGTATGCCCTGCGCGCCCGCGAGCGCAGCTTTTAGTTGTATGGCGAGCTCGGTAGGCTTTGCTTTACCCGTCGGAAACGCACGGGCAAACCTGCCAATCTCTTCCTGAGTTACGGAGGGGAAAAACTGAATACTGGCCAGTCCTGCTGCGGACAGCAGCTGCGCGAATTGTTTTTCAGCCGGAGCGCCCTCGAGGGGAACGCCATCGAGCAGCAACTGGGAACCAGTCGCGCCAAGCATCAAGCCGTTGTCCGTTCCCGTGGGAATGGCCGAGCGCAGCTCACGCCACGCGATGTCCAGCTGTTCAGAAGTACGAGCGTGCTCGAAACCGTACAAACGGGCAAACTTCAGGAGTATGTTAAGGCTTCTTACAAAAGCCCGCCCCGAAGTCGACTTGGCATCAGCGATCATTCGCCGTCATGTCCGTTCCTTACTAGAACTTTCTCTCTAGTACCCTAGGGTCATGGCCCGTTCGGAGCAATGGTACAGAGGTCCTATGTGCCTCCGATGTCAAGCCGTCGGGAGGACGGGTGCGGGACCTGCTCGCCCGGACGGGTGCACTCCTGGAGAGGACAGGTAGGAAGGGATAGGTTTGCGCGCAATCGCACGCCGTCGAATCTTTTAGCAACTACTTATTAAGTGCTACGCGGCCACGACGCTTGCTGCGATTCACTACCGCCGCTACTTGCGGAATACCGCCCAGCTCCATCAGCACTTTCCGCAGCCGCGAGCGATCTTCCATGTCCATATCGACAAATTCAAACGCCATCGCCTGTGGACGCGCGCCGCGCACGATCCCCTGCGCCTTGATATTTCGCACGCCGTGCGACAGTTTCAGCGAGAGGAGAGAACCCGGCGCAAGATGGCGCTCGCCAGAGCCGATCCCGCCACCCAGGTTGAGTTCCGGAATCGACAACCGGAAGTTCTCGCGCAAGTTGGTGGTCACCGCAATCAAATTCCTCGAAAGTTTCAACCGCGCATAACGCCGCTGGCGCATTACCGAGGAGTTGGGCTCGGGATCGGTCGGCTCAAGGGCCAAATCCTTGCGCTCAAGTCCGCTGGAGTTGAGTTTTTCCAGCGCCATTGTCGGATCCAGCCGCATCAAGGCCTGGGCGGCGGCGATTCGCAATTCGCTCGGATAAACCCAGCGCCACACCTGCCGGGCGTCCATGATGTGCTGCAACGTGGGGCTGCCAGCCGAAGCGCGCAAGCGGCCGATCGCTTCCAGAGCTTTCAGCCGCTGAAAGGGTGGGGTGTGATCATTTTGTGCCAATTCCACCAGCTTCGCGATGCATTCCGGCTGGCCGCTCATGCCCATCTCGTCGATGGCCAGAGGCCGGATCAGCGCGTCGAGTGAATCGTAGAGCGACACGAGCAGTCTGGCGCGTTGTTCGGGCGGAGCCGAGGAAAGTTGGCGCACGGCGCGGTCATGAGACGACCTGGGCCATTGACTCAGCCGCACGGGAAGGATTTTTTCGATAGCGTCGGGTGCGAAATGGCTCAGCAACCCGATGGTCTCCGCGGCCTCTGGTGCAGGAGCCGTTTGAAGAATCTCGAGCAAGCGCTGGGTCGAGTCCTCGCCTAGCCCTCGGACGATTTGGCTGAGCACTTCGCAGTCTTCGCGGAACCCGCAGTGTCCGAAGCGGTTCGTCACGTAATGCAGCGTGGCCTTCGGCATCAGTCCGAGGATTTCAGTCATGCCATCGGCAATGTGCCCGCCGCGTAGCGCCTCTTCGATGAATTCCGGCAGCCGTTCTTCCGCGCCGATGCGCGGGCGAAGACTCTGCGTCGATCCAGGGCGCTGCTGCTCAATGTTGTCCAACGAAGAGAGCGCCTGCTGCATGGCCGGATAGCAGCGCTTGGACGCCGCTTCCTGGCTCATGCGCACGAACGCTGCGGCGATGAGTGTCTGCAGCTCCGGTTCGCGCTCGACAGCCAGCTGATTTCCGAGCCGGCGAATGGATTCCATTAGCGCGCTGCCATCGCCGCTGCCGTATAGCTCCGCCAAATCAGAAAGCCCAATCGCCGTGGTGCGGCGCGCTTCCGGAGCCTCGAGCCCTATGCAGGCGGCATATTTCATTAAAATCTCATTCACAGTCTTCAATTCGCCGCGCCGAAGCATGTCCTCAAGGAACACTCGCACGTTGCGCGGCGGAACGCACCAAGCCTCATCCGACGTGAGCACTTCCTTCTTGTTCTCTTCCGGCACTTGCTCCCAGAACTCTTGATCGAGCAGCTCCGTGTAGGTCTGCACCGAGAGTCCTGCCTGGGCCATCATTTCTTCCTGCGAACCCAGAATCTTGCGGAGTGCTTCAATCTCGGAATTCATGCGATCCAGCAGTTGCTTCACGGCGTTCACGCGCAGTTCCCCGCGCTCGTAGCTGTCCAGCGCAAAACGGATCGCTACGTGCTCCGCCAGCTTCAGCAACATGGGCTTGTCGGCCTTTTCCGAGGGCGCCTGCGCCGCCAAACCCGCGAGCGCTTGCTGCAAAGTGAACTGCGCACGCACCGGCATCGCGCTCAAGCGCGACTGAAATGTCGGAACATCCATTTTTGCTTCAGGATCTTTGCGGGACTTTCCTAGTTGAGCGAAGAGCCCAAGCATCGCTCGGACATCTTCTTCGGCCACGCTGAATCCTGCGCCGCCGGCGCCTTGCCCAGCGCCGGAGATGCCCGCAACGGGACCGCCACCGCCGAGAGTGCTTCCGCGAAGCAGTGCAGACGCGGTCAGCCACTTTCCAGGCGCCTCTGCTCCGCCGCTACCTCCAGAGCCGGTTCCGCCACCCGACCCCGTTCCACCACCACCCGCACCTGCACCGCCTCCGCCTGCTCCCGTTCCGCCACCAATACCAACTCCGCCGCCTGATCCTGTTCCACCTCCCTCGCCCGAGCCGCCCACACTAGAGCCACCACTGCCTCCGGTTCCTCCACCAACTCCAGAGCCTCCGCCAATTCCAGAGCCTCCGCCAACTCCAGGGCCTCCGCCGGCACCAGAGCCTCCGCCGGCACCAGAGCCGCCCGAACCGCTGCCGCCACCACTTCCGGGGCCTGAACCGGAGCCCCAGCCACCCCCCGGCCCTCCCGTGGCGTTGCCAGTTCCCAAACCGCCTGGGGAGCCCGAACCGCCACCACCGCCTTCCCACAAGCTGCCAGACTGACTTGCCGTACCCGACCCTCCGCCGGAACCTGAGCCAAATCCACCAGCGCCCGTGCCACCGCCGCCGGGCACTCCGCTCGAGCCTCCTCCTCCGGGACCGAAGCCGGGGCCGGTTCCTCCGCCGCCTCCGCCACCGCCGCCGCGCGAGCTCTCCGCGGCCAGAATCATTTGCAGGAGCTTATTGGGGTCTTCGAAGAAATCCCTGAACTTGTCGCCTTGCGCGCCCAAAGCTTTGGCGGTGAGTTGCGCCGCAACCTTAATCCCCGCCACGGAAGAATCTTCGGCCACATAACGAATCTCGTTGACCTTGATGCTCGTTTCGCCGGCGAGTGCGGATTTCAATTGTTCGGCCAGCGAGGAAGGCTTTGCGTTGCCGCTTGGAAATGCGCGTACGAACCGGGCAAACTGTGGCTGTGTCAAAGTCGGAGCGAAGTGGATGCTGGCAATTCCCGAGCTCATCAGCATTTGCGCGAAGCTTTTTTCACCGGCGGACGCGCCGAGTGGCACGCCGTCGAGCAAGATCTGATTCCCCGAAGCTCCAAGCAATAGACCGCCGCCGCTGCTCTCATCGAGCGCGCCTCGGAGCTCTTTCCACGCAGTTTCAAACTGCGCCGCCGTCCGCACGTGGCCAAACTCATAGAGACGTGCAAACTTAAGTAAAATGTTGAGGCTGCGGACAAATGCCCGCGCGCCCCCACGCGATTCGGGACTCATTCTATTCGCCGAGGAAGCCGGACCTCCCCATCTTGCCTGCTACACTATGCCTACTACACTAGTGGTGTCGCGCCCTACAGACAAGCCTCGCGGCATATATTGTCACCTTCTCAATAACATCGTGTTGGCGAAAAGGGCGCGACTTGGCCCTCCCCGCGGGGATCGTACCGTTGCCTCTTACTCCATTTCCGGACTAACCTGCCTTGCTCGGTATTGGGTATCGCTCTACAATACCTCGGCTATGTATCCTTCGCACTTCTAGCACCGAAGACACGCTCGTGCTAGTCGCGCGTTCGGCGAATATTGAGAGCGCTACGATCCCATGATGTCCGACCAGCCCCCACCTGACCGCTACAAGGCTGATATGCCGGAGATACCGGGAGTCTCTTCACCGAGCTCACGTCCCAGCCTGCTGAACAATCCTACTTTCCGTATGGTGGGCGTTCTTCTCGCTGTATTATTGGTGGTTTTTTTCGGTGCTCGATGGATTCTCCGCCCCAGGCATGCGGAAACTCCTCCGGCCGAGCCTCCTCCTCAGATCGAGGTTCCCTCGCCTGCCCCTGATCCAAATGCCGCGCTCCCGCACGCTACTCAGCAGGACCCCGGGATCGCTAACGTCTCGGAAATGGCCCAGCCTTGGACTTCCAAGCAGTTTTTTATCCGCAATGCATTGTCCGGGGAAAATGTTCCGGGTCTTCTGATTCGCTTGCCGGGGAGTTCGGCTGCCCAGGAGAACGGCTACTGGGCGTTCTCGATGAACGCTCCGTACGGAAATTGCCAGCTCGAATACATCACCGATCTCGCCAGGCTCAAGACCGACTATGACTTCAAGGCTGCGAAGCATCCCATGGTCGGTAACCCCTGCAACCGCACGATTTACGATCCTCTCAAGATGACAAATCTGCCCGGCAATGTTTGGGTGCGTGGCGCTATCGTGCAAGGCTCGGACTTGCGGCCGCCGCTCGGCATTGAACTTCGAGTTCAGGGCAAAAATATTCAGGCTGTTCGCATGGAGTAGTCGCGTCCCAAGCGCCGATTAGAGTTCTTCTGAACTTCTTCACCGCAGCTTTCCTTCGGCGGACTTTTTCTTGATCTCGCTTGACAACCCAGGCCTTCGCCAGATAAACGTCTTCTCCACACTGGAGAATCCTTCGATGCCCACTGATCTAGGCTATACGCGCCGGTGCTTCCTGCAGAGCGCCGCTGCGGCTTCCTCTCTTGCACTCGTGCCCGGCGCAAAAGCGGCCGCAGCATCGCTGCAAGGCGCTCCCAAGGCGGACTTCTCAAATTTGAAGCCCTTTGGCGATCGCCTGAAGCCCATTACTCCGGATGAATTCCGCGCCCGTTTGACCCGTGCGCAGCAGCTCATGTCTGACCTGAAACCCAATTTTGACGCCCTCTTCTTCGCTCCGGGTACCTCGCTCTACTATTTCACCGGCATTCGCTGGGGCTTGAGCGAGCGGCTCGTCGGACTCTTTCTTCCTCGCGCCGGTAAACCTGTTCTCGTCTGCCCAGGCTTCGAGGAAGGCCGCTTGCGCGAACAATTGCGTTTCCCTATCGAGATTCGCGTCTGGCAGGAAGATGAAAGCCCCACGAAGCTCGCCGCAAACGCGTTGGCCGATCAGGGCGTTCGCACCGGCCGGCTCGGTGTCGAAGAAACCGCTTATTTCACGTACTCCGATCATTTGCGCGCAGCCGCTCCGGGATTCGAATACGTGTCCGCCGATCCCGTTACCATCGCTTGCCGCGCGCGTAAATCCCCGCACGAACTTGAGTTGATGCGACTCGCCTGCGAGGCCACCTTTGACGTTTATAAACCTGTTTTTGCCGCTTTGCGCGAAGGCATGTCGCAAGACGATATCGCTCATCAGGTCGAAGCTGGCTTTTCGAAAATGGGACTGCGCGGTGGGGCGCTGGTCCTTCTCGGTGCCTCAGCCGCTCTTCCGCACGGCACCAAGCAACCGCAAAAGCTCAAAGAAGGCGATGTGGTTTTAATCGACGGCGGCTGTGGCGTCGATGGCTATGCCTCGGACGTCACGCGCATGGGCATCCTCGGCAAGCCCTCCGAGAAAATCGCGAAAGCCTATGAACTTACTCGGAAGGCGCAGGACGCTGCATTGGACGCGGCACGCACTGGCAGGCTCTCCGGCGCGGTTGACGACGCGGCTCGCGCCGTTATCACCGGCGCGGGCTATGGTCCCGACTACAAATTCTTCACCCATCGCCTCGGCCACGGCATTGGCCTCGACGGCCACGAGCATCCCTATCTCGTCCGCGGCAGCAAAACCGTTCTCGAACCTGGCATGACTTTCTCCAATGAACCGGGCATCTACGTTCCCGGCGAATTTGGCATCCGCTGCGAAGACGACATGGTCATCATGCCCGACGGCCCCGCGCAACTCTTGACGGCAAACTTCCAGGTATCACTCGAAAAACCTCTGGGCTGATTTCACGCGCGCCGAATTGCTTCACAAAACTCAACGATTCGTTGCTCCGCCCAGAATCGTTCCGCGCCGCTGCGATTTGAAATGAAACCGCAGTGTCCGCCGTGTTGCGGCGCAACAAATTTGATCGCCGGGTTCCGCGCTGGGTCTGCGCGCAAGAACAGCTGGTAGGGCACGAAGGGGTCATCCTGGGCCGTGATCATCAGCATCGGCACACGCACTTGCGCAACGACCTTCTTCGCCCCCACAGCATCATAATAATCCTGCGCGTCCTGGTAGCCGAACTGCGGCGCAGTAATCTTGTCGTCGAATTGCCGGACCGAACGCACCGCACCGAATCCGTTGTGCGGGTAGCGGCCCGGGAAAAGTCTGGCCTTCCGCGCGTAGCGCGCCATCAAGCCTTTCACAAAATGCCTTTGATAGAAGTAGTTGTCGCGGCGCTCCAAGGCATCTGCGCACGCCCCAAGATCCATCGCCGGACATACCACGCAAACCCCGCGCAACGCCCTCGGGGCGGCGCTACCGAATTCCCCGGCCATTTTTGTCACCAGATTGCCGCCCATTGAGTATCCAGCGAAGAAAATTTGCTGGAACCCATCCCCGTTCGACAACTCTTCCAAAACAGCCCGGTAATCTCCGCTCATCCCGGAATTGTACAAGGTAGGCGTGAGCGCCTCCGTCCCCCCGCAATTCCTCTGGTTCAATCGCACCGCGTGATAACCCAAATGGAAAGCCTTCTCCGCGATGCCCCGCGCGTAATTCGATTCGCTCGACCCTTCCAACCCATGCAAAATCGCGATCACCGGAGCGTCGCGCCGCTTATCCGGCTGCCAGTGGCAACGTCCAAGAATCCGCGACTCGGCATCCACTTGAAACAACCGATCTTCCGCCCGGGGCAGCTCAAACCGCCTGCGCACAAACGCCGCCGCGATCGTCATCGCGTGCCCGTTTCTAAGTAGGCCATGCGGCTCAAACGTCTCGAACTCTGAAACCATTAATTCACTGTAGAGCAGGCCCACACGCCAGGCAAGTTACCGACACGGCCGCCCTCTGGTGGCCCTAGCCGCTGCCCTTTTGCCTTTCCGGGCGCTGTTAACACTCGCCTATCTTTTCGCGTCCATCCAACCGATGGAGAAACAAGGAGCTAGCACCATGAAATCTCGCCTTTTTGCCTGCGCCGTTCTCGCTCTGTCTTTGGCCGCGTCGCCGATTCTCTTCCGCGCGCAAAGCCCCGCTTCGGACCCAAGCCTTACCGCCCACGAATGGGGCACGTTCACCTCGATCGCCGGGAAGGATGGCCACGCCGCCAATTGGCTGCCGCTGACTGGCTCGACCGATCTCCCCGCGTTCGTCGAACATTTCCAGGGCGCCAATTTCAAAGGCGGCCTCCGCGGCACCGTGCGCATGGAGACCCCCGTTCTCTATTTTTATACCAATCACGCAATCACAATCTCCGTACATGTCTCCTTCTCCCAAGGCCTCATCACCGAATGGTATCCGCACGCCAACCGCGTCGAACCCGTTGGTCTTCAGACGCAAACACGTATGGTCGCATATCTCAATGACTGGAGCCGCCGCCAGAAGCAGCCCGACGGCAGCATTTCCTGGGATTCCATCGCCCTGGAACCAAATAGCTCCGCAAGCCTTCCGCGCGAGGACCACACCAACCATTATTATGCGGCGCGGCAAACATCCTCCACTCCGCTGCGAATCAAGACCCAGGCGAGCGAGCAGGTCGAAAAATTTCTCTTCTATCGCGGCGTTGCCAGTTTTTCCGTGCCCATGTCGGTGAAGCTCGCTAGCGATGGCAAGATCCTCACTCAAAATCTCAGCGCGCAAGAAATCCCCGCCATGCTCGTCTTCGAACGCCGCGGCGACAAGTTGGGATTCCGCATTGCGGACGCTTCCGCGGCGCAACCAACTCTCGATCCCCCCGAACTCGACGCCACCATGGATTCTCTAAAGCAAGCCGTTGAAGACATGCTCATCGCACAGGGTCTGTATCAAGACGAAGCGCAAGCTATGTTTGAAACCTGGCGCGATTCCTGGTTCGAAGAAGGCAGCCGGCTTCTCTACATCGTCCCGCGCCAATTTGTGGACGCTGTCCTGCCTCTCACGATCAACCCCGCTCCTGCAAAAACCGTCCGCGTCTTCGTCGGTCGTCTCGAACTCGTGACAGCCGCCACCCAACGTGCCGTCGAGCAAGCCCTCGCCACCCACGACCGCGCGACTCTCGCCCGCTACAACCGGTTTCTCGTTCCCATGCTCGAGTCCATGATCGCCAACGAAAAGAATTCGACAAAAAAAGAGGAATTCTTGGAGTATTTGAACGAAGTCTACAGCACACAAATTGTTCAAAACATCTCGAACTAGGGCTGTAGCCCACCCAACGTGCAACGTGGCGTTGTTTCAGAGTTTGGCGCTTTTGCGGACCGACTGCACCACTTGACCGATCGCATCTATGACAACCTCGGGTCTGTCAATGATGACGAAGCCGATTCCGGAATGGTCATACGAACACACCTGGGTAAATTTTGCGACTTCCGGTTGAACCAGTCCCCAATCGAAAGAATACCCAGCAGCCACAACGACGACAGTGGGGCCACCAGTACCGGAGCAATAAAGATGAATTCGATAGCCACGCACATCTACCAGCTTGCCCAAAGGCGGAGGCGGGTTCTGATCCGTAGCAGCTTTTTGCGCCAGGGTCTCGATAGGAAGTACGCAAAGCAGAGCAAGGACCATGTTGAGGCGTTTGCCGTGAAACCTGTTCGACGCTGCACGCCATGGCCACCTTCAGCCATCGGAAGGATTATAATGAATAGTTTCGTTGCCTTCTTATTGATTTGACAATAATTCGCGCTCGCCGCTCGTAGCGGTGTGCCAGGTCCTGAGTAGGCGCGTAATCAGAAACCGACCCCTACTCAAGATCGCCAACTTGACCGCAATCCCGTTGCCCCCTAGAATAGAAGTTTCACAGTGATTGATTTTTGCAATCTGATGAATTCATCTTCCGGCCCAGCGGCCAGCCGCTGGGCTGCGCTGTTTTTAGGGCGCTAATTTCAGATGCGAGGTTGTAATGATTGAAGGTCCAATTCCCGAAGGTCTTACTTTCGACGACGTGCTCCTGCTGCCCGGCAAATCTTCCGTGCTCCCAGCCGAAGTTGACACGCGCACCTGCTTCACGCGCAAATTATCGCTAGACGTTCCCCTGGCCTCCGCGGCCATGGACACCGTAACCGAATCTCGCCTGGCCATCGCCATCGCCCGCCAGGGCGGCATCGGCCTCGTGCACCGAAACATGCCCATCGACCGCCAGGGCGAAGAAGTCGACCGCGTAAAACGCTCCGAAAGCGGCATGATCGTTGACCCCGTCACCATCTCCCCGGACATTACCCTCCGCCAAGCCCTCGAAATAATGAACAAGTACCACATCTCGGGTCTTCCCGTTACGCGCGGCTCTCGCCTCACCGGAATCCTTACCAACCGCGACCTTCGCTTCGAAAAAAATCACTCCCAGCTCGTCGGCTCGGTGATGACCAAGGACAATCTCGTCACTGTAGCCGTCGGCACAACCCTCGAAGAAGCCGAACGCATCCTGCAAAAGCACCGCATCGAAAAGCTTCTCGTCGTCGACCAGGATTTCAATCTTAAAGGTCTCATCACCGTAAAAGACATCCAGAAAAAACGCGAATATCCGCGCGCCGCAAAAGATGAACAAGGCCGCCTGCGCGTCGGAGCCGCGGTGGGCGCGACGGGCGATTACCTTGAGCGCGCCGTAGAAATGTCCAAAGCCAAAGCCGACGTCCTCGCCATCGACACCGCCCACGGCCACACCACTCGTGTGATGGATGCCATCAAAGCCATTCGTCAGCGTCTCCCCGAAGTACAAATCATCGCGGGCAATGTCGCCACCTACGAAGCCGCCAAAGATCTCATCGCGCTCGGCATCGACGGGCTGAAGGTCGGCATCGGCCCCGGCTCCATCTGCACTACGCGCGTAGTCACCGGCGCAGGCGTACCCCAGATTACCGCCATCATGGAAGCCGCGCGCGCCGCGCAAGGCACCGGCATCCCCATCATCGCCGACGGCGGCATCAAGTATTCCGGCGACATCACTAAGGCCATCGCCGCAGGCGCTTCCTGCGTGATGATCGGCAGCCTCTTCGCCGGCACCGAAGAATCTCCCGGCGAAACAATTCTCTATCAGGGTCGCACCTTCAAGTCCTATCGCGGCATGGGTTCGCTGGGTGCGATGGATGCGGGTTCCGATCGGTACGCCACGGTTCAGGATACGGACGAACGCGGCAAATCCGTTCCCGAAGGCGTCGAGGGCCGCGTGCCCTACAAGGGGTCTCTCGGCGCGCTGACAGATCAGCTCGTCGGCGGCCTAAAAAGCGGCATGGGTTACGTCGGCGCTCCCACGCTGCGTGAACTCACCGAAAAAGCCCGCTTCGTGCGCATCACGGCCGCCGGCCTCCGCGAAAGCCACGTCCACGACGTCATCATCACTCGCGAAGCCCCGAACTATCGAATGGAATAGGCATGGCATAGGGCGGCTGGATTAGTCCGCAGCCGCAAACCATCGCGCGTTAAACTTGTATTGACGCAGTCTAGAGGAGCACTGGCTCGTGTCCGATCAACCCTGGCGCAATCCCCGTCCCGCCCCGCAATTGCCGGAAATGCAACCTCGCCTGCACAAGCTGCTCATCCCCGCCTGGCTTCGCGCCTGGTGGCCTGCCGTCGCTTGGGCCTTCATCATTTTCACACTCTCGACCGACTCCTTCTCTTCCGATCACACCGCAACAGTTCTCTCCTTCGTCGTGAAATGGCTCTTTCCTCATCTCACCGAAGATCAATTCAATTTCATCCACCACATCATCCGCAAAAGCGCCCACTTCACCGAATATTTTATTTTTTGCCTCCTGATCTATCGCGGCGTCCGCGGCGATCGCAAAGGATGGCGCTGGACCTGGGGCATCTCCGCCCTCTCCGTCGCCGCCGGCTATTCCATCATGGACGAAATCCATCAAGCCTTCGTCGCCAGCCGCACCGCATCGCCCTACGATTCCCTTCTCGACTCCCTCGGCGCGTTCGTCGCCTTCGCCGCGCTGTACTTCTGGTTCCGCCTCCGCCGCACCGCCGGAGATACCACAGATAGTTCCACCTAACGGCGAAACGGCGGAAGATCTTCGCAACGCGATAGACCTTGCTTTACTTGCCACTCACTGCCGCATCGGCCTTGCGCGCGATCAATACAAAACCCTTTGCCTTGGCATCTTTCTCAAGAGTTGCCAGGTGCTCCTGGGCCGCCGCCTTCTTCCCCTGTTTCATTTCCATCTCCCCGACGGCCAATCGCGCCTCAAGCAGGCACCTGCCACAGTCGAGCCTCGCGGCTTCCGCCAGCGCGCCCTGCAGGCTTCTCGAAGCTTCTCCGGCCTTCCCGTTCGCGGCGTGAACCCGACCCGCCGTTATTGCGACAGCCACGGCCAACAAACGCCCTTCCGCTGTCGCCACCGCAATTTCAGCGGCGTGAATTTCTTTTTCTGCTTCCGCGAGTTTTCCTTGCTCAAGCAAGGAACGCGCCAGCAGCGCTCTGGCGTTTATTTCGTTTCCGGCTGCTTTTTCCATTTGCGCCTGGCTTAACACTTGTCTCGCAGGTTGCTCCGCGTCGGCCGCATGGCCCTGTTCGATCGAGAGCTGCGCCAGCGCCAGAAGGCTGTCTTCGGCCGTTGTCTTTTCTCCAAGTTTATTTCGCATAGCCAGCACTTGTTCGTGATTCTTCCTCGCCTCTTCGAGCTTCCCCTCTTCTTTCTGGACTTCTGCTTGAAGGAACGTGGCATACGCCACTCCTCGCTGCAGCCCGGCCTGCTGGAAGATGGGCATTTGCTCGTCTAGCGCTTTCTGTGTGGCAGCAAGATCTCCTTGATCGAGAAGCACTACGGCAAGATTATTCAGCGCGAGACCTATCCCGGTTTTGTCTCCGATCTCGCGGCGCATCGCCAGAGACTGCTCATGCAGTTTGCGCGATTCCACAAGCTGGCCCTGTTCGTGAAGCACGATCGCCAGATTCGTCAGCGCGCGGGCGATACCGCGCTTTTCGCCGATTTCGCGCGTGATTGCCAAAGACTCTTCGTACTTTTTCTTCGCCGCTGCAAGCTTGCCCTGCTCGTAAAGCAGGACCGCCACATTGTTTACCCCGACCGCTTCACCGATCTTGTCGCCAGTCTCCCGATGGATGGCAATCGACGCTTCATAGGATTTTCTCGCGCCCTCGAAATTCGCTTGATCCTTCAAGGCGACGCCGATGCTGTTAAACGCATCGGCCTGACAGCGCTTGTTGCCGATCTTGCGGCACGTCTCGAGGCTCTCTTCCTGAAGCTTTTGCGCGTTGGCGCGGTCTCCGTGATCGTACATCCCGGTTCCCAGATTGTGTAGCGCGTTGGCTTCGCCGCTGTGGTCGCCCGTTTCGGCGTAAATCCGCCGCGCAGCTTCCGCGGCCGCCTGGAAATTTGGATAGTCGCCGAGGCTGTAATAAGCGCGGCCCTGCGCGAGCTCCGCACGCGCAACGAGCAGCCGCGCACCCAGTTTTTGGCCCTTCTCAGTGGCCCGCACCGCCGCTGCCAGCTCGCGCTTGAAATCGGATTGGCTTCGGGCGGCATTTTCCTCCGCAAGATCAATGCGCGGATCATCGGACGCTGGTTCCGGTAGGTTACGCAGCGCCTCGACGGTCGCTAACGCTTCCTTGCCTTGGCTCCCGAACGTCTGCACTTGTGCGAGCCGCAATCCGTAGTCCAGATTGTCCGGCTCAAACGTCCAGAGAGTCTTGTAGACTTCTATCGCTTTCGGCCAATTCCTCGCGGCCTCGTAGTATCGCCCCTCAATCGCAAGATGCTCCTCGCGCGGCAAGCCACCCGATAAGTCGAAGGCCTTTTTGGCCTCGTCCGCGGCCTTCGCGTCGTACCCCATCGCTGACCACGCTGCCGACAGTGCAGAATGCGCCAAAGCATACTTAGGATCGGCGGCGACTGCCTCCTCCAGCAGGTCCCGCGCTCCCGGAGCATCAAACAAACGCAGCTTTTCAAGCCCTTGGGCGTAAAGCCGTGATGCTTCCGGATTCGCGGAAATTGCCGCGCGCACGCTGCCGGCTTCGGCATCCGAAATGTTACCTATGCCGAGCTTGCTTCGCAGATCGCCGCCCGCGCGCGAAACAAGGTCGAACAATTCACTCTCCTTTCCCGTTTCGGAAACGATCCCGATGGTTTCGCCGGTTCGCGCGTCCTGCAGCCGCATGTCCACGCGAACTTGACCGCCGGCATCTTTGCCGAGATCTACAAACGATCCAAGAACCACATAGTCCGTGCCCAGATTGTTGCGCACTCGCGTAAGCGTGTCTTTCGCCAGGCTATCGGCGTCCGATAGCGATAAATCCAGCTTCGCCCGGGCAACATTTTCTTCCGCAACCGTCCGAAGCCGTTCGCCCGTGCCCAACTCGGTCGTGAGCATTTCCGATAGTCCGGTAGACAGCCACGCAGCCTCCGCCCGGCCTGAACTGTTCTTGAAGCCGAGCACTGCCACAGATCGGCGCACCGGTATTGTCGAGACTTTGGGCTGTACACCGGCCGTTCCAGGATGGATCCATCCTGTCAAGCGGTCACGAACCTTCCCAAGATTCATTCCGATCGCCGCTCCCATGATCACCAACAAACCGAGCGCCATCGCCGCCAGCGGCCATTTCGGGCGAGGCGCGGGTCCAACGGCAACACCTCCGGATTCCAAAGCTGCGAGCAGCTCGCGCGCGGATTGATACCGCTGCGCCGGTTCCTTCTGAAGCGCCTTGAAAATAATAGATTCCAGCGCCGCCGAAGCGGACGATCCCCTCGAACTCAGCGGTTTCGGCGAGCTGTGGAGAATGGCGTCAATCAGGCGCGTAGGCTGGCTTTCTGGAAAAGGTCGCTGAGCGGTTGCCATCTCGTAAAGGACGGCTCCAGCTCCGTAAATATCCGCGCGGGAGTCCACCGCATCCGCCCGGAGCTGTTCCGGCGACATGTACGGAAGCGTCCCCGAGACGGAATGCGTGTCATCGATGCTTTGCGTTTGATCAATTTCCGATTGAGGCCGAAAAAGTTTTGCCAAGCCGAAATCGAGTATTTTCAACCTGCCGTCTGGCGTGATATGCAGATTGTCTGGCTTCAAATCGCGATGGATTACGCCCTGAGCGTGAGCCGCCGCCAACCCTTCGGCGAGTTGTGCGCCCAACCGCCGCGTTTGCGCTTCGTCGAGAGGTCCGTCTCGCAGCTTTCGGCTCAAGGGAACGCCTTGAACCAGCTCCATCACCAGAAAGTCCAGCCCTTCTTCACTGCCGAAATCATGGACCGTTCCGATGCAAGGGTGATTCAGCTTCGCCAGAGCCATGGCTTCGTTGCGGAACCGTTTTCGAGCAGCCTCATCGGCCAAAAGGCCCGGCGGAAGCACTTTCAGGGCAGTGTCCCGGTCGAGCTGTTCGTCATGCGCCCGGTAGACCACACCCATCCCGCCGCTGCCCAGGACTTCCAAGATACGATAATGGGCAACCGTGCGGCCGGCCAGGGAGGGCGCGTCCGACATAGTGGCGTGATTCTAGGGTCCACCTACTTCCAAGTCAACGGCTCGGAGTGTTACCTTGCTTAGCACGAATTGCGACTCTGCAAGCCGTCGGACATGCGAGCAAAGAATCCTCCTATCCTCCAATACGTCGGCCTCGCGCTTCTCTTCGCGCTTGCTTCGGCCTATCAGATTCGCTCGGCTATGTTTGCCTTCCCGAATTATTTTCATCTCAAGGCCGCGGCATATCCTTTCGTGCCGGTCTACGAGAATGGCCGCCCTGCCCTTCAGTTCGTGACTGGGTCCGCCCGGCGGGCTGGCGTGCAAAACAACGACATCCTACTCGCAGTCACCGGCCGCCCGTTCACGGGACTGGCTGTGTTCGGCGAAGCGATCCGCACCGCAAAACCAGGTGACGCCCTCACGGTCCAGTTCCTGCGCCCCGGTGAAACGACTCCACGCTCGGCCACCATTCCACTCGAGCAGGTCACCGCTCCTCCTATCAGTTTGCACGCCGCCTCCCTTTTGGCATTGAAGCTCGTCGTGCCCACGCTTTGCATCCTGCTTGGATTCTGGGTCACAGCCGTGCGTCCACGAGATCCCTCTGCGTGGTGCCTTTTTCTCATCATGCTGTTTTTCTCTGTGTTTTACAGCGCGGGAGTCGAGAGTTGGGGACCCGTCGTTCGCGATGCCGCAGAAGGATACCGCGTGGCCGTCGCCAGCGCCTGGCCGATTTTCATGCTGCTTTTCGGCCTGTACTTCCCCGAGCCTTTCCCCGAGAAGGATCCAGCCTGGTGGACCTGGTCCAAGCGCATTGTCATCACCCTCTTGATTGTCTCGTGCGTACTGAATGTTATCGTGCGGCTCGGTCAATTTGAGAGTTTCGCATCCGTAGCTTCCTTATCCGCGGCTCTGGATCGCCTCAGCACGGTTGACTTCCTGCTTAAGTTTGCGGCTATCGGCTCTTTCTTTGCTTGCATTTCCGCCAAAATGAGCAAGGCCGTCACGCCCGACGCCAAGCGGCGTCTTCGTTTGCTTTATACCGGATCCAGCATCGCCATGATCCCTGCGTGCATTCTCTTTGTTACGCAGAGCATCAAGGGCGGCGAACTCGAACAGATCTTTCCGGAATGGCTTGTGTTGTTCGCGCTGTCCCTGATGCTGCTCTTCCCCATTACGCTGGCGTACGTCATCGTGGTCCACCGCGCGATGGATGTGCGCGTCGTCATCCGCCAGGGCCTGCAGTACGCCCTCGCGACGGGCGGAATCCGGGTGTTACAGATCATACTGACAGCCGCCATCCTGATTACCGGGGTCATTTATGCCCGCAGCCGCCACCTGAGCCTCGCGAACGAAATCACCACCATCGCGCTCCTGCTTGTGGCGGTTCTCTGGCTGCGCAGAGGCGCCGAATTTGTTCGCAAGTGGATCGACCGCCGCTTTTTCCGCGACGCCTACAATGCCGAACAAATCCTCGAAGCCCTCAGCGAAGAGGTTCGCTCGATCGTGGAGAAGCAGCCTCTACTGGAGCGCGTCGCCACGAAAATCTCCGAATCGTTGTACATTCCACGCGTCGCCGTTCTCTTGGAAAACAGTGGATGGTATCGTCCGGCATTCGCTATTGGATACCCGGCCGGGTTGGATGTCGATTTTTCCGAAACCAGCGGCACCGTGCAGCAACTCAGGCGTGAGGCCTCTCCCGAACGCATCTATTTCGATGACGAGAAGTCCTGGGTCAATAGCCCACTGCTAACGGAGCAAGAGCGCCTCAAGCTCATCTCTCTCGATCCGCAGCTGCTTATCCCGCTGACTGTAAAACAAAAACTCCTCGGCATTATCAGTCTCGGACAAAAGCGCTCAGAAGCGCCCTACTCCAACGGAGATGTCCGCCTGCTCAAATCCGTTGCCATGCAAACCGCCCTCGCTCTCTCCAACGCCGAACTAACCTCCGCCATCGGCATCGAAATTGGCCGCCGCGAAAAGCTGAACCGCGAAATCGAAATCGCCCGCGAAGTGCAGGAGCGCCTCTTTCCCCAGCATCTTCCCGAAATCGCCGGCCTCGACTACTTCGGCCGCTGCCGCACCGCGCTCGGCGTTGGCGGCGACTACTACGACTTCCTGGCTCTCCCCGACGGCAAGCTCGGCGTCGCTCTCGGCGACGTCTCGGGCAAAGGCATCGCCGCCGCTCTCACCATGGCCAGCCTCCAGGCTTCGCTGCGCGCCGATGCTATGCGCGCCGGCAATGACATCGCGGGCCTCATCACGCGGGTCAACGCCATGCTCTACGACGCTTCCACCGAAGACCGCTACGCCACACTCTTCTACGCCCAATACGATCCTGCCACCCACCGCCTAAGCTACGTCAACGCCGGACATTGCCCGCCAATACTTCTCCGCAGCGCCGCGAAAAATGGCCCCAAAAATGGCATTGTCGAACGTCTCGATCAAGCTGGCGGAACTGTCGTGGGCTTAATACCGGAATGCATCTACGAACAAGCGGAAGTTTCTCTGTCGCCGGGCGATTTGCTCGTGATCTATACCGACGGCTTCAGCGAAGCCATGAGCCCCCACCTTGAAGAATGGGGCGAGCATCGTCTGATCGACACCATCGCCTCCTGTAGCGGTCAGCCTGCGAAAGGTTCCATCGCCAAAATCATGCAAGCCGCCGACGCCTTCGCCTCCGGCGCCCCGCAAAGCGACGACATGACCCTCGTCATCCTCCGCGCCCTCCCAGGAGAGTTCACCTGAAACGGATTCAACAGAACATGCGGGCGCCGAGATTTCAGGATGCCCGCGGATCGTCTCGAACCATCGCCCTCAGCCTTAGATTCTGACGGCTCGCCGCCCTTGGAACGCGCCGGCCACATCCTTTTATTTATCGACAACGGGAGGCACCCATGAATCTGCCTGATGCACCGATTGCACACGAAGGCTTCTTCATCACACACTTCCTCACCGTAAAGGAGCAGGAAAAATCGAAGGACTTCTACGTCCGAATCCTAGGCGGGAAAGTGATCAAGCCGGAGAATCCCTGCTACATCAAGCTGGCAAACTCCTGGATCATTCTCAATTCCGGTGGCGGCCCGACTCCCGACAAGCCCGACGTCCTCCTCGAAACCCCTTCGGATCTCAACCGAGTGAATAGCTTCCTTAACTTGCGCGTCGCCGACATCTGGGCCTGCTACAAAGAGTGGCGCGCCAAAGGAGCGTTCTTTCTCACCGAACCGCTGGAAAATCACGGCTCGGAATGGCGTTGTTACATGCGTGATCCCGACGGCTACCTCATCGAAGTCGGCCAATATACTCAAATAGCGATCGACCGTTTCAAGAACTATGCCAGTTGAACTAGCGCCTACTTTCCCCGAGACAACTGGATGTTGGGAGGAACTCCATCGCCATGTGACATAGTAGGGCTTGAGGTGTCGCCCATTCCTTGCACCCTACAAACCTACGGCCAGCCCGATATTCACAAAATGCAGAACTTATTGCCTCGAACTTCCGGCATTCCAGCTGCCCTGTAAGATTGCGCGGATCGATTCCTTGAGGCAACGGATTCTTGAGCGTTTGCAGTCGAGAGCGGGCAAGGAGACCCACGCAACAATTCTCGCCACGCTGGGTTGTTGCCGAGTGCGTTGGATAAGTCGAACGAGGATGGGGAACGCGGGCGCGCGAGAGTGCGATTCTTGCGGTAAGGAATGGGCAACCCTCAGGGCGTCAAACCCATCTGTTTGTTTACCAACTGCAGGATAGTTCGTACGTAGCTGGAGTCGGTGAAGTACGCGCTTGCTGCCGCTGGGGCACTCCCTGCTCTGTCCTTGCTTACAGCACAAGTGTGTCTCATCTTGAAGGGTAGGCACGTCATGAACCGAAAAATTTCTTGGCTTCTTTCTCTTTTTTGTGCGAGTTTTTTCGCTGTTCCGACGTTCGCGCAGTGTAAGAACCAGCAGGACCGCGCCTGCTGGAGTCTCCAATATATTCTTTACGGCGCGGAAACCGGTTTTCGCGAGTTTCGCGGCGCCACACCGCTCAAGCCCAGAGATTCCAAGCTCGCACCGCCGAACCCGGACCTGTCCGTAGGCGCAATCCATGTGCCCTGCCACTCAGATGTTTGGTTGAGCAGCGAAGTGGCGACGTACATGTGCTCCGCGGAGGTTCCCGCCCAGGAAGCGGAGGAGTGGTACGTCAAGACAATGGCCGACCTCCATGAGCTCCAATATTTGTGGCAGTTCAAAAGCGAGTCTCCTGGCGCCGATCATTATGTTGACGCCGGGCCGCAGGGTTGTGAGGTAGCTCGGTTGGAAACAACCAACGACGGCGGGTATCACTTGGAAGGACCTTACATCGCAGATGGACCTTACCTCGGGCAGTGTCCATTGCATCTGCAAACTGTTCGACAGAACGATGGCACGGCGAGGATTTCGTTTTGGTTGAACTCGTCAGTGAATCTAGCGCGGAATCCGGCGCCGCCGTCGAGAGCTTTGGAACTGTCGGCATCGGCGAAGTCGGAAGCTCCGCAGCCGCGCGCAGCTTCGGCTCCGGCTGCGACACCGCAGCCCGCTGTAGCAACTGTTGCGGCGGCAACAGCTGCGACGGCAACGCCTGCACCAGCAACTACAGATACCTTGCGCGCTGAGCCAGCAGTGGAGAACTCCGGAGAGCGGTCATCGAAGAGGTACGGCGACTGCGACGATTTGTGCCAGGGGCTCAAGAAGGTGTTGGAGAACCGCGCAAGCTCTTTCCGGCAATTGCGGGTTACGAGCGGGAGTTCGGTCGCTTCCAAAACGGCCTTA
>Ga0209006_10001676_pt1 | contig 20077 bp, 14 predicted proteins | sample JacPin_JW_Ref_O2_FD_188567 | JGI IMG/M metagenome (GOLD analysis project Ga0209006, IMG submission 188567) | Forest soil microbial communities from Algoma, Ontario, Canada - Jack Pine, Ontario site 1_JW_Ref_O2 (SPAdes) (version 2) | ecosystem: Environmental > Terrestrial > Soil > Boreal...
GTCTGCGCCGGCGACTACGATAATGACGGCTACACAGATCTCTTCGTCACCTATTGGGGGCAGAATGCGTTGTATCGAAACATGGGGGGACGTCGGTTTGAGGATGTGACTGCGAAGGTCCATCTCACTCAGGATCGAACTCGCTATAACACCGGCTGCGCCTTCATCGACTATGACAATGACGGGAGACTCGACCTCTTTGTCGCCAACTATCTGAAATTCGATTTCAATTCCACTCCGAAGCCAGGCGCTAATCCATACTGCTTTTATCGAGGCATCGCCGTGAACTGCGGGCCTCGCGGGCTTCCCTTCGATCGCAACATTCTTTATCACAATGACGGGAGTGTTTTCCGAGACGTGTCTGAGGAAAGCGGCATCGCAAAGCCGGATGGTAACTATTCACTTGGTGTCCTTACGGGCGATTTTAACGGCGACGGCCTATCCGATATCTATGTAGCTTGCGACCAGACACCTTCGATTCTTTATATCAATCAGGGAAACGGGAAATTCGTGGATGAGGCTTTGCTTCGAGGCGTCGCGCTCGATGACAACGGCAAGGCGATGTCCGGCATGGGAGCGGCCTCGGCGGACTATCTACATGAAGGCGCCCCTTCGATTTTTAGGACTAACTTCTCCGATGAGTTAGAGACTCTCTACCGCAACCAGGGTAAAGGAGAGTTTCAGGATGTCAGCGCAGAAGCCGGTCTGGGTTTGAACACGCGCTTCGTCGGCTGGGGGTGCGGATTCTTCGATTTTGACAACGATGGCTGGCCCGACTTGCTACTGGTGAACGGTCACGCGTTCCCGGAGGTCGACCGCTTGAAGATCGATATCCACTATCGCGAGCGGGCGATTCTCTATCACAACGATCACCACAAGTTTGTCGACATTTCGGAATCAGCCGGCAGTGGCATTCTAGAGAATCATTCCTCGCGGGGACTAGCTTTCGCTGACTACGACAACGATGGGTCGGTTAAAGCTCTAGTCAACAATCAGAACGAGCCGCCCTCGCTGCTTCGGCTTGCGCATAAGTCACCCAATCACTGGATTGAACTGAAGCTCGAAGGCGTGAGATCGAATCGAAGCGCAATAGGGGCGCGGGTGCGGGTAATCGCGGGCGGACTCGTGCAAACAGCGGAAGTTAGAAGCGGAGGAAGTTATCTCTCGCAGAGTGACCTTCGGCTCCACTTCGGATTGGGAGGAGCCGTTAAGGTAGACAAGTTAGAGATCAGTTGGCCGGCTGGCGGAAAACAGGTCGAAGCGGCTATGGCTGCCGATCGCGTGATCGCTATTCGCGAACGCTAGCAGTTGGACAGAGGGCAGGTCGGGAACCTGCCCCACTGTCAGAAGCCCAATCGCAGGGAGAACTGCAAGTGACGCTCGGTCCCCGCTACGCTGCTGGTGATGACTCCGAAGTTACCATTGCCACCGACCGTCTTAGAATCACCTAAACTTACGTCCGGCTGGCTGAGGACCGTGAAGTTGCCGAGATTGATGGCCTCCGCACGGAACTGAAGATTGAAACGCGACTCGGTAAGTTTGAAATTCTTGAAGACTGAGAAGTCCATCGTCTTAGTCGGTGGGGCCGTAAGGTTCTGCAGTCCAACGTCGCCGCCCGTCGCGATGCCCGCAGCCTGATTCGAGTATGCGACGGTGTAATCCGCGGTATTGAACCACTCGTTAGGAGTGCGTCCACCTGGAGGCGGCGTGTTGCCATTGCCCGTGTAGCCTTGAACATAATCGGGCAGGCAGCGGCTCCAGACACCGTGACAACTGGTACCAGCCATAGTGATCGGATTGCCGGTCCGCAGTGTAAGGATGCCGTTCAACTGCCAACCGCCCACGATCAGGTCGGCATAGCGGTTCATATTGCCGCCGTACGACTTACCCTTTCCGAATGGCAGTTCGTAATTGAAGCTGGTGGTCAGGCTATGCCGGACATCCCAGGAGGCGCTGGAATATGCGGTGGCCCAGTTGGTCTGCGAAATGGGCGCCAGGTTACTCGAACCGCTCAACGGAGTACCGCTGTTGGCGAGCGCATGGCTCCATACATACGATGTCAGGAACTGCAGCCCGCGAGAGAAGCGCTTCTCTAACTTCACTTCAGCCGCGTTATAGTTACCGTAGCCGAACGAAGAAGTCATGGACAGGCCGTTACCAACCGACTGGCAAGTAGAGCACGCCGGCTGAATCTCCTGTAAATTAGCCGAACTGATGGAAGTGTTGAATGTGCCGAGATTCGGGTAAGGGTCGGAGTTCCAGAGAATCACCTGATGAGCCGAGTGGTTGCCCTGGTAACCGAGCTCGAGAGCCATATCACCCTTCAATTCGCGCTGCAGGACGAAATTCCACTTGTGCACCAGAGGATTGTCGAAATCCTGCTGCACGCCGCGCATCGAAACGCCGGCATTCAGCGTAAACGGACTAAGTGGATACCCACCGGCGAAGCCACCCGGCATGAAATCGCAGTTGAGACATTGCGACTGGTTGATGCCTACGAAGCTGCTGTTGCCCTGGTAGCGCGAGAGGTTCACGGTTTCATTGAAGGGCACGCCTTCTCCACGGTTGGGGCTGCCGCCCTGGTTCTCTTCGCCACCATAGAAGATGCCGTATCCGATGCGTAGCACGGTCTTGTTCATCACCTGATAAGCGATCCCTACGCGCGGTCCGAAATCGGTCTTATCCCAGGGAATCAGATAATTGGATACCTGCCCGCGAGATACGGTGACATTCGGGAACAACGCGCTGAAGTTCGGCGGCAGGGGAGCGTTTGAATTCCCGCCAGTGGGGATGTAAAGCGTATTGGTCTGGATGTTGTAGTTTGCCTGCCGGCCCCATTGCTCACCGATCGGCGACCATAACTCATAGCGGACTCCGATGTTCACCGTGAGTTTCCGGTTCACTTTCCAGTCGTCCTGAGCGTAACCCGCATAGGCAACCTTCTGAGACGACACAAAGTTCGTGGTTGAAATGGCACCGCTGTCAACCTGACCCAACAACGCCGAAGCCATCGCGTCGCCGGTTAGACTACTAATGGTGGATCCGTTCGAGGCATTGTTTCCCGATGGGAATGCGGTCTCATTGTTACTGAAACCGATATTGCCATGAGGGTCGGGAACCTGGAAGAACGGGAACTTCACGGATCTGAATTCAAAGCCGAATTTATAAGCGTGCGCACCCTTGCTAAGCGCGACGTTCTGCACGAAGTCCCAAACGTTGTTGTACTCCTTGGTCGGAACCCAATCGGTTGCCCCAACTGTCGGATAGCCGTTGGAGAAGCCGATTTGGGGAAGTCCACCGTTGTTGGCCGTGGCCGTAGTGGGGTCGTAGCCGCCGATTCCGTACTTGGTGAACAAGTCGGTCGAAGGGTTGGCTCCGATGCGGGAAGTCACCAAGCGCGTGAAGCCAATGCGGCTTTCCGTCACCAGGCTGGGGTTCCAGACTCGCGTATAACTCATCTGCGCATTCCGGCTCAGATCGATCTCTCCAGCGCCGTTGAAACCGGTATCGTCAAGAGCGCCCGGGAGTGGCGCACCATCGGTCTTGGAGGTATTCGACCAGCTCAAGGATCCGAAGAGACTGTCCTTATCGCTGAGCCGATAGTCCACTCGGCCGTCTCCCTGGTCGGTAGTCAGACCGCCGACCGTGTTATAGAAGTAATCGTTGGTCGGTGCGTTGCCGGTAATGACTGTCTGATTGGGATTCGGATAGAGCTGTATGATCTTGGCCCACGCCGGATCCATTCTGGTTAGGGGAATGATATTCCCGGGGAACGCGGTACGCGTCAGAGGGATCTGGAAACCGGCGGCAGTCACGTTTGCGCAAGGTGAAGTACAGTACGTGGTCGAAAGTGGATCGTAGACCGCACCCTTCTGAACGGAGATCGCATTGTTGTTGATATCGGTGCCGGTATAGGTCGGACCCAGGAGACTGGAGAAGTCGCCATTCTTCATCGCAGCAGTAGGAACCGTGGTATAGCCTGAGTAGCCTAGGTTGGTGACGGAGCCGCCGGAATCGGCGATGCGCGTTCCCTGATAGTCACCAAACATGAAAAGCTTGTTCTTAATGATCGGGCCGCCGGCCGTCGCGCCGAACTGATTCTGGACGAAAGGACCGCGTGGCGCCACTTGCAAGCCAGTGACTGCGCTGGTGCCGGCGCGGTTGTTGGTCCAGGTGTTGGAATCCAGATCCCGGTTTTGCAGGTACTCGAATATGCTGCCATGCAGAGCGTTCGTGCCTTGCTTGAGAGTCACATTGATGACGCCACCCGCCGCACGACCATACTCAGCGTTGTAGCCGTTAGTCAGAACGCTGATTTCGCTTACCGCGTCGATAGCGGGGCCTATCGCATAAGAAGTCTGATTCAGGAAGTCGATCGTGTTGATGTTGTTATCGACTCCGTTCAGCAGGAAGTTATTCTGCCCGTTCGAACGAACTCCGTTGGCGGAAAAGCCGCCGTTAGCGGAATCTCGTGCTCCGGGTTCCGCCGGCACTACACCGGGAGAGAGACGAGCCAAATAGGCCAGATTGCGCGTTCCACCCAACGGCACGTCTGTGATTGTTTTAGTGTCCAGCGCCGCGCCGACTTGTGTGCTTTCGGTCTGGAGGATAGTCCCCGATGCAGACACGTCGACTGTCTGGGTGATATCCCCGACCGTGAGAGCGATATTTACGCCAGTGCGCTCGCCGACGGTCAGAATCACGTTCCTTTGCTCCGACGTTTTAAACCCGGGGGCGCTAACGGTAATGTTGTAGGTGCCCGGCTTCAAAGCCGGCCGGACAAACTCGCCTAAATTGTTGCTGGTGATTGTGAAGGCTTCGCCCGTGGCGATGTCGCTGATCGTCACTTTCGCGCTGGCAACAACGCCGCCCGAAGCATCCGTAATGGTGCCGGCAAGAGTTGAAAGGTCCCGTTGCGCGAATGCTACGCACGTACAAACGAGAGTTAACAGGGCAATCCTGAGCCCCCTGAGGTCACACATTTACCCCTCCTCCCTGCCACGCGGCAGGCCAGACTGGGTAGTATGTTAGCACTAGCTAAAACCACGGTCAACAAGTTTTTACGCAAAACGTAAACGTTTTCGTAATGCGAAACGCTTGGCCCTCAAGTTATGAGTTATGGAATACTTAGCTATTGACCTTTGTAGTTCGGACCGGCGTAGAATCAAAGGCTGATGGTGCCTATTCGCTGGGTCGTTGTCCCACTGCTGCTCGGTTCGTCGCCAGCCCACCCCGAAACTGGATACGTAGATTCGAGGGTCTGCGCCACCTGCCATCGGGAGATCGCCGCTGATTATGCCCGCACTGGAATGGCCCAGTCTTTTTTTAGACCTCAAGCCGCTAACACCATAGAGGATTACGCGAAGACTCCTGAATACTACCACGTCCTTTCCGACAGCCATTATTCGATGACCATCCTCAACGGCCAGTATCTGCAGCGCCGCTGGCAACTGGACGTCTCGGGGAAGGAAATCAACGTCGAAGAAACGAAGATCGATTACGTGATGGGCTCGGGAAACCACGCGCGTTCCTATCTGCACCGCACCGAGCGTGGCATGCTGATCGAGCTGCCTGTTGGCTGGTATCCCGATAAAGGCGGCGAATGGGGCATGGTTCCCGGGTCCGACACGAGTCATCCCCAGACCCGCAGGTTCATATCCTACAAGTGCATGTTCTGCCACAACGGCTATCCTGATATCCCGGCCGCGAACAAAGCAGCCGGTAGCGACCCCGTGTACCTCGGCGAACTTCCCCAAGGGATCGATTGTCAGCGGTGCCATGGTCCCGGAGGCGAGCACGTTCGAACCGCCGGCCGGGCGAGCATCGTGAATCCAGCGAAGCTGAGCCCAGAGAGGCGAATGGAGGCGTGCATGCAATGCCACCTCGAAACCACCAGCGGACGCATCCCCGCAGTGCTCCAACGATTCGACCGCGGCACATTCTCATATATTCCTGGCCAGCCGTTGGTAGACTTCGCGATCTCCTTCGACCATGCCCCCGGCACGAGGCACGAAGGCAAGTTCGAGGCGGTGAGCTCCGTCTACCGATTGCGCCAATCGCGTTGTTTCCTGGAGAGCGCAGGGAAGCTGGAATGCGCCACCTGCCACGATCCGCATCGGATCCCACGTGGCGAGCAAGCTGTCCGACTGTACTCCAGCGTTTGTTTAAAGTGCCACGCGTCATCGCATCCGGCAAGCGTATCGGTTACAGCGGCGGATTGCATCACTTGCCATATGCCGAGGCGCCGCGCGGACGACGCCCCACATGTGATCATGACCGATCATTTGATTCAACGCCGCGCACCCGCCAATGCGCTCGCTGACTTCGCGGAGCACCCGCCGGAAGAATATCGCGGAGAAGTGGTGCCTTACTATCCTTCCCCGCTCCCTGAAACTCCGCAGAACGCGTTGTACCGCGCCGTCGCGCAAGTCGGGCTCGGAAATAATGTTGCGTCCGGGCTGCCTGAACTGACAAGGCTCATCGATCGAATCCGTCCCGCAGAAGCAGAGTTCTATATGGTCCTTGGAGACGGTTGGAAGATCGCGGATAATCTACAAAGTGCTGCCGCCGCTTATCAGCGCGCGTTACAAATTAAGCCCGATTCTACGCGCGCGATGCGCGCACTCTCCTTAGTCGATCCGTCGCACGCCGAACAGATCCTCGCCCATGCGGTTGAAGTCGCGCCGGCCGATCCGGAGTCGTGGTTTCGATACGGAGTGCTGACCGCGTCGGCCGAGAGAATTCAGAAAGCCATCGCGCTCGATCCCTGGCTTCCCGATCAATCCCGCAGACTGGCTGAGGTCAGTCATTCGGAATCCGCGCTGAAAGACGCCCTTCGCGCCGATCCCTTTGACGACGCGGCATGGGATCTCGGCGGCCGCATCATGGCTGAGCAGGGAAAATCCCAGGACGCGTTTTTCGACTTCGAGCGTGCAATCAAGCTTCACCCTCTCGGCCACTACCTCTACGATTACGCCCTTGCGCTAGTACGCGCAGACCATTTCGACGAAGCGCTAAACGAAGCCGAACGGGCGGTCCGCGCCGACGCAAGTCTGGTCGAGCCTCATGAACTCCTCGCCGGCCTTCATGCTAGAAAAAACGAATTGTCCGAAGCCGCCCGGGAGTATTTAGCAGCTCTCGCGCTCAAACCCGATCTGGCGCGAGCCCATTTTCAACTCGCCAAGGTGCTCGCGGCCCAAGGGGATAAAGAAGGCGCCGCGACCCATTTCCGCGAGGCGGCGAACGGTACTGATTCCGCGATTTCCCGGCAGGCCGAACAAGCCTTGCACGATATGGGAATCCGGTAGCGATGCGGCTCTTCTTTCTGGCCGTGATACTCGCCGCCGCGGAGGTCCCCGCCATCCGCTTCATCGATATCGCAGCGAAATCCGGTCTCACCGTTGCCAACACCTTCGGCGGCAAGGATAAGAAGGAGTCCATCTTAGAGAGCACCGGCACGGGCGTAGCGATTTTCGATTTCGATGGCGATGGATCGAACGACATCTTCATTGCCAACGGCCCTCCGTCGCGTTCCGAGCTTTATAAAAACGACGGCACCGGCCACTTCACTGAGGTCGGCCAGCAGGCGGGTCTGACCCGCACCGGCTGGGCGCAAGCGGCGTGCGTCGGCGATATCGATAACGATGGGCATCCCGATCTTCTCGTCACTTATTACGGCCATAACAGCCTGTACAGGAATCTCGGAAATGGCAAATTTGAGGACGTCACTAAACGCGCCGGGTTGCCTGTCGAAGGGACGCGCTGGGGATCCGGCTGCGCTTTTATCGACTACGATCGCGATGGCCTCCTCGACATATTCGTCGCCAACTACGTGGATTTCGACCAGGTAAAATCCGACAGCAGGAAGACATGTGATTGGAAAGGAATGATAGTCTGGTGCGGTCCTCACGGTTTGCCCGCCGCGCACAATGCGCTCTATCACAACAACGGCGACGGCACGTTCACCGATGTTTCCAGGAAAGCCGGCATTCTCGCTCCCGGCGGATGTTACGGCCTGGGAGTCGTTACGGCGGATTTCGATAACGATGCCTGGCCCGACATCTATGTAGCCTGCGACCAGACCCCCAGCCTGCTCTATCGTAATAACCACGACGGCACTTTTGAAGAGCGCGGCGATGCCGCCGGTGTCGCTTATAATGCCGATGGTCAGCTTCAAGCCGGCATGGGCATCGCCGTAGCGGATTACGATGGCAACGGCTTTCTCGATATCGCCAAGACCAATTTTTCCGGCGACCGCCCTTCTCTATATAAGAATGAAGATGGAAAATTCTTCGAGGACGTCTCTGAAATGGCCGGCCTTGGCCGCAATCTGCTGCTCGGCTGGGGCATTGCCTTTCTCGATATCGATGACGACGGCTGGCCCGATCTGGTGATGGCGAACGGCCACGTCTATCCCGAGATTGACCGCTCGCCCATCGGCGAAACCTATCGCCAGAAGACGCTCCTCTATCGAAATCTCGGCAACGGACGCTTCGCCGACATCACCGAATCGGCGGGACCCGGATTCGTCCCGCGCAGGCCTTCGCGCGGCCTTGCCATTGGCGATCTCGATGGCGACGGCCGTCCGGAAATCGTGATCGTCAACATGAACGATAAGCCCACGCTGCTGAAGAACGTCGGCCCCCGGCAGAACGCGATTGCGATTACCTTGACCGGGACGCGTTCGAATCGAAGTGCAATCGGCGCGCGTTGCATCGTCCAAGCAGGCGGCCGCAAACAAATCGCGGAAGTGGTAAGCGGCGGCAGCTATTTTTCGCAAAATTCCTTCACGCTCTATTTCGGTCTCGGGAAATCGGACAAGCTAGACCGGATCGAAGTGCGTTGGCCCGCAGGCGAAACGCAAACGTGGCCGGGCACCTCCGCCAATCGGTCCATCGAATTAACCGAAGGCACCGAGACGATCAAGATCCATCCCTGGTCAAAGCCTTAACCGAATCGCCCACCGCCGACGGATTGCAATAGCCAACTGAATACCTCCGTTGATCAGACCCATCGGGCATCGCTATCTATATCGGAACATCATTTGCCTTCCCGAGTGCAGGAGGGATCGGTAGAACGCCTCGCCTGCGAACGCAAAAACGGCACTCACCGGAAATGACCATTACCAGACGGTCAAAGTCTACACCTCGAATTTGAACCGGTGCGGAACCCCAGAGGGGTGGCCGGGCGACGGCTGAGCGCGTCTTCTCCGCCAATGAACCCTTGACCTTGGTCGAGAATCCTTGCACCTGAGCATAGATAAGCACCGCGAGAACCGCAGCGAGAACGGTCAGCAGCGCTTCTTTCAGGATCGACCACCATCGGCTTGCGAATTGCATCGGTACCTCCTTATCGTGGATCGGGGCTTTTTTTATGGCGCAAAGGGATTCCCCAATCTGGCGGGCTTTTTGGAAAACTCTCGCTTACCTTCATGTCAACCGCGTTAGACGGAGACAGAAAAAAGGAGATACCAAAATGACTAGCTCGATGATTCGTACCCTCGTTACACTCGGCCTGAGTGCTGTACTGAGCCCTGTTGCTCTGTTAGCGCAAGGCCCGGTTACCGCCACTATTCCGTTCGATTTCACAGTCGGCGCAAAGACTCTTTCTGCAGGCACCTACCAGGTCAAGCAGTTAAACCAGGCCGCTATCCTGCTCCAGAACGTCAAGGGCGGCACGTCGATTCTGGCGCCGTACAAGACCGGAGAAGTCGATAAGATTGGCGGCGCGCCCAAATTGACGTTCAACCGCTACGGCGATAGCTACTTCCTAACCAAGGTTACCAGTGACACTCGCAATTGGACCTTGTATCCGTCCCGAGCCGAAAAGGAGATGATCGCGAAAGCAGCATCGTCCAAATCGGCCGTCGTGACCGCTACCTTGCGCTCGAAATAGCGCCGGGCTGGCGGGTCGACTGCCGCCGCGGCACCAGCCTCCCAAGGCCTTCAGAGTCCAAAGGGAGCTGGTGTCGACGTCGGAGCGGCGTGAAAGGACTGACGCCACTCTTCGAGAGGTTAAAAAGCCCACGAGAGCTCAGCTTGGTCGAGATAGGCGACTACCGAAACCGCGTTCAGTTATCGCGATGCTATCTGGAGCGAGATAATTGTGGGTGTAGATCCTGGTCCGGTGAACTGCGGGAAAATCACCGATCGGGCCAGGAGTTATTACGATGCACTCATCCGTTCGGAGCTGGCGGGGCTTATCTGAATTTCATGATGGAAGAAGGTGAAGACCGGATTCGAGCGACATACCCTGGGAATTATGATCGACTGGCGACGACCTTTCCCTGATGGCAATCGAGAATCAGAGCGTACATGCGAAAACGCTGGCGAACTCCGTCTTCATGTGTTCCGGGACTTTGCGTACGCGATCGTCTATGGTTCTCTCGCCTAGGAGCCTATGAATGCGAAGTGTCGCCCGCGGAATAGCGCCCGTTGGTTCTTGGTCAAGGTTCACCCTACCAGATCGTCCCCCGCTGTTTGCAACAGAGCTGAGGCCGCGAGTCTGGCTTCTGCGCTTTTTACCATTTCCCGATGTGCGCGCCTGCGTCCACGTGCAGCACCTCGCCGGTCACATGACGAGCTTCCGTCAGATAAACGATCGCATCGACAATGTCGTCTACGTCCGAGATCATTCCCATCGGCGACAGGCCTTTCAAGAACTCGTGAGGGTTATTTGCATGCATCGGCGTATCGACGATGCCGGGAGCGACGACGTTGAAGCGGATGGCGTCTTTCGCATATTCCATCGCCAGGCTGCGAGTGATCGCCTCCAATCCGCCCTTCGTGATCATCGGGATGGAAGCGTTGACTCCCGCGATCGGATTCTCCACCATCGCCGACGTGATGCCGGTGATGCACCCACCGGTCTTCTGCGCCAGCATCTGCTTCACTGCAAACTGGGTGATATAGATGTAACCCTTCAGATTCGTTTCGGAGAGCAGTTCAAAATCCTGGATGGTGTAGTCCGTAAACCGCTTCGATGAGAAGATGCCGGCGTTATTGACGACGCCATCAATCGAGCCGAAACTGCTCATCGCTGTCGCGGCAATCTTTGCGGCGGTTGAAGCCTCGCCAATGTTGCCATCGACCAAGACGAGCCTCTCCGCCGGCGTAAACTCCGACTCTGTAATCTTGCGCGAATTGGCGACCACATTGTAACCGCGTTTGATGAACGCCTTCGAGACACCGGCGCCGATTCCTTGAGACGCGCCCGTCACGATCATGGTCTTCCGCTTAACTGGTTCGGTCATTATGAATTCCTTTTCTGAGTTGAAGTACCTTCGCGATCTGTATTTGCAGTAAGATGCCCCTGCCTGGTCTGCTGATGAGAAGCGCGCTCATGAGGCGGCTCTGCTTTATTAGATTCCGTCGTAGCGGGAATATCCACGTTCGGCCCAGTAGTCTCGCGGCTCTTCCGCGATATAGGTCAGCTTGGTGATGGCCTTCACATTCTTCAAGCCAAGTTTTACGGGCACCAGTAGACGGAGCGGAGCCCCATGCTTTACCGTAAGTGGCTTGCCGTTTAAATGCGTGGCGAGCAGCGTTTGGGGATGGCGGGCCGTCGCCAGATCGAGTGACATAAAGTAAGGGTCGGGACTCCCGGAAGCATCGAGATTGACCGATGACTCGACCCGCACCCACTTAGCTTGCGACGCAGGTGGGTAGGCACGAAGCAAATCGTCGAATCGCAGACCAGCCCACCACGCTACCGCGCTCCAGCCTTCGACGCAAACCAGCCGCGTAATCTGCTCGAGCATCGAGAAGCGAGTCATGAGACTACGAATATCGAGGGCGATGCTTACCCCGGAGGCCAGCCCATCCAAAGTCAGATGCCATCCAGGAATATACCCAGGATCTGGAGTAGCTCCGTTGTAGTTGTTCTTGAGCGAAGTAATCTGCGATTTCGTGTAAGTCGGTACGGTACGACGTGGCGAGTAAAGCGTTTCGGCCACATCATCGTCGATACGAAGAGCTCTGTTCAGAAGCCACTCCGCCGCTGGAGAGTTCATATTTCGACGCACGCCCAGACGAGTGAGCGTATCTTGCGGCAACAGGGATCCACCACCCGCCAGGGCTGCGACCGCCAAAGCCCCAAACAGCAGAACGTCGCGCCGGGTGCGGCGACGCAGCACCTCGGGGTCCACCTCGAAGTTTGGGAGAGGTCGCTCACCGAAGAAGCCTCGAGCCTTATTGTCCATTAGCCGCGACCTCCGGCCGCTTTACTCTCTCCGACCAGCCTACGATCATCCCGCGGAACGTATCCCAGCCGTCGGCGAAAACCAGAATCACATGGGGTACGACGAAAAGGATGAAGACCCACATGAGCCAGAAATGCCAAATGCGCGCCGCATCGAACCCACCAAAGATCGCAGCCAGGAAATGGAACTGCATGGGCTTATGAATCGCCCATCCTGTATCGACGGAAAGGCAACCGGCGAGCGGAACAGAGAAGTACGCTGCGCGCTGGAGGGCGTTGTACTTAGTATCGAAGGTAGGATGCGGCCACTGGCGGCGCGCTAGTTTGGCCAATGGCAATCCTATGTAGTACCGGAACATCCCCAACGAGTCATGCAGATCGGTCCGGCGGGGCAGTAAACCGCGCCACCCTCCTCCTGCGATTGACCCGGCGGCGTACACCGCACCATTCAGCATGAATGCATACGCGCAGAGCCAATGCAGACGCAGAGCGAGAGCCAACATACCCGGCCCGAGCCTCATATGGTTATAAATCCAATCGGGGGGGCTATTGTAGTGCCGCAGCCAGGACAAATGGGCGCATATCCAGATTCCAATGTCCGCAGCCACATCGAAGTTTCCGGTAAGCGGATCTGGCTTGTGCTGATAGATCGGCGAACTCCAGTAAATAGAGATGCCGCTCAAAATGAGGCCGAGAAGGATCGGCACATTCAGCCAGTGACTCCAACGCACCAGGAGATGATGCCTCCTGGCCACGAGCACGCCAGGCTGTTTCCGGTAGCGTGCTCGTGCAGATCGCTTCTTACGTGGAGTTGTGGAACAGCACATTCCCGGCCGCCTACTGCCCGTTGCTGGTGGACGCGGCTATGAACTGAAAGATTTTGTTCGTGGTCAGCGTTCCGTCCGGCAGCTTCTCGGTCGGTGCATAGATGACATCGCCGGCGCCCAAGGTTACCTTTTCTTTTGCAACCAGCGTAACCGGGACGCCGGCAGGTATAGAAATCGTCTGCGAGCCGTCTTGATATCGAATCACCAGAGTGCTGCCACCGCCCTTCTCTACCGAGCCGTTTGTCATGCGGGAGTGCGAAGCGGCTGGGCTCGAAACGGAGCCATTTGTCATTCTGCTGTGAGTAGTTGCACCTGGCGCATCTGTCAGAACACTACCTTCCGCCGCCCCGCGCAGTTCCTTTGGGAAGATGATGACCTGCTTCGCGAGTTCGGTGCCGTCCGCCTGCTGCACGGATGGCACGCCGACATAAGAGTTTGATGTGACATGGCTCAAATCCGACGGTATCTGCTTGTAGGTTGCCAGGGGCTGCGTGACCGTAACATGAACGACGCCTGAAGGTGTCGCAACGTCAAGCGAACTGCCGGTAAAAGACTGGACCTTTCCCAGAACACCGGCAAGCGGCGGAGCTGGCTGCGCCTGGGCCCAGGCGATGTTTGGAATTAGCTGCGCGGCCAGCAAAGAGATGGCTGCGAGATGCAATAGCGGGTGTTTCCGGAGACAACCTGTGCCACGGGTTTGGTCGCACAATACTGTTTTCAGTTTCATGTAAGTTATCCTTTTCAAATAAATTCGGACACGAGCCGGAGGCTAAGCCACATCCTTTCGCTGGATGCTGGCCGTCTCACCGAGGAAGCTCAGCAATTCGGCGTTTACCTCTTCCGCGTGAGTCCACGGGATGCAATGCGGACCGTCCTTCACCACGACTTTGCGTGCCCCTTTGATGAGCTTCGCGGTGCGGAGTCCCGTCGCCGCGATAGGCAGGATGCGGTCGGCATCCCCTTGGATCACCAGCGTGGGCACATCGATGCGCACCAGGTCCTCGCGGAAGTCTTCGTGCCAGGCTGCGACGCATACCAGGCTGGCGGTGGCGGAGGCGCCTGCCGCGACGTTCCAATTGGCCTGAATCGCTTGTTCACTGACACGCTTTCCCAGGAATACGTCAGTGTTGTAGAAATTTTGAAAGAAACCGGTGAAGAAACCATACCGGTCAGCAGCAACCGCCTTCTGGATCCCGGCAAACACGCTGCCATCCACACCCTCCGGGTTGTCGGCTGCCTTTAACAGATACGGTGGCACACCGGAAATAATCACGGCTTTGCTCACGCCCTTCGAACCATACTTTCCCAGGTATCGGGCTACCTCGCCTCCGCCCATGGAGAAGCCGACCAAGGTGAAATCGTGCAGCTTCAACTGGGCGACCAGTTTGTGAAGGTCTTCCGCGAAGGTGTCGTAGTTGTAGCCCGTAGCTGGCTGGCTGGATTTTCCGAAGCCTCTGCGGTCATAGGTGATCACCCTATAACCGGCGTCCAGCAAGGCGGGAACTTGTTTCTCCCAAGAAGCACCGCTCAAAGGGTATCCGTGGATCAGGACAACGGGTTGCCCCGAGCCGTGGTCTTCGTAGTAAAGGTCGATGTCGCCTGAATTTTCTTTTCCGACCGTAACATATGGCATTTCGAATCTCCTTTTTAATTCGACGAATACAGATCTCAGTGGTAGGTACTGTGGGATCGCGTACTGGCCAACACTCCTTACCATTTGCCGTAATGCATACCTGCATCCACGTGAAGCACCTCACGCGTTCGTCAGGCTCCTTTGCAAATCCGCGGTTCGTTCGGGATCCCATCTCTACTTGCGATTAAGCCAGACCCTTCGGGCCAAAACAATTAGACGAAGGTATCGGTCGATGTTTCCTTTGATGGGTGGCATTAATCGGCAGCAGCCCAAGGCCGGGGCGTGACTGCCGCCAAAGCAATACCAAAGTCTTATAGACGTTGGGTTTGGAGAGGTGCATGCTATTCATGAGGTTTGTCCCGTCTCTCGGGCGGTCCATAATTAGGCGAGGTATACGCGATGAAGAAGACCGTGGCACCAATTTCCCTTGCCGGTTCCCAGCTGGGCGACGTACGTCACGTCTGTGCATTTTTCAACAGCGACGTCGAAGAGTACCGCGTGTTACTTCCATTCATAAAGGATGGGTTTGAGTGTGGCGATAAGGCCGTTCACGTGGTAAGTCCAGCGCAACATCACGATCATCTGCAACGCCTGGCTGCAGCAGGCATCGATGTGGCGGCCGCCCGGCACAGTGGTCAATTTGAGCTTCGAACCAGCACCGAAACATATCTTCGTGACGGTCACTTCGATCAGGACCGGATGCTGGAGTTTTTCGAACAGTTGGCGAGCGGCAACACGAACAGTGGTTTTCCCCTCAGCCGCGTCGTTTGCCACATGGAGTGGGCCGCGGACGATGGGTCGCACATGGACGACCTGGTTGAGTTCGAATCGCGTGTGAACGATGTATGGCGCCGCCACGACGACGCCGTGATCTGCACCTACGATCTCGCGAAGTTTGGAGGAGACACGGTGATTGACATCATGCGGACGCATCCCATGATCATCATCGGCGGCATTCTTCAACACAATCCTTTTTTTGTACCTCCCGAAGAGTTCCTACGTGAGGTTCGCGAGCGGAGGGCCAGGCGGTCGACGTGCGCCTGACAATGGAGGTCTGACATGTGCGTGCAACAGGAACAGACGTCCGGAGAGGTCAAGCGCCTCGAGCGCTGTCTGAACGACCTGGTGAGCGTTCTCGCACTTCCAGCCATGTGGAGCGGTTCCCAGCCGTCCCAGATTGTTCACATTTTGCTCGACGCACTTCTGGGCATGCTGTACCTGGATCTCGTTTATGCGCGCTTCGCAGATCCGGCCGGCGGCGCGCCAATCGAAGTACTGAAGATCGCCCCGTCGGCAAAGTCGATGGTGCCAGACGAGATTCACAAGAGGATAAATGAATGGTTCGGAGACGATCCGCAGAAGTGGCCATCGCGGTTACGCGGCTCAATAGAAGAAGAAGACATTTCGATTGTGTCGCAGCGATGCGGGCTGAACGGTGAAGTTGGGCTGATCGTGTCAGGATCCACCCGCGCGGATTTCCCGGGCCAGACCGAAGCGCTTCTCCTGAGCGTCGCGGCAAATGAAGCGGTCATCGGACTACACGAAGCACGTCTCTTGCTGGAACAGAAGCGCGTCGCCGGCGAACTCGATCGGCGGGTCGCGCAGAGAACCGCGGAACTTGCAGCGGTCAACGACGAATTACGGAAAGAGATCGCCGAACGGAATCGTGCGGAAGCGGCCTTGCTGGAAAACGAAATGAACTCGCGCTTAATCTTGCACAGCATTCCTGGACTTGTATGTACCATGAGTCCCGCCGGCGAGGTTGACCGTTTCAACCCGCAAATTCTCGAATACTTTGGCAAGACGCCGGAAGATTTGAAGGGCTGGGCGACCAGCGACGCGGTTCATCCGGATGACCTTCCACGGGTGGTCGCCGCCTTTACCCATTCGATCACCACCGGAACTCCCTACGACATTGAGCACCGTTGCCGCCGGGCGGATGGCGTTTATCGATGGTTCCAGGTGCGCGCCCTTCCCGTGCGGGATACAGCCGATCGAATCACCGGCTGGTACGTCCTCCTGACGGATATCGACGACCGGAAGCGCGCCGAGGTTGCCATCCGGGCGAGCGAGCGCAACCTGAATCAGATCATTAATGCGATTCCCACACTGGCCTGGTCCGCTCGTCCGGACGGTTCCGCCGAGTTCTTCAACCAACACTATCTTGACTATGTTGGGCTCTCCGCCGAACAGGCGAAAGACTGGGGCTGGACGGTTGCGGTTCACCCGGATGACCTGAACGACCTGATCGCCATGTTGCGACGCATGATTGCTACCGATCAGGCAGCAGAGTGCGAAGGGCGGCTGCGCCGTTTTGACTGGGAGTATCGGTGGTTTTTGTTTCGCATAAACCCATTACGCGACGAGTCCGGCAAAACTTTCAAATGGTACGGAATAAAGACCGACATCGACGATCGCAAACGGGCAGAGGAGCGCTTGCGGCGCAGTCAGGCATTTATTGCCGAGAGCCAGCGCCTAGCTCGCTTGGGCGGCTTTTCCTGGCGCGTCGAGAGTGGACAAATCACGTGGACGGACCAGCTCTATTGCATCTTCGAGTTCGAACCGGGCGGGCTTGTAACGCTGGAACGGATCGGTAGTCGAGTCCATCCGGAAGACATTCCCCTCCTTGGGGACATGATCGAGCGGGCGCAACGTGCCGCCGGCGACCTTGACTACGAGCATCGTCTTCTAATGCCGAACCAGTCGGTCAAGTACCTGCACCTGGTAGCTCACGGGACTCAGGACCAGGATGGCCAGCTGGAGTACATTGGTGCGGTTCAGGACGTAACCGAGCGCCGGCTCGCGGAGGAGGCACTCACCCAAGCGCGATCCGACCTGTCCCACGTGACCAGGGTCACGAGCCTGGGCGTGTTGACAGCGTCAATCGCGCACGAAGTGAACCAACCCCTATCGGGCATCATCACCAACGCCAGCACGTGTCTTCGGATGCTGGCTGCCGATCCCCCCAACGTCGAAGGTGCGCGCGAAACCGCCAAGCGCACGATTCGTGACGCCAATCGTGCGTCTGAGTTGGTCACGCGATTACGCGCGCTCTTCAGCAAGAGGGAATCCACGACCGAACCCGTGGATCTGAATGAGGCTGCACAAGAAGTGATTGCATTGTCATTGAGCGAACTTCAGCGGAACCGGGTGATTCTCCGGGCGGAATTCGCAGACGACCTCCCAGAGGTGACAGGGGACCGCGTCCAGCTTCAGCAGGTGATCCTGAATCTGCTCAAGAACGCCTCGGACGCCATGAGCGCCGTGAACGATCGGCCCAGGCAGTTGCAGATTAGAACGGAACGAGGCCAAGACGATCAGGTGCGGCTCTCCGTACGGGATGCGGGCGTCGGCCTTGATCCCCAAGTTATGGACAGACTCTTTCAACCCTTTTATACAACCAAGAACGACGGCATGGGAATCGGACTTTCCGTCAGTCGTTCCATAATCGAGCGCCATCATGGCCGTCTTTGTGCGGAACCGAACGACGGTCCGGGCGCCACTTTTTCATTTTCCATTCCTCCGCGGCAGGGAGGCGCATCGGATGCGGAATAAAGAACCCAGAATCATCCCGAGCTCACTGGTGTCCGTGGTCGATGACGACGAATCCGTGCGCGAATCACTACCCGATTTATTGAGGGAATTCGGTTTCACCGCACGTTCGTTCTCGTCGGCGGAAGAGTTCCTTGCCTCCGAATACGTCGGTCAGACCAACTGTTTGATCCTCGACGTTGGTATGCCAGGCATGTCCGGACCGGAACTTCAGCGCGAACTGAAGCTTCGTGGGCAACACATTCCGATCGTCTTTATCACTGCGAATAGGGATGAAGCTGTCCGCCCGCGAGTTTTGGCACAGGGCGCAGCGGCGTGCCTGTTCAAGCCATTCAGCGATACTGCTCTGCTTGAGGCCCTCAATTCGGCCCTTCGACACGATTGAGGGCGCTGGTCGCCTGGCCGCCATCGCCGCTGAAGCCTAAAGCTCCGTTCCCCGCCACCAGTGCTTTGACGGTATGAATCGTTTGTTTTCATCGGACATTGAGGTGTCGTGTAGCCCCCATGGGCTACATTGCCAACAAATCATGCGGTCCAATCGCACGACCACCGAATAAACCGTAAGCGAAACATTTTCTTCCGGCGCGTATCCTCCTTTCCTTTGTGACTGTTACGGCACCCCTTCGAGAGCTCCATGATCTCGAGTGCGGTAATCTCCAGTCTGAAGGGCAGATGGTGAGGGCAGGTTCCCGCCCTGACCTCTTGGGTTCGTTCTGTATTTTGGAGTGTGTGCCTTGTGGGGCCGCCAATTTTGGCGGCAGCCGCCCTTTGAGACGGCTTTTTCGAACGCGCATCTATGGCCCTTAGGACCATCGAAGTGCCCGAAAACGAGTGCGGCGGCAAGTCCGCCCTGACCTCTTGGGGAGGTCCGGCCGGCCCTCGCGGATGGCGCTCACCGCCTCGCGGCCATTCTTCGCCTCGGAGATGGTCACGACTTGCGGATCGCCTGTGAGCAGCAACCGCAGCCCCTCCCGCGCCAGTGGCTCGTCATCCACGATCAATATCGAAAATCGCTTCATGCGGATTCGCCCACGCGAAACGGGATCGAGATCGTGGCTACGGTGCCGCCGCCCTCGCGTGGCCTCAGAACCAGCGCCGCCCGGTCGCCGTAAAACTGGTTCAACCGCTTGCGGGTAATCGCTAGCCCGATACCCCTGCTTCCAGCGATGACTCCCGCGATTCCGGCCGCCGGCACGCCGGGCCCGTTATCGCTCACCGAGATTTGCAGTTGCTCGCCCGCTCGCACCGCGCGGATGGCAATCACTCCGGAGCCGGCATTCTTCGCAATCCCGTGCCGCACGGCGTTCTCCACCAACGGCTGCAAACCCATGTGCGGCACCGTCGCGGAGAGGACCTCTGGGCCCGCCTCAATCTCCACCCGCAGACGGTCCGGAAACCTCACCTCCTCGATGGAGAGGTAGAGCCGGACGTATTCCAGTTCGCGATCCAGCGGCACCTCCTGCGCATCGATATCGCTCAACACCGCGCGCAACAGGTCGCTGAACCGGCCCAGCGTTTCCTCCGCTTTTTGCCCGCGTAGCTGTCTCACTAATACCATGATCGCGTTCAGCGTGTTGAACAGGAAGTGCGGCTGGAGTTGCATTTTGAGTGCACTTAACCGGGCGCCGGCGATTTGCGCCCGCAGCTCGGAGGCGTCCAACTCCAGGCGCATGGCCTGCTGCTCGCGTTCCCGGTACCTGCGGTAATAACGAAAACCCGACTGGATTCCCAGGATCACGCCGTAGGAAATCACGTTGGCGTGAAAGCCGAAGATCAGAAGAATCGCGACCGAGCGGCCGTAGGAAGAGGAGACTGCAAATCCAGGCGGATCGGTCGTATGGAGCAGAACAGCGGTCTCCACCGCAAC
>Ga0209006_10001677_pt1 | contig 20075 bp, 18 predicted proteins | sample JacPin_JW_Ref_O2_FD_188567 | JGI IMG/M metagenome (GOLD analysis project Ga0209006, IMG submission 188567) | Forest soil microbial communities from Algoma, Ontario, Canada - Jack Pine, Ontario site 1_JW_Ref_O2 (SPAdes) (version 2) | ecosystem: Environmental > Terrestrial > Soil > Boreal...
CTGGTGGATAGAACAGGAGCATTTCGCGGCTGACTTCGCAGCGGACATTCCGCCGGAGAAGGCGTGGTTCATGGCTATATCGCAGGTGCCGATCTCCACCGATGCGTTCACCCACCAGGTTACGTCGCCCGCTTGGAAGACCAAGCCCACCTGGTACATGGTGGCCACCCAAGACCGGTCGATCAATCCGGACCAAGAGCGCATGATGGCGAAGCGCGCGAAGGCCAAGACCATCGAAGTGAATTCCAGCCATGTGGCCTACATGTCTCATCCGAAGGAAACAGCCAAGCTGATCGAAGAGGCTGCCGCTTCTGCAGCTGCCATGCATGCAGCCGGCTGAACCTGCCTCGCACGATAGTGGGCCTCCGCCGATCCAGACGACGACATCGGCGGAGGCCTGGATGAACGTCGTAGTCTGAGGAGAACACAATGAAGGATCACATCACGATAGCAGGACATAACGGCGCGTTCGCGGCCTATATAGCAAGACCGAAAACCGTGCCGGCTGCCGCGGTCATTGTTCTGCAGGAGTTGTTCGGGGTGAACGCCGACATCCGCAAGCATTGCGACGAACTGGCAGAGCAAGGTTTCCTTGCAGTCGCCCCAGACCTATTCTGGCGGCAGGAGCCGGGCGTCGACCTCACTGTTACCTCCGAGGCCGACTGGCAACACGGCCTTCGTCTGTACGGGGCTTATGACCGAGACGCGGGCGCAAAGGACGTCAAGGACACCGTCAACGCAGTACGCAACCTTCCCGAGTGCAACGGCAAGGTCGCCCTCCTCGGCTATTGCCTCGGCGCGCTGATGGTCTTCCTGACAGCCGTGCGCTGCCACGGCGTCGACGCAGCGGTCGCTTATCACGGTGGCGATACTGAAAAATATCTGGGAGAGGTCGATGGGCTTAATGCGCCCCTTCTAATGCATCTGGCCGAGGAGGATGAGTTCATTTCCAAGGCTGCGCAAGCTGAGATTAAAGCGGCGCTTGCTAAGAAACCAAACACGACAGTCTACAGCTATCCGGGTCAGAATCATGCCTTCTCTCGGCATAATGGGACGCACTACAATGCCGCGGCGGCAGCGCTCGCCAACGGGCGCACAAGCGAATTTCTACATCAACGACTGCAGCGAGCTTCGGTTGCCCCAGCCGTTGCGGGCGGCTGAAGCGCCTTCGCCTTCCGTCAGCATGACGTGTTTGCGTAGCGGAAAAGCGCAGTCGAGAAGGGCCTGAGCAAAGCAGGACCGATGCTGTTCGTGCAGTCTGGATCAAGGCGGCTGTGCGCATAGAGATTCGAGATGATACGAAAATTCGAGATAGAGCGGTTCAGTCTGACGACTTCCAAGCCATTCGACGAAGTAATAGTCGGTGTGAACGCCGCTATCGGTCATCCGGATATGGCTGAATTTGGGAGATCGACTCACGAAGCGCGCTCTTTTGCCGAACTGAAAAGCGCAGTTGAGAAAAGCTTGAGCACAGTAGGACTGATGCTGTTTATGCAGTTGGATCACGGCGCGATTGTGCGCAAAGAGACGGGCCGCGAGACTCCGAAGATGGTTCGCTTCATTATTGGCAATCCCCTCATCATGAAGGAAATGGCCAAACACGTTCCTGACGCCGGTTCCTATGCGCCGGTTACCGTTCTTGTGGATGAGCGCGCCGATGGTGTGCATTTGTCATATGACAAGATGGCAAGCCTTCTAGCTCCGTATAAGAATCGCGACGCGCTAGAGGTCGCGAGGGATTTGGATAGAAAAATCGAGGATCTATTACGAGCAGCTGCGGTGTGAATATACTTGATGGTCATTCCTCGATGGTCACGGGCGTGAGTGTCATATCTACGATATTTCGACGCCGAAATGGGCGACGCGCTAACAGAGAGCCTGCAAGAATTCGCGGGCAATCCCAACATCCGCGTCGTAATCGTGACGGGCGGCACTCCCGGATATTTTAACCGTCATTTCAGCATTCCAGCCCTTATCGAATTCGTGGAGGCCGTGCGCGCCTCCGGGCGAGAATGGCCGGACAACGCAGCCTACTATGCCGGATTCTTCGACAAGGCCACGATCGGACCGGCGGCGGCCCTCATCCACTTCCTTGTGGGGCGGCCGCCCAGTCCGCGCGATGCCGAAAAGAAGGGTCTGGTTCACGAAACTGTCAGCGGCAAGGCCATCGATCGGGCGATGGAGATCGCAAAACGGTTCTGCTCGCATACGCCGGAATCGCTCGGCTATATCAAGCGCCTCGTCCGCATTGCAATCGACACGCCTCTCGCTGAAGGCCTGGCACTTGAGCGGAATCTCTTCATGAGATTGTGCGTCTCCGACCAGGCGCTCGCACGCATGCGCTCTTACGAAGCAAGAAAGATCACAGACCGGTCCCGCTCACTTGAAGCTTAAAGGAGGATGAATCGTGGCAAAACCGAATGCGTCACCTATACGGGTGATCGAGGAAACGCCCGAGTACTGGAGAGCCATTTTCGATTATCCGCCCTTCAATGTCGTCGACGGGGATGTCTTCCAGGCCCTCCAGGACCTTCTTGTCCGCATGGAGACGATTGAGAGTCTGCGTGTGGTTGTTTTCGAAAGCGCGCTTCCGGATTTCTACCTGTCGCACTTCGATCTGACGGGCAGGCTCGGAAACGTCATGAGCGGTATCGGCCCCACCGGCTTGCCCATTCTGATGGATACGTTCGTACGCCTGACGAAGACGCCGGTCGTCAGCCTCGCAAGAATCCGGGGCTGCGTGCGCGGTGTCAGCAGCGAGTTCGTTCTTGCCTGCGACATGCGATTCGCCTCGCGCGAGAATACGAAACTGGGTCACCCCGAACTCGGGGTCGGGCTGCATCCCGGCGGCGGAGGCACAGAGCGCCTTCCCCATCTGGTGGGACGCGGGCGGACCCTCGAAATCGTTCTAAGCGCCAACGACTTTGATGGCGACACAGCAGAACGATACGGATATGTAAACCGATCACTTCCGGACGCCGAGTTAGACGGCTTCGTCGACGCCCTCGCGCGGCGGATCGCCTCCTTTGATCGCCGCGCTCTCGCCGCGGCAAAAAATCTCGTCAACGAAGTCTCGTTGCCGCCGTCCGATCGGCTGCTCGACGCCTTCACTTCGTTTGGCGCGGCACTCGGTTGGCCCGAAGCCCAAAACCGCGTAAGAGCCGTGCTGGAACGCGGACTACAACGGGACGCCGCATTCGAAAAGAATTGGCCCGAAATCCTCGGCTCGCTCGTCGAGACCGGCAAGAAGGGCGGGACGCGATGACGAACCGATTGCAGTGGGAAGTTTTTGTCAGTGCCCAAATTCCGGTGGTCACCAGCGATCTTCCGCCCGGTGCTAACGAAATGAAATGGTCGCCCATTTCTTCGACGCTTATCTCGGGCAGGCGCGATGCGGTGCTGGTGGATACAGCGATCACGATCGATCAAAACCAGAAAATTGTCGACTGGATCGTGGAGAGCGGCAAGAACCTGACGGCGATCTACGCGACCCACGGCCACGGTGACCATTTCTTTGGCGTAAATACAATTCAGAAGAAATTCCCAAGAGCAAGGTTCGTCGCGATGCGTGAGGCCATCGCCGTCATGCGCAAGCAGGCGTCGGGTCCCGTGGTCGACTCCTATTGGAGACCACGATTCCCCGGACAAATCGACGCGACGCTCGTGATCGCCGACGAACTCAAGGGCGGTGTTCTCGAACTGGAAGAGGAACAACTGATAAGTATTTCTCTCGGGCATACCGATACCGATAGCACAACCTGTCTCCACGTCCCTTCGATCGGACTGGCCGTCTGCGGCGATGCTCTCTACAACGATGTTCATCTTCATCTGGGTGAGTCGAATGCCGAAGGCCGCAAGGAATGGATCGCGGCGCTCGATACGGTCGAGTCGCTCAAGCCGGTGGCCGCTATTGCCGGACACAAGAGGCCCGGCGCACCCGATACGCCAAATAACATCGAGGCGACACGAAAATACATTCGGGATTTCGACAGGACGGCTTCCCATACCAAGATCGCGCTCGATCTATACAATGAGATGCTTGCGATTTATCCCGAACGCGTAAACTCGGCGGTTTTGTGGTACTCGGCACAGGCGGTGAAGTCGGGTATGTGAACCGACAGACGTTCGACCGACAAAAACTAACGATTCCACAAGTCGCGCTGTCTTGCATGACTTCCCTTCGCTTGGATAGCCCTCGCGGTCGTTGTGAGTTGTGCAAATGCCGAGTACGGGTGGACTGTCGCGGCAGAAGCCGCATGCACGCGCACAGCGTAACTAGTCCTCCTGCTTGGCTGGCAAGCCCGCCACCAAGCATTTGGGCGGGGGGCTGGCAGCAATGGCCTACCGTTCGAAGACGGTTCCGTTATTCAACCAAATTGACAACGACCCTCCCTCGATTGCGTGTTCGTGAAAAGATCAGAGCAAATGAGATGTGTCGGATTCTTGAAGTGAACGTCCTTTATCCATTTGCGAATTGGGTTGGCAAGCTGAACTGAAAAGGCATATTGCGGTCACATGTCCGAAATGGCGGCCAGTCGCTCAAGTGGATTGCCGCCACGACGTACATCCAATAGCATGTCTAGCCCCTAACGCGTTTCCCGCTGCTAAGCATCATTTTCAGATCCGAGTACGATGGAGGTTTGATTGCTGCTGCCGCTGGCTTCTATACTCACTCTGCGGTATACGCTATTACTCTGGGCCGGGTGTCAAAACTGTGCCAGAATCCCACGCTTGGCGTACGCCCGAGGCGGGCTGACCTGACGTCTGTTCCGTTTGTCCCAGTTGAAGAGGGGGCGTGGCTGCAACACATTGAGGGCACAAGCCTTATTCGCCAGCTTGTCCTTTCGATCCCCACCGCCCCTACCATCCATCTTCCTGATGGATGGACATTTAACAGAAACACGTGGGGGCAAAAAGGCGCAGATTAGGCCAATGATCGGGTTCTGTGTTCCTTTCAGCGGCACGGGTGACAACCGGACACTTCGATTTCAACCGTTCAAATGAGATTTCCGAGAACCTGTGGAAAGTGAAGGTCTAATGCCCGATTTCAACGAAGACGGAAAAGAAGCCGGGGCCGGACGCGAATGACGGTGATGTCGTGTACCTCCCGGTAACGCACGCACAGGAGTATCTGGGGCAGTCAATCGCTTACCCCCGAATGAATGGCGTCGTACCACCCTGGACGATCCACGCACAGAAAAAAAAGCGGGTCAGGTGCAAAAATAACTGGCATAACCATGTGCCGGAAAAACACCCCCTTTTATTTGCATCGTTTATTTGCGTCATTCGTCCCACAGCTAACGCGGCCCGAATTCCCGCGCCCTTGAAGATGTTTTTTCAGATTACGGTTCCCGACGTCGTTAGGTCACCATCTTCTGGACTTATTTCAGCGGAGCTTGAGTTCCACGCCTCCTACTGCGCCGTTCTGAGAGCGATTGTAGTATTCCCATTGCCCGTGCCACCTGCGACCTGTACGCTGCCGTTGACGAACGCGGGCAGATTATTGATGCTCACTGGAATCGGTTCGACGGCCAAACCGGCACTGCTTGGGCGCGAGGCAAACCAGTAGGTTTCGTAATACGCAGATTCCGAAGGTGACAGAACACAGCCAAGGTTTGGCACATTAGTCATAAAGGTGATCCGCTCGCTGATTTCCGGAAATACTGAGAGATTGATGGTGATCTGACTCGGATCGCTGATCGCGAAGGGATCTATATTGAGATCAAGCTGGCCTTCAACCCTGACCAAACCCGGTATACCGAGGTAGGTGGTACCACAGTCGGTCAGAGGAGGGAAGGGCGTGAAGGTTCCGTCGAAAGAGTCATAGCCGAGCGCTCCGATGCCTTGGTACGTCAAAGTTAGGGTATCCAGCAGCAGACGCACTTGACCGGCGGCGACGTGGGAACGAATCTCCAGAAAGAGAGCGGGAAAGGTAGGCGCGAAAATTAGATCCATGGAAGAATCAAATGACATCTCCAGCGGCCCGGCCATGCAAGCCGTCACTTGAGCGGACAGGTTCGGATTCGGCTCGCTCCCAAATAACTCCAAGTCGCGTTCCGCGGCTATCATTTTAGTCCCTTCTTCAATTCTCAAACCTTGTGAGGAATCGTTGACGCAGCGATTAAACGCGCTGTCGTAGACATTCGCAAGAATGGTTGGAGCTTGCTGAGTAAAAAACGTGCTTATTTCGCCCGCGAACGGCGGATCGAGGCCAAAACCGAGAAGCGAAATATCGTGCCCCCAGCTGGTTGTTTCGTTGAGCGCAATCTGCGCCAACTTATCATCGGTTTCGGCACTCTGCAGCAACGGTGCCAAAATCTGTTGATAGTATTGCTGCGCATCAGCGGACATCTGGCTAAAGAGTTGCGGATCGACTGGTGGATCATTGGGGAACAATTCGGAACGTTCTTGCGCAACTAGCGGTGCCAGTACACTTTCCAATCGATCCTCCTGGCTCGTAGGCCGTCCTCCATGGCCCGGATTCCCCTGTCCAACGCCAACGCCTGAAAAATGATGGATCGGAATGGTAATCGCCTCAGTCAATCCCAGCGGTTGAAAATAAAACTCCTGGCCACTGGCGTGAAAGCCGAAGCCCACCTGTTGGTTTACCGGCACCGTGGCAACCGGCTGGATGGTCAGCGTGGCATCCTGCTGAAACCGTAGCCCCTCTGGAGCAAACTGCACGGCAGCAACGAGCCCGCCACTGATCGGAAGACCGCCCACCGAGGAAACCGGAGTCAAGGTGATGGTTTCATTGCTTAGCAGCGCGTTTGGGGGAATCTGCAACGTAAAGACGGTGCCATCCGCACCGGTCACCGTGATCGTTCCACCCGCAACTGCAGAAATCCCCTGTGTAACAGCATGCGAATTATCCATGGTGGCAGTCACGCTCAACGGATTCGGAGGAAGCTGAAATGGGCTCGAACCGCCCAAGGTAATAATACGGCTGAGAGCAAATCCCAGGGTGACGCCGTTGTATTGGTAATTCCCGCGCACCGTCAGTAGATATTGCTTGCCGACCGTCAATGTGCCGTCGTTGAAGTTAAGACTGAGCGTGACCGGAGCTCCAGTCGACATAGTGCCCAGTGAGATCGGCAAAGCGGGGCTCGTGAGTGACCCCGCAAAGGTGACGGCGGTCACTTGAACGTTCGTCGCTGTGCTTCCGCCGGTGTTCACCACCGGCAGAGAAACAGAAAACACGCTGCCGGCAATTCCTAACGCCGGTGTCCGCGTGGAAAATATCGGCCCGGACGCCGTTTGCGCCCAGCCTGTGCGCCCTGCCCCCACCAAAATTCCTACCAACGCCAAGGATCCGGCCAGCCACTTCTTAATGCTAATTATGTTCATTTGATCCTCCCGCGACCAGCCATGGCCGCCAGCTCAGTCAAGCGTAGTTCGGTGTTGCGCGATGGCATCGCTCATCAATCTACGCGTCGGAACCGGTACGCCTTTTCCGCCGCTTCAGCCATATGCCCGCTAAACCTGATCCAAACAGCAACATCGTCGAAGGTTCGGGCGTGTCTGGTACGAAAACCGTTACCGTTTGTGGCGACGTGAGATCGAAATTGATGTCTTCGAGCTGGACATCGACGGTGAAGAAAGAGTCTGGAGGAACGGCGCCGAGCATGACGTCAAAAAGCGCCACGGTTGGGGAGGTCGTGCCGGTAGGTATGGGGAAGTCCATTGGGAATCCCAAGTCCTGCACCGGAGTGACGGACGCGAAATCGTAGTTGGCGAAGTTAAAGAAAAAATCGCTGGCGTTGAGGTCTCCTCCGGTTGCGTTCGTGACCGTTCCAGTAAAGGTGGCCGTGCCGCCGCTCGAGGTCTCCAGCGATGTGCTCGACAGCTGAAAAGAAATAGAACTGGCCCGGACCATTTGTGGAGCACAGCAGCCCAAAAATAACACTACAACGCAAATGAATCGAAGCATTGGTCGCACGATGAGCCTCCAAATTCTTGCCGCCTGTCGCTGGGAAAACTAGCAAGCACGATCTGTAATGGGTCTTCCCGAATCGCCTCTACTTAGTAGTTCGCAAAATCCATGAAAATTGGCTCACCGACTCGCAAATTCTTACTCTCGCGAGTGATCTCGTCTCTAAGTCCATTCTTTCGAGCCGCCCATGTGACCAGCCGAAGCGGCTCGTGGACTAGCACGACAACTCCCGTTGCGTTTCGTAACGGCAGTTTGGTAAACAACAGTTGAAACTGGCTTGAGTTTTGACTACTATCCCGCCACGCCCCGCCTTCGTCACCGTCCATGGAGGCCCCAGTTGGGTCCGTCTTCTTCCCGGCAACTTAGCGAGCTGCTAGTAGGGTTAGGCCGTGGAGACTCCCAGGCACTCGAAGCTATCCTCCCTTTGGTATACGAGGAGTTGCGCCGCGCAGCTCGCAATCATCTTCGGCAGCAGCGGCCGAACCATACCTTGCAAACCACTGCCTTGGTGCACGAGGCCTACGTGCGCTTGGCCGAGCAAAAGTCGTTGCGCGTCGAAAATCGCGCGCATTTCCTGGGTATCGCCGCGCAACTCATGCGCTGGATTCTGGTGGACTACGAACGGAGCCGGCGTGCTATCAAGCGCGGTGCCGGGCTTATGTTTCTGACCCTTGATCAGGGCGACGCCTCGCAACATCCGCGACAGGGGGACGTGGACATACTTTCGCTAAACGAAGCACTCGATCGTCTTGCCAAACTGGACGCGCGCCAGAGCCAGATTGTCGAATTGCGATACTTCGGAGGACTTTCGCTGGAAGATACCTCGCAATTCCTGGGGATTTCCACGGCCACAGTGAAGCGCAGTTGGTCCTCGGCCAGAGCTTGGTTGTTGCGCGAAATGACTCGCAGTGAGTTGCGCACATGACGCCCGAGGAATGGAGTCGAGTCCGGCCGATCCTGGAAACGGCTCTGGAGGTGGAGCCTGCCAACCGGGCAGGTTTTCTGGATGAGGCATGCGCTGACCCTTCCCTGAGGCGTGAAGTTGAGTCGCTGATAATGGCGAACGAACAAGCAGGCACAGATGTACTGAGCAGCAATTCGCCTGGTTTCCATCCTGGGGATGAAGCCAAATTCCGCTTGGAACCGGGCAAGCGCATCGGTGTCTACGAGATTCTCGAGGAGATTGCTGTCGGGGGTATGGGCGCAGTGTATCGCGCCATTCGTGTCGACGGTCAATACCAACAGCAAGTTGCTCTTAAGATCGTGCGCCCGGAACTGGGCGCCGAATTCACCACCAACCGCTTCAGAAATGAGCGGCAGATTCTGGCGAGCCTTAATCATCCGAACATCGCAAGAATTTTAGACGGTGGCGCAACCGCAGAAGGCCTGCCCTATTTCGTAATGGAACTCGTGGAAGGGCAGCGCATCGACGAGTATTGCCTGACGAAAAAGTTGACGGTTTCCGAACGGCTGAGTCTGTTTCTACAGATTTGTTCTGCGGTGGGCTACGCGCATCGACATTTGATCATTCATCGAGACATCAAGCCCGGCAACATTCTAGTCACCGCAGGTGTGCCGAAGCTCCTCGATTTTGGAATTGCCAAAATTCTGGAATCCAGCGATACCGCTATTCAGAAGCAGCAAACCATTAGCCTGTTTCGTCTACTAACCCCCGAATACGCCAGTCCCGAACAGGTAAAGGGCGAATCCATTAGCACTGCGAGCGATGTCTATTCACTGGGCGTGGTTTTGTATGAATTGCTAACAGGCCGAACTCCCTACAGCTGGCCGACGCACACGCCCCATGAACTTTTCCGCGAGGTTTGCGAAACTGAGCCGGAAAAACCCAGCACCGCCGTGCGCCGCAAGCACACCGCACAGCATCCCGTTCACGGAGATTCGCCTTCCGAAGAAATCTCCACGAGCATGCGCGAATCTTCGGCGGAAAAGCTCAGTAAAATTCTCAGGGGTGACCTCGATAACATTGTTTTAATGGCGCTGCGCAAAGAACCTGCGCGGCGTTACGCTTCCGTCGACCTGTTCGCGCAGGACCTTCACCGCCATCTCCAACATCTTCCCGTTTCTGCACGCAAAGATACCGCCGCCTATCGCTCTTCCAAGTTTATCCTGCGCCACAAAGTCGGAGTGACTGCAGCCGCTGCATTTACGTTAATCCTGCTGGCTACTCTCGGCCTAACCTTTCGGCAAGCGCGCATCGCTCAGCGGCGGTTCAACGATGTGCGCCAACTCGCGAATTCCCTGATATTTGAAGTCCACGATTCCATCAAGGATTTGCCCGGCTCAACGCCAGCCCGAAAGATCATTGTTGATCGCGCTCTACAATATCTAAGCAGCCTGGCTCAGGAGGCCGGCGGCGATCCGTCCTTGCAGCGAGAACTAGCTTCCGCTTACGAGCGAGTTGGCTTGGTTCAAGGGCATTATTTGCAGAATAGTTTGGGAGATACGCAGGGCAGCCTGGTCAGCTATCAGAAGGCTTTGGAATTGCGCGAGAAAGTAGCAACCAAATCCAGCGACTGGAATGACAGATCGGCGTTAGCGCAGGGCCATCGCCTGCTGGCCAACCAACAATGGGCCACCGGGGACAACCGCAGCGCGCGCGCAAACATTGCGGCAGCCAAACGCATTTCCGAAGAGCTCAACGTCACACGCCCCAATGATCCGCAAGTGCTCTATGAGCTAGGGTTTGATTACGAGGTCGCAGGCGACATCGGCTATCCCGGGGATGCCGGCCAAGTGAAATCAAAGGAGGATTATCGTAACGCCGTCAACGTGGATGAGGCCGTTCTTCGAATCAAGCCCGGCGACCCTCGATCGCTGCACGGCTACGCGACGGATTTAAGCAGGATCGGAACCTCGTTAGAACGCAGCGATCCCCAAGGCGCGCTCTCTTACTACCAACGAGAGTTGGAAATCGAGCAAGACCTGCACCGGCGTTCCCCAGATATCATTTACGGCCGCGGTGTGGCGCTGGCGTATGGGCATCTGGCACGGCAATACGAATCCATGGCCGATTACCATCGCGCACTGGATAACGACGCACGCGACTTAGCGATCTACCAGGACTTGATACGCCTGGACTCGCAAAACGCATTGTTGAAGCAAGGGTTGGCCATTCAGTATATAAACACCGCCACGCAAATGGGCAGGACAGGCCAACTGCCGGCAAGTCTAACGTACATGAACAAGGGCACAGAGATAATGCAGGCCCTGGTCGCTTCTTCGCCCCAGAATGTAGCGCAACGGCGGATACTAGGGCAGGTCTACAGCGCCAGAGCGTCCAACCTCCTCAGCCTTCATCAACCACAAGCGGCTTTCAAGGATTTGCAGCAAGCCTGCGCCATTCAGGAATCCTTCCGCAAAGCAGACCCTGCGGATTCCGGTATCGCGATCTCTGCCGCCGCTTGCACCAAGCAGATGGGCATCGCTGCGGCGCAATCCGGTGAGGCGCAATCCGCGGCGAAGTACTTTCACGATGCACTCGCGGTTGTCGAGCCCGCGCTTTCTGAGCCGGAGCCCAATCTGGAGGCTCTTTATGCGGCCGCCGACGCCTACTGTGGCCTCGGTGACCGGCAGGTTAAAGAAGCGCGAAAACCGGAACAAAATGACGCACACCGCAAAGCTATGTGGACGGGCGCCCGGACCTCCTATCAAAAAAGTCTCGAGATTTGGCATCGGGTTGCGCATCCCGAACACAGCTCGCCCGATGGCTTGGACGTCACTGATCCAGCTGAGGTCTTGAAGCGCCTGCAGATTTGCGACGCGGCACTTTCGAAATTGGTCCGCGCTCGGTTTCCGGCAGATTCAGTCAAATAGGGGCATCAACAGAATCGCCGCGGCGGCATCTTCAAGCAGTTTCGGAATGAGAGCGGAGTTCGCCGGTTACCGCATAGCGGCTTCGATTTCTTCGGCGGTGTAAGGGACTCCGGGCGTGAGCAATTCCGCGCCATCCTTGGTAATGAGAAACATGTCCTCGAGATAGAATCCCTGCCCGTCCATCGAAGCGATGGGCTCAAAGGCAATGGTGGTTCCGGCGTGCAACGGCCCTCCGACATGTCCGGCATCGAGGTTGATGGTATGCAATTGCCAGTAACGAACGTTCTCTCGCTGGGACCAGGAGCCAATCGCGCGCCGTGCCAGGTCGCTCTTCGCCGATTCACGATGACGAAGCAGCTCGGCGCGCCACGTATCAAAAACCTGGTCCACGGTGACGCCTTCGCGCAGCGACTTGACGCCAGCCTGGTATGCGGCCACGAAGATATTCCAGGTCTCCCGTTGATCGTCGCTGTAGTGGCCCGATATCGGAACCGTCCGGCCTAGATCGCCTTGGTAGTGTTCCCACTCACAACCGACGTCGAGGCGAACCAAATCGCCGGGATGCATCACAGCGTTGAGATGGTCATAGCGAATGAACGAAACGAATGGACGAGGAAACACCGCATTTTCTCCCGCCATGACCCAAGGCCACGGACCGTACGCACCACCGTTCCAGCATGCGTTTGCGACAACAGCTTCCACGCTTCGCTGCGATAAGCCTGGCCTGATGGCGCGCATGCCAACCATCACCGCGGACACGGTGATCTTAGCGGCAGCGCGCAAGGCAACAATCTCGCGAGGGCTTTGCACATCCATGAGCGCAGAAACCGACCGGCCGACTTCCTCGAGGCGAAATGATGGCCACTTCGCCGCGATGGTAGTCAGCCACAACGGCGCTTTGTTGTTCTTCCCGCCGGTGATGTTCGGGGGCAGTTCTGCGGCATCCCGTGAAGCTTGGTAGTAGAGCGTCGTCGGCGAACTTGCTCGTTGCGCCAGAAAACCTTCGAGTTCGGACCAGTCCACTACATGCTCGATCCCCAACTGTTTAGCTACCGCGGGACTCGCGGAGACTTCGGGCGGCTGAATCTTGAAAAACGGTGGCTGGGGATTCACGAAGAGCCAACTCTCCCCGGATCGTCCGTCTATTGCGAGTAGAGCACCTGAGGTGTTTTCCAGGCCGGTGAAGTAATAGAACCCAGGATCTTCGCGAAATCCGGCTGCAGTTTCATCGATCGCGGACTTTGCATGAATGAGCAGAATTCCATCGTGGAACTTGGCTGCAGCACGCTGCCGGCGTTCTGGTAGTTCATCCTTGTCCGCGCCAAAAACGTCCCCGGCAGCGCCAAGAAATATGGCCATGATGCAGGCAATGATGCAGAGGTACGAGCACACGGCAAGCGTCTGCTTACGACAACTCTCCATCGTCAGCCCACTCCCTCGGCAGAATGCCGCTAATTCAGGACAAAGTTGCCGATCATCATGCCAGTCCCGGACCAGCTGAACGCCGGGGACGCGGCCGGCGTGGCAGTCGCAAAACCCGCGGGCAGACTGTGGCTGCCACAGTGTAGCTAATCATGCGCATCTGATCCTCCCGCGACCGCCATGGCGGCCCGTAACTTCAAGTCGCTTCCTCAGCGAGCTGATAGCGGGTCCGGTGCGGTATTGTCCTTTGCCGGAATTGATTCCCATTGGATTGTGCCTTTCGAGAAGTTATTAGGGAAATTACAAGTGTTGGCAGGAGGGGCGAAGCTATTCGCCTGAATTGTGGCATTGTCATCCAGGTTAAGAATGAAATTCTGGTACGGAAAGCACAGGCCCATTGCGACACTGAAGTCCGTCGTGAACGTTCCTTCGGGAGTGGTGACCACGGTTTCATGATCCTGATTACACGGCGTATAACCATCAGCCGAATTAGCGACGATGAATTGCATGTTCATCATGTTATGACTTTGAAGAATTGAGGCGAGCATCAAAAATTCGTTGGAAGGCGGTTTGGTCCCGAGTCTTTCGAGGACCAAGTTCCCGGATCCTGTCCACGTGTACGTGTCAGTCTCATTTAGGATATTAGTCACTGCTGTTCCATTGCAACTCAATGTGGCACTCGAGTCGGGAGTGATGCCAAAAATTCCGGGCTGGAACGGTGCGGCCGCTCGAGGTCTCCAGCGATGTGCTCGACAGCTGAAAAGAAATGGAGCTGGCTCGAGCCATTTGTGGAACACAGGAGGAACCCAAAAGTAAAACCACAATGCTAATGAATCGAAGCATTGGTCGCGCGATGACCCTCCAAATTTTGCCGCCTGCTGCCTGGAAAACTAGCAAGCACGATTTGCAGCACGTCTTCCCAAATCGCCTCTACTTAGTAGTTCGCAAAATCCCGGAAAATTGGCTCACCGACTCGCAAATTCTTACTCTCGCTAGTGATCTCGTCTTCATAATAAGTAGCGGGTACGGATATTTTTGAAACGGGAAAACGGTCACCTCGTTAAGACGCATGAGAACATTCCGTGGGACAATCCCGCCGACGCGAAATAGCCTCGGCGAATTGACAGCAAGCAGAAGGACTGAGAACGGATACTACTTCTCGCTCGTCAGCCATTCCCGTTCAATGGTGGTCGTGATCCGGTCGCAGTTCAGCTCTTCATTAGATTGCTGCGCATTGCACGCGATGTTGCACCAGTATATCTTCCCGTCTGATGGAACTTCTACTGGTGAGCAGTTGCACGGGCGAAAAGGACGTTCGGGATTGCCCCTATTTGCTGACAGAAGTGGATTTTGATGAGCCTTCCGCGTTGCTCCGTCGTGAGGCTGAGTTGAGTCGCTGGGCGCTGCCCGCTGTCCGGCTCTACACGGGCTGGCAGCATCGCTACATGATGATGGGCGTCAATGCGATTAGGGAGAGGTTCGGTTCGACGGCGTGCGCTCTGAGAATTATCTCGGCAGGCTACGGGCTAGTCGGTGAGGATCGTAGCCTCGTTCCATACGAAGCCACATTTCAGGGCAAGCGAAAGAGGTGGATACACGACCGTGCTCAGAGGCTCGGCATACCGCAAGACTTGCGAGCGGCGATTCGAGACTTTGAGGTTGTCATCTTTCTGCTGGGGAAAGAATATCTCCAGAGTACGCACGCGCCCGTGCTTCCCGGTGTAAATCAGCGCCTTATTTTCCTCGCTACCAATGCCAAGCTCGCATTTCACCAAAACTCCACCATCGTTCCTGCGGGTTTGGAAGAGACGCGCTTTGGAGCCGGGTTAGTGGCGCTCAAGGGGAAAATGTTCGAACTGTTCGCGCAGGGCCTATGTCGCAGATCAAAGGCATGGAATGAGGTGCTGACCGATCCAACTCCCGGAACCTTTTTGCGCTTAGTCGAAGCTGGACGGGGGCAGGCGTGAGTCGTCGCGACGACGTAGATCGCTTTTACGGAATCATCGCGACGCTTCGCGAGAAGTGTCGGGGATTCCGCTGCCTCAAAGAATGCACACGAACGTTAGGCTGGCCCGAACGCGGCGTCTACTTCTTTTTCGAAGACGGGGAGTTCCGTGAGCACGGGAGCACCCTTCGCGTCGTTCGGGTTGGCACGCACGCAGTTTCAGCCGGCTCCCGAACTACCCTCTGGAATCGCCTACACACACATAGAGGCGCTTCAGGTGGAGGTGGCAATCATCGCGGCTCCATTTTTCGAAAAAGGGTCGGAGAGGTGCTTTTGCAGGTTAGAAGCTATTCCCCGGAAATTGGTGCTTCATGGGGCGTCGGCAACAGCGCACCGAAGAACACGCGCTTAGCCGAACTTCTTCTTGAGCGGGACGTGAGCACGGTGATTGGCTTGATGCCATTACTCTGGTTGGAGGTCAACGACACGCCCGGTATTGCGAGTGACCGGGCTTATTTGGAGCGCAACTGCATAGCTCTGCTCAGCAATTTTGGAAAGGAACCAATCGACCGACCTTCCGAACGTTGGCTCGGTTTGCGCTCGCCACAAGAGACAATTCGAAAATCTGGGTTGTGGAACACGAACCATGTGGACGATGGATACACTGCGGCGTTCTTGGATGTTCTGGAGAAATACTTGTGCGCGGTGAAGTGATCACTGGAGCGGAGATTCGTTAGCATGATCGCGTGCATCGGCTGGGGTTCGCTGATATCCGGCCAGACCAACGGCGCTCGTGTTGATGGCAATAGGCGACGTAAAGGCATCCAACCATAATTGTCCCTTCTTTCGCGAAACGCGAGACTAGACGGTTCGAGTCGGTATCAAGTAGAATTCCAGCCGCGTCCGACTATTCGCAACGGCAGCAGCTAGTCGGTGCGCCATGTTCCAGCGCAGACCAAGGCCCTTAAAAAATCATCTAGAAGGAGGGTCCAATGCCGACACCACTCGGCAAGAGCGTCAGGGAAGTTCTCGCCGAAAAGCACCCGGAGTTGCACGCAGACCAGCTAAAGGAAGGAGAAAATGTCCTTCTTAAAGAGAAAGATGGCACGAAGTATGTGGCGATGGTGTCTAAGGGGAAGATAGATCGGCTTGCGGTATTTGATGCCAAAGGTAAACAGGGCACGATGGTTCGGATCGAGCCTCCGCCACCAGCAAAACCGGATCGGTTCATAAATATGGTATTAGTTTGTATGTGCGTACCAGAGAGTAACGAAATAGGTGGTGAGGGCGTTCGTTGCTGGTGGTACAGATTAGACGACGACTGAAAGTGAATTCAACCCGCAGGAAGGGGCGGCAAGCTCGTCGTCCCTTTGATGTTCGCGATCTAGAAAGTTTCGTCGAAACCAATAAATCGCGCCCACGATAGGCGCGCTCAGTGGGCTCTAGTGAAGTTGTCGCTGCCGAGCTGATTCAAATAAATTGTCATTTTATGCTGCTGGCACTTCGCCGTTCAAAATGATCGGCTGCGTAAACTGTGATCCGACCGCGAGCAATGTAGCCTCGACCGTATCGGCGGGTTGAACATCTGAAAAATCGAACCCGGCAGAACTTTACGAAGCCGGGGTGGGACTAGGGTTGGGACTCGGAGATTCGCGACGGGAGCCGCAGGCGCATCGCCAACTGAGTTGCCGGGCGTGCCGAGATTTGTTGCTGGCAGCAGAAGTGGCAACGCCTGCGACGCCCGCAGCCACCAGCGCAGTCGCGAGCGCGGATTGCGCGGGAAGATTCGCTATCGTTGTTGAGAGCGTGGCACCGCCTGCGAAAATGCTCGCGTGGAAAACAAGATCGAGGCGACGAGATAATTCCGACTAACGGGACACGCTTTTGCGTCTACGGAACAAACGTCAACTCGCAGCCGAAAAACTGCCAGCCATTATTCGGACTGTCTGGCGTCGGCTGCAATCGAATCGTTGTGAACGGTGCTACGCCAAACGAACTCAAACTTTGCGGACTGATCCCGTCTAAGACATGGCCTCTCGGGGGAGTCGCGATAGATTTATTTTGTCCATTGCGCCTACTGAAATGATTGCTCGAACTGAAAAACGGGCCGGCGGCACATTCGCACTCAACCATCCGATACTACAGTCCACGAGCAAAGATTTGGTGGCGAGCTTTCGGCCTCGATTTGCACGTTCGGTTCAATTGTATTTGGTGGGTGTATTGCGAAGTCAGCAAAACTCTGAATGCCCTGAAAGTACACGTCATCGGGCAGGCCGAAATATAAGAATGCGTCCAACTCATATGTTCCATCGTTAAGAACGACGCTGCCGTTTGAAACATTGATATTCCATGAAGTCATGGGCGCGGGGGTTCCCTGTGGAGAAGCAGGCCTGCCTTTCCAAATCAGACTCATCTCCGCAGCCCTTTGCGCCGGTGTCGTAGGGACCGGACGCTTGATTGAAGAAAGATCGATGACCTGCTGCGCACTCAAACGATTCGGCATTTGGGTAGGTGGGACTGCCCGGACGGGTCGTAAATTCGAGTTTTCTTTGCAGCCCGTCAAACACAAAACGATGAAAAATACGAACGAGTCCTAGGAGCGCCTCGCGACTTTCCGGTGCTTGGTCGAATTAGATACAGCTGAATCCCTCGAGGTCGTCAAAGCTGTCTTAGAATCAGGACAAGGCAGCAACAACCAATTCGAGAAACGGGTCAAGATACTCCGAGATGCCAACGAGCTGAACATCTTGTGTAACGTGGAGTTCACTAGATGGTCAAAGGTCCGGCGGAATATCATCAATCGCGTGAAATTGCACGCCCCGGCAGATCTGTGGAGTCGAGGTGTGACGCGGTGGTTTAGGTTCAGCCTATCCGTTGCCGACTCTTTCGTCTGTCGGTGCCTCACGAGCTGAACCATGCTTCCGTCTTCACACCCCGCTCATCGAACCGGACGTGCGGATTTGCCGCATCCGGCTCTCGGAGAAAGGTCACGATGTCGCCCACGGGAAATTGCTTGTCCGCTTGGTAAGGCAGAGGAAGCCCAGCACGTCATGCAAAGATGTCTCCGGAAATCGTTGAGCCGCCGGCCACACCAGTTTGTGCTTGGCACACAACCACTGAAGCAGCCTCTTGCGAGCGTGTTGATCCACCGCCCGATAGGCTGTGCTGACTGGTCCTAGACAGAAGTAGTTGGCCCAACCGATCATCGTGCGGTTGAGCCTCGCTACCACCAGCTCTTGATCCAGCAGAGTTTGCTCCCGTCCGGTCATTTCGCTAAGCGCCTCGCAGATGCGGATCACCCGCTTCTTCGAGGGCACCGTACCAAGGTACGCGCGCCCTGTCTTCGGCGAATAGCACCGACCAAACGTGTAACCCAGAAAGTCGAATTTCTCGTCCGGCAGTTTGCAGACCCGCGTCTTCGTTTCATTCACCGTCAACTTCAGCTTCGTCATGATGTCTCGCATCCTAGCCAGCGCTTCTTGCGCTCGGCCACGACAGCAGATCACCAGGTCATCGGCGTAGTTAACGATGTATGCAGCAAGACGCTTCTCGTGTCCGAGTTTCTTCCATCCCAGCACGAATCGACGCATGTACAAGTTGCTGAGCAACGGGCTGATCGGAGCTCCCTGTGGGGTTCCCCTTCCCTCATCCCGATTGCGCGTACTCCGATGCTTATTCCCTTTCTCGTCGATCTCTTCAACCGGAACTTCCAGCCACATCTTGATCAGATGCAGCATGGCTCCGTCGACGATCCGTCGAGCCACCGACTTTAAAAGGTCGGCATGTGGAATAGAATCGAAGTAGCCGCTTAAATCCGCGTCTACAATTTGTCCATGGCCAGTGTTGAGCAGCTTGTGGACATGCCTCACGGCATCCAACGCACTGCGGTCTGCCCGATAGGCATATTGCTCCGGCTGCAGATCGGCCTCGAAGATCGGTTCGAGCACCAACACTGTCGCCGTTTGTGCTACGCGATCTTTGATCGCGGGCACTCCTAGCGGTCTCTGCTTTCCGTCCGGCTTGGGTATCCACACCCGCCGTACGGGCTGCGGTCGATACGTTCTACTTTTCAGCTCTTGCGTCAGTTCGTCCAACCACTTCTTCACCCCATACTCTTCGATATCCTCAAAGGTCTGGCCATCCACTCCTGCTGCTCCGCCATTGGCTTTGCAACATTCATAGGCGAATGCCAGAACATCTTCTCGGTACACCTTGTCGTATAGGACATAGAAGCGAAACTTGGGCGATCCCTTCGCTTTGTCGTGCAACGCCGTCTGCAACTTCTGAACACTTAGTGGAGTTGTTAGGCTCATCGCCAATCCCTCGGTCCTTCGTTGCTTCTCGCGTTTCCTTTCAACTGAGGCTCCTTCCCTCCACCGGAATTACCCGGCTTCGTCAGTACTACGAGCCTCTCCGCCATCCCAGTCGGCCCGGCCTTTCTCTCACGAGCTGCCAGTTGATTCATCCTGCCATCACCGCTGGGACTTCCCGTGTTGCGCATGATCCACTTTGCCTACATGCCGTCGCCAATACCCCGGCAGGTTTGATGGAACTTGTTCGCTCGTACGATTCCACCAACTTCGGCCTTCCCTCGAACCGGGACGGGTCGGCTCCTGCATTACGCTTTTCGAGGCCTGCTCAGCGTTTACTCACGTTACGGCCTGCATGCTCGCCAGGTCGCCTTCGCGACCCTCTGCACCAGAGGCTTCAGCAGTCTCGTTGCCTCCACTGCTGCTCTGATTGCTACCGGGTGGAGCGAACCAGTTCCCGGGCGGGTTACTCCCGCTGTGGACCACCGCCTTTTCACGGCGCACCCGGTTACGCCGTTACCGGACATTGAGGATCTAGTCCGATTTCACTTGAACGGTAAGCGCATTCGTCAGGACTTTAGAACCGCCTGGCGGAAGAGCGGTCGGATCGCAACTTGGAGTTGGTATGCCG
>Ga0209006_10001678_pt1 | contig 20073 bp, 16 predicted proteins | sample JacPin_JW_Ref_O2_FD_188567 | JGI IMG/M metagenome (GOLD analysis project Ga0209006, IMG submission 188567) | Forest soil microbial communities from Algoma, Ontario, Canada - Jack Pine, Ontario site 1_JW_Ref_O2 (SPAdes) (version 2) | ecosystem: Environmental > Terrestrial > Soil > Boreal...
GCTCCCGCAGCGTCCCGGCCCGCACTCGGGCCGCCAGCTCCCCCGGGCCCAGCCCGGCGACGACCTCGGCCGCGCGCCGGAACGCCCGGACCCGGTACGTCGGCGCGCCGGACCGCTCAAGCTGGAACGCGATCTGCCGCAACGCCCGCACCGGATCCACGCCTGCCAGCTTACGAACCACCCCCGGGACGCGGACGATTCTGGACCAGGCCGGGTAACGCGCCTGGTTAGTTATGTGTCAGCCGCACCGCGCAATCCCAGCCGCCCGAGAATGAGCGGCGCGGATAAGAGCCGGCCGGGACCGTTCGGGATGACCCTGATTTGAAGCGACGAAACGAGCGGCGGCGGCGCAGGGCCGGGCGGCCGAGGTGATGCGCCCGGTTCCGCTCGCCGATTCCCGTTAGGATCGGTGGTGCCCTTTCCCGCGCGCGGAAGAAGACCCCCATGCCCGACGTGCCTTCAGCAGCCTCCGAGCCGGAGCCCCGTGATCCGATCGGCCTCAAATACCCCAACACGGCCCGTGTCTGGAACTACCACCTGCGGGGAAAGGACAACTTCGCGATCGACCGCCAGGCGGCCGAGGCGGTCGAGGCGATGTCCATGAAGATAGGCGTGCCGCTGGCGGCCGACACCGCCGTTGAGGGCCGTCACCTGCTGCAGCGGATGGTGGACTACATGCTCGGCCAGGGCATCCGCCAGTTCCTCGACCTTGGCTCGGGGTTGCCCAGCATGGCTAATACTCACGAGATCGCGCAACGCGTGGCGCCCGAGGCGCGCGTCGTCTACATCGACATCGATCCAATGGTCTCCTCCCATGCCTCCGCGCGGATGGCCGGCGCCAACGTCGTCACGCTTCGGGCGGATCTGCGGGAACCCGAGAATGTGCTCAGCGATCCGCAGGTACGCGACACACTCGACTTCGGTCAGCCGGTGGGAATCATGTTCGCCTGCGTCCTGCACTGCCTGTGGGACAAGGAAGATCCGTGGGCGGTTGTGCGGCAGTTCCGGGACGCGGTGCCGTCGGGCAGCCATCTGGCTTTGAGCCACATGACCAACGAAGCCCACCCGGAAGGGGCCCAAGCGCTCTTCCAGATGACGCAGGACCTGCACTGGAACACCCCGCTCATATCCCGCAGCCGCGCTGACATCATGCGGCTCTTCGACGGATTCACGCTGGTTGAGCCCGGCCTAGTGCCTCCCGCGCAGTGGAGGCCTGAGCTCAACAACCCGCTCGTCAACCCCGGAGAGGACGACGGCGACGATGCGCCCGTCGTGAGACTCCTCGTCCCCGAGCCGCCCGCGGACGATCCTGGGGCGGCGTGGCACCTCTGCGGGATCGGCATCAAGCCTTAGGCCAACGACGAGCTCGATGCGGCTAGTGCGCTCCCTTCGGGAGCACCTCGTCCGCTCGTCCCTGCAGGAACTGAGGAAGCTCAGTCTGCGCGAGGGGCGTCCCGGCCGCGGGCAGTCCGGCGTTCAGGTCGTGGTTCGCGGCCTCGGCGATGGCCTGGACCGTGTTAATTCCGTACTGCTCGCTCGGGTTGTTGTAGGTGAGGATCGCCATCTTGTAGTTGCGCCCGTGGCCCTCGATCGCGCCGATGCTGTTGATGACCCATTTCACCGGGTCGTTGAGCCAGCCGTTCTTCACGTAGACGGTCAGCCCGCTTGGCGCGCCCGCCGGGACACCCCACCGCTCATACGACACCACATGGTTCATCAGGTTCAGCTCGTAGGCGCGCGATGAATCGGTGAGCACCGAGTTGTGCTCCGTGAGCAGCCGCATCAGCTGAAGCTCATCGCGGGCGGTGATCTCGCTGAGCCCCCAGTAGCCACCCGAGTTGAGTTCGGTCTCGGTCATGGTGGCCGCCTTGATGAACTGGTTCAGCCTGGTATGGCCGACGTCATTCCACAGGTACGTGGCCGCGTCGTTGTCCGAGTTCTCGATCATCAGCGTCGCCTCGCGCTTCTCCGTGCTCGTCAGCGACGTGTGGGTACGCTGCCGCCAATACAGCAGGGCGGCCAGGATGGTCGCCTTGACCACGCTCGCGGAATGGCTGCGGTGCCCCTCGTTATACCGGCACTCCACGCCGGTCCGCACGTCCTCAACCCGAATGGCGATGTTCCCGGAGCGTCCCCGGATGGCGGCCGTGATGTCCTTGGAGAGCTTCGTGGCGAGGGACGCGTACTTCGTCGGCGCGGTGCAGATGGCGCTGGACGCGGCGGCTGTCTCAGTGGCGCCGGCCCGGGCGGGTCCGCCAGTCGTGAGCGCCGCCGCGGCGGCGAGCGATGTGACGGCGAGCGCTAGAGCCGCCGGCTTTCTTGAGAGTGCCCTGCGCGCGCCTGTCCTCATGAGGGACATATATATCGGTCGCGTAAGATTCTGCTCAAGCTCTCAGCGCTAAGTATTTGATAAATTCTTGTGATCGCGCGGCAGTAATTATTACCTGCGGCTCCAGATTTTTAGTAAGGGGCCGACAGCCCGGACCGGCTTACTGGACGCCTGCGCCTGGACCCGCGGTGAACGCGTGCCTGGCGGCGCCCCAGATCGCCATGTTCCCTGGTGCCGCCGGGATGACAGGCAGGTTCGGCAGGCGGTAATGGGCGAACCCCCATGGGCGAGTGAGTTGACCCTTAACGCGAAGCCACGCGACCGTTCGGAAAATCAGGAGACGTCAGCCCGAGCGGACCTGTGCCTCTTCATCAGCGGCACGACGGGATCGTCGCCGGCAGGCTTGGCACAATCAGGTGCACTCGCGAACCGGCGACCGGCGTAGCTCGCCTGTCACACCGAGGAGGAACCGCATGGCCGATTCTGACCGCCGAAGCACGCTGCTCGATTCTTACGAGAACGCCGCGGTGATCGTGTCGGGAATAGATGCTGACGAGCTCGGCCACCCGACGCCGTGCCCCAAGTACGACGTGGCCGGGCTGATCGACCACCTCGTCGAAGCGGGCCACCGGGCGGCTGCCCTGGGCCGCGGGCAGGCACCCCCGCCCGGAGACGAGTCCCCTCACGTGGAGCTGCCCGACGCGCCCGGTCAGCTGCGCAGCGCCGCAGAGGAGGCGGCGCAAGCCTGGGGAGACGATTCCAGCTTGTCGTTGAGGCACGCAATGCCGTGGGGCGAGGAGTACACGGGAGCCACCCTGGTGGACATGTACCTGGCAGAGCTGGCCGCGCACGCCTGGGACCTGGCCAGGGCCACCGGGCAGATCGACAAGCTGGACCCTTCCCTCGCCGTGCCGGCCCTCGAGGGGGCACGGGCAATGATCAAACCTCAGTACCGCAACATGATCGAGCCTGGAGCCCCTTTCGGGACGGAGGTCTCCCCAGCTCCCGGTGCCGACGACTGGGAACGCCTCGCCGCCTTCATGGGACGCGACCCACGGACAACGCACGGTCTGTAAGGGGCGAGCGCGGCGACGCGTTGTCCAGATGCGGGTGCCCTGCGACGGCAGCCCGGTGGGAGGGTGAGTCCATGGATTTCGCGCCCGTGCCCGCAACTGCGGCGTGGCAGCACCGGGATGCCCGCGCCGGCTTCGAAGTGGTGTATTTCCAGCCCTTCGGGGAGGGGAGCCGCGCGGAGGGATGGACCACGGCCATTGAGGACGGCAGCACCTGGGCTGTGGAGTACGTCATCGACTTGGACGTGGCGGGAGCGACGCGCAGCGCACGGGTCCGCGGCCGGTCAGCCGCCGGGTACTCCTTGACCTTGCTCGAGGCTGACGGCGCGGGCCGGTGGCTGGTCGACGGCGTGCCAGCGCCGCACCTCGACGGCTGCCTCGACGTGGACCTGGAGTCCTCGGCCATGACCAACGCGCTGCCGGTTCGCCGGATGGGCCTGGCACCTGGCGCCCGTGCCGCTGCCCCCGCCGCCTACGTCCGGGCCATCGGCCTTGCCGTGGAACGGCTAGAGCAGACCTACCTGCGCGCCCCGGATGAGGCCGCACGCCATCGTTACGACTACGCCGCTCCTGCCCTCGGCTTCACCAGCCGCCTTATCTATGACGAGTCCGGGCTGGTAATCGATTACCCCGGGATCGCCGTTCGCGCCGGATGACCAGCGCTGGATCCCGGGCAGCACGCAGGTCACGAGCGGGCGCTACCGCCTGGAGCCTTCAATACGTCCGGCCGGGCCACGACGGATGCCGCCAGCCGTCATCACTCCGCATTAGGCGGCGCCTCAATCAGGCGGTCAAGCGTGCGCGATCGCCGGTCATGTTCGGCGGTCGAGTACCTGACTTCGCCGATTTGAAATTCAGGCCATCTTCTGATCGCCCGCGCCGTGGCCGGCGGTTACGGCGTTCTGCAAGGACGCCTACTTGCGCCCTGGTGTCCGGGAGGTGATAACGATCAAGCGTCCGGGTACCGGAAAAGTGGCCACCTTATGCGAAGACCCGCCGTGGCTACAGTTGAGGCGAGCCTGGATGAAGGAAGAACACGATGCCCGCACCTGCCGCGGACCCCACCGGGGCCCTGCTGCGCCATTTCACCGACCTGCGCGACCGCACCCACGGCGGGGTCAGCTCCCGGCGCGAGAAGGAAGAGCTGTTCGGCAAGGCCGTCCCGCTCATCGACCCGTACGCGCGCCGTGCGCTCGATGAGATCAATCAGGGCCTGCTGCTGGGCACCGGAGAGATCACCGGCACCGGCGTGAGGCCGCAGGCCGCCGGGGGCGTCGAGGCCGAGTGGACCCTGACCTGGCCGCTCCAGCAGGCGGCGGGCATCGCGCCGGTAACCTTGCGCGCCCACTACGGCACCGCGTTCCATCACCCGCACCTGCGCAGCGGCACCACCGGCGACTGGCCGCTCAACGTGTTCGACGAGGCACAGGCAGCCGCCGAGCTCCCGACACTGCGGGCCATGGCAGCAGCCGACTTGCACAACCTCGTCTTCCAGCTCGGCGGCGACGTCCGGATAATCCCGGCGGTACAAGCCCAGCCCGCCCCCTGAGCCAGTTGCCCTGCGGCGGGGCCCCGAGCGCCGAATATTTGCGGAGGTTACCATCGGTCGGCACGTCTTGGAAGTCGCGCCGATCTCCCCGTTCTGTCCTCGCTGTGTTGGGGGCATGGGGTTTACCTGTGGGCACTATTGCAGACCGAGACGGGTCGCTGTGCTGCGGAGTTACCGGTTTACCCGGCTGTCGGTGCAAGGACCAGCGGGAACTGGCCGGGTGACCCGGCCCGCGCGGCCCGAAAGAACTCTGACCCAGCGGATGTTCTACTGCGCAGTGGGTACCGTATCGCCGAGGCGAGGGAGCGGCTGAGCGGTGATTGGCGATCTGACGGGTCTGCTCAGTGTCAGGATCAGTCCGGGTCCCGGCGCGCCCGGGCCAGTTGCCGAGGGCCGGGGGTTCCACGGGGAGCATGCGTAGCGGGCGGGGCCGCGAAGTGATGACAGAGGCCGGCATGATCCGCACGCCCGATCAGCGGGTGCGGGTGTTCGTGAGCTCGACGCTGACCGAGCTGGCGGCCGAGCGCCGGGCGGTGCGGGACGCGGTGACCCGGCTGCGGCTGGTGCCGGTGATGTTCGAACTCGGCGCCCGGGCGCACCCGCCGCGGCCGGTGTACCGGGCCTACCTGGCGCAGAGCCAGGTGTTCGTGGGCGTCTACTGGCAGAGCTACGGCTGGGTCGCGCCGGGTGAGCAGACCTCCGGGCTGGAGGATGAATACCAGCTGTCGGCCGGGATCCCCCGGCTGATCTACGTCAAGTCGCCGGCCCCGGACCGCGAGCCGCGGCTGGCACAGCTGCTGGCCCGGATCCAGGACGAGGGCGGCGTCTCCTACCGGCAGTTCTCCGAGCCCGCCGAGCTGCAGCAGCTGGTCGAAAACGACCTGGCGGTGCTGCTGAGCGAGCGGTTCGAGATGACCCGGCCCGGCCAAGCCGCCGCGGGCGGCGCGCCGCTGGCCGGGGCCCTTCCGGTGCCGGCCACGCCGCTGCTGGGCCGCGAGCAGGAGGCCGCCGCGATCGAAGACCTGGTCGCCGGGCAAGGGGTGCGACTGGTGACCTTGACCGGTCCGGGCGGGGTCGGGAAGAGCCGGCTGATGGTCGAGGCGGCACGGCGGCTCGGCCCGGGCTTCGCCGACGGCGTGCGGTTCGTCGAGCTGGCCGCGGTGTCGGCGGCGGACCTGGTGGCGCCCGCGATCGCCGCGGGGCTCGGACTGAGCACGTCGGCCGGCCAGCTGACCGCCGACCTGCAGGCGTACTTGCGGCCCCGGCGGCTGCTGCTAGCGCTGGACAATTTCGAGCAGGTCATAGGCGCGGCGCCGCTGCTGGCGGAGCTGCGGGCGGCCGCTGCCGGCCTGGTGGTGCTGGTCACCAGCCGGGCGGTGCTGCGGCTGTCCGGCGAGCACGAGTTCGCGGTGCCAACGCTGCCGGTCCCGCCCGCCGGCGCGGCCCGGGACCCTGAGGAGCTGCGGCGGTACGCCTCGGTGAGCCTGTTCACCGAGCGGGCGCACGCCGCCGTCAGCGGCTTCGAGCTGACCGCCGGCAACGCGGCGGCGGTCGCGGAGATCTGCCGTCGGCTGGACGGGCTGCCGCTGGCCATCGAGCTGGCCGCGGCCCGGGTCCGAGTGCTGCCGCCGCAGGCGCTGGCCTCGCGGCTGGACCAGCGGTTCAGCGTGCTGACCGGCGGGGCCCGTGACCTGCCCGAGCGGCAGCAGACCCTGCGCAACACCCTGGAGTGGAGCTTCGGGCTGCTGCCGGCCGGCGAGCAGGCGCTGTTCGCCCGCCTGGGCGTGTTCGCGGGCTCTTTCAGCCTGCCGGCGGCCGAAGCCGTCGGTGCCGGTTCCCCGGACGAAGGCCCGGCCGGGCGGCCTGGGCCGGTGATGGACACGCTGGGGGCGCTGGTCGACAGCAGCCTGGTCCGGCCGCAAACCGGCGGCGGCGAGCCGCGGTTCGCGCTGCTGGAGACCATCCGGGAATACGCGCGGGAACGGCTGCGTGAAGGCGGCGACTGGGTGCCGGCCCATGACCGGCACGCCGCCTATTTCCTGGCCCTGGCCGAGCCGGCCGCGGCCGACCTCGCCGGCCTGGGGCAGCTGGCGTGGCTGGACCGGCTGGAGACCGAGCACGACAACCTGTGGGCCGCGATGTCCTGGCTGGTGGACCACGGCCCGCTCGAGCAGGCCGTGCACCTGAGCCTGGTCACCACGAGGTTCTGGTGGCTGCGCGGCCACGTCGCGGAGTATGCCCGCCTAGGCGACGACTTCGTGGCCGGCAGCAAGGACCTGCCGCCCTATCAGCATGCGCTGGCGCTGACCCAGGCCGGCTTCATCTTCATCGGCAACGGAGACCCGGCCCGGGCACAGGCGGTTTTCGAGCAGAGCCTGCCGCTGTACCGGCAGGACAAGGAAAGGCTGGCGGTGTCGGTTACGGTGAACTCGCTGGCCCTGGCCTTTCTGGGCCACCTCGCCGCACGCCGCCGCGATTACGCCGACGCCCGCAGATTCCTTGACCAGGGCCAGGCCCTGCTACGGGAGCTGCGCGACGACGACCTCACCGGGTACGACCGGCTTCGGCCGCTGCTGACGGTCGCCTTGGCGGATAACGTTCTCGGCCAGGTCCAGCTGAGCCAGGGCGACAACGACGCGGCGGCGCAAGTGTTCACCGACGGCGTGGCCGTGGCCCGCCGTGCCCAGGACTGGCTCCCCTCGCTCACTTTGCTGTATGACCTGGCGCTGGCCAGGCAGGCCCAGGGCGACCTGGCCGGCGCGGCGGGACACCTGCAGGAGGGGCTGGCGCTGGCGGCCGAGGCCGGGGACGAAACGAGCGCCGCCTACTATCTCGAGGTCCTGGCGGCCGTCGCCGGGCAGCAGGACAACCCGCAGCGTGCCGTACGACTGTTCGCCGCCGCCCGCTCGATCCTGGACGCCAGCGGCAGCGGCTGGCTGCACGCCTTCGTGCCACGCGTCCCGCACGACGATGCGGTCCTGGCCGCGTTGCGCTCCCGCATCAGCGGCCCGGCATTCCAGGAGGCCCAGGCGTGGGGTCGGTCCGCCGGGAGTAAACGTGCGGTGGAATTCGCACTTGAGTAGGCGTGACCCGCCGTGGCCGCGTTCATCCACGACAGGCTGCAGCGGGCCCGCCCGCAGGCCCGGCACCGAGCAGGACGCAGCGCCAGGGGGCGGCGGGCGGCCAAGTCGGCTCGCGCGGACCTGGACCAGGCGCGATGGGTGACCGGGGCCGACGGCATAGCCTGACTAATGCCGACCTCCGTCGTCGTGGTGCGAGATCGCCGAGTCCGATCGCGGTGAGGCTGGCCGGCTACATCGGCCGGCGCGGGCGGCGCCGCCGGTCCTGCGGTAAATCCGGCCTGATGGTGGCACACTGATGGGGACGGCTCCATGCGGTCACCCCGATCGCGCCGCCGTATCGATGGGATGGTGAACGGCGGTGCCTCCCCGCATACCGAGAGCCCCGGGTCTGCCCTTCGGCGGAGGACTCAACTTGGTGCTAGTTGCCGGCGCCGCGTACTTCGTGTGGGAGCACGGGCAGGGTCGACACGGACGGCCGCACCTGCTGTGCCCGTTGTGCTGGCTGGATAAGGTCGATCCGGCCCCCGAGGCGTCCGGTGGGGCCAGTCCGGCCGAGCCGCCGGAACAGTCCTGACTGGCCCGCCGGCTGAGGTGCCAACGCTAGCCGCGCTCACAGGCTTCCGATGAGCTGGGGAACGCGACCGTCCGCTTACCGGCGTGCGACTTCGGGTCGCCGTCGATCAGCCGCCCGTCGTCCATTTTCCTAGGTTGAGGCGTTCACGCGAAACCTAGGCCAAACATCAGCCGGACGGTTGCTGCCTGCACTCAGGGCGTCGGTTGAACGTTGCGAATCCATTCGGCTAGGTCATGGGCATTGCCATTAAACAGGTCGAGGTCCACGCCGGGCTGGGGAATGCCGTCGACGGCCCCCGTCTCTGAGTGCTGCCAGAGCGACCAGTGCGGGAAGACGAGGTTGCCCGTGCCGTCTAGGGGCAGCGGGGGTAGGTCCTGGACGGGTCGGTAACGCGGCATCCAGAGATCGAGCGCCGGAAGGCTGCCAACATGACCGTGCAGAGAGTCGATGCCGTCCTTGCTGATGTAGAGCAGCGGTTTGAACCCCGTGGCGGCCTGCACGGCCTGGCACCACGCCCATATGTGACGCCAGGCATCCGCGACGCCGACGTCGGCGATGATCTGCGCCAATCTATTCGGCTCCAGGTCGATGGCCGGCGGCAGGTCACCGTGCTGCAGGGTGACCTGGCCCAGGAAAGCGCGGGCCTGGGCCGCGGGCGTGCTCTGGGTCGGCCGCGTCAGCAGGTGATAGGCGCCGCGGGGGATCCCATGGGCCAAGGCCCCGGCCCAGTTGTGGGCGAACCGTTGGTCCGGCGTGTCGGCGCCCTCGGAAGCCTTCATGTAAGCGAAGGTGGTGCCCGCCGCCGCTACCCGCGCCCAGTCAATCACTCCGTTGTGGTGAGAGACATCGATCCCCTTCGCCATATCCGCGACCGGGACCCGCAAGTATCCGTACGGTTTCTGGCCGAATACCCGCACCATCGCGTGGGAGCCTGGCGCCGCGGGGGCGGGTGCTGGCGCGGCGGGGGCGGGTGCTGGCGCGGCGGGGGCGGGTGCCTGCTCCTGTGCTTCCGGCTGCCCTTCGGCCGGACCAGTCTCCGCGTTGGCGTCCGGTTTCAGCAGCCCCCGCAGTTGCGTCGTGGGTACATCGCAGTGCTCCCCGCCGACAGGGGTTACCGCCAGTCGTTCCGTTCGCTGGCGATAGAACTCGTCACCCAGCCGGTCGGTCGGGCTGCCCGGCCGATAGAACACGTGGACGTGCAGTCGAGGTTTCTTCTTGAGCCAGTCGATCCATCGTTTGATTTCCATCGTGCCGTCGTAGGTGGTGTCGAATGCCCCGATCCGCGACAGATGGGCCAGCGCACCCTGCTGCATCGCCGGATCATCGCGGCTGTACGCGAGCGGTTCAAGGAACCCGTAGGCACGCGAATGGCCGGTGATGACGAGGTCAGTGACGGCCGGCGCCGCGATCGCCTGAACATGCCCCAGTTCAGCCTGGACCTCGGCGAGGAGGCCGTTGAGGTTCTCCGGCTTGGCTAGCGCATGCCAGCGCTCGTGCCCCGCGCCGAAGGCGCCCCGCCCGCCGGGATGAAGCCAGTCCAGCTGGGGGACGACCAAGACAATCGGCCGGCCGGATCCGTGCACGATGCGACCGAGGTCGAACGGCGGCTCGGTCACGAAGCCCGCCGGGACCCGGCTCGGGCCAGGGCAGTGCGGGAGGCCATGGGCAAACAGCAGGACCTCGACCTTGTCCTGCGACAGGGCGGCCCGGGAGCAGAAGACGGCGACGCGCAGGGCGAGCGTCTGAGCCGTGAAGGTCCAGAGCCTCCCACCCAGGTAATCGGCCTCGGACGCGTCATCGGACTCCGCCGCCTCGGCATCAGCGAATTCCGGCTGAGCGCTTTCTCCGGCCGGAGCCGGCGGCAACTGCGACTGGATCGCCGCCCACGCGTACCGGTGAGACACCGGATTCACGACGGTGGCCGTGCCCTGATTGGCGTTCACAAAGGCCGCGACCCTGGCCTGGAAGCTGCGCCAGAGGGCATCGGCGCCGGCCCAGAGGGAGCCCACTATGTTCTCGGCCCAGTCGATGAACTGGGTGGCCCGGTCCGCTCCCCTGGTGAACAGCACCCACCCGTTGTCCTCATCCCGGATGCCCCACATGCGGTTTCCGGTCACCGGATGGTAGCCCGCGGCCTTGCTCTGCGCAGTCGTGAAGATCCACGAACGGGGTTCGGTGCGCGAGCAGACGACAAGCGACTGATCGATGTAGGGCCTCCTGGGCTTAAGGAAGCTAAGAACATTGATATGGATGTTGATGGCGGCGCCGAGCGGGTTACCCGACTGCCATCGAGGCCCGTCGATCGATGCGTCAAGGGGCGGGAACGAGGAGTTGTTCGTGTCGACGAAATTGTCGATATTGCGGCGTATATGCTCGAGCAGCGTCTCTGGCGTCATCTGCGTGCCGTGCAAGGACGGCAGCTTGGATATTCGGACAGCGTAGTAGTCGAGATTGATGTCGCCGTAGGCGTCGCTGATCTTCGGGATCGATATCCCTCGCCGGGCCAGATCGGAGGCGACCGGGCGCGGTACCTGGTGGACGATCAAGTCCTGCCACGGCTGCCATCCTCCGGCAGCGCCCTCTTCGTCCGCTCCGGTCCCCACGGGCAGGCCAGGGACGGCCTCGACGACCTCTCGCTCCCGGTCGGCCCCGGTGACCCGTTCGACCTGGGCGGGGATGGCAGGTTCGACGGGCAGCGGCGCGGACACCTCCAGCTGCCGTCGCGGCCGCAGGAGCAGCTGGCCGGGCATAAGCCTTGGCCAGGACGCCACGAGGTCAAGGTCGTGCTCCGCCAGGGTGGCGCATTGCCCCCGCGTCATATGGCCTAGTGAAACCTCGAGCAGCACGTCGCCCTCGCGCGGTGCTCGGCGGATGGGCTGGTCAGGCCTGGCCACGACTTCAAACCGCTTGGCGATCCAGCGGGCGAACCGGCCGTCCGGGCGGTAGAGGAACTCTCGGTAGGCGGTATCGGGAGCGGCCGCGAGCAGCACGCTAATGTCGGTGGCATCCATGGTCGGCTCCTTTGGGCCGGGCGCGGCGGCTGTCGCTGCCAGGGCCAGCTGCACATCGGTAATCAGGCGGGGGACGTTCAGGTAGCCGCGGCCGAGGCGGTATGGATCGGAGTCCGGAACCGGATCGCAGCTGCCCAGTACCAGTGAGCGGATCGCGTCAGCGCTGAGCTGGTTGCCTGCCGCCTGCAGGCACAAGGCGACGGCCCCGGTCACATGCGGCGTGGCCATGCTGGTACCGCTCTTGCGGGTGAGCAGGCCGGGGTTGCGGCTGGCGGTGATCGGAGCCGACCGGGCCGCGAGCACGGCAACGCCCGGGGCGGCGAGGTCGGGTTTGAGCCGGAGGTCCCGGCTGGGCCCCCGGCTGCTGAAGGGCGCCGCGGGCCGAACCGGGTCATGCCCGTCGTAGGCGGCGACTATCAGCGGGAGGTGGCTGGTGGCAATGCTGCCGATCGTCGTTCCCGAGTTGCTGTCATCGCGCGTGAACCGGGCCTGGCAGCCGGCGCACGAGTCGTCCCGCTCAATCCAGGCATCGAACCGGCCGCTGCCGACCCGGCGGGCTTCGAGGGTAATCGTCCAGTTGCCTGCCTGGCCGACGGGGTCAATGAATGCGACGATGTGATTGTCCCCGTTGTTCGGGTCATGTTCGCGGTGATACACCCGGCCGATGACGCGGCCTTCGACGAGAAGGTCGGATCGCTCGCCGAGGCCGATGGCACGGCTTCCGCTGTAACCGGGCGGATCGACGCGGACGGCGAACTCGTCCGCGCCGTCGTACCAGATCTCCAGTTCGTTGAGGGTGATGTCGGTCGGTTCGACGACGAAGTTCAGCGAGCGTTCCTCCCCGGGCGCGAGGGTGCCGCGGGCGTGGGCCCGCCTGCGGAAGTAGTTGCCGGCGCTGTTGACGATGAACCGCCCCGGCGTGGCGGTGAGCAGCTCGTCGAACGCACGCTCAACGAGCGTCGTTCCGTCCTTTGGCCCGCAGATGCGGCCGGCGCTGATGTTGATCACGCACGGCTGCGACCCGGCCGCCCCCGAGATGAAGTCGACTGCCTCCAACAGCCGGACCGAGTCGCCGAAGCTCGCCAGGCCGCCGGTGTTGCGATCAGCCAGGTGAACGAAGATCAGATCGGCGTCGGGAGCGACTCCGGCCGGTCCGCCCCCGCTGCCGTTCCCGGCGGCGATGTCGAGGACATGCGTGCCGTGCGTCCCGAGGCCCGCCGGGTCGGCGATCGCCGGGTGGTAGCCCAGCAGTTCGTAAGGCCGTCGGCTGCGCAGCGCATCGTCGATTTCGTCCCGGTCATGGACCGCTCCGTATCCGTACGGTTGCAGGCGCGGCCCGGCCGCCTGGTCGCGCTGGTCCCAGAACGATAGGAAACGCGTACCGCCCGGTCTGCGTTCGGCATCGGCCGTTGCCGGGACGCTAGGCCAGCGAAACGCCGCCGAGTCCACGTCCACGCCCCAGTCGGCGGAAGCCACCACCACGCCCGCCCCGGTCAGGCTCAGCGTGGGGCTGCGCCTGAGGTCAGTCGGGCGCAGCCCCGGCTGAGCCGGACCGGGCGTCTCTGGCTGGTCCGGCTCGAATCCGGGACTGAGGCCGCGTGCCGCCTTGATGCTGAGGACGTCCGGGCGGGCCCGGACCGCGATTACGTCGCGGGCGCGGATTCGGCAGGTCGCGATCGCGCCAAAACGGGAGACGATCCGCACATCGGGGATCTCGATGCCGGGCCGGTCAAACCGGATGATCGCCTCGATGATCTCCGTGCCGTCGGTTCCCGCATCAGCCCGCAGCAACTCCCATAGAGCCGGGTCCACAGCGCGCTCGGCGTCTAGCTGGGAACGACGTCGAGCGATACCGTCCCGGTAACCCCGCCATACTGGGCCGTGATGATGACCGCCTGTTGCGTGACGTCTTCGCCGGCGATGGTGTAGGTGGTCTGAGCGCTCGGGCCGGAGCCGACCGTCAGCTGGTCGCTGGGGAAGCTGTTCCAGGTGAATTGGGTATTGGGAAGAACATTTCCGTTCTTGTCGAACGCGACGGCGGCAATCGAGCCGGATGAACCCCCGCTCCCACCGGGGCCTACTTGGTCCGGGGCGGCGACCTTGATCGTGTGCACGCCCTTGGAGGCGCCAACGAACCTGCTGGCGACGACGATTCCCAGGACTGTCGCGCCGCCGATGACCCGCGGGTCGAGCAGGAATCCCTCGACTCCGCCCCGGTGCTTCTCGGGCGAGAGCAGGAGCAGTGGGGCAGCCAGGATCGCCGCGCTTACGTTGGGATGGTCCTCGAGGGCGTCGAACTGGTTGATGATCTCAGCCGAGGCGACGCCGGCGACCGCGGCCCAGTTGGCCCGCCCCGCCCGCCGGTTCGACTCCGCCAGCTGACGGCGGAGACCATCCAGCCCCACCTTCGTGTCAAGGTCGAGGGAACGGATGGCCCGGACGGTCTGCCTCGGGTTCGGGCCAGGAGCCCGGGCCGCTCGCTGCGGCGGCGCCGGCCGCGACAGCGGCGTTCTCGGCGGTAGCGACGGCTGCCGCTGCCGCTGCCGTCGTTGCCGTTCGAGCATCATCCGCCTTCGCTCGAGCATGATCCGCTGCTGCCGCGCGCGGCGGGCGTCAGACCGCGCGTCCTCGGGGTAGTCCTCGTAGTCGGCCTCGCCGTACTCCTCGTAGTCGGCCTCGCCGCTACTTACGCCTTCATAGTCGGCTTCGTCGTTACTTTCGTAGTCCTCTGATTCGAGGTCTTCCATCCATGTCTGGCTCATGCGTCCACTTCCTCTGCGGTTTGATGGTGTTGGTTGTCTTCGTCAGCGGTCACGGTGGCGTCGGGCGCGCGCCCGTCGGCATAGCCGCCGGCCAGCCGGGCGATGGCGGGCCTGACGAACTCGTCGAACAGGTCGGATTCCGGCTGGGTCCAGCCCGCGCAGCCCTGTCCCTGACATAGGCAGCAGTCGGCCTGCATTCCCCAGCACTCGCACGCGCCCAGGGCCGCCGCCAGCAGGATGTTGATGTCAACAGGCCCCTCATCCACGGTTGGCTGCTCGGGGGCGATCACGGTCTCGCTGACCGTGAAGTTCTCGGCCGTGGCGGCTGTGTAGTCCTCAGCCGTAGTAGCCGTATAGAAGGCGGTCGCGGTGGGTCCGGTGGCCTGCCCCCACTGCCCCATGGCCTGGTTCACCAGCCGCCCCGCGAAACCGGACGGGTCGGGCAAGATACGTTCCAGCAGGGCTTGTACTTCCTGCAGCTCGGACCGGCTCATGGGTCAAGCCCGTCCCGCACGGCCGCCTCGGCCAGTTCGAAGTTGTCGGCGCCGAGCAGGTCGGCATACAGCGACCGGAGCGAGGCCGCCGGGGCCCCGCCGGGGACGCTCTCGCCGTCATCACCCCGGTGCTCGAGATACATCAGCTCATCAGCGTCGCTGGCCGCCCGCCGGAAGACATCGCTCACCAGCTCCAGCATGTGCGCGACCGGAACTCCGCTGACCTCCTTGCGACCGTGCTCGCCGAGAGCTGCCGCCAGCAAACTCCGCAGCACATCAGGCTGCTGGGTGAGCACCAGGCCCTGAGCCGCTGCGGCCGAGCCGCCCGCCACCGCGGGCGCGGGACCCGGGCTAGGCGGAGCGCTGGCGGTCAGCGCCGGGGTGCCCGGCGCGGGCGTTGCGGCAACGGGAGGGGCGGGCGCCGGACTCGGTCCCACCGGACGGCTCGGGGGCGTGGGCTGACGCGCAGGGACCCCAAGCGGGGCAGCCCGAGCGGGCAGGGCACTGGCCGCAGCGCGCCCGAGCGACGTGCCCACGGCAGTGCCTGCCGGGCCGCCAACGAGCGTCCCCGCCGCTCCGCCGAGGATCGGCAGCGCGGTTCCGGCTATCGATGCAAACGTCGGATCCGACACCAGCTGACTTGCGCTCTTCCCGATCCGGTTAAGCGCAGAGGCAAAGTTGAACCCCTCCGCCGGGCTCATCGATCCCAGGACGCTCACGACGGCGTCGCCCATTTCCTCGTCGCTCGCGTCCGCGTACTCTTCACGCAGCGAGGATCGCAGCGCACCGCCGAAATCCTCGGCTTCGAGATCTTCGGACCAGCCGTCCGATTCGGCCAGGTCGTCCCACGGAGGGTCGATGGCACCGGGATCAAGATCCAAATACGGGTCGCTCCACGGAGGAGCAACGGCGGGATCAAGATCCAGCGGGGCCCCAGGGGGGGACCTGCGACGCAGGCCGGGAGCCCGGGGTGGCCCCGGGGGCTCACCCCACGGCTGAGACGGTCTCCAGCGCGGCGACAGTGGCCTCCGCCCGAGGCGGCTCAGTTCCGCCTCCCGCTGTCGTTCGAGCACGGCCCGATGTCGCTCTCGTGCGCGCCAGTCCTCGGCTTCGAGATCCTCGCTCCAGCCGCCTCTCCGTCGGGGAGAGGCGCCGCCTGGATCAAAACGTCTCACGGTTTCCTCCTCTGGGCACCGCTGGGAACACCGCCAGGAGAACCGTAAGAGATGACCCGTCACCAAGGCGTCACGCCGCAGCAGCACAAGACGAGCGTCCGGACAGTGCTACCGGACGTCGCAATGGCAGCGCTGAAGCTCACGTTGCGTACCGGTGATGGCCGCGTGACGCTCGCCGTGGAGGCTGTTGGCATGCATGGCGAGAACGGTCACCCGCCGGCCTACGGGAGCGTCAGGTCGCTGATACTGCGGGCTTGGTTCGAACCGGGCGCCGTTCCGCGCCTCCGCGTCCGGATCACGGAAATCGATCCCAGTCTGATCGAGCGGCCATCAATCACTACCGCATCGGTTGGCCAGGTCTGCCGGGCTGTGCGCAGTTGGCTGGGCGCGCTGAGACGGCACGATCCGGGCGGGCAGGAGCAGTGACGCCGCCGTGACGCATCTGGGCTGATACTTCTCATCGGAAATAGAGGAGTGCAACTGTGTCCAATCGGGGACAAAGACCAGATAACCATGCAGGCGTTGAGCTAGCCGATGGCTCGAATTCTCCTTGTATCTAGCGACGGCCGCGCCTCTCTGTCCTTGTAAGGAGCGCTCTGCCTGAAGTGTCGGGCATCGGACCGGCCAGGCCAGGCCAGGGAGGGGAGGGAAGATGGATTCGAGTGTCCCGCTGCGAATCACCTTGCTCGGAGGGTTCGTACTCAGGAAGGGGAGCAGCGACATAGGTGTCGCGGCCAGCGGCCAGAGGCTCATAGCCCTGCTGGCCCTCCGCAATTGCCCCCTAGCGCGAACGCGGGCCGCTGGCACCCTGTGGCCAGAGTTCTCCACGAAGCGCTCGCTGGCCGTTCTCCGGACCACGCTGTGGCGAGTCAACCAATCGGGCGAGAATATCGTGACCTCCACGCCGTCAACTCTGGAGCTGAGCGCCAACATCGACATCGACGTGTTGAGGCTGGTCGCGCTCACCCGGCAGCTCGAACACTCTGCGGTCGGGCTGGCGCGGGTTGACTTTAACTCGGTAACACTGTCCGAACTGACCGGCGACCTGCTGCCGGATTGGTATGAGGAGTGGGTGCAGGACGAACGCGAGAGCCTGCGCCAGATCAGGCTGCACGGGCTTGAGACACTCGCCGCGGCGTTCAGTCGCGCCGGACGGCATGCCGACGCGATCCAGGCGGCGCTGGCGGCCATCCGCATCGAGCCACTGCGCGAGACCGCACATCGGACCCTTATCGAAGCTCACCTCGCCGAAGGGAACTGGTCGGAGGCTCGCCGACACTTCCAGGAATGCAGGCGATTGCTCCAGGAGGAACTCGGAGTGGAGCCATCGGAGTCGATGCGCAGGCTGATCAGGCGCGAACCCGTCTTCGCCAGTCCCCACCTGCTCCACGGCGGAATTGCTCCTGCTTCCAGGATTGCTGCTCCCGGTCAGCGTTAGGCACTGCCGGAAGCGGAGCGCGACACCCTCGGCCGCGCCTGGCTCTCATCGATCAGACCGTCGGAGCCGCCGCCACCTACAGCGCCGAGTTCGCCTGCCACCAGCTGAGATCTCCCGGTGGCCGATAGAAAATCAACGCTCTGAGTGGCTGACGATCACGTAATTCCCCACCTCGATCACGTAATTCCCCATGGGGAGCGCGTGCGTGTCGTGGTGGACCTGGCCATCGAGAAGGAGCAGTCCTTCCTCCCGTCCGGAACGGGGGGCGATGGCAAGGAGAACGTTCGACGTGATTGACGTCGCGGACATACTCGTGCACTGGCATGCGTGCCGGTCGCTGAACGAGATCGCAGGGTCGCTGGGGGTGGACCGCAAGACACTGCGCAAGTACGTCGCCCCGGCGGTGGCCCCCGGGATCGAGCCTGACGCGCCCGCGAGGGCGGTCGTTCGCGTCGGCGGTCAAGACGGCCGCGGGTCACGGCGGAGAGGGTGGCCGGGGGGAACCTCGACCAGGACGATCCGGATGCCGTCGGGATCCTCGATCCACATCTCGGCCAGTCCCCAGGGCTCGGTGACTGGTTCCCGGATGACTGGTACTCCGGCCGCGGCCAGCCGGGCGTGTTCCGCGCGGACATCCCGCACCTGGATCCAGATCATCACCGAACCCCCGGCGGGCCCGGCCGCGTGCCCGGAGACCTCGAGCAGTCCCTGGCCGAGGAAGAAGACCGTTCCCGGATGGTCCGCGGGGCCGAACTCCCGGTAAACGGCCAGGCCCAGGACGTCACGGTAGAACCGCAGGCTACGGTCCAGGTCACTGGGGCGCAGCAGGATCCGGCTGCTCAGAACGTCCACGGTGTCATTCCACCATCACGTCGGGTGACGGAGACCGGGGGCCCCGTGGACGCCCTCTCGGGTCAGGCGGTGCGGTGCTCGGTGGCGTACGCGTTGAGTCGGTCCAGCGTCTCGCTGTAGAGGCGTTCAACGGCGCGGGGCGCGAAGGTGCGCTCGAAGAAGCCGCCGATCCCGCTGGCGCCGTCCCAGCTCGTGGTGATGCTTACCAGGGACTTGTCGCCTTGCGGGGCGACGTCGTACGTCGTGACGAGGCTGGATCCTGTGTCGGTCTCGACGAGCGTGCGGCCGGGAGCGGGCTCGCTGACCTGCATGCGATAGGAGCGGGTGCGGCCCCCCGCGGTGATCTTGAAGCTGGTGACGGTGCCCGTGCCGACGCCACCCTGCTCTATCTCGAAGTCGGAGAACGCGGGCGGCAAGAACCGCTGGTGCACGTGCATGTCCGCCAGATAGCTGTAGACCTCGCCTGCGGGAGCGTCAATGCTGCGCTCGGCGGAAGCCACCACCTTTGCCATAGCCTCATGTCTACCAAAGAAGCCGGCGTGGCCGCCTGCCACCTCCCCTGTCGGCGAACCGCTCTACCATCCTCAGGGCCGTCACCGACGGTAGCCGCTGCCAGTCGTCTCGTTCGCAGAGACATGTGCCGATCGTCTGCGGCTCCGGGCCGCTAGGTAAGTTCTTCCACCTGCTGGCTGAATACTGACATCTGGGACATGAGCCGCTCGCCCAAGAATGCGGTGACGATCCCGAGGTTCTCGACGATGAGACCGGCCCGCGCCGTCAGCCGCTCGAACTCTTCGCTGCCGCGGAGGCGCGCAAGTTTGTCCTTATCGCCGCGCAGCAGGAAATACCCGCCAAGCTCCCCGCCGTGTGACTCGAGGAGGACCGGCTCGAAGCCCTCGATCTCGCCCTCCTGCTGCAGCCGGGAGTAATACTCGAAAGTTTCGTTGAAGACCGTGATGGCCTGTCGCTCACGGCCTCGCACCGGAGCCCCGAAGCCGATGAAGAGCCCTGAGTCTGCCATAGCCTGCCCCCCCTGCCGCATGGTCGCCGTCAGGCATGCAGTCCGCCTGCCGGCTATGACGCGAGACGTTCTGGCGCCTCATGCCGAACATAACGCGATCACGTACAGTAATGTAATGATTACGTAAACGATACACAGCCCTGTTCCGGCGGCCTTGAGCGGACGCCCGGGCGCGTCCGGCGCTCCGCTGAGCCGGACCGGCAACAGCCGTGCAGATCAATCAGTTCGGTGCGGCACTGGATGGCGCCCACTCAGGACCGTGGCTGCGCACTTATCGTCGATTATCTGAAGTCGTCCTGGCTACGCCGCGCCTGACCAGGGCGTCTGCGGCGGAGACACTGTTCAGGTAATGCATCTACCGCCCAGGCAAAAGCACACAAAACACCCCCGGCGGTTACAGCGAAGACACCCAAATCCGGGCTTGAGATAACGGCGGCTACGCGCGTGCCCGTGACTGCGAGGTTAGTTAGCGGGCTGTCCAGCCGCCGTCGACCAGGATGGTCTCGCCGGTGATCAGCGAGGCGGCGGGAGATGCCAGGAACACCACGACGCCGGCTACCTCGATGGGCTCGCCGATGCGGTGCAGGGCGGCGATCCGCTCGATGACGTCCGCGCGGAACTCGGGGTCCGACAGCGCGGGCTCGGTGCCGGGCGTGCGGATGAAGGTGGGGGCGACTGCGTTCACGGTGATCCCGTGCCTGCCCCATTCCAC
>Ga0209006_10001679_pt1 | contig 20063 bp, 40 predicted proteins | sample JacPin_JW_Ref_O2_FD_188567 | JGI IMG/M metagenome (GOLD analysis project Ga0209006, IMG submission 188567) | Forest soil microbial communities from Algoma, Ontario, Canada - Jack Pine, Ontario site 1_JW_Ref_O2 (SPAdes) (version 2) | ecosystem: Environmental > Terrestrial > Soil > Boreal...
GTCCCAGTGCTCGCGCCGGTTCTTTTTTCTGCGATTGACCGGCGTTTTGTGTTTCGGATGCTCCATACCACACAAGAAAAAGTTAGCCTCGAATATGCGATGACGGTACGATCTTAGTCCGAAAGCCGCTGCGCATAGCATCAGATCAACGCGCAACGGCGCGCCGACAACGTTTTCCATAACGAACTGCACGCCTGATTTCGTGAGCATTAGCCGCACAGGCTCCACGAGGTCTTCGTACTTCGAACTATCGAAAACGCTTTTGAGTGCCGTGTAGCGCTGACAGGGCGGTGAAGCCCAAACGAAATCAAATTGTCGTATATCTACGGGCGGGTTTAGCGCATCCGCCTGAATGAAAGCATCCCCGCAGTATCGCGGCTGTCGCTTCAGATCGATGCCGGTCACGTGGAAGCCCGCGCGCTGCAATCCTTTCGTTGCCCCGCCGGCCCCGCAGAAGAGGTCAAGGGCTTTCATGCCGCGAGTGTTCGGTGCGTTCACCCTTGAAATCCTACACCCGTGCCACCCAAACCGCAATCTTATTTCTCCCGCGCCTCCCGGATCAGCGCCTCCGCATCTCTCCGGTCGCCGATCGTCGCATTGCCCCAGTCGCCGGTAGTCAGAAACTTATAAGCGAGAGCGAGTGTGCGACGCTCCGGAGGGACGAACTGCTTCAGCGCGACGGGAGGCTTGACCCACTTCGGCGGATCGCCGCCTCTGGTATCTGGCGCCTGTTTCGGTGCAGCGGACATGCAGCGATTATACGCCCGTGATATGATGCGCGCATAGCAGTTGCCCTTAACGAGTGGGCGGATTTCTCCATAAGCCGACGGGCCGCGAACAGAAGCGCGGCCCGTTTTTAATTTCCGGGTTGCGCCCAAACTAATCTGTGGTACTATTTGTGAGTTGGGCCGCGCAGGGTGATCTTGGCAGAAACCCCGCAACGGCCCGCCAGACGATCTGAAAGGAGATCAGAGTGGCACAAAACGAGAATAGCACCAGATGTAACTTCTGCGGGTTCGAAATAGCGGCCCCGCAATACTGCGGACAATGCCTTAACCTCTTCTATAATCAGCAGGCACCCCAGAACGGGCCGTTCAGCGGGGCGATGATCCCGACAGCGCAGCAAAACCGCGCGGCAGGGAAATGCCCGCGTTGCCGCGATGAGCTTGCGAAGGCGGCGCCTTTACCCGAGTTGATTCTTGTGCGCGATCCGGATGATCGCGCCGAGAAGCTCATACTGCACTGCGCTCAGCGCTATGAATTCGCGGATGCGATGATGAGGATGCGAGAGAAATGAAACGCATACTGCTGTTTGCCTTTGCCCTGCTCTCGGCGTCTGCCTACGCTGCCGACTTCCGTCACTTCTTCACCTCGAACACAGCGCGGCGCGTGGCGACAGTTGCAGCTTCGACTATCTCGCTCACTGACTACGGACAGACACGTTATGCCCTGGCGCACGGATACCATGAAACGAACGCCCCCGGACTCGTATCGGGACCGTTCGCGGAGGTTAAATTCCTGCCGTTGGGCGCTATGGTGGCAGGTGAACTGCTCCCGCGGTTTTTCCCTCGCCACCGCGATATATTCAACACGCTGTTCATGTTCGGTGGCGCGGCCGAGGCTGCGGTTACGCTGCCCTTTGTAATTCACAATGCAGGACAACTCGGCAAATAAACCCCGTAACCTCGGCGAATTCATCGACCTTGCGCTGAAACGGATCGACGCAAAACGGGAACCAAAGATCGACCGACGTAAAAAGGCGACTGTGCGTGCGAAAGAACCGGAAAACATAGAAGATGAGGTAGAGTCTTGACAACGACATATGATTTCACTTACTTCGACAAGCGCGGATTTCTCATCTGCCTGCTTATTATCCTTGCCGGAATGGCGTTCGCGAATCACATTGGCAAGCACATGACGCGGCAATGCACTTGTATTGTGCGCGCCGGGAAGTGCCCGTGTGAGAGCGGTGGTGGAAAGTGTACGTGCCGGAGATGAACCACGGCGACGCAGATCCATACGTGCCCGAACCACCCCATTACGCACGATACCGGAAAGCATGGGGACTGCCTGATCCGGCATTGATTCCGGCGGATGAAACGCCGATAATCGAACCTATGGGACAACTGGCAGATCTATTACAGGAGGGGCAGAATATCAGCGTGCCCCAAACCGCGGAAACCACCAAACCAGAACCGGAATCTCCCGATGCGGAATCTATCCGGAGTCTTGCCTATTCCTACTGGGAGGCCCGCGAATATCTGAACATCAGCGGTTCCGCTGAGGGCGACTGGCTCACGGCGGAGAAAACTCTCACGGTATGAGTGTCCGTCTCGGCTGCTGGGGACGTTCGGTCAATGCCGCCGGAGTTAAAACCGTCATCCCGTCCAACCCCACACTTACTCCCGGTGCACCGTGGCTCTACGATTTCCTGTGCGCGCAGATGCCGGATCTGGCGAAGCACTTCGACGGTTTCCAGTTGCCGCCAGCGTCAAAAGCGCAGGGCGGTGCGGGCGCGGGCTGCGACGGTTACGGGGTTTTCGATCTTCGCGACATCGGCAGTAAAAACCAGCAGGGCTCCATCGAAACCCACTACGGCAGCAAGCAATCGTTGCTGCGCCTCGTCGCGATGGCGCATCGTTACGGCATGTCCGTCTTCGGCGATATCCCGCTGCACCAGATGTTCGGCGACAACGAGCGCGCGCCGGGAATCTTCCAGTATCTCGGCGCAGACGGTAAGACGCTCAACGGCCGCGGCGCAACGGCTCCGGGTTGGTTCGACGGCGAACAGGACTGGAACACAACCACAAAGACGTGGAACGATCCGATTCCGCCGTTCGTAAAGCACGACAGTGTGCCCGGCTACGATCCGGCATTTGGTGGCCGTGAGCGGTCGAACCAGAACAGCAGTCCCGCCGGTGTCGTGATCGCGGACTCCCTCGATTTCGGAGACTGGTTTTTCCGCACAACGGGAATCGACGGCGCCCGCTTCGATGACGCCAAGGGTACGTGGCCGAACTTCGTGGCGCAGTTTATGCAATCGCGAGCAATGGCCCGGAAAACATTTTACTCGGAATTCTTCGACAGCCCGGCCAACGCTGGCGGATGGGCCACGAGTTACCCGATGGAAGGAAGGAGCGGAGTGGAAGACTTCGGCACTCACTTCGCGATCCAGGTGGCCTGCAACAGCAGCAACACCTGGGCCATGAAGGACGGCGGCTACTTCAACTGGAGGCCTGATCTTTCGTGGCCATTCGTTGATAACCCCGATACGGATACGTCGCCGGGGCAGCAGGTGATCTGGTCGAAACTCCTGGGATACGCCTATCTGCTGACGATTCCATGCGCCGGTGCAACGGTTTACGGGAAGGACTACTTCCCATCGTCCGTGTGGCCCGGGGCCTATGGCCTCAAGCCGTGGATCGATCAGATGCTCTGGGCCAGCCGCGTGCTCGCGCTTGGCGCTTACTCTGTTCCGTATTGCGACGGCACGGCCATTGTGCTTCAGCGGAACGGGCAGGGCGGTTCGTTCGGCAGTTCGCCGGGGTTGCTCACCGCGATCAGTTTCGATCAGTCTGCGGGACGTACGGTCACCGTACCCACGATTTTCTGGCCCGGAACTCATCTGCATGACTTCCTTGGGCATCACGGCGATATCTGGTGTGACGGCGAGGGCAACGCCACGTTCATGGTTCCGCCGAACACCGGAGGCGCGGGCCAGAATGCGCTCATGTTCTCGTGGGTGGGCATGGAAGGCTACGTCATCGAAGTGAGCAGCGGCACCGCCGTCCAGGAGATTGAAGCGGCCGCAGATCTCGACGTGGCGCCGATTCCCGCGGGCTCTACCGCGCCGTGCGGATTGCCGATCTATGCAGACATCGATACAGACATCGCAATCACCCTTCAGGAGCCAGCAGACATTACACTTATCACCATCACGGGACCTGACGGTAATCCTCTCGACGGAGAAGACAATCTTTTTCGAGTCGCCGTTGCCGGGTGGCACCAGATTTCGGCGACGAATACCGGAGCGGTGGATGCGCCGTATGTGATCGAGGTGCAGTATACGGCACCGAAGGAGGTTATCACCGCATGAGTCTTATCCTTGACCATCTCATATTCGGAAACGGGCGCGGGCTTGGATCTCCTTACTTCGATAACGTGTTCTACTGGATTGACGGCCATATTTACACATGGGTAGGTGGATTCGGTGCGCAGTTGCAAAGTTTTCAGTGGACGCGACCGCCGGCAGGAACCAGGCGCAGGCTTCTCGGTGTTGACTTCGTTATTTTCAGGACTGAGAGGATATGGTTCCGCGTGCAATGCTCATGGGCGCGGGCGCGGGAAATACGCGACGTATCCGAGATCATAAAGATGAAAGCAGAACTGGACAAACTATGACACCCGCCCAAAAACGCCACGAATACATCGCCGTCCGCGCCTTCTACATATGGGAGCGCCGCGTTTACGAAGCCGCGCGACTTGGCGACATCGTGACCGGCGACAACTGGACTCTGAGCGACTGGCTTAAAGCCGAGCGCCAGATCGATGCTGAGTTTCCGGAAGGTCACGGATTGCCGGTGGTTGAGTTCTAGATCACGGCAGCGTACACACGCCATCACTCACGGCGCAGGTCGGATATGCTTTTCTGATCGGCCCCTTTTGGGATTATCCGGGAGGGGCTTTTATTTGCTACCCTATCCAAATGCCGACCGCCTTCCTCATCCTCTACCTCGCCATCGGCACAATCTTCGGCATCGTCCTGATCTTCGCCAATCCGGACGTGGTCGAGGACATGAGCGCCGCGGAACTGGGGAAGTTCCTCGTCCATTTCGCGTTTACGTGGCCATCGGTGTTTATCGGAGAAGAGGAAGAGGAATGAACCAGAACACTATTGATTCCCTTCGCCGTCTCGCCGAACGTCCCGGAACAGAGCATGAGGGTATCGTGGCCCGCGAAATGCTGAAGCGCCTTGAAGCGAAGCGGTCCGAGGGTTTCCGCGATTACGAACTGGAATACCTGGCACTCTTCCGTCGCCACATGCGTGGCGAGATCACACTGCACGAGTTCCTGCGGAGTTCCCGGTCGCAAACTGCTGAACCATGGACATGTCCGTGCGGCGATACGATCTATATGAACGGCAAATGCCTGAACCAGCTACGCCACCTGGAGGTTCAGACTGAGATCCGCTCCAGATTTAAACGTGGCGACCGGGCATACTATAACTATTGGGCATATCCTGAGAATTGCCCATGCGAAGTGCAGGCATTCGTAAAGCTCCAGCGTGATAACGGCACCTTCCCGTGGGCGTGGATCTCAGTGAAATTTGATCACCTGAAAAATACGCGCCAGATTCCGATACTCAGCGCGAAGGGCTGGCATCTGTCGAAAGAGCCGCTGACAGAGGAAGAGTGCGGCAGGATGGCAAATCCCTAATGCCGCCCCACAACAGAAAGCAGCGGCCCCACGCCGTTCAATAAAAACGCCAGTAACCCGGCGAAATAGGAAATCCTCCCCACTTCGGCCAGTTTCGGATTGACACAGAAAGCGTACATCAGCAAGCCCACGAGCGCGATCAGTAACGAAAAATAGATCTGCACAGAATTAATCTCCGCTCCGCTTACCGCACGCCGATGACCACGTCTGATATTTCCTATTGTGTCTCATCCTGTCATATGGTTTAATGGTTGATATGACAGAAAACACGGCACAAGCCGAACCTACCGACAAGACAAATAAAATCCTCGTCAACGTCGTTCTGGATAGATCCGGCAGTATGAGTTCCGTCCGGCAATCGACAATCGACGGGTATAACGAATACCTCAACGGGCTGCGAAAAGACACTGGATCTGAATATAGCCTGACGCTGATTCAGTTCGACCTTGTGGCCGCAAAAGCCGACCTCACCATCAGTTACGTGGATAAACCACTCGCCGAAGTCAAAGATCTTACCGAGGCCGATTACGAGCCGCGCGGCTCGACACCACTCTACGATGCTATCGGCGAGTGCATCCGGCGCGTCGAAGCGAAAGGGCGCGGAGTCATCACCCTGATCGTTACGGATGGACACGAAAACGCGAGCCTAGAATTCACCCGTGATTCGGTGAAGGCGCTGATTGCGGATAAAGAGAAAGCGGGGTGGGCGTTTACATTTCTGGGCGCGAATATTGACAGCTTTGCTGCCAGCGGAGCGATCGGACTTTCGGCCATGAGCACATCGAATTATGCGTCGGGCAACGAGGCCACGGCTTTCGCTGCATTCGCCGATATGACGAAGCGGTATTCTCTCAATACGCAGCACGCAGGCGCACGGGTTGCGTCCAGGATGTCGGCATTTACTAATTTCGAGCGCTCTGCGATGGGAGGGCAAGATGTACCCGCGCCACCCGTGGCGCCGATGTTTCGCAGACAGCCCCCTATCCCGACCGGCAGAACGCCAGTGGCGCGAAAAGACGACAACACCAGAAAGCCGCGCGACTGGAAAGAATCCACAACCGCCTGATTACCTTTCGCCGGATGCCGTGGCATCAACTCTCGGTGTCACCCGGCGCACGGTCTACCGCTGGCTGGATTCAGGCCAGCTTCCGGCTGTTCAGATCGGGAGAACATGGCGGATAAAACAGCAGGATATCGATTCAAAACGGAAGTGAATAGCGGGGCTGCAAACGGCACTGTTTTTTATTTCGGCTCCTCCGCCGTCGCCTCTTTCACCTCCGCCACGGTACTGTGCGTCGTTGAATCCTTCGCCGCAATCCCGATTCCGGCCATTCCGCCTACCATAACGTACTTCGCGATGGCGATTACCAGTGGCCAGCGGGCGAACGTCTCCGGAGTGAAGGCGACAAATCCGGCCGCTGCGGTGATCAGGCTGAAGGCCGTGGTTTTCCAGTTCTTCCCCATGTCAATACCTTACCTTAACCCGAATCTGAGACAATCGGCGTATGCCACACGGCGCGGAATGGACGGTAGCCACGCTCCATGAGCACTTCGTCTCGCTGCTGGAAGAAATGGATAAGCGGAATGAACAGCGCTTCGCGGCGCAGGAGAAAGCTGTCGATGCCGCGCTCAGTTCGGCTAAAGAGGCCGTCCTGAAGGCCGAACATTCCGCTGAGGAGCGATTCCGGAACACGAACGAATGGCGGCAGACTGTCGAATCGCTTATTTCCGGGTGCTTTCCGAAGGATGAGGCAAACCGCGTCATCCGGACCCTGGAAGAGAAGATCACAACGAACACCGCGATGGTGACCGCGATCGCAGGCGAAAGACGCGGACTCCATTCCGGATGGGGTTATGCCGTTGGCTTTATCGGGCTTCTGGCCGCCGTATTTTTCGGGATGCAGCACCGATGACCTTCGACGCCATCGTAATCATCGCCATCCTCATTGTGCTCATGTTATGGACCGTCCGCGCGATTCACCGGAGGAAATAGCGCGGCTGCTGAAGTTGCCGAAGCTGGAACTGGCCCGCATGGTTATCGAACGGGAGCAGACGTTACTTCGCGCGGAGCGGGAGTTGAAGGAACTGGCGGCGCGGATGATCTTGAACGCGCGGATTGTGCCACCTTTGGTGTAAAATTGGCCCTATGGAACTGAAATCTTCGTGGGAATGTCACCGCTGCAAGCAGGTGAACGCACCACATATCGACCACTGCAATTGTCAGCCGAACGCTCAGCCGTTCTATGGCGCTCCGGTTTTCATTCCCGTCCAGCCGTATCAGTATCCGAACACAGTCCCATTATTCCCGTGGCCTCACAGTACAATCATTTGCGGCGATGGGCCGCACGGAATTACGGGGCCATCTACCATCGCGGGCGGGACTGCGTGGTCGGGCAGTCTGTCAGGGATAAACCTGTCGGATAACGTAGCGCGGTTTGTTGACGGAAAGCCGGTTCAGTAACCAGTTCGCAATCCACGCCCCATAGCAGACCGAAGTCCAGATCCCGACCGCGATTCCTATGCGCTCGATATACGCCGATGCCGGGTACAACGTCAGCGCGTCGAGCAACAAATAGCCGGTTATGATCGCGCTGTATCGCCACCAGAAGCCCGCGCGGTACTTCCCGATCGCCAGGACCATGACAAGACCGAGAAAAGCGCTGACGAGCGCCGTGTCGCTGAATACCGCTTCTAAGTGAGCACCTTCCCATCGCGGCGCGCGGTAGAAAATCGAGTGGCAGATTAACGCCGCCGCAGCACACAGAGCAAACCTTCCGACGTTCAGCTGCGACCCGATCCGGCGACACGCATCGGCTACGAGGGTGACGTTCCAGAATACGAGCGTGATCGCTTTGGTGCTCCAGACGGTCGGATACCATTCCGGATATGCGAAGCCGACGTACCAGGAAATCAGGCTCCCGATCAGACAGAAAATGAGCCACGCACGGAAGAGGCGGGACGGCGCGAGGAAGGCAAGAATGGACTTCAGGACGATGGAAACGCCCCAGGCGGCGTGAATGGGCGGCAAGTTCATCATTCGCGAAAGCCGCGCATCTGTATTTTGTTTCTGCCCTGCGTGTCTTTGACGATTCGAAAATCCATCCGGTGAATAAGCCCGCAGTCACAGCATTGCATTCTGTAGCCCTTACGGACAGGAGTTACCCATTCTCCGGCTTTAACTGATTTGAGTTTCTCACGCGTCTTCGTGGCCACTTTATTCGTTGCCGGGTCCGCCGCCCGCGCCGGGATTCGGCGGCGGATCATCGCTCCCGCCGTCATCCGCTCCTGTCCATCCGCGGCCACCGCACTCCGGACATTCCTTACCGTCGGCGGTTTTGCCGTGATCGCAATATTCGCACTTTGTTCTTGCCATGACGATATTTTAGCACCGGGAATCGAAAATAAATCGTTGACATATCGGCCACATAGTGACATAGTGTGACTGAGGTACAATATGGGGCATGGACGGATACAAGACGCCACCAAAAGCAGCAAAAGAACTCGGAATCTCGGAACGGACAATGCGGCGGTGGCTACGGAAGAAACTGGTTCCCGCCAGGAAGATGCCAAGCGGCCACTGGATGGTGCCGGACCACTGGATAGTCCTGCAAAAACAGGAGATAGCGGCGGTCGAGGGTTAAACTTCAGGGCGCTCAAAATCGCCATCGGCGCTCAGTTCGAGCGAATGCAGAAATACCCGTTGTTTCGGGTTACGGTCGAACCGGATGCAATCTGGAAGATGTATCTGGAGAGTTTTCCATCCGAAGCAAATCAGATTTACCGGGTGAGGGCGGAACACGATTGTTCGTGCTGCAAAGGTTTCATCCGCAAAGCCGGGGATGTTGTGGCTGTCATAGACAGTAAGATCGTCAGCCTGTGGGATGTCAAGGTTCCCGGCTATCCCGCATACCAACAGGTATGCGATTCTCTAGCCCGGCTTATTCACGGCGCGTCCATCCGTGATAAGTTCCTCCACTATGAGCGCACGGTCGGCACTGACAAAAACTTCGAGCAGATTGCAGGCGACGTAAAGACATGGGATCATTTTTTCGTCAATATCGCGCCGCGGTTCGTCGCGGAGAAAGCGGCCATACCAACCGCGATGGCCGATCCGCGCGAATCGAAGAACGTCTTTCTCCGCAGCCTGACGGAGATTACGGATGAAGCGCTCGATACCGCGCTGGAGTTGATCGCGCAAGGTTCCCTGTATCGCGGCGAAGAGCATAAATTCGCCATCGAATCGTTCTGTGCGATGAAGCGTCAGTTTTCCGGACTGACCACGGATACCGAGCGGGAAATCTTCGCATGGACAAACAGTGCCACGGTTGGATCAGTGGCGCGTATTCGTAATACCGTGATTGGCACGCTACTGGTGGATCTGTCGAACGGCGTGGATCTGGATCAGGCGGTTAAAGCATTTGAGGTAAAGGTCGCCCCGGCGAACTACAAGCGGCCTACGGCCCTTGTGACCAAGGCGATGATTGAGAGCGCCAAGGCCACGGTAGAAGAACTGGGACTTACATCGGCACTGAAGCGCCGCCATGCGACCGTTCACGATATCGCCGTGACGAATATCGTCTTCGCCAATCGGAGCGTCCGCAAGGCCATTGAAGGCAACGTGTTCGATACCCTGTCGGCGACTTCCGGCGTGAGCAGGAAAAGCCTTGATCGGATCGAAGAGGTTCCGATTGAGAAGTTCATCGCGGATATCCTTCCCCGCGTGGAATCGGTCGAGGTTATGGTGGAGAATCGCCACGGTTCTAATCTGGTGAGCCTGATCGCGCCGGAAGATCCGACATCCGGCGAACTCTTCAAATGGGGCAACCGCTTCAGTTGGTCATACAACGGCGAGATGGCCGACTCCATTAAGGAGCGCGTCAAAGCGGCCGGCGGTTCCGTTGTCGGTGACCTGTGCTGCCGTCTGGCATGGGATTACGCCGATGACCTGGACTTCCATATGCACGAACCGGGTAAAGGGCATATCTATTACGGAAATCGTCGCCAGGTATCACCGTGCGGCGGGATTCTGGATCTGGACGCCAACGGTACGGACGGACCGCGCGCTGATCCGGCCGAGAACATCTACTATCCGCACAAGTCCGCGATGCGGGAGGGCATCTACCAACTGGAGGTGAACAACTTCGCACGGCGCAGTGACGGGCGTGGATTTATTGTTGAAATCGAGTTCGACGGCCAAACCAATCGCATCGAATTCGACAAGGTGATCGGCAATGGCAACACTACAATCGTCGCGAAGATTGAGTACTCGAAAAAGACCGGATTCTCAATTATTGAATCACTGCCGTCGTCGCAGACCTCCCGCGAAGTCTGGGGGCTTACCACACAGAACTTCCATCCGGTTAACCTGCTGATGCTTTCGCCGAACTTCTGGGACGAAAAGACCGTGGGTAATAAACACTACTTTTTCATGATCGACGGATGCCGGAACGACGGCGCGGCGCGGGGGTTCTTTAACGAGTTCCTAAAAGCCGATCTGGACAGGCACCGCAAGGTTCTGGAGATGGTCGGGAGCCGCGTGAAAGTGGATCAATCCGATGATCAACTTTCCGGCCTCGGGTTCTCTTCGACGGTGCGCAATCACGCTATATGCCGGGTGAAGGGCAGTTTCACCAGAACAATCAAGATCGTTTTTTGAGGAGCAAATATGTCAGACATTAACACTCTATTCATCACCGCCGCACGTTCGAAGTTCCGGTTTACTTCCAGCGTCGGGCAGATTACGGCGGAGGATCTTTTCGATCTCCCGCTTTCCGGCAGAGGGGCGAATCTTGACGACATCGCCCGATTTCTGCACAAAGCACTGAAGGACGCGGACGGCGATATCTCGTTCGTGAAGCCCGCCGTGAAAACGACAACGGAGCTTCAGGCGAAATTCGACATCGTGAAATACGTCATCGAAGCGAAGATGGCCGAGCGGGATATTAGGGCTGCGGCGGAAGAGAAGGCCGCGACGAAACAGAAACTCATGGCGAAACTCTCGGAGAAGAAAGACAAGGCACTGGATGATCTCTCTGCCGAGCAGATTCAGGGCATGATCGACGCACTGTAAAACTCGCGGGATGCGCTACGAAAGTTCCGTGTCCCGCTTCTTTCCCCACTCCCGCTCCAGCCGCATCCTCCACCGTCGGATCGCCCACGCCCCCATGTTCGCAAGGATGGATACCCCGGCGCAGGCAACAATCAAACCAACCGCCGTCAGCTCGAACACGTCCACGGGGAACCCATGAACAGAGTGTAACAATACGTCGTGAGTTTTCCCTGATTAACCGGAAACTGCCTTGGACTTTTGAGGAGCGAGGATAGAAAATAACTGGAGAACAATCATAATTGTGCTGACACCGCCGCCAAAGGCATAGATCGCGCTGATCCTGGAATCTTCTCCGGAGATTCTGATGTCTTGGTCGGCCTGCTTCAGTTCAAGTTTATCCAGGCGTCGGTCCATCTCCGTGACCTGAGTAGATGTACGCTCATTTGTCCTTGCCTGCTCAAGTTGCTGTTGCTGCTGGCTGAACCCCTGGGCATGGGCCGTTCGCGTCCACATGGCGAAGCACCCCGCAGCCGCGAGTATCATCATAACCAGCGACAACACCTTCAGTGCCTTCTCTGCGGACAGCATCAGTTTTCTACGGACCTTCTGGCGCGGGGTGAAATCCCCCGGGCTCGGGTTGTTGTTGCAAGCGGAAGACCGAAGGAGGGAGGCGTCGAAGGGAGGAGTCATATGGCCGTGGGCACTTGCGGCCATAGTAACACGCTTACCTGAAGAGACAGGAACTCACGAGCGGGAGGCGGAGCACTTCCCTGTTACGCGCCACCCAATGCCGGAAAGCGTGCCGGTAAGATCTCCGGGTCCGATATTCATATCGCGCATGAAAGAGATGGAAACAGCGACGGTATTTCATAACTTTCGGCAATCCTCCCGTTCGAGCCATCGCCACACATTTTCAGTTAAAACGGCTATCCTGGCACCATCTTCGTTCACGATCAGGGTATCACCGGCCATTGGAACGCGCGGTGCCCAGTTGGCGTGACTGAGGCTATTCTCGCTTTCGTCCCACGCCAAATCTACGATATTGCCGTTAGCGAGAGTTAGTCTATGAGACGGCCATCGTGGAGCCTGATACGGATACGGGCCGCGCAGTTCCTGGACGGACACTATCGGAAATCGGGCCATCATGCCGCCAGACCTCTCCACCCCGGCAACTTTGAGCTTCTCAGTATTCGGTCCACATCCTGGAATACCCACAGATTCCCGGCGCGGGTACGGAATCCCTCTTTATTCAGGGTTTCAGCTATTACCCGCAGTCGGTTATCCTTCATTTCCATGAGTCGCGCGAGCGCCCGCTGCTCCTCGGGAACCGGGACCAGGCGCATCGGTTCACCTTTCGGGCGCGTGGCGGTAATTCCGGTACGGCCGGCATTAGCCCATCCAAAAGGAGCCCTCCCGGCCGGAAAGCCCTGCGCCTTGAGATTCTGCAAACCGGTGCGCGTCCTGCTGCCGATCATCTTCCGTTCGAGTTGCCCGAGTGCGGCCATCACGGTGTAAAAAAACTCTCCGATCGGAGAACTGGTATCCAGGTTTTCGTCGATACTGATGAAAGTGACGCCGCTCTTGCGGAAGAGGTCGGCAAGATCGAGGGCGTCCCGTACATCGCGCGTCAGCCTGTCCAGTTTTGTGATAATGACGGCCTGCACCTGCTTACGGGTGACAAGATCCATGAGTTTTATCGCGCCTGGTCGATTCAGGTCGCCAGAGAATTCGTCGATATCGACAATGACTTCTGAGAGATCGATTTCCTTCGCTGCGGCCTGCGCACGAATGCGTCTCTCCTGCGCGTCGGCAGAATTGTCCTGCTTGTCTGTGCTGACTCTGGCATAGCCAATCGCCTTAATTCGGATAGTCTCATTCATGTTTTTCATGTTAACACTGTTGCATGAAAATTTGCAATGTTTATTTTCTGTGGTAGGATGAATTGTGCCTGACGCGGAAACGGGCGATACGATAGTGACTCAGATCTACGAAAAACGAAACGGGGCATCGTCGGGCAGAAAAGAGAAGCCTTTAACGTTTCGCGAGACACCATATTTTCGTCATAACTGTGACAGCGGCGAAGGAATGCGGATATTTCGCCAGGGACATCACTACAAGGCCGACGATCTGCTGGAATTCCTGGACGACGGGGTTTACGAAGGACTTATGAAATGAGCGAATATGGCGAACACATGGCCGCTGCCATGGATCGTGAGGGCGAGAGGGTTCTCCGCGAAGGTGGATCAGCCCGGTTCGATGCGCGGCGCGTAGCAGATGAAATGAAGGCCGGACCCAGACTACGCAGGATGAACCAAATAATCCGCGAAATCAATGAGATGGAAATCGAGCGCATCGGACGTGGCCCCGCGCCGTGGCTTGGCCAGAAACCCTCCACAGATGGCCTCTTCGAACATCTCGCGGAATGGCGAGAAGCACGTCCCAGCAGGCGGTTCCTGATCCGGTCCAGGCACAGCACGGGCTACTGGATCGAGATTGTTCAGGACACCGCAAAGTACGAAATCCAGGCCGGCAGCGTAGCCGAAGCGCTCCACAAGGTAGCCGACGTGATTGATGTGATCGCAAAGAAAGGCAACGCATGACCATCAAACTTCAGGCACCCGATCCGTGGCCCGTCGAAATCATCGGCGTCATCACCGAAGAGATGACGCGCGAAGAATTCGAGCGCCGATGGCCGGAAGCGTATGCGAAACTCCGGCGCTCCGAAGAGGCCGCACTGGCCTGGGGTCACTCCATGCGGGCAGAGTGGGAACGGGCCATGACGGAGCAATCAATCCCTTTCAGGTTTAATCCCGGCGAGGAATCCAAATGAGTTACATGGCCCACAACGCCATCATCGTGACATCGCAGATTCCGGAAAAACTGGTTCCGGTTCGGGACCACGCCGTAAATCTCGGGTTGTCATGCTCAGAAATCATCAAATCCAATATTAACAATGTCGGTACATTTCTGATCGCGCCGGATGGCAGTAAGGAAGACTGGGTGGATTCAGACGAAGGCGATAAACGCCGGGATGAATTCACAACCTGGCTCAGAACGCAGATACTTTGCGACGGTTCGAGTCTTTTCGAATGGTGCGAGGTGCGATATGGTTCTGATGACAGAGAGACTAAGATCGTTCAGCACCAGTGGCAAAAGCCCGGCGATCCCGAATAGACTGAATTTATGGACGATGGAGTGTGCGGCGGATGAGAGAAAAAGAGATAGAAAGGCGCGTCGGAGGTATATGGTTTGAATTTGGGGTGTATCCCGTAACTGGAAACGTTGATGTCGCAAATATCGATGGAGACGTGTTCGATAATGTGAGCCGTGAGGTGGCGGCCAAACTAATCGCAGCGCGTGATCGTTTCATTGCTGAGCTTTGCGCTATCATGCCAATCTGCGCGAACCCCGGCAATCACGAATAAATCCCCACTTGCACCCGCCACTATCCGTGTCGTAAACTACCTGTCAGCAACACACCACGGCACGGGGGCCGTAATCCCCGCCATCGGTTCCCATCTCAGCGGAACATCTGCGCCTCAACTCAAACATGGTCACACAAGCCTGCAATCTGCCCGGCAGAATCCCGGGAGGGCCGATCTATGTCCAGCGCCAGGACGGGTCTGCATACTGCGAGGGGGATGAAGAGGAAATCGGCCGCATGGTGCGCGCCTGCGTGGTAGAGGGAATCGGGCCACGCTCCGGAGTCATCCGGCGCCTGCGCATCATCTGCACGGAATCGGAGGCCATCGAGAAACTGAGCGCCATCCGGGCGACCGAGCCGCGGATCACGGAAACGCCCGGTTCGATCACCAGTATGGCCAGCCAGGAAGTATATCGCCAGCCGCTCGATACCGGGTACTTCGTGTGGCAGCATAAGCGGAACCGGGGATTGAGATTGTTCGGGGAGTCGGTAACGGCCGACGCTTACGCTACCGCATAACAAAAATGGCCGCGCAGTTTCCAGAAGCGTTTCAGTTCCTCTTTCAGCCTGCACGCTACAAAGTCGCTTATGGCGGACGCGGGGGCGGGAAATCGCAAAACATAGCCCGTGCGCTTCTGGCGCTGGGCGCGCAGCGTAAACTGCGTATCCTGTGTTGTCGCGAGACCATGAAGTCTATTTCGGATTCGGTCTGGAGACTTCTTTGTGACCAGATTGTGCTGATGGGGTTGCAGGAATATTATCTGGTAGAGAAGGCGGCCATTCGTGGAAAAAACAACGGAACCGAGATTCTCTTCACTGGCCTGAAAGATGCGGCGGCGCTGAAATCAAAAGAAGGAATCTCAATTCTTTGGGCCGAAGAGGCTGCAAGCGTCAGTCAGTCAAGCCTGGACGTGGTCATCCCCACTATCCGCAAGGACGATTGCGCGATTTACAGCGATGAGCCGAAAGATAGTTCTGAAATATGGCTCAGTTACAATCCAGTGACGCCGGAAGACCCGGTTCACAAAATGTTCGTCATTGATGAGCCACCGCCTGATTCGATAGTTCGGAAAATATCCTGGTTCGACAATCCATGGTTTCCTGAGACGCTCCGCAAGGAATCAGAAATTCTCAAGAAAAAAGACATTGATAAGTGGAATCATGTCTATGGCGGGGAATGTGTTCAGACCCTCGATGGCGCCGTATATTCGACCGAACTGAGGCAGGCAGAATCCGAGGGCCGAATTGGAAAGGTTCCTCACGACGTGGCCCGTCCCGTCCATTGTTTCTTCGATCTCGGCTGGGGTGATGCTACCGCTATCTGGTTTGTTCAGGTGTTCATGGCCGAATACCGGTTCATAGATTATATTGAGGACTCCCACAAAAGCCTTCAGTTTTACCTGAAACTGATGCAGGAAAAGCCCTATATCTACGGAAACATCTGGTTACCGTGGGATGGCGGCTCAACCAGTTTGCAAACGGGCAAGTCGATTTTGGGGCAGGTACGGGAACTCGGTTTCCGCGCGCGCAGTCTTCCGCAGGGCAGGCAGTATATCGGCATAAGCGCGATGCGCGGCCTGTTTCCGAACTGCTGGTTCGACAGAAAGAATTGCGCACAGGGACTCCGGGCGCTTCGCTATTACCGGTTCGGTGAAAATATCGACGCGAAGACGCGCACAAGGGAGCCGATTCACGACTGGTCCAGCCACGCCGCAGACAGCGCACGTACTTTTGCGATGGCGATTCAGCAGCCCAAAACCGAATCGCCGCAGAACGGTCGTGTAATCCACCAGCCGCAGCGAGCGGCGTTACCGCCGACGGCATGGTCGTAGAATAAAGAAGTTCATGAGAATCACCGAACGGGAACAAGAGAAATTGAAGGCGTTGATGCTGAAAGCCAATAATGCAAAGTTAGCGTGGTTCGACGCAGATGCCGAAAGGAATAACGCGGAGCGCGAACTGTCTTCTTTCATGATTTCGTTGCGGGATGACATGGAGTCCGAGATACAGTCAGGACTTGTAACGGAAGGGATGGCGTCCGAATGAAGTCTATCTTTCTGCGAACACTTTACCGTCCTCTGATGCGTCTGGCTCACCGTTTCAACTGGCACTACGCGCCGCCGCAGCCACAGATCGAAATTGAGGACCGTCTCTCTCCGGTTCACTGGTGTAAGTGGTGTGGCCTTCGGGCGCGGGCTCATGGTTCCGAAGCGCAGCACGCCATGGAGACAGTCCGCCGGGCAATGATGCGGCTCGATTTGATCTGGCCCAATGAATTGGTATCGCAAACAGACTTTGATTTTTGCGTATCCTTCCTCGCACCAGGCATGGACGATTCGCAATTGGCTGAGAAGATAAGGCCATATTACATTCACGACGCCATTCAGGAATCGGTGGCGATATGATACTTCGTCACCCCGTCACGTCCTCCGCTATTAGTTCTGCCGGTTACGATCCGGCGTCGAAAACGATGCAGGTAGAAATGAAGGGTGGCCGGGTTTACGATTATCCGGGCGTCGAGCCGGGCCAGTTCAAGGCATTTATGGACGCTCCGTCAAAGGGCCGTCACCTCGCAAAACACTTCAGCAAAGGAAAAACCAGATGAGCACACCGCTTCTCACGCAGAGCAGTACGCAGCAACTTGAGGGTGGCGTCCTCACGAACAACACACTCAATAACCTCACCACCGATATTGCCAACCTGGCATCCGGCGCGGCGCTGTCTTCCTCCGTGAGCGCCCCGCTCACCGTGGCCCTGACCCTGGCGCAACTCCAGACATCGCACAGCGTTCCGATTCCCCTTCTTCCCGCGCAGGGAGCCGGAACCCTGATCGAAGTCATCTCGATCATCTTCGACCTGGATTATGGGTCCGCCGCATTCGCAGGGGGTGGCGCAGTCGGCGCATACCTCGGAGTGGACGCCACGGGCGTTCTGGCCAGCGCCGCTGCCGCCGCGACGTTTTTCACCACATTCACGGCGTCGCATTCAATTCTTCTCGCCGGCGCAATGGCCGTCGCGGCCAACACGGCTATCCTGAACACCGGGCTCGTACTCGCGAATCCGACCGCCGATTTTACAAGCGGTACGGGCGCCAGCGGGATTATCCAGTTAACGTATCGCGTCCACTCGGGGCTGGTGTAATCCGATGACATCTCCGATGCCGACACCCGGCGCGGGCGTTTCCTCTCACCCTTGGATGCCCGGCGTCGAGATCCGCAAGCCCATGCGCGGCGCGCTGCACACGCAGCTCGGCATTCCGCAGGGCGCGAATGTTTCGATAGCCACTCTCGCCAAAGCGATTCCGATCCCTGCGATGATGAAACGCCGCCGTGCAATCTTCGGCGCTGAGGCGAAACGCCGCGGGATGGCCGGTGGCCCGGTGGGAGGAATATAATGGAAGAATCCGGATATTCTGGAATCCACATAAAGCCGAGCCACAAGGGGCTCCTGCATAAAAATCTTGGCGTGAAGACAGGTAAGCCCCTGACGCTTAAAATGCTCGCGAAAGCAAAGGCGTCGTCCGACCCGGCGGAACGAAAACGGGCGACTTTTGCTATGAACGCCCGTAGTTGGGCGAAGTAATCCGATGAGCGTCTACATCCAGCCCGCGAGTTGGGCACCGTCAGCGGGTTACCGCGAGTTCATGGCAGAGTTCCTGAACGATCTTCAGCCACTGATTCCAGCCGGTCTCGATGTCGCAAGATACGTGACAGGGTTTAATCAGGTGCGTGGTGAATTTTTACTCGAAGGCCCCGGATGGAAACGCATGGCAGCCCCGAGCGCACTGGGTTTTCTCGCCGGATGGGTTGATCCATCCCTTCACCTCAACATGATTCTCTGTCTGGCAGATGCCCCCTGTTTCGACTGAACCGGCCAAGGCCAAAAGCAAAAGACCGGAAGCGCCCAAGGCAATCCCGGCATCCCCGGTACCTGGACTCCCGCCAAGCTGGAGAGACACCGTTGAGGCTGTTCTCGAAGAGAACGGCTGGATCGTGAGATGGATGGTCGATTCGCCGCGAGGCCGCGCTAAGATAGTGGCCGCCGAGAAACTGAACCGGCCTGGAGCCGAGCACCTCGTCAAAGTGCTGAGGGAGTTTACGAAAGATGCCTGAACTACGCAGCAGTGAACCTGATGATATTGACTTCCAGGATGATGAATGTTGCTCGTCTGCTGGTATCACTGACTCCGACGGCACCCCGTGTCATTCCCTCGGCTGCCCGATGGTTGACTGGAGCTTTGATCCTCCTGTACTGAAGAAAACCAATGCAGCCTGAACTACGCAAGGCCACTCACACGGAACTCAAATCTGCCGGGATTAGCCTTGCTCCCGGAGTCAGCATATTGACGCTGAACCGTTCCAGTGCGCAGCGGTTCGATGACTTTGTGAAGAAGTGCAATGCTACGCAACCGACAGGCCAGACTAATGAAACCCCTTGTCCGGAAAGGATGTAATCCTGCCTAACGACTCGAAACCTGCTCCTGAAGCGCCCGAAGTGGAATCGCCCATCGATCCGGAGGCGATTGCGGAGGCGCGCAGGATCGTCGCCAACCTGGCGGAACTCATCGACAGCGGCGCAGTCGAGCAGATCGCCTGCTACGTCGGCAGGCGCGACGGCACCTATCAGGTCATGCAGAACCGGAACAACGGGCGGCACGAGGATGCGGGACGGCTGATGGAACTGGCAGTCATGCGTCTTGGATTCGTTCAGCGCGAGACAGTTGTGGATATGATCGATGAGCGCTGAGAGGACGGGTACGGCGTGGGATGTTCCCGCAGGCATGATGTACGTGGATACCTCGCGGGCTCCAGTCGTCGAAGATTCCGATGGGTGCCCGCAGTGTGACGAGCACCCCGCTACTGCACCTCATCCATGTCCGGCGCGTTCGCACTTCCTCGGGAAGAAACTCATACTTTGTAACTGCTGCGAAGGTTGCGTTAAGACGTGCGGGATGCCAGATCCCGACGAACCGCCTAAAGGAGATAACATTTGACAAATTTTTGCACCCATATTGTTATGCAGGACGGCGCAGAGGCCGAAAGTCTCTACAATGCAGCTACCGGGCGACTGATAGCCGGACGCCAGAAGAATATCGTTTTCGTCGGCGACGATCCGAATCCTGAAAAGATTGAGACGCGGCGGTTTCTCGACCCG
>Ga0209006_10001680_pt1 | contig 20050 bp, 17 predicted proteins | sample JacPin_JW_Ref_O2_FD_188567 | JGI IMG/M metagenome (GOLD analysis project Ga0209006, IMG submission 188567) | Forest soil microbial communities from Algoma, Ontario, Canada - Jack Pine, Ontario site 1_JW_Ref_O2 (SPAdes) (version 2) | ecosystem: Environmental > Terrestrial > Soil > Boreal...
CGCCTACGTCATCGGCACCGGACGCGCCGCCGACCGTCGGACGGTGCTCGACTGCGGCGCGAAGGAGTTCGTCGACCTCGAGAACGACGCCCTGGAAGACGTCGGCGGAGTCGATCTGGTGTTCGATGTCATCGGCGGCGACATCGGGAAGCGGTCCGCAGGCCTGATTCGAGCTGGAGGAACACTGGTGTCCATCGTCGGGCCGAGCGAGGCGCGGCCCGCTGATGGCCTGGCGGTCGACTTCGTTGTTGAGTCCGACCGTGCCCAACTGAGTGAGATCGTCCAGCGTGTGCGGGACGGACGACTGCGCACGAACATCGGCAACATCGCACCCCTCGACGATGCCGTCGCCGCCTTCAATCCGACAAAGCGGATCAGCGGGAAGACGATCATCCGCGTTCGTCCGTGAACGACACGCATTCGATGCACGCGGCCGGCTGCGTCCTATCAGACGCGCCGGCGGCAACCTGGGAACCCATCCCCTGGCATGAGATGTCGAACGGGCTCCATCCCTACAGCATTTCCAGCAAAGAGAGCGAAAGCACTCGTGTACCTCAACCAATCCCTTCACCCATAGGAATCACCATGACCAACGCCGTCATCGAATGTATCCTGAGCCGAAGCGCCGCGAAGTATTACGATCTTGCCGCCACCTTGAGCGACGACCAAATCCGCGAGCTCGTGCGAATCGGCACCACCGCGCCGACATCCTTCCACTTGCAGAACTGGCGCTTCATCGCCGTACGCACGCCTGAAGCCAAAGCTCGGCTGAGTCGGATCGCTTGGAATCAGCCCGCGATCACCGAAGCAGCCGTTACCTTCATCGTCTGCGGCCAGTTGGCCGATTCCAGCGTAATACCAGGGCGCCTGGCACCGCTGGTGGAAGCGGGCGTCATGCCGGCAAAGATGGTGCCGGAATGGGAAATCCCCGCACGCGATCTGTACATGGAGTACCCGCAGCGCCAGCGCGACGAGGCAGTACGCACCGGCACCTTCGGCGCCGCGGCGATGATCTATGCGGCCCGCTCGCTAGGCCTGGGTTCGACGCCGATGATCGGTTTCGATGCCGAAGCGGTGCACCGCGAGTTCGGACTGGCCGATGACGAAGTGCCGGTCATGCTGTTGTCCATAGGGGCAGAGCGTCCGGGAAACTGGCCGCAGAAGCCGCGCCGTCCGTTGGTCGATGTGCTGGATTTGGTATAGTATTAGTGAAATCGGTAACCGCCCATCGCATCGCCGGTCCACGGGCGGCCGTCCGACGCCGCTGCCCACGTCGTAGAGCAGCATCCGGAGCTACATGACAACGCGGTCCCCGTCCTGGAAGACCTCGGGGTCTCCGTAGAGAACTTCGAGAGCAAATTAGCCGCGCTTCGGAGCGGGGATGCGGCGGACAAACTCGAAGCCGCCCTCGGCAGGCCGGACATCCACCTCGGCTCGCCGTCGGCGCCTTGGGGGTGGCCGGTCGCATGAACGCGCGTGGTATTTCGGTTTTCTACGGCGCGAACAATCAGAAAGCGGCCATTGCTGAGGTGCGCCCGCCTGTTGGTAGTCAGATCGCGGTGTGGGCCAGCTCCACGTTCTGCACCGATAGCCCTCGGATCGCCGAATAGACCTGTGCGGCCAGCGGTATCGGCCACAATCGAGGTCGATGGGGAGCACAATCATCGCGCGATGGTACACTCGGAATTGCCAATCTCGGTACTGTTTTATAGCCAGCCGCACCGCATCTATTCGCTAACACCAGCGACCGGAGCGATCCCGATGCATCAGGCTTCGTGGGAGCCCCGGTCGATGCAGACAGCACAGATCGCAGGCAACGAAGATAGGAGTTCGACAGTGGCCGAGGATTTTTCTGGTATCAAGATCCCCGATAGCAAGATCGCGCGCGAGGCCACGGAACTCGTGCGGCAACATGCAACTGAGATGCTGTTCAACCACTCGGTCCGCGTTTTTGTGTTCGGTGCAATGAAAGGCGTCCGACAAAATCTCAAATTCGATTCTGAACTGCTCTATGTCGCAGCGCTGTTTCACGATTTAGGGCTTGTCGAGGCTTATCACACCGACACAAAGCGGTTTGAAGTTGATGGCGCCGACGCAGCGCGCGAATTTCTTCGAAGCCATGGCATCCCCGAGCCGAAAGCGGACCTGGTTTGGGAAGCCATCGCCTTACATACCACGCCCGGTATCCCCCAATACATGCGACCCGAAATCGCGCTCACAAACGCGGGTGTTCTCGTGGACGTCGTCGGGATTGGATATGATGAATACACGCCAGAGCAACGCGACCAGGTCATCTCCGCCTTTCCCCGCGGTGATAATTTCAAAAGTGATTTTATCCAGGTTCAGACTTGCTCGGCTTTAAAGAAGCCTCTGACGACGTTCGGCACCGTCAATTTCGACTACATCCAAGAACACGACCCCACATTTCACCGGCCAAACGCGTGCACTCGGATCCGTAATGCGCCTTGGCATAGCTGAGCCGTCGTGAACGTTTGTTCCCGTGAATTCGGAATCGACATGGTCGAGGCATCCGCACAGCTCATTATCGCCGTGAAGGTGTGCCACTTCTTGGTGCGAGGCCTCGATGCCTAGATCTCTGAGCTCTCGCCTCTGGTTAACCCTCGGCGCCTTCGCGATTAGCACCGAGGGCTTTATGATCGCCGGGCTGTTACCCGCCCTGGCCCGAGATCTGAATGTCGGCCTGCCCGCCGCTGGCCACCTGGTCACCGCCTTCTCCCTCGCTTACGCCGTCGGCGCTCCCGTCATGGCGGTGCTGACGGCCGGGCTGGAGCGGCGCCGCCTGCTGGCTGTCGAACGAGTTGCCTGATCTAGCCGTAAAGAGCGAGTTGAGAGATGCCAAATATTTCTGACTTCCTGATCACACAGCGCTGGCCTGCGAAACATCCAGATCGCTTGCAGCTTTATTCATTGCCGACGCCCAACGGCGTCAAGGTTTCGATTATGTTGGAGGAGATCGGGCTACCTTACGAAGTGCATCGGGTCGACTTCAACAAAGGTGAACAACACTCGCCAGAATTCCTTTCGCTGAACCCCAACGGCAAGATCCCCGCGATCCTTGATCCCAACGGCCCGGACGGTGAGCCGCTGCCCTTGTTCGAATCGGGCGCCATTCTGCAATATCTCGCGGAGAGGACAGGCAAGCTTTTGCCGGCCACCGCAGCTCGCCATTACAAGACCATCCGGTGGGTGCATTTTCAGATGGGCGGGATTGGACCGATGTTCGGCCAGGTCGGCTTCTTTAACAAATTCGCCGGCCGAGAATATGAGGACAAGCGGCCACTTCAGCGTTACGTCGCTGAGTCGCAACGCCTGCTTGGCGTAATGGAATCGCATCTTGCCGGACGGCAGTGGATCATGGACGATGAATATACCATCGCCGACATTTCGATGCTTGGCTGGGTCCGCAACCTGATCGGGTTCTACGAGGCGCGTGAGCTGGTCGACTTCGATAGCCTTCGGGAAGTACCGGCTTGGCTCGAACGCGGCCTGGCGCGGCCCGCGGTCCAGCGCGGACTGAATATTCCACATACGTCATGAGACAGAATATTGACCAACTCTGAGTAGCGAGGTTCAGAATGACAAGCACCGTCGTCGGCAAGGCGTCCCAAGGTCCTGCTCGCTCCAGCATGCTGGCATGGCGAGTACACAAATTTGGACCGCCGGAAGTGATGATTTTGGAGAAGGTTCCCAGGCCAGATCCTGGTCCGGGTGAGGTTCTGGTCGATGTTCACGCAGCAGGTGTCGGTCCCTGGGACGGCTGGATCAGGGCCGGCAAGAGCGCCTTGCCGCAGCCTCTTCCTCTTACGCTCGGCTCTGATCTGTCCGGAACAGTCGCGGCGGTGGGATCCGGCGTTTCCGAAATGGCTATTGGAGATCAGGTTTTCGGCGTGACCAACCCCCAGTTCCTTGGCGCTTACGCAGAATACGCCGTGGCCTCTGCTGGGATGCTCGCGAAGAAACCAAACTCGCTGAGCTACGCCGAAGCGGCTTCCGTTCCCGTCGTCGCGGTCACGGCGTGGCAAGGATTGTTCGACCACGCTCGCCTCGAAGCCGGTCAGACGGTGGTCATTCACGGAGCTGCGGGAAACGTCGGAGCTTACGCAGTTCAGCTCGCTCATCGCGCTGGCCTGCGTTCAATCGCGACGGCGGGGACCAAGGATATCGCGTACGTGCGGTCCCTCGGTGCCGACAAGGTATTAGATTATCACACGCAACGCTTCGAGGACGCGGTGAAGGATGTCGACGCGGTATTCGATCTCGTCGGAGGCGAGCCGCAAATGCGTTCTTTTCAGGTTCTTCGCCCGGGCGGCAAGCTGATCTCCGCCGTGTCCCAGCCTGATCAACACCGCGCAAAGTCCCGCGGGGTCACCGCAGCCTTCTTCCTGGTGGAAGTGACTACCGAGCGGCTGCGCACAATCGCCGAACTGATTGACCGTGGCGAACTAAAAACCCGCGTCGGTGCAGTCCTTCCCCTCACGGAGGCGCGAGACGCGCACATGATGTTGGAAGGCCGACTGTTAGCGCCGAAAGGGAAGATCGTTCTCAACGTCGAGGCCGCGGGCGAAGTCACCGCGCCCGCATTCGGGCAATAGCGTCTACTGCCCGCGATCCGCCTCCTCAACGAAGCGCCTCATCAATTCCCCCATAAAATCACGGGAGAATCATAACAGCAGCACAGCGCTTTCACGCAGCCAGGGTCAAAAAGCGGAAGTGCATCCGCTTCCACTGCTTGTTCGTACGCGCCACAAGCGGCCATACGATGGTAAGCAGAGCTGCGCCGAATCTCCGCTGGACTTCCGCACCACACTGATAACCGGCCATCGCGGGTGCGGTCGGCGACGAAGCCCGTCTACGGCTCAACGACGGCTCGTGCATCCGTCTGCGGCCGGCGAGGCCCCACCATGTCTGGTCCCATATCGGCGAACACTGCCGACGGCAGTGAGTGCAAGATTTAAGTCGCGCGGTAGCGCAACTCGGTCGCTGCTTTTTGTTACGAAATTCCAGGATCAAGTGACATCCGCAACAGTGGAATCGTCTGGACCGCGCTGCGCGCGCACTCGTTCACCGAATTTTAAATTCAATCAAGTGTGTCTCGCGGAGACTTGAGTAACGAGATCGTCGAAGCCAATGGCAATTTTCCAAAACGATCGCCACCCGCAGACATCGTCGTGGTTGGGAGCGATCGCTTAAGGAGAATGGTTATGTTGTGGAAGACGGTTATCGCATTATTAGCAGTCACCTCTGTTGGCATGACAAGTGACTTTGGCCCGCTCCGTCATCGAACAAGAAACCTCCTGCTGCAACAACAATTCGCTTGTATACAAGCAATATTCGTGATTAGGCTTTGGGCAGGTGAATGCTGGAGGCGCGGGTGGCGGTAGTCTTCACTGAAGACGGAATCGGGCTTTACTTCGAACAAACCGGCTCGGGCGTGCCGGTTCTCTTCGTGCACGAATTTGCGGGTGACCATCGATCGTGGGAGCCTCAGGTAAGATATCTGTCTCGCATGCATCGATGTGTCACGTTTGCTTCGCGCGGTTATCCGCCATCGGACGTGCCCGGTTCTCCAGATGCCTATAGCCAGGACTTTGCGCGTTCTGACGTCATCGCGGTGCTCGATGCATTGGGAATAGAGAAGGCGCATATCGTCGGTCACTCAATGGGAGCTTATACGGCGCTGCATGTCGGTATTCATCATCCGGACCGTTGCCTTTCAATCTCTACGTTAGGATGTGGATGGGGTTCCAAACCCGAAGATCGGGAAGAATCGGCGCAGGCTTGCGAGCGGATAGCTGAAATGTTTGAAAGCGAGTCGATTGCCGAGGCTGCGGCGAAATACGCGCGTTTCCCCATGCGCACGACGTTTGAAGCAAAGGATCCGAGGGGATTTGCCGAGTTTGAAGCGATGCTGGCCGAGCATTCCGCGACAGGATCCGCACTCACCATGCGCAATCTTCAACAGAAACGCCCGACTCTCTGGGATATGAAGGCGCAACTGGAGACCTTTACTCTGCCGCTACTCGTACTGGTCGGCGATGAAGACCATCCCTGTCTGGATGGAAGTGTCTTTCTGAAGCGAACCGTACCGCAAGCTGCATTGGCCGTCGTGCCTCGAGCCGGGCACACGATTACTTTGGAGGAGCCGAATGCAGTCAACTCTGCGCTGTCCGAACTTTTCTCGGCCGTTTCGCTGAACGCCTGGATGTCGCACAGAAATGCTAAGCCATGACGGGGACCTTGGCGCGACGCGCCTTGATGATCATGATCGCTGCCGTCAGATCGCGACTGGCCGCACACAAGGCTCCAACGCGATTTTTTGCGGTTGGCGAGCTTCCGCGAAACGCGATGGGAAAGCTTCTCGAAGCCAGCCTTCGAGAAAAACAATTCGGCACGTTCCGCCGATAATCAGTCAGCAAACGGAGGAAATCCACCATGGATCTGCAGCTCAAGGGGAAGACGGCGCTCATTACGGGCGGCAGCGAAGGAATCGGCCGCGCGATCGCTACCGTGCTCGCCAATGAAGGCGTAGACATTGCGATCTGCGCTAGACGGAAGGATCCGCTGGAAGCCGTGGCGAAGGAATTGACCAAGGCGACCGGTCGAAAGGTTATCGCAATCCCGGCGGACCTGACCAAGGACGCGGATGCAGCCAACTTCGTTAAGAAAGCAGCCGAGGTGCTTGGGCGCGTTGACATCATGATCAACAATGCCGGAGCCGCGCCGGGCGGGGTAATCGAAACACTCACGGAGGATGATTGGTATCAAGCTCTGCAGTTGAAGTTTATGGGCTATGTGCGCTGCCTCCGCTATTCGATTCCGATCATGGTCAAACAGGGCGGCGGTCGAGTGGTTAACCTGATCGGAAACGACGGTGTCAAACCCTCATACTGGGAGATCGCTCCGGGTGCCGCTAACGCGGCTGGGCAAAACCTCACTAAGGCGCTGGCCGGCCAGTACGGCAAACACGGCATTTCGTTCGTCGCGGTGAATCCCGGTCCGGTCCGCACCGAGCGCTGGGATGGTCTCGTCAAAGCCATGTCGCGCGACATGAAGATCTCTTATGAGGAGGCTGACACACTCGCGCCTTCCGCAATTCCGATGGGAAGGATCGCTGAACCCGAAGAGGTCGCAAACCTCGTTGCGATGATGGCATCTCCACTAACGCACTATGTCAACGGCACGATGATCGAGATCGACGGCGGCCAGGAAAAAGCTCTCATGGATCGGGTTCGCGATCGCTAATTTCGAATCGAGGCGGCGAATGGAGATCACCGGCGGGCGGCCTATCCGGGCGCCCGCCATAATTTTTGTTAGACGCTCGCCCAGTCGTAAGCGACGCGACTTGCGCCGATACTTGCGGATTTTGGAATAATGACTCCCAGTCATGGGCGAGACCGGGAGAAGGCTTAAGGGCGGGCCCATGTGGTCATATCGTAGCTCTGGCCATCCCCAGCGCGACCCCACAGTATTGATAAAATCGTTAACCTGGAGAATTGGAGCTTTCTGAGCTTCGCGCGATGATCTATCAAACGTTCCTGTTGAATATGCGGCTGTGCCGGTCTGGAATTTTGTCGTTCTCATCTGTCGTCCCGTCTCATTGAAGAGCCGGAGGCTCGACACGTTTAACCTCTCCTGCTTAGGTCGTTGACCGAGCCCAATCGTAGTGCGCGATGAAAACCAATCCAAAAGCGACAATTCTGCCATTCCCGGCAGGGAATGCATCATCCTACGATCTGGACAATCAGATCGGTTTCCGTCTGCGGCTCGCTATGCAGAAGCATACAGACATTTTTTTTAAGAACATGGACGTGGGACTCACGCAGGCTCAGTTCGCCGCGATGGCCCGCCTTCAGACCACAGGCGCATGTTCGCAAAATAAGCTTGGTCGGTCGGTTGGTCTCGATACGGCTTCGATGGTAGGTGTGATCCGGCGGCTCAAAGCCCGAAAGTTGATCTCGATCGTAAAAAATAAAGAAGATCGGCGACGCGTAATTATCGACCTGACGGCTTCGGGCAGAGCGCTGGTCGTGAAAGCAATAGAAATGGGGACGAAGGCCAACGAACAGACCTTGTCACCTCTGACGCTGGCCCAACGTAAGCAGCTGATCTCGCTTTTGAGTCTTTTGGTCGCGGGCGACGGCGAATTTTCCAAGGAATAATCGAAGGGAAGCAAACTCGTAACCCTAAAGATATTCGGTTAATCTAGCCGATGCGCGTATTTATGTGTCAAGGCTATACGTTTTGTTGAATGCATTTTCGGATGGAAGCATCAGATTCAGCAAAACCGCTACGAGAGTACCCACGACAATTCCGTCGGCGGCTAATATGCGGATCACCGCCGGAAACACTTCGAACACCTGCGCGGGCGCCAGATTTACAACCGTACTGAGGCCGACCGAGGCTGCAAGTATGAGCGTGTCGCGCTGCTCTTCCAGCGCTTTGGAAACGATCCTGATGCCTACGACGACAATCATGCCGAACATGAAGACCAGCGTTCCGCCTAGCATGAAGGGAGGGATCATCCCAACCACGGCACCCACCTTGGGCAGGAACGCCATGCAAACAAGTATCATTCCGGATATTGCGACAACGTAGCGACTGGCCACCCCTGTTAGCGAGATCGCCCCTACGTTCTGGTCGTAGGAGATAAGAGGTACGCCCCCGAAAATGACCGCGATCATCGACCCCAAGCCGTCGCCCGCTATGGCACCGCGGATACGTCGTTCGGTCGGCTCCACTTGAATCATCACGCACAGTGCTATGGTGATGCTCATTGTATAGATCGCAGCGACGATGTGATAGATGATGATCGATGTCAGGCCCCCGATGCTCGGCCAGGAAATGCCGTAAGGCAAGAGGCTTGGGAGTCTAACCCACGGCGCGGCGGCGACATTGGCGAAATTGCCAAACCCTAGAAGTAAGCCGGCGAAATAAACCGCGACGAGAGCAATCAGGATAGAAAATGATCTTACTATCCGATTTCCTAGCGCCGCAATTATCGTGATCAGGATTATGCTTGCCAGCAGAAACGCCATGGTGATCGGCTGGCCGAAATAGGGCGTATTTGCTCCAAAAGCCACGTTCATCGCGATCTTGATCAATGTAAGTCCCGTGATGATCAGCAGCGAACCGACCACGATCGGAGGAAAAAGCGCGCGGATTTTTCCGATGATCGGACTGATTGCCAGGAGAACGATTCCTCCAATCAGCAATGCTCCGGTAGCGGCGCCCAGACTCTCTGTCTTGGCAATTTGAACCACAGGGCCGATGTATACGGTGTAGGCTCCGAGCAACAATGGCAGGCGTGCGCCAACCCAACCAACTCCCAGGGAGGAAATCAAAGTACCTATTCCACATCCCAGCATTACACCCGATATTAGCGCCGCGCGCAGTTCGGCCGGAAGATCTAGCAGCTGGCCGATGACTAATGGCGAGGCCACCATGGCGGAAAACATGATAAGCACATGCTGCGCCCCAAACAGGATTGCCGCGATTGGTGATGGCTTGTCTTCAAGGCCATAGCGCAGAGCTACAGTGCCATTGCGCGGTGCATTACCTTCCTCGGCAAGCAACTCGCCTACGTTCGCTTGTTTCGACATTTCCATCACTGCGCCCGCAGACAACCTAACAAACTTGTCACCCGATTTACTGGTATGCAAGCGATTTATCGTACCGCTTGTGTCCTCAAATGATGGATCGCCGTGAAGCTATCCCGCCATCGATCGTAACGATGGTGCCGGTAATGTAGCCGGCGCGCGGAGAGGCCAGAAATGCGATGAGGTCAGCGACCTCTTCCGGCGTCGCGGGCCGTTTACCCGGATACTTGTCGTATAATTCCTCCCAGCGGGTTTCGTCGCCATGCCACTCGGTCGCCCGCCGTTTCATCAGCTTGACCATGCGGTCGGTCGCGACTGGGCCCGGATTTACTCCGACAACACGAACGCCATGATCGAGGCTTACACCGCCCAACCCGCGCGTGAATGCCATCAGACTCGCATTACCCGACGCGCCTGCGATGTAGTTCGCATCCCAGTTTTCGCCGGAATTGCCTATATCGTTGATGATGACGCCATTTCTCCGGTCCACCATTCGCCGATAAAGATGCCTGGTCAGGTTAATATAGCCATAGACCTTGACATCCCAGCCCTTGCGCCAGGCTTCCTCATCGACACTATCCAAATCACCGGCAGGAATATCGCCAGCATTGTTGATTAGAATGTCGGTATCACGAAATTGCTCAGCCAGTCTCTTGACGTCCGCACTCAATCCCATATCGACGGCGCAGACAGTAATGCGCGTCTTGTGCTGGCGGAGTATTTCTTCCCGATTTTTCTCCAGTTGATCCAGCGATCGAGCGGCCAGATAAAGCTCACACCCCTCCTTCGCGAAGGCCCATGCCGTGGCAAGTCCGATTCCCTTCGACGCGCCTGTGATGAGAACGCGCTTTCCTTCCAAATCCAGTTGCATTTGCTTTCCTTTAATTACCTTGACTGATTGGGTTTCGCTTGATGCAGGCGCTGCGACAAGAATCGCTGAATTTTCTGGTGGCTGCTAAACCGGCTTCAAAGTTCGGCGGCCCCGCGTGGCGCGTTGCCATTCTTGGCAAGCAACTGTCTACTTTTGCTTGTTTCGCTTTTTCATCATGGCCAACCTCGTTAACAACCTAACAAAGTTTGTCATTACATTCACTTGTACGCAAGCGACTTGTCGACAACGAGCGCTACCGGGCGCAGGGTGTTTGCCAACTTTGCACGCGGATTGAATGTATTTCCGCGTCGAGCCCGGGCATGGAATTCCGGCCTCGATAAGCGAGAGAGATTTGCTTGAAGAATCTGCCTTCTAAAGAAAACCGACAGATCCAGATCGCGGTTTTGACCAAGCGTTTTCCTTCAGGATCGCCCGAATCCGTTGCGGCAATATTGGCAATTGCGTAATCGCGCCCGGCTTACCCAGCGCATCATCGACCGCAGCAGCTATAACTGCACCGACGGCATTTGTGCCGCCCTCGCCTGCGCCCTTAAGTCCCATTGGATTGAGGGGGCTCGGCGCGTCCTCCGAAATGATGACGTCGACATGCGGAACTTCTCGCGCCGTCGGCATCAGGTAGTCGGCGAATGTCACCGACAGCGGTTCGCCACGATCATCATAAGTAAAGTCTTCGTAAAGTGCGCCGCCAATGCCCTGCGCGACGCCACCAACGATCTGGCCCTCGATCAGCATGGGGTTAACGGCCTTGCCGACATCATAGGCGACAAGATAGCGCTCGATATCGATGGCGCCGGTATCCGGCGCGATGCTGACTACAGCGACGTGGACGCCATAGGGATAAGTCATGTGGTGAGATTCGAATGAAGCCTCGGCGAAAAGGCCGGGTTCACGATCTCCCAGAAACCTGGAGCCGGGAGCAAGCGCCCCCGCGATTTCGGTTAGTCCAATCGAAGGGCCGACGCCATTTCCGGTCTGAACAATTTCGCCTCCGATGAGGTCAAGTTGGTCGACGGACGTCTGCATCAACTCAGCCGCCGTGCTCAGCACCTTGCCACGCAGTTTGATTGCGGCAAGCCTGGTCGCTTCGCCTGTCATAACCGTCACGCGCGAAGCGAAAGCACCCATACCTCTCTCGATGCGATCGGTCTGACCGTGGATCACGCTGATACGCTCATAGTCGACACCCAGGGCATCAGCGCAAATCTGCGCAACCACCGTTTCGACGCCCTGGCCCACGGACGCCGCGCCGGTGACGACCTCGACGAACCCGTCTGTGCCGATCGTAATGCGAACGTCGTCGAAGGGTCCAAGCCCGCTCTTTTCAACAAACATGGCAACGCCGGCGCCAACCAATTCGCCTGCCAGACGGCGCCCAGCCAGCTCGTCCTGCAACTCGGTCCAACCGGATTTATCCAGCGCCTTGTCCAGCAATTTGACGTAATCGCCGGAGTCCAGCACGATATCCGTGCCAAGTGTTTCAAGATTTCTGGTGACGGGCATTTCGCTCTTGTCGATCAGATTTCTTCGTCTCACCTCGACCATATCGATGCCCGTCTCGGCGGCGATCGCATCCATCAGCCGCTCCCGAACGAATGTGCTTTCATAGCGTCCCGGCGCACGGTAGGTGCCGCATGGGGTCTTGTTCGTCAGGCGAATGTGGCCTACGGCCCGGTATGCGGGTATCCGATACGGACCCGGCAGCATCGCTGCCGCGAGATCGGGAACGGTCGCAGCGTGCGTACGCATATAGCCGCCCTGATCATGATAAAATTCGTCATCGACGGCGAGGATTCGTCCTTCGCGATCCACCGCGGCGCGGATGTGGTGTGTCTGCTGGCGCGAGTGGTTCGCGGCTATGAGATGCTCCCGCCGGTCCTCGATCCATTTCACGGGGCGCGCGAAACGGAGAGCAGCAAGGCAAACCAGAACATCCTCAGGATAGAGCTCGCCGCGAATACCGAACCCGCCGCCGACATGGCCTTCGTAACAATGGATGCCCGCGGGATCGCGGCCAAGCATCTTGGCAATTTGAGCCCGGTTCCAGTGCGGCACCTTGGCGGCGCCGTACATTTTCAGCATATCGGTGGCGCTATCGTAGTGGCCAATGGCCCCGCGCGTCTCCATTGGAACGCCCGAGTGACGTCCGATGGCAAGTGATAGGCTGATTATCCTGTGTGCATCGCGAAAGGCCGCATCGATATCGCCATACCCCTTGCGAATGACCGCTGCTTCGGTCGAAAGATTTGAAGCAAATTCACCGGGCGCCTGATCGGCATGCAGGATCGGCGACATTTCTTCGACGTCAACGATGACATGCTCCGTCGCGTCCTCTGCCAAATAAGGGTCGTTGGCAAATACCACGGCGACGGGATCGCCTACATATCGCACGCGATCCTTGGCGAGAATTGTCTGCCGATAGGCAGAAAGCTGTTCCAAACGGGTCAAACGAAAGCCAATCGGCGGCAGTTCAGCGACATCCGCAAACGCCCAGGCCGCGTGGACGCCGGGAATGGCAAGCGCCGGAGTCAGGTCTACCGAGCGAATCCGGCCGTGAGCCTGAGCCGATCGCACCACCCGCATATGCAGCTGATCTGGAAAGTTGATGTCGGCCGCAAATCGGCCCTGGCCGCGCAACAAAGGCCCATCCTCCTTGCGACGAACCGAACTGCCGACGAGTTTTTGGCGGTTAGTGGTCATGCGTTCAAGATCGGCCTGCGGCCGCAATCGTCTGGTTCAAACGCGTCATGACCGACGCATCTCAGCCGCCGCGGAGCGAACCGCCTTGATGATGTTCTGATATCCGGTGCAACGGCAAAGATTTGAAGACAGCACGTCGATCAAGTTCTCGTCGCTGATCTCAGGTTCGCGCTCGAGTACACCGACGGCGAGCATCAGAAACCCCGGCGTACAGAAGCCGCATTGCAACCCGTGGTGGTCCATAAAGGCACGCTGCATGGGATGCATCTCGTCGCCCTGAGCGAGACCTTCGACCGTCCGAATGGCTTTGCCTTCAGCCTGCTGTGCAAACATCAGGCAGGAACGCACCGGCTCTCCTGCAACGAGAACAGTACAGGCCCCGCAGACGCCGTGCTCACAGCCGATATGCGTTCCGGACTGCCCGCACTCCTCGCGGATAGCATCGACAAGCGTCCGGCGCGATTCCACCCTGATATGATGGTCACGGCCGTTGATATTCAGAGTGATATCGGATTTTTCGCTCATGCCATTTTTCCACTGCTGCGCAATGCCGCCCGAATCCGCTGCGGCGTTGCCGGCATTTCGTCGATGGAGACGCCGAAAGCCGACAGGGCATCGTTAATCGCGCCGATCACGGCAGCCGGCGCGCCGATTGCACCGCCTTCACCCAGCCCCTTCGCTTTCGTGATCGAGTTTCCGGTCAAGGTCGCGATATGATGCAATTCGATTTCGGGAATCTCGTGTGTCGTCGGCGGCAGGAAGTCGGCCAGTGTGCTGGTCAGGATGTTGCCGGTCTCATCGTAGATAATTTCTTCCAGCAAGGCGTTACCGATGCCCTGCGCGACACCACCGTGGACCTGGCCGTCTGCGATCATCGGATTGATGATCAGCCCAGCGTCTTCGGCAACCAGGAATTTTTGTACGTCGACCTGCCCGGTGGCAATATCGACTTCAACGAGCGCGACGTGGCAAGCATTGGAGAAAGTACCTGACGGGTCGTAGCTTCCGACTTCGGTCAGGCCAGGCTCGATTTCTCCCTTGAAAATATGCGTCTGGTGATATGCGGCCCGCGCCATTGCCACAATGGAGACCGATCGATCCGTTCCGGTAACATGGGCCGAGCCTGATTTCAGTGTAATATCGTCCGGCGACGCCTCCAGCATGTGGCTCGCCATCTTGATTAGTTTTGCACGGATCTTCTGCGCCGCCAGCAGGCTGGCGCCACCGGAAATCACCAGCGAACGGCTCGCAAAGGTACCCCAGCCGTAGGGCGAGCGATCGGTGTCACCGTGGACGACCGTGATGAATTGAGGATCAATCCCGATTTCATCGGCGATAATTTGCGCCAGCGTGGTGCGCAATCCCTGTCCGTGCGGTGAGGCGCCGATACGCGCCTCGACAAAGCCGGAGGGATCGACGGTGAGGAAAACACTTTCCCAGCCCGGTGTGATCTCCATGCCGCGCGCGGCAAAGGCCGGGCTGCCATAGCCAGTGCGTTCGGAAAACGTCGCGAAGCCGATCCCGAGGTAGCGACCGTTCGCGCGTGCCACCTTTTGCTGTTTGCGAAACGCAGGTACGTCGATGGCATCGATGGCCATCTCCATGGTCTGCTTGTAGGTGCCCTCATCGAAAACCAGGCCGGTTGCCGAGGTGTAAGGAAATTTATCAATCAGATTGCGGCGGCGAATTTCGGTCGGCTCGATTTCAAAACCGCAAGCTGCCTTGTCCATCAGCCTTTCCATAGCCAGGGTTATGACGGGTCTGGACACCCCGCGATAAGGCGCCATCGGACAGGTATGTGTCAGCACGCCCCGAGAGACGCAACTGTAGGCACGAAAATCATACGGGCCAGGCAGTTCCGCCAGCGCCATTAGCGGTTCGACCCCACAGGTGGTAGGAAAACAGGAATAAGCGCCGACGTTGGCGATAACATTGGCCGACACCGCGATCAGCTTCCCGTCCGCATTGAAAGCGCCTTCAAGCTCGACATGCTGATCGCGACTGTGGAAACTTGCGATCAGGTTTTCGCGCCGGTCTTCCGTCCAGGCAACGGAGCTGCGCAGGCGTCGCGCCAGCCAGACCAGCAACACGTATTCAGGCGCCAATGACATTTTTTGGCCGAAACCACCGCCGACATCAGGCGCGACCACGCGCAAATCCGATTCCCGCAGGCCGACGATGTCGCATATCGCAGTACGCATCAGGTGCGGCATCTGCGTCGTGCAAGTCAGGGTTACCCGGCCCGTCGCGGCTTCATAGATGGCATGCCCCGCACGCGCTTCCATCGGCATGGCGTTTTGCCGGCGCGAACGGGTGTTCACACGAAATACTTTATGCGCGCTACGCCAGACGTCATCGAAATCAGGCGTCCGTATTCGGCCCTCGACAATAACGTTGCCGGGGGCTTCGGCGTGAACGAGTGGTGCACCCTCCAGGAGCGCGAGCGACCCATCGACCAGCGCAGCAGTTTCCGCGATCGCCACTTCGACCTGCTCGGCCAGATCTTCCGCCTCATCCTTACTCGCCGCATAGACAGCCGCTATTGGCTCACCTGTAAAGCGGACCACGTCACGAGCAAGAATCGGTTGCCCAACGGGAACGTAATTGAATTTACTGAGCATTGGCCGGATCGGCTTCAGCGCCGTAATGTCGGCAGCCGTAATGATGCCGGCGCCCGCGGGAGCCGTGATACTTTCGAGCTTACCTGCGGCAACCGAACTTCTGACAAAACGCACCCAGTGATTTGCCGGCAGATCGGCCGTGAAACGACCCTGCCCTGTAACAAGAGCGGGATCTTCAAGGCGTCGAATTGAACGCCCAACCCAACTTGTACCGGAGCTCTTGGTATGCGCCGTCATTGCGTGGAGCGCTCCAGGGCACGACGCGTAACCGCGCGCACGAGGTCGCGGCGATACTCCGCTGTGGTTTGAGCATCCTCGAGCGGATCGATCGCATCGGCGGCGGCTTCGCCCGCCGCAACGAACAAAGCCTGCGCAGGGGCCTGCCCGTTCAAGACGGCTTCGGCTTCCTCGACGCGGCGCGCGCGATCCTCGGCGCCACCGATACCCACATGTGCATCGACGATCATACCCTCGGATATACGGTACGTCACAAGAGCAGCGGCCATCGCAAAGTCCCCCGCACGGCGGCTGAATTCATAGAAACCAAACCTCGTGTCGTCCGGCAACAATGGCAATCGCGCTTCCGCAAGAAACTCGTCCTCGGCAAGCGAGGTCGACATGATGCCTTGAAGAAATTCAGTGACGGCAACGACCCTTTCGCCACGCACGCTCTGCAAGACGAGTTTCGCATCCAAGGTAGCGGCGACTAGGCACCATTCGGAAGCGGGATCGGCATGGGCCAAGCTGCCACAAAATGTTCCGCGCATCCTGATGGGATAATGCGCAATGTGGCTTACGACAAACATCAACAAACGCCCAAGAGGGCCTTCGATCACGGGCTTGTGGAATGCGCCATGACGCACCCGCGCACCGATAGAAAGGAATGTCTCGTCAACGGCCAGCCTGTCGAGCCCCTCAACTTCATTGATATCGATCAGATGAGCCGGCCGAGCCATGCGAAACGCCATGATCGGAACAAGGCTCTGGCCACCAGCTAGGATGCGGCCATCGAGCGGCGCAAACTCCGCAAGCGCTTCAACCACCTGCTGGGCCGTCCGCGGCACGTGACGGATAAATGAGGCAGGTTTCATGTACCAAAGCTTCCCTGCAATGAGAAATTCAGACGTATACTAACAATTACCACGCGGCTTCGTCAATCTGCACGAGCGGCTTTAAGGCAGACCACGACACTTCGAGGCCCCTCGGGATGCAAGCTTTGCTACAGCCCGGCGGTGAGAACGCTCTCCCGTTATGCTCTTACGAAACTTGAGCGAGCGCCATACAAACCCGAGGACGATCGATTGTGCGAAACAGGGTTTTGCACAAGGAAGCGCCTTCGTCCGCAAGCGCGCCAATCAATGCCGAAAGAAGGAAGCAGGAGTCGAGAGATCTTTCGGTCATCATGGCTCTCAAAATGGCTCCGGATTAAGATTAAAGGCAGCCGCCGCGCAGACACGCGCGCAAAACACCCTCGGCAAAAACTACCGAATAACGTAAATCCAGCCCGCAATAGTCCTTAGATTATCATAAGCACACTAATGAATACAACAAAAACCCGCAGGACCCAAGCCGTGATACCGTGCGCGCGACGCCCAACATGCGAACAAACAAACCAGCCATCACAGTGCGTATCGCACAGGCCGCGCGCCTCCTCAGGGAATTGAAAATAAACCAGGATTGACAGACAATAGCCCAACCATTTGTGGATTCGCCGGCGCTGCGACGATCGATCCGCAATAAAGCTGCAGCGCTTGCTTCCCGAAGAAATTCATTCTTTCATCCTTCCAGATCGGAACTATCCCGATCGATGACCATTCTCAGGAGAGTTCGTGCTCGATAAGAAGAACAATCGCACCGTTTTAACGGAGACGGGTAGCTTGAAAGCTGCCTCGAAGCCTTCGAAATCCTCCTATATTATGGAAGATCAAGCTGGTTTCTTGATGAGGCTAGCAAGCCAACGGCACGCCAGTATCTTTATGTCAAAAATGATCGGAGGGTTGACGACTACTCAATTTGCAGCCCTTGCCAAGCTTCATAGCATCGATAAATGCTCGCAAAATGAGCTAGGACGCCTGACGTCGATGGATGCGCCAACGATAAAGGGAGTGGTCGACCGACTATCGTCGAGAGGACTCGTGGAGATCGTGGTAGACCCCCGCGACAAGCGAAGAAGATCAATTAGCCTGTCGAGCCAGGGCCGCAAGCTTATAGAGAAGGCGTTTCCCGTTGCCGCCCAAATTACCAAGACGACGCTGAATCCGATCCCGCTCAAGGACCAGGATAAGTTCCTGAAAATGCTAAAAGCTGTCGGGCGCAACGAACCGAAATGAGCGTCATATAGTCAAGGTTTTTGAGAGCATCGCTTGCCGGCGGCGCAGAGCGACCTACAAATCCAGGGTCAGACTTTCTGTCTTTGCGCGTGAACAGCAGATGGCGATGGCAGTATCTTTTTCAGACTCCATCAGAATCGCGTCTCGATGATCGGGAATTCCTTCCAATAATTTGGTAACGCAAGTACCGCAAGTACCCTCGCAGCAGCTGTAATCGACGTCGAGACCATGGTCTAGCAGCGCGTCGAGAATGGTCTGGTCCGATCGAACTTCGATTATGACACCCGCTCTCGCCAGCTTTACCCGAAACGGCCGATCGCCGGCTGAAATCAGAGACGTCTCATTGGTGAAATGCTCGAAATGTACCGAGCCTTCAGGCCAGCCCGAACTGGCCTTTGCTACTGCGTTCATCAGCGCCGTCGGCCCGCAACAGTAAACATGCGTTTGGGTTGATGGCGCCGCTAAAATTTCCGCTATATTAAAAACTCCGCCGAATTGCTCGTCGAAGTGAAATGTTGTTCGGTTCAGGAATGCGTCAGTCTCCAAAACGTGCAAAAAGGCTGCCTCCGACGAGCTTCTCGACAGATAAACGACACGGAATGATCTGTTCTCGCGCAACAAGGTGTGAGCCATCGACAGGATCGGCGTAATTCCGATTCCGCCCGCGATGAGAAGATGATGATCGGCAGAATTTGCCAAGGTAAAATTATTTCTCGGCTCTCCAATGGCTACGATCTCTCCGGCACTCACTTGACGATGCATTTCAAGCGAGCCACCGCGTCCTGTGTCTTCACGTTGAACCGCAATGACGTAACGGTTCTCCTCGGCAGGATCATTGCAGAGCGAGTACTGTCGTTCGGTTCCAGACGTTAGCTTGACCGTGATATGAGAACCGGCCGTGAATGCCGGCAAGGTTGTTTCCTTGTCGGCCGGTACCAGCGTGAACTGGCGGATGCGAGGCGTCAGATCCTCGACAGCACTTACCCTGACGGACAACCAAATTGGCATGAGCGCGAGTTACCACCGATACGAGCTGCCGCGACAGTGACCCAAACGATCATGGCGGCTCCGCAACATTGAAATTCAAGTCGGGTTCGGATTTACGGAAGCGCGAATGCCTCGGCCTTGTCGATCTCTCGAAGAGCTCGCCTGTACATGATGCCCGCTGCATCGGGGACGCGCAGGTGAAGCTCTTCCTTGACTTCGATAGGAATTTGTTCTGGCCGTTGTGTTTCAACGATTACACGATCTTGATCCATTATCGCATCGAAGCCGCCCGTGAAGCCTTCATCGTCCTTATCGAGCGAATGGTTTCGGCTCACGAATACATAGATTCGCGTTTCCATGTCCTGAACGGGGGATGCGATGAAAGTCAGGATGGTGGCGTCCCCCGTTTTTGAGTCCGGGCGATCGGACCATGTAGCGCCCGTCCCAACTTTCACAACGCTCTTTCTGTCGTGAACGATAAATGGAACATCTACTGTGTATTCGCGAAGAAGGTGCCCATCGTCATACGCGTAACGCAGCCCTCGTTCCGTTCGGTTAACTTCATAAGGCTTGACGACGGGACCGTCCGCCAGCTCTGTATATCCAACATGCACGATGTTGAAGTGTGAGAAATCCATCGCATTCTCGACCACTCGACCGGCCGAAGTCTTCCACTCGTAAGCCTTGACAAAATTGACCTTGTAGCCCGGATTGTTCCAGGCATTCTCGGGCCACTCGGGAAACGATTGCGCGGGCGAAGACAGGCAAACCCAGATCAAACCGTAAGCTTCGCGCGCTTCATAGGGCAGCGCTCGCGCTTTCGCCGGAATAGGCATGCCCGCTGGAAGTGAAGGGATATGAACGCACGTCCCGCTCTTATCATAAGCCCAGCCATGGTAAGGGCAC
>Ga0209006_10001681_pt1 | contig 20049 bp, 21 predicted proteins | sample JacPin_JW_Ref_O2_FD_188567 | JGI IMG/M metagenome (GOLD analysis project Ga0209006, IMG submission 188567) | Forest soil microbial communities from Algoma, Ontario, Canada - Jack Pine, Ontario site 1_JW_Ref_O2 (SPAdes) (version 2) | ecosystem: Environmental > Terrestrial > Soil > Boreal...
GGCCCCTGCGCCGCATCGCCGCCGAAGTAGACCTGCGGCAGCGTCGACTGGAAGGTCACCGGGTCGACCACCGGTTTGTCCCACTTGTCGAATTTCATGCCGATGTCGCGCTCGATCCAGGAGAACGCATTCTCCTGCCCGATCGCCAGAATCACGTCGTCGCAGCCAATCACGACCTCGCCCACCACGCGCTCGCGCTTGATGACGCCGGCCTCGAGTTCGTATTCCATCTCCTCGAACACCATGCCGGTGAGCCGCCCGTGTTCGATCACGAACGACTTCGGCGAATGATTGACGATGATCTCGACGCTCTCTTCCTCCGCGTCGTCGAGCTCCCAGGCCGATGCCTTGAAGAAGCCGCGCGGCTTGCGCGCCATCACCTTGACGCTCTTTGCGCCCAGCCGCAGCGAAGTGCGGCAGCAATCCATCGCGGTGTTGCCGACGCCGATGATCAGCACCCGCTCGCCGATCGAGCCGATGTGGCCGAAGGCCACCGACTCGAGCCAGGTGATGCCGATATGAATCCGTTCGCTGTCGTGCCGGCCCGGCAGCTCCAGCTCCTTGCCCTTGGGCGCGCCCGAGCCGACGAACAGCGCGTCATAGCCGCCGCGTTCGAGCAGTTCGCGCAGGCTCGGGATCGGAGCGTTCAGCCGCAGCGTGACGCCCATCTCCAGGATCATGCCGATCTCTTCGTCGAGCACGTTCTGCGGCAACCGGAACGACGGGATGTTGCTGCGCATCAGTCCGCCGGGCACGCCGTTCTGTTCGAAGATCGTGACCTCGTAGCCGAGCGGCGCCAGATCGTTCGCGACCGTCAGCGATGCGGGACCGGCACCGATGCAGGCAATGCGCTTGCCGTTGCCGGCAGCCGGCGCCTTCGGCAGCATGCCGTTGAGTTCGCCCTTGAGGTCGGCGGCGACGCGCTTCAGGCGGCAGATGGCGACCGGTTTATCCTCCACGCGCGTGCGGCGGCAGGCCGGTTCGCACGGCCGGTCGCAGACGCGCCCGAGGATGCCGGGAAACACATTCGACTGTCGGTTCAGCAGATAGGCGTCGGTGTAGCGGCCCTGCGCGATCAGCCTGATGTACTCCGGCACGTCGGTGTGCGCCGGACAGGCCCACTGACAATCCACGACGCGATGATAATAATCCGGGTTAGCGGTATCGGTGGGATTCATGGTTCTTGTATAGCAAATCAACCGTCGGGATGCGAATGACCAATGTCTGATATGCGCGCGACAGAAATCAGATTACGAGCGCGTTCGCGCGTCATCGAAGTCAGCTTCGATGACGGCAGCCGCTTCGAATTGCCGTTTGAATATCTGCGCGTGCACTCGCCGTCGGCCGAAGTGCGCGGGCACGGCGCCGATGAAGGCGTGCTGGTGGTGGGCAAGGAGAACGTGCGCGTGACGGCGGTGGAACCGATTGGGCAGTACGCGGTGCGGCTGATCTTCGATGACGGGCACGACACCGGGCTGTTCACCTGGAAGTACCTGCACGAACTCGGCTCGCAACGCGAACAGAAGTGGGCCGAATATCGCGCGCGCGTCGCACGTTCAACCGCGACCAGGGACGGCAATCCCTAGACGGGCGTGCGGCGTGAACTGGTTGTATTTTCTGCTGCACAAAAAAAGAAAGGCCGGGCGACTTCACCCGGCCAAATCTTCACAAGACCCCCACTCGGCTGGGGCCTTTTGGGCCACCAACCGGGGCGGGATTCTCGGCGAATTGCGGCCAGATTGCCAGCATTTTTGACTGAGTCCAGAAAGCACGAAAATCAGCGCGGCCAAAGACATATAAGACCAAATTAGTCCTTTTCGAGGCACCCTTATCCTGGGGCTGCCCTTATAGAATGGCCGTGCGCCCTCATTATGGTAGAGCAGATGACCCAGAACCGCCCCGGCAGCACCGACTTCGGATTTGAGCAGGTCTCCTGGCGGGACAAGGCCCGCCGTGTGCGGGCAGTGTTCGACTCCGTAGCCGACCGCTACGACCTGATGAACGACCTGATGTCGGGGGGTGCGCACCGCCTGTGGAAGCAGTTTACGCTGTCGCTGACGGGCCTTAAGGCCGGCGGTCGGGCGCTCGATATCGCCGGCGGCACCGGCGACCTGGCTGCCGGACTCGCGCGCCAGGCCGGCAATTCAGGGCTGGTCGTGCTGGCCGATATCAACGCCAATATGCTGCAGCAGGGCCGCGACCGCCTCACCGACCGCGCCCTGGTGGCCAACGTCCAATACGTGCAGGCCGACGCTGAGCGGCTGCCGTTTGCCGATGGCAGCTTCGACTGCGTGACCATCGGCTTTGGACTGCGCAATGTCACCGACAAGGCCGCCGCGCTGGCGTCGATGCGGCGGGTGCTCAAGCCCGGCGGACAGCTGCTGGTGCTCGAATTCTCCACCCCCGTGGTGCCGGGTATCAGCCGCCTGTACGACCTGTATTCCTTCAACATATTGCCGTGGCTCGGACGCACCGTCGCGGACGACGCCGAGAGTTACCGCTACCTCGCCGAGTCCATCCGGCGGCACCCGGACCAGGAGGGATTGCTCGCCCTGATGCAAACCGCGGGTCTGGAGGGTTGCCGCTACCACAACCTCGCGGCCGGCATCGTCGCCGTGCACCGCGGCTACCGGTACTGACATGGCGGCAGCAGCCGAAGTGATGATCGGGCGACTGCTCGATCGAGCCGTGGCGCGGGCCACGCTCGACTCGCCGCGCGCCGCAGCGCTGATCGCGAGCCTGCAGGGCCGCAGGTTGGCGATCCGCATCAGCGGCAGCCCCTGGAGCAGCGTGGTCGAGTCCACCGGCAGCACTCTGAAAGCCTCTCGGGTGACCGACGCCAGCACCGCTGGCCTCGCCGACAAGCCCGCCGACGCGACCATCACCGGCGCGCCGCTGTCGCTGCTGGCACTGGCCGGCGCCGATGCACAGTCGGTGATCCAACGCGGCGACGTGCGCATCGAAGGCGATGCCGAGATCGCGCAGCAGTTTCGCGAACTCGGCCGGCTGCTAAGACCCGACCTCGAGGCCATCCTGGCGGGCGTGCTCGGCCGCAGCGGCGCGCACATTGCGATGCAAAGCCTGCGCGCCGCCACCGATTGGACCCGCGCGGCAGCCTGGACGCAGATCAGAAATGTCTCCGAGTACCTGGCGCACGAACGTGGCGATCTGGTGCCGCGTACCGAGGCCGAGCATTACCTCAGCGGCGTGGATCAATTGCGCGAGCAGCTCGATCGCATCGACGCGCGGCTCACGCTCGCAGAACAGCGCACGCGCATGCTCGGCGGCGGCCCGGGGCCGCCCTCGAAGAAGCCGCCCTGATGGTATCGTTCTGATGGTATCGCCCTGATGGAGTCGCGCTGATGCGGCTGCGCGTGCTCGTCAGACTGCTGCAGATCGAACGGGTGCTGGTGCGCCACCGGCTGGACGATTTTGTCCGCGCGACTCATCTGTATCGGCCGCTGCGGTTCGTATTTTTCATCTCGCCCTGGACCTGGTTCCAGCGCGGTTCGGATCTGAGCCGCGGCGCACGTCTGCGGCTGGCGCTCGAAGAGCTGGGCCCGATCTTCGTCAAATTCGGCCAGGCACTGTCGACGCGCCGCGACCTGCTGCCGGCCGACATCGCCGACGAGCTGGCCAAGCTGCAAGACAACGTGCCGCCGTTTCCGGGCGCGATCGCGCGCGCCATGATCGAGAGTTCGTACGGTGCGCCGCTCGACACCAGGCTGCGCGAGTTCCAGGAGACGCCGCTCGCGGCCGCCTCGATCGCGCAGGTACACGCCGCCAGGCTGGCGGATGGCCGCGAGGTGATCGTCAAGGTGCTGCGCCCCGGCATGAAGGAGACGATCGCACTCGATCTGGAAGTGCTCTATACGATCGCCGGCATGGCCGCGCGCTGGTGGATTCAGAGCCGCCGGCTGAAGCCGCTCGAGATCGTGCGCGAGTACGAGCGCACCGTGCTCGATGAGCTCGACCTGATGCGCGAGGCGGCGAACGCCTCGCAGCTGAAGCGCAATTTCGCCGGCTCGCGCCTGCTGTACGTGCCGGAGATCTACTGGGACCACTGCCGCGTCGACGTGCTGGTGATGGAACGCATTCACGGCATTCCGATCGGCGATATCGCCCGGCTGCGCGAACTGGGCACCGATTTCAAGCGGCTGGCGGAAAATGGCGTCGAGATTTTCTTCACCCAGGTGTTCCGGCACAACTTCTTTCACGCCGACATGCATCCCGGCAATATCTTCGTACTGCTGGATGATCCTATGCAGCCGCGCTACGCCGCGGTGGATTTCGGCATCGTCGGGACACTCGACCCGCGCGATCAGCGCTACCTGGCGGAGAATTTCCTGGCGGTGTTCGATCGCGACTACCGCCGCGTCGCGACGCTGCACGTGCAGTCCGGATGGGTGCCGCGCGATACCCGCATAGACGAAATGGAATCGGCGGTGCGTACCATCTGCGAGCCGATCTTCGACCGGCCGTTGAAGGAAATCTCGTTTGGCACCGTACTGCTGCGGCTGTTCGAGGCACTGCGCCGCTTCAACGGCCAGATCCAGCCGCAACTGCTGCTATTGCAGAAGACACTGCTGAACGTCGAGGGACTGGGAAGGCAGCTGTATCCGGAGCTCGACATCTGGCAGACCGCCAGTCCGGTGCTGCGGCGCTGGATGCGCGACCGCGTCAGCCCGCGCAACCTGATGCGTGAGCTGCGCCGCGGCTGGCCCGACGTACTTGAGATCATCAAGGCCCTGCCGCCGCTGGCCAAGCGCGCGCTCGAGCAGGCCCAGGACGGACGGCTGCAGCTGGCGGTCGACGCGCGTGCCGTGGAAGAGCTGCGCGCCGCCCTCACCGAGCAGAGCCGGCGCAGCGACCGCATTCTGATCGGCGCGGCGCTCGTGCTCGGAGCCGTATTGTGGTTCGGTCTGCGGCTCTACCCGCATTGGTTCGGCGGGCTGCTCGGCGCCGGCGCGATCGTGGCGTGGGCTTCGGCGTGGCTGCAGCGACGGCTATGACGCCCCGCGGGCCGCCAGCGGCCGTCCCAACGCCGCGACCGCTGCCGACAGTGCCTCAACATTGACCGGCTTGGTCAGGTGCATCTGAAAGCCCGCATCGATGGCGTCGCGCCGATCCTCGGGCCGGGTAAAGGCCGTCAACGCAATGGCCGGAAGGCGCTCGGCAGGATAGCCGCCGGTGCGCAGGGCCCGCATCAATTGATATCCGTCGCGCTTGGCCATGCCGATATCGCTTACCAGTACATGCGGCGCCGACTGGCCCACTTGCGACACTGCCTCATCGGCACCGGTCGCTTCACTGACCCGGGCACCTGCGTCGGTCAGAAGACGCACGATCAGCGCGCGCGCATCCATATCGTCTTCGACCACCAGCACGTGGATGCCCGCGAGCAACGCCGCTTCCCTGACTGGACTCGGCAGCGCTTGCTGCTGCGTGAGCGGCAACCGCACCCGAAAGCGGGCGCCAAGTCCCTCGCCATCACTCGTCGCCTCGATGCTTCCGCGATGCGCCTCGACCAGGTGCCTGACAATCGTCAGGCCAATGCCTAAGCCCGCGAAACTCTTGCTGACGCCGGATTCCTGCTGGCTGAATCGGTCAAAGATCCGTGGCAGGAATTCGGCGCTGATTCCCTGGCCGGTGTCGGCCACGTCTATTTCAAAGAATTCACCGTTGATGCGCGCGCTGATGTCTATGCGGCCACCCTTGGGAGTGAACTTTATCGAATTACTCAGCAGGTTCCACACCACTTGCTGCAGGCGCGACCCATCCCCCAGCACCCGGGCATGCCGATCGGCGATGTGCGCCTCGATCGCCACTCCCTTTATGAGAGCCTGCGGCCCAACCACGTCCACCGCGGCTTCGACCGCCGCGGCCGGTTCGATCACTGCCAGGTCGAATCGCATCTTGCCGTATTGAATGCCGGCGATATCCAGCAGATCCGAGATCAGGTGCGCTTGCACGCGCGAATTGCGTTCGATCGATTCGATGCCCTGCATGATGAGCGGTGTGGTGCCGGGGACGCGCGCCAACACTTTCGCCCAACCGAGTATCGCGTTAAGAGGGTTACGCAACTCGTGCGATAGCATCGCCAGAAACTCGTCCTTGAGCCGGATGCTGCGCTCGGCGTCGGCGCGTGCCGCGCGCTCGCTCTCCAACAGCCGCTCGCGCTCCGCCTCAGCGCGCTGTCTTTCAGTGATGTCCGTGGCGAGGGCGATACCCGCGCCGCTTCCAGCCTCGCTGGCGATGCGCCATTCCACTTCCGCGAGACTGCCATCGGGGCGAACCACCGATAAGGTGCCCGTCCAATGACCGTGCTGATCCAACTCAGTGCGTATCCGATCCGCTTCTGAGGCTTGCGCGGCTGCGATCAGACTGCCGAAGGCGCGACCGACAATGGCGCTGCGTTCGCAGCCGGCAATCGCGCACAAGGCTGGATTGACATCCCGAAAGTGAAGATTTGAATCGAGCAGCGCAATGCCGCTGGAGGCCAGCTCAAACACGGCACGAAAGCGCGTGTCGGCCGCGCGCTTGATGATGTCGGCCTGGCGGGCGAACAGCAGTGCTTTCACCGTCGCGATCAGGACCGCTGGGTCGGCCGGATGAACCAGATAGCTGTCGGACCCTGCGGCCAGACCCTGCTCCATGTCGGTGCGCTCCATGAACGTCGCCGACAGGTGAACGATTGGCAGATAGGCGGTGCGGCTGCGAGCGCGCAGCTGCCGGCAGACCTCGAATCCGTCAATGTCCGGCAGGTTGATATCGAGCACCAGCAAATCGATATCGCCCTCGGCAAGGGCTATCGCCCGGCTGCCATTGTCCGCCTCGAGAACTTCAAAACCAGCTGAGCGCAGGATGCGCGTTGTCGTATAGAGCGACGCGGGATTGTCATCGACCACCAGGATCTTCTGCTGACGCACCCGATGCGGCATCTCGGCGCTCATTTGCCCTCCGTGGTAGCGGCCCCAGGGTATTGCAGCGGTATTGCTACCCAGAACCGCGATCCTTTGCCCAACTCACTGCTGGCACCTACTCGTCCGCCGAGCAGGCCGGCGAATTTACGCGCCAGCGACAGGCCCAGACCCGTGCCGCGCAGCCGCCGCTGCAGGCGGGTGTCGACCTGCACAAAATCGGAAAACAGTGTAGTCAGGTGCTCGGCGGCGATGCCGATACCGGTATCGGTGACCGAGAATTCGACCATGTCCGCGGCAATGAGCTGCGCGACCACCCGCACTTCCCCGTCGCTGGTGAATTTAAGTGCGTTGGAGATGTAGTTGCGCAGGATCTGCGACAGTTTCTTGTCGTCGGTATAAATGCGCGGGATTTTCTCGGGCTCCTCGAACACCAGCGATACCGACGCCGTTGCCACGATGGGCTTGAACATGCCGCGCAGTGCGGAAAACAAGTCCACCATCTCGAACCATTCCGGCGAGATCGTGATTCGCCCGGCTTCCACCTTCGCCAGGTCGAGCAGATCATTCACCATTTCAGTCAGCTCGAGCACCGAACTGCGCACGAATGTTACTTGTTTTGCCTGCTCGTCCGTGAGGGGCCCATCCATGCGCGCCAGCAGGATGTTGGTAAGACTGGTGATCGAGGTGAGTGGAGTGCGAAACTCGTGGCTCATGTAGGACAGGAACCGGCTTTTCAGGTCGGCCGCATCGCGCAACTGCGCCGCCTGGTCGTCGAGTTCGGCATACAGCGCCACCACGCCCCGGTTGGTTTCATCGAGCTCGGCTTGCAGCGCCACGAGGGCGCGATCGCGCTGCGCCAGCTGCTCGCGCAGCAGCGTCACGGATTGCGCGTCGACCGAAGCTTCCGCCGCCATCAGTCGAGCACCAGGACCGTGGCATCGTCGCGAGCACGCGCGTGATCGCGATACAGAACCGCCGCGATGGTCGCAGGATGGCGGTGCAATAAATCCTGTTGACGCGCGAGGTTCCAGCGGGCCGAGATGCCGTCAGAATGCATCACCAGCTTGGCGCGCGGCGCGCGCTGGTATTCGAATTGCTGCAACCGCGGCATGTGAAGTCCCAGCGTACCGTTATGCGAGGCCAGCCCTTGCGATTTATCGGCGGTCACCATCGAACCCGAGATGTTGCCCACGCCGGCATAGCGAAGCAGGCCCTTCGGGTCGATATTCGCGCACGCCGCTGCGGCGCCGCGCGTTCCCGACATGTAGCGGTGCGAGCGTTCGATCACTTCCCGGGGTGCATCGAACGGGGCCTCGCCAAACGCCGCGGTCGAACGTTGCGCCGCCACCGCAGCCAACGGACCATGACCCAGGCCGTCCACCACGATCGCCGCGGTCATGCCATCGCCGATCGCAAGCCGCCAGCTGTCGCCGCACTCGCTCTCACCTCGCATCGTCACGCTGACCGCGCCGAAGCGCGCCGCCGCGCTGCTGCCGACGCGGGCCAGCACGACCGTTCCTGCGTCCATCACCGAATAGATATCGAACTCCACCGCCAGCCGGCGTATGGCTCCCAGCCCCGTTCCCGCAGTCCCACCGGTGGAGTAGCCATCGTTCATGCAACGCTCGACGTCGGGCATGCCCTTGCCGCGGTCAATCGCCAGCAGCTCGATCAGGGTCCCGTTCGCCGCAGCAATCGGCTGCAGCAGCAGTTCACCGCCGCCGCCATGTCGCAACAGATTATTGGCGAGCTCGGTGGCGACGATGGCGACGCGACCGGTCATGGTCGCATCAAGCCCATGGGCCTGCGCCAGCTGCACCGCGTCGCGGCGCGCCTCACCGACTTTCGTCTCCTCATTGATATGATAGCGGCGCTGCATCACTGTTCCGTGAAGCTCCACGCTCATTTCCAGCGAGTGATGCTCACGCGTGTACCCTCGCCGACGCGCGAATCGAGTTCGAAATGATTCACCAGTCGCCGCGCTCCGGACAGACCCATGCCCAGGCCGCTGCCCGAAGACCAACCGTCGGTGAGCGCAGCCTCGGTGTCGGGGATTCCCGGACCGGCATCGGTGAATGTCAATTTCAGCCCTCTGCGCAGGCCGTCATCGACCAGCTCCCAGCGCATGCTGCCCCCGCCCCCATAAACGTAGGCGTTGCGCGCCAGCTCGCTGGCGGCGGTGACCATCTTGGTCTGGTCCACTAAAGAGAAGCCGAGCAGCTGCGTCTGGCGGCGTACCAGCTGGCGTGCGAGCACGATATCGTACTCCGAGCGCAGCGGCGCCTCGCCGAGCGTGTCGCTCATGGGGCGCGGCTCAAACTTTTCTGCGCAGCAGCGCCATGCCGCGCTCTACATTCAGTGCGGTGGCGATGCCCGGTAGAGACAGTCCCAGTTCCACCAGCGTGATCGCTACCGCGGGCTGCATACCTACCAGCACGGTGGTGGCATCCAGGATGCGTGCCATGCCGGCGATATCCGAGATCATGCGACCGATGAACGAGTCCACCATTTCCAGCGCAGAGATATCGATCAGCACGCCCTTGGCGCCGAATTTCGAGATCGCATTGGTGAGATCGTCCTGCAGCCGCATCGCCATCTGGTCCTGCATGTCGACCTGAATGGTGACGAGCAGCAGCTCGCCCATCCGCAGTATCGGGATACGCTCCAAGTCGCTACTCGTGCGAGACCTTGTAGCCGCCGCGCTTGAGCGCCAGCGCGAGCGCATCGGCCAGATTGGCCTTGGTGATCACGCCCTGAAGATCGACTCCCAGATGCACGATGGTCTGGGCGATTTGCGGCCTAACGCCGCTGATGATGCACTCCGCACCCATCAGACGCAGCGCGGTCACCGTCTTCAGCAGATGCTGAGCCACCAGCGTATCCACAGTCGGTACGCCGGTAATGTCGATGATGGCCATCTCGGAGCCGGTGTCGACGATCTTCTGCAGCAACGACTCCATCACGACCTGCGTGCGCGCCGAATCGAGCGTGCCGATCATCGGCAATGCCAGGATGCCGTCCCACAGCTTTACCACTGGTGTCGACAGCTCGAGCATTTCCTCCTGTTGCCGCGTGATCAGTTCCTCGCGTGCGCGCTGGAAGGCAGTGACCGTATGCATCCCCAGAGAATCGAGCAGTTCGGTTGCTGCCCAGATCTCCTGCGCGAGTGCTTCTGCATTGCCGCCGGCTTCGACACGCAGTGCCTGGAACAGCGGTTTCTTGAAAGAGAAAATAAACGTTGCCGTTTCGGCGGACGAGAAGCCCTGCTCGACACGCGAGCGAATCAGCGCCTCGAGAAATTCGCGTAATTGCTTGCCTTGCGCGGAATTCAGAGCATCGGCCTGCTTGCTATCGGCCACGGCCGTCAATAGCTGCACGAATTGACTGGTTTGCTTCGAGAGCTCGTCGCTGCTGATCCGGCCCCTGGATGCACCGCTGCCGGCCGCCTCGAGTTCCTTCAGCCATTCCGTTTGTAGTTGTGCTCCGCGCTTCTTGAGCACCGAAGCGATCATGCCGTTCGCAGCCATACCGCCACTCTCCCGATGGATGTAAAAGCAATGAGGCAGCCGTGCAACTCTTGCAGGCCCTCGCGGCGGCTTGACGGCCAAATCCAGGCAGTTGCGTCGCACCCGTCGCTACTATCGCGGGTGAGGTATTTTTCCGCCGCGGGTCTTAAGGGCCCGGCCCCGGTGCATGATAGCCTGCCTTTTCGGGGATGAGGCTATTTCTGCCCGCCGCGATTACGTGCCGGGCGGCTGTCTACAAAAGCGGAAAGCGGCAGCGCCTGTAAAAATTACAAGCAACCGACACTATGTCGAATCCGGTGATCGGCGCCGGCGTCAGTCGTCGGCATGATCAGCGTGGTCGGCGCACACGCTGGCCGCGCCCAGATAGCGATCGTGCCGGCGACACAGGCCGTCCGAGGCGCGCACCGACGCATGGCCCGATCCGAAGCTGCGCATGCCCGGCAACTGAGATTCGATCTCGTGCGGCGACTGGCAGAAATAGCGGCAGCTGCCGCAGCTCCTGTTGCCAGCCGCGCCGGTGCCGAAAACCGCGCGCAAATTCATTGCCCGAACCGGGTCCAGAAGCCGACGAACACCTGCGTCGACAAGATAAAACCCAGCACGATGTTGACCGCGACGCCGGCCGTGAAGGCATAGAAAGGTTTGGCGCCGCCGGTGAAGAATTCGCGAAAGCGTGTCGTCAGACCGATTGCCAGGAATGTGAAAGTGAATGCCCAGACCCGCAGCGCCTGCAGCGGCGCGACCAGCGAGGGCTGCACGATCTTCTTATAGTCGGCGTAGCTGTAGCCGCTCGAGATCACGGTGACGATCGCCGAGGCAATCAGAAAGCCGAGCACGAATTTCGGAAAGCGCCGCCAGATTTCCGCCGCGTTCGGCTTCGACTGGATGCCGGTGGATTGCCAGCGCGTGGTGGCGATGATCGATAGCACGAATGCCCACACGCCGATCCAGACGTCGCGGCCGATCACCTTCATCAGCGTGAACGCATTCACCGCCGCATCGGGGCTGCCGGTAATGCCGGCGACATGGCCAGCGTAGCCGCCGTAGGTCTGCGCCGCCGCCAGTCCGGCAGCATCGGCAAACTCTGAAGTGCCGATCCACGCCCCGGCCACGCCGGTGGGCAGCCGCAGCGCGCGCGCCAGCAGCGGCAGCACGAAGATCGCGAGGATCGCCCAGAAGATCACCAGCGAAATCGCGATGGAAGCCTGCTCCTTGCGCGCACCGACCGCGCCCGCGGTGGCAATCGCACCCGACACACCGCACACCGCGCCTCCGGTGCCCAGCGTGGCCGCCAGGCGCCGGTCAAGCCCGAGACGTATAGCCGTAAAGTAGATGACGCCAAAGGTCACCAGCGACACGATGGCCGCCTGAACGATGGCCACCGGTCCGGCCCAGGCAATCAGTGTCAGCGGCAGGCTCGCGCCGAGCAGCACGATGCCGGTCTTGATGTAGAGTTCGACGCGCAAACCGCCATCGGCCCAGGCCGGCACGCCGACGGTGTTGGCAACCAGCAGACCGAGCACCAGTGCCACCAGCGGCGGCTCGAGATTGTAGTGCGATGCCTGATCCCATTGGCCCAGCAGATACAGGCCCAGCGATACCAGGTAGAGCAGCGCGAACACCGGTAGAAACCGCGACAGCCGGTAGCCCAGCGCACTGACGCCGATGCCGAAGAGCACCGCCCACAATGCGAACAGCGCTGCATACTGGACCGCGTGCGCGCGCAATTGAGCGACCGCTTCGGGCCAGGCGTGCCACTTCTGCGGCGCAATCGCCAGCCATTTGAGGCTGCCGCCGCTCGCCACCAGTCCGGCAGCGACCACGACCAGGCCGAGCCCGATCCAGATCGCCCACCAGTCGTCCTTTCTGATGAATTCAGCCCAGAGCGGCTCGGGCTTTGCGGACCCGACCTGAACCTGTGCGATTTCCGTCATGACAGCTCCCCGTCCTGGTAATGCGACCGCGGTACCAACCGCGGCGGCCGAGTCACGATAGGCATCCGGCCATCGACGGTCCAATAGCGATTTGCCATGACTAATTTTTATTTCGCTATGTAGCCCCCTATGGGAGCCGAGCGACGCGGGCCGATTTCCTACGCTACGGCGCGCTCGGCGGTTTCGAGGCGCCCAACGCGCCGCTCGGCTGGCGGCGGCGACTGACGGCGAAACGCATCGATCGCCGCCAGCAGGTCGAACGGCGAGACGGTGCTGCGCCCGGCGCTGTATTTCAGTACACCGCGGCGTTGCAGCGACTCATCGATGATCAGAACGAAACGCGGCGTCAGGCTGACAATCTCATCGCGCAGAGTGCGCGCCGGCAGATCGATCGGCCCGCTATCCACGCCGGCCGCGGCCTCGAGCCGCAGCAGCCGATAATCTCCGGTCAGCTCGCCCACCCAGCTGCCGTCCATGTCACCACCAGAGCGGCCGCAGGCGAGCGGCTTGACACCGCGCACCCGAAACTCTTCGCACAGGATCGCCAGCCAGCGGTCGCGCTCCAGCCCCTGATCCTGAAAATCCTGCGGGTGCGAGAACAACAGTGCCCAGTCACCGGCGAGCCATTCACGCAGCAGCGGCGCCGAGCATTCGACTTCGCCAACACACACAGTCGCCATCGCCGCTCTCCTCAAGCCCAACCGCTTTTTCGGTTGCGATCGAGTCTATGAGCGCTCGCGATGACAATGCAGTCGCCGCGGAGTGACAAACGGGTGATAAGTTTTACGGCTTGGCGATGCCGCTAGCGCGCTTCGACGATGCGGCAACTGACGTCGATGCCCTGGCCGATGGGCAACAATACCGCCTGCATGTCGCGCTTGGAGCGCACCGCAGCGCGGTAGACCGCGGCGTCGGCGCGGGTGAATTCCGGCGACAGCATGTTGTCGGCGACGATCACGCCATTGAGCGCGAGCTTCGGATAGAGCGCCTCAAAGCACGGCACGTACAAGTCCTTCCACAAATCCATCAGCACGAAGTCGATCGGGCCGCTCTGGCTGGCGAGCAGGCTCACTGCGTCACCCAGTCGCCATTCGACGAATTCGGACAGCTCGGCCGCGGCAATCTGCCCCTTGGCGTACGCCTGCTTATTCGATGCGATCTCGTAACTAAATACCTTGCCGCCGACGCTGCGCGCCGCCGCGGCGAGAAATAAGGTCGAAAATCCGTACGATGAGCCCAGCTCAACGATGGTTTGTGCACGTAGTCCGATGATCAGGTCCTGCAGCAGCACTGCCACCTCCTCACCCACCGGCAGAAGCAACTCATTGCCCCTGGCGCGCCACTCCGCTTCCGTGAAGCGGGAGGTGAGCGCCTGCTCCTCCACGATGCGGTTTTTGTAAACCGTCAGCACTCGATCGAACGCTGCATTGCTTTTCATGTTGCACTTACCTTGAGGTCATACCGGGCGAACGATTGTGCCTGCCGGCTTCGGCTCGATCCAGAGTGCGCGTGCCCGCGCGCATAGGTCACCGTCATAGTCGAACAGCGCGGTGCCGACTTCGCGCTTGCGGCCGGCGACCGCGATCTTCCAGCCGATCACGATACAGGGCTCGTCGATGTGCACGCAGCGATCCACGTGCACGGTGAATTCTCCGAGCAGCATCGGCACGCCGTCGCTGCGCGCCGCGAAATAACCGGGGCAATCGAGCGCGGCGCTCATGAACTCCGGGCGCACCTTGCCATCGCCAGCGGACAGCGAGGCGTCGGGAACCCAGGTTGCCGCCACCTGATCGCAGCCACTCAGATCGCCGGCGAAGATCCGCAGCCCGTCACCGCGCGCACGGTCGGGCCCGCAGACGAAGCAGGCCGGAAAGGCATGCCGGCCGAAGCCGATGAAGTGACGTGAGGCGTCGAGCGCGCGCAGATAATCGGGCGGCTGCGGCACCGTGAGTTCGAATACCGACGGCCGGGCACGGGCGAGTATCGCTCCGTCCCGCACCAGCTCCAGCGCCCCGGCGGCATCGGTACGCACCTCGAGCGGCACCTGCAGCGGAATCGGCCGTTCGATCCGCACCTGCACCAGGTCCTGGGAATAGCGCGCCAGCAGGCCGGCGAAATAGCCGCCGTTGGCACAACCGGGCGGCCCGCAGAATCGCTCATCGACCGTGAGAGTGGGCACTGCAGGGCCTCCGACCGCCGCTACGCGGCAGTGTACGCACTCATCGGCGCGGCGGCCGAAGTGCCGCCAGCCACTGCTGCGCCGATTCGCCGCGTTCCAGCACTTCGACCAGCGCCGAGCCGACAATGACGCCGTCGACCATGCCGCGCAGCGCTTCGATCTGCTCGCGCGATCGGATGCCGAAACCGGCGCACACCGGAACCAGCGCCGCCGCGCGCACCCGCTCCAGGTAATCGGCGATCTCCTTCGGTGCCGCCACGCTGTGGCCAGTCGTGCCGGTCATCGTGACGGCGTACACAAACCCCTGGCTCGCGCCGGCCACACGCGCCAGCCGTTCCGGCGGCGTGACCGGTGTCACCATCTGCACCAGTGCCAAGCCATGCGGCGCCAGCGCAGCGCGCATCTCCTCGCTCTCGTCGAAGGGCAGATCCGGCACGATGAAGCCGCAGACCCCGACCTGCGCAGCCCGGTCGGCCAGCGCCGCCAGCCCATAGGCCAGCAGCGGATTCATATAGCTCATCAGCAGTAACGGCGTCGCGAGCCGCGGCAGTGATGCGAGTTCATCAAGGATCCAGCTGAGCGTCACGCCGGCGCGCAGCGCCTGTTCGCTGGCGCGCTGAATCGTCACGCCGTCGGCCATCGGGTCCGAGAATGGCACGCCGATCTCGACCACATCGGCTTCGCCGGCGATTGCCGCCAGCTGCCTGGGAAAATCCTCGCGGCTCGGAAAGCCTGCGGTCAGAAACGCCACCAGCGCCGGCTGGCCCTGCTTGGCCGCGGCACGCAGCGCCGACACGATGCGCTCGCGCGGCGGCATCGCGCTGGCCACCGGCGCAGACGGCGCCCAAGACGCAGGCGGCGGCGTGGTGTTCATGAATGGCTCTCGCCGGACGGCGGCAGCAGCGCCTGCGTCAAGGTCTGCATGTCCTTATCACCGCGTCCCGATACTCCGACCAGGATGCGCGCGTCCGGATGCGACGCCGCCCAGCGGCGTGCGCCGGCGAGCGCGTGCGCACTTTCGATGGCCGGCAGGATACCTTCGGATTCACAGCATTCGCGCACCGCCTCGAGCGATTCCTGATCGCTGGCGGCCTGATAGCGCACCCGGCCGATCGCGCTCAGCAGCGAGTGTTCCGGGCCGACGCCCGGATAATCCAGGCCGGCGGAGATCGAATGGGTTTCCTGAATCTGGCCGTGCTTATCCTGCAGCAGCATCGAATAGCTGCCATGCAGTACGCCGGGCCGGCCGTACACCAGTGTCGCCGCGTTGTCTCCCAACCCCGAACCGCGCCCACCGGCCTCCACGCCGATGATGTCGACGCCGCGATCGGCGAGAAAGGCGTGAAACAGACCGATCGAATTCGAGCCGCCGCCGACGCAGGCGACCACCGCATCGGGCAGGCCGCCGGCGTGCTCGAGCATCTGCGCGCGCGCCTCGCGGCCGATGACCGCCTGCAGCTCGCGCACGATGTAGGGATAAGGATGGCCGCCGACCGCCGAACCCAGCAGATAATAAGTGGCGGTGGGATCGGACACCCAGTCCCTCAGCGCCTCGTCGATCGCCGCGCGCAGCGTGCGGTCGCCGCTCGTGACCGGAACCACGGTCGCACCCATCAGCTTCATGCGGCCGACGTTCGGCGCCTGGCGCGCCATGTCGACCTCACCCATATACACGGTGCACGGCATACCGACGCGCGCGCACGCCGCGGCGCTCGCGACACCATGCTGGCCGGCGCCGGTTTCCGCCACGATGCGCCGGGCGCCCAGCCGGCGCGCCAGTAACGCCTGGCCGAGGGCGTTATTGATCTTGTGCGCCCCGGTGTGCGCGAGGTCCTCGCGCTTGAGCCACACGCGCGCGCCCCAGCGCTGCGACAGATGCGGCGCCGGAGATAGCGCCGTCGGCCGTCCGACCCAGTCGCGCAATTCCCGATTCAGTTCCGATTGAAACTCGGCATCCGCGAGCCAGCGGCGTGCGCCGCGCTCCAGCCGCTCATGCGCCGGAATCAAGGTCTCGGGAACATAACGGCCGCCGAAGGCCCCATAGCGCCCGCGCTCGTCCGGGTAACGGCCGGCGAGCAGATCCGACAGCAAGCGCTCGTGATCCGTGTTGGTGTCAGTTTGCATCATCGGCCTTCTCTTTAAATGCCGCGCGCGCGGCCTGGACAAACTCCGCGATTTTCTTCGGGCTCTTGCGGCCGGGAGACGATTCCACGCCGCTCGATACGTCCACGCCATAGGGTCGGACCGCGCGGATCGCCTGGCCGACATTGTGCGCATCCAGACCGCCGGCGAGGATCAGTTCGCTCGACAGCGCCAGTCGCGCGGCGGTATCCCAGTCCGCGGTTTCGCCACTGCCGCTGCGGGCGCCCTCAAACAGCATTCTCTCCGGCAACGCAGCCTCGGATGCAATCCCGGCTCGCAGCACCGGCAACCGCGCCAGCGACTCGGGCAGTCGCAAACCATCGAAGTCGCGCAGATCGGTCTGCAGCAGATCCGGCTTGACCACACGGATGATCTCATCGATCAGCGCCTGTGCCGGGTGCATGGTCACAGCGATCAGGCTGACGCGGCCGCGCGCATGCGCGGCGAGCTGTGCCGCCTGCGCCGGCTCGAGCCGCCGTACCGACGGCGAAAATATGAAACCGATCGCATCGACCCGCGCCGCCAGCGCCGCGTCGATCGCATCGGTGGTTGTGATACCGCAGATCTTCAGCCACATGGCAGCCTCACCCGCGCACTGCCGCGGCCGCGCGCCCGGCCGTCAGCATCGAGCTGGCAAGCGCGAGCGGATCGTCCGCTTGCATCAGCGCGCTGCCCACCAGTGCGACGTCATAGCCTTGAGCCACCAGCCGCGCCGCATCCTCGCTGCCCGCCACGCCGCTTTCGGCCACGCGCGGCACGTTGCGTGGCAGCAGCGGTGCGAGCGCCTCGAGCCTGCCCGGCACGACCTTCAATGTCCCAAGGTCGCGGCAATTCACCCCCACCAGCAGCGCCACGCTCGCGCCGTATTGGCGCACCAGCTCGGCGGCCAGTTTCAGGTCGGCCTCGTCGAAGGCTTCCAGCAGCGCAAACAGTCCGAGCTGCGCCGCCGCATCGATCAGCGCCTCGAGTTCGCCGCGGCTCAGCATGCGCAGAATAATGAGCACGCCGCCGGCGCCCGCGGCCCGTGCCTCATACACCTGGTAGGCATCGACCAGGAAATCCTTGCGCATCACCGGGATCCGTCCGGTAAGCCCGTGCACCGCCCGCGTCAGATGCGCCAGCGCGCCGTCGAATCGGCTGGGCTCGGTCAGCACCGAGATCGCCGCGGCACCGGCGTCGGCATACACGGCCACCCGCGCGCCAATGTCCTCACCGCTGTCCTTGAGCCGTCCGATCGCGGGCGAGCGCAGCTTGACCTCGGCGATCAGATCGAAACCGTGCTGTGACAGCGCCAGGGCCGGCCCCGGCGCCCAGTCGCGGGCCTGCGCCTGCAATTCGCTCTGGGGACGCAGCGCACGCGCCTGCGCGACGCGTTCGCGGCTGGCCTGCGCCATGACGGCGAGGAAATCCTCGCTCATGCGGGGATGCTGCCGCGCTGTTTTTCATCGGCGCCAAAGCGCTCGAGACGCGACAGCAGGTTGGCGGCCGCGCCATCGTCGATCGCCTGCGCCGCGCGCGCGATCGCCTGCGTCGGTGAGTGCGCGCGGCCGGTGACCTCGAGCGCCAGAGCGGCGCCGAGCAGCAATGCATCGCGGTGCGCGCTGACCGTGCGGCCGGCGAGCGCGCGCTTGAGTTCGAGCGCATTGTGGGCCGCGTCAGCCCCGGCCAGCGCGTCCGCCCGGCACAGTGCCAGACCGTAGTCGGCTGGCGTGCGCAGCTGGCGGCGCACGGCGTGCGCATCGACGTCGAACAGCACGAAGGCGCCCATCGGTGTCGGCTCATCCCAGCCTTCGGCGCCGTGAATCACGAACGCGCGCTTGATGCCGCTGCCCTGCAATGCGTTCGCGATCAACTCCGCGGAGGCGATGCTGAAGGCGCCGATCACCAGGTACGGCGGCGCCGCCGGATTGCTCAGCGGTCCGAGCATGTTGAACACGGTGCGCACCCCGAGCGCCGCTCGCACCGGCGCGATGCTTCGGGTGGCGGCGTGATAGTACGGTGCGAACAAAAATGTAAAGCCGAGCGCGGCGAAGCAGCGCCCCGCGGCCGCCTCATCCAGCGGCAGCGGCAGTCCCAGGGCCTGGAGTACATCGGCACTGCCGGCACGGCTGGAGATCGCGCGGTTGCCGTGCTTAATCACCGGCAGGCCGCAGGCGGCCGCCAGCAGCGCAGCGCCGGTGGACAGATTCAGGCTGCCTGACGCATCGCCGCCGGTGCCGACGATATCGACCGCGTCGCCGAGCGAGGGCAATTGCGGCTGGCGCGCAAGTTCGCGCATCGCCCCGGCGAAGCCGCGCAGTTCCTCAGCCGTGACGCCCTTGGCCCGCAGCGCCGCCAGCAGCGCGCCGGCGAGCGCCGGCGGCAGATCCTCGGCGGTCAGCGCGTGCAGCAGCTGCGCGGCTTCAGACTGGCTGAGATTCTCGCGCTCGAGCAGCCGATCGAGCAGCGCGCGCAGCAACACGACATCGTTCATGATCGCGACCGTCAGTTGCCGCGGCGCTGGCCGCCGCTGAAGTGCAGAAAGTTACGCATCATCGCCGGTCCGTCGGGCGTCAGAACGCTTTCAGGATGAAACTGCACACCTTCGACCGTCAATTCGCGGTGGCGCACGCCCATGATTTCACCCTCGGCGGTGCGCGCGCTGACCGTCAGTTCGCCCGGCATCGACTCGGGTTGCGCAATCAGCGAGTGATAGCGTCCGACCTCGCAGCCGGCGGGAACCTGCTCGAACACGCCGCGCTCGTCATGTTCAAGCTGTGAGGTCTTGCCGTGCATCAAGCGACCGGCCCGCACCACTTTGCCACCGAATACCTCGACGATCGATTGATGCCCCAGACACACCCCGAACACGGGGATCTCACCGGCGAACGCGCGCACCATCGCCATCGATACCCCAGCACGCTGTGGCGTGCCCGGCCCCGGCGAGATGCACAGATGCGTCGGCTGCAACGCACGCGCCTCATCGATCGTGATGGCGTCGTTGCGATAGACACGCACGTCCGCGCCCAGCACCAGGAAAGCCTGCACCAGGTTGTAGGTGAAGGAGTCGTAGTTGTCGATCAGCAGCAGCCGCGCGCTCACAGACCTTCCCCGGCAAGTTTCAGTGCCCCCAGCAGTGCCGCGCTCTTGGCCAGCACCTCGTCATGCTCGGCTGCCGGCACGCTGTCGGCCACCAGGCCGGCGCCGGCCTGATAGCTGTACTCATCGTCATGAAACACCAGCGTTCGTATCGTGATCGCCTGATCCATGTCGCCCTGCGCGCCAAAGTAGCCGAGCGTGCCGCCGTACAGGCCGCGCCGCACCGGTTCGAGTTCCTCGATGATCTCCATCGCCCGCACCTTGGG
>Ga0209006_10001682_pt1 | contig 20047 bp, 18 predicted proteins | sample JacPin_JW_Ref_O2_FD_188567 | JGI IMG/M metagenome (GOLD analysis project Ga0209006, IMG submission 188567) | Forest soil microbial communities from Algoma, Ontario, Canada - Jack Pine, Ontario site 1_JW_Ref_O2 (SPAdes) (version 2) | ecosystem: Environmental > Terrestrial > Soil > Boreal...
CCGTTGCAGAAGCGGTCACGCCAGGTCGCATGCCTAACGGCGTTGCGTAAAAAAGAGGCCGCGCCGTAATCCGGCCTGGCAAATCGTGCCTGTGAGCGAATTCCTTGAATTTCAAGCGATAACTGGAGTCTCGCTCGGGGAATGGGTGGTGTCAAGAATAGGAAGCGCACGAAAGTACCCAATCCATAACGGGGCCTCCGTGATGCGAAATCTTAAGTGAAGCGCTGGCGCACGGCGGTGCTGGCGAGTTGATTGGCCTCGGCATTATTCTCGCGCGGGACGTGGGAGATGGAGAATTTGAGGGCACGGGCCAGCTTCCGGCAGGTCCAGTGAAGAGAATAAAGACGGGAGCTACGGCAGGAATACTCGCCGCGCATCTGGCGAACCACCACTTCGGAATCGGAATAAACATGCAGTGCTTTGGCTTTCATGGAGAGAGCGCACTGCAGGGCTTCCATCAGGGCCACGTATTCGGCAACATTATTATCCTGGTGGCCGATCCACTTGGCGATGCGAATGGGGCCGGCGGCGCAGCCATTGATAATGACGCCAATGCCGGAGGGCCCAGGATTTCCCAGGGAACCACCGTCCACGTAGGCTACAAGGTCGGGCATGACTGCAGGATCGCTATCAGCAAGATGCGCCGAGAAAGCCGCGACGTCAAGACGATTATTCGGTTCGGTCCCAAAAATCTCCGTAGGGGATGCGTTGTGCAATTTTCTGTGCAAATCGAGTCAGAATCTGCGGGAGCAATTTCTAAAAGAAGATGGGAGAACGAGTTGCGTTTGCAGATATTCACAGTTGCGATTAAGGACATTGCACCGATAGTTTGCGTTGACTTTTGTTAACCCTCTGTTAAGGTTGGTTGCGTCGACGGTCGAAAGGGCTAGCGAAGTAAAATTTGCAAGCCCGAAGTAGACTGAGTGATCAGCCCGGAAAGGCAACGGACTGGGCAGCCAAACCTGAAAAAACCGACGGCGCTGCGAGGTGCAGTTGGGGTTTGGGACTGTGAAAACAGTGATCGCATCAAGGGGCTGTGACGGTGCATGCGTCCACGCGGTTGACTCCCTCGCAGGAGTTGGCAGCTAGAGCATAACCAATGTCACGGCCCTTTCAATTTTTCCCCCCTCCCTCTTCGTTTCCTTCTTACTTTCTCCTAGCGGGCTTTTTCCCAGCGGCGTTCCGGCAACATAAATCAGCTCGTGTCTTGACCTCCGGCGGGATGCGGAGGATAATTTCGCGTAATTTTTGTGGCTTCCTTCCGCGAGCACTGAGCCTGCTCAGGTGCCAAGTGGCGGCGTGCCATTGAGGTGGCAGTATAACAATCCCCAGCCGAATCATGATCAGAACGTCAATCGTCTTGGTACTGGTGTCGTTGGCGGAGGCGCAGCAATATCGAATCACCTACCTGGGCACATTCTCCGGGGGAAGCGTGAGCGAGGGCAACGCTGTCAACGTGTTGGGCCAAGTGGCGGGATACGCTCGTTTCGCCAACAACAACGCCCATGGATTTCTATGGAGCGAGGGCACCGGTTTGCTGGATCTCGGGGCCATTGCGCCAGAGACTAATTTCAGCGTGGGCCAGGCGATCAATTCTCTGGGGGACGTCGCGGGGTACTCCGACTACAACGAGTTGCTGGCGCAACACGCGGTTTTATGGACGCATGGCAAGCTGCACGACCTGGGGACTTTGCCGGGCGGCAGCATAAGTCAAGCGAACGGGATCAATGACCTCGACCAGGTTGCAGGTTTCTCGAATGGATCTGGCGGGTCGCCGCACGCGATCCTCTGGAGCAAGGCAACTGGAATGCAGGATCTAGGAACACTTCCTGGCGGGTACTACAGCCAGGGACTTGCCATCAACACTTCGGGTTCAGTGGCTGGCTACTCCAATGCCGGCGACGGCCAGTGGCATGGATTCGTATGGAGCAAACCGGCGGGCATACAGGAGCTGCCCAATCTGCCGGGTGCAACGAGTGCATCCGCAAATGGCATCGACGATTTCGGAGAGGAGGTGGGAGGCTCGGGCAATTTCGCTGTGCTCTGGCATAACGACCAGCGTCATACCGCGGAAAACCTGGGAACGCTACCCGGCGGCGGGTGGAGTACGGCATTTGCCATGAACGATGATGGCGAGGTGGTCGGATGGTCCGGGTATACCGCCTTTCTGTGGACTCACAAGAAAGGTATGCAGGACCTGAATTCGCTGATTCCGGGGAATTCGGGATGGTCGCTGAGCATCGCGACTTCGATTAATTTGCGCGGACAGATTACCGGGCAGGGCACCATCAACGGCCAGCAACACGGGTTCCTGCTGACGCCAGTGTCGCACTAGTTCGCAAGAAGGCTGCGCATCTGCATCTACGCGGCCACTTCGCCGACTATGGCTTCGTCCACGAAACACCAGATCCAATTTTCTCCGGGCTCAATTGAGCGCATCACGGGATGATGGTCGTGATGAAAGTGTTTGGTGGCATGTTTGTTTTTCGACGAATCGCAACAGCCCACCTTGCCGCATACCATGCACAGACGCAGGTGAACCCAGGTGTCTCCGAGTTTTACGCATTCTTCGCAGACGTGCTTGTCGGTTGACTCAATTTTGATCTGATTCAAGTGCTTGCACTGGCTTGCCATTTCCATCTCCTGATTGAATTTCCAAGATCACGATCTTTCCAGTTCGGTGCGGTTCCAGTTTCCGAGGTTGGCGCCGGCCTCGTAGGTGCTCTGCAGAAAGCTGAGCAGTGATTCGCGGGGCGAGACTGCGGTGCGCACGTCGTCATACATCAAGAGAAACTCGTGCATCTGCGAATCATAAAAAGCGGCGGCGGGCTTTACGGGTTGCTGGGCGAAGCCCGGAGGTTCGGGCGCAGCATAGGCGTAGAAAGCTGGACCTTTGAAGCCGGCGCCGGGCCAGAAGCCCGCGCTGATCACTTCGTGGGAATAGGCTTCGCGGGTGACGGGATCGGCGTCCGGCCTGGGAGGGGCGCGGCGGCCGGAAAAGCGGGTGACCGCGAGGTCAAAGCTTCCCCAGAAAAAATGGACGGGGCTGTCTTTGCCAATAAAGGATGCGCGGAATTCCTTGAAGATGGTGTCGGACAAAACCAATATCTGCCAGAAGCGGTGAGCGTATTCGGGATCGTAGGAGGCATGCTGAGTGTCGCGCTCGAAGGGTGTGGGGTTCGGCACTTCGCATGGCGTGGTCCAGATTTTCAGGTCGACGCCCAGGGACTTCAGAGCAGCCATGAACTCGGAGTAAAAGGCAGCAACCGATTGTGGCCTGAGGGCCAGGATCTTCGACGAATTCCAACTCGTCTGGATGGTCAGCTTGTGGTCAATGAAATCGAATTGGATTTCGAAGATTCCGTCGCCGTAAGGAATCGCTGACGTGGTGAGGCCGCGGGCGTTGACGTAGAGGGGGACTTCCCACCAGTGATTGACGAGCGGGCTCAGGGCAAGGCGCACCTTGCCGACGATCTGGGTCCACATGTGAAGAGTGGCGTAGGTGTCCTGCCATGCTGCTAGCGGGAGTTCGGGCCAGGAGAGTTGGGTCGGGGGGTGTGGGTGTGCGGCCATGGCGGAACCTCGAGGACGGAATGAAGAAAATGGTAACACCAGATGACGGTTTGGATGGCTAAGCAATTTCCGGAACGTTCTCGCGGATGGCGTCGCGCAGCGGCTCAAGCCGGCGCTGCTTCTGCGGGCTTGCGGCATCGCTGAAGCGATGCCCTGATACGAGTCGTGATTTCTTGAGCCCTCGGGGCGCGAGTGAGGGAGGCCACGGAGCCTACCTAGGGCGCAAGAAGCGTACCTCAGGCGCTAAAGCGCGACACAATTTCGGCTCTGAGCGGCACGAGTAAACTCGTGCCCTTCCCGTTCGTTTCGAGAATTGGGTTTTCGAGCTGGAACCGGCGTTCATATTCGTGGGCTTTCACGGCGCGACCAGAAGTCGCGCCTATCAAAGCGGTATCGCGCGGCCGCGACCTGCCAGGACCTCGGCCTGCAAAGCACGGGGCAGACCGGATCAATTTTTCTTGGGCGGCAGATATTTCTTTTCGATCGAAGCGACGACGACGTAGTTGGGGTCGACCATTTCGTTGAGATGGATCCTGGCGACTTTGGAGAGCAACTCATACGCATCGAGTTCCGACAAGCCGTAGTCTTTGTGGATCCAGTGGACGAGTTCGGTGAAGGCGATGCGGAGAGCGTCGTCGAGGGGACGGTAGGCGCCGACGGTCATGATGGCATTGTCGTTCTCGAACTGCGGCCAGGCGATGGTGCGACCTTTGATCACGCTGAGTTGCACGCGCGCTTTCAGAGGAACTTCGATGGCGGTGCCGGCGATTTCTCCATCGCCCATGGCGGCGTGCCCGTCGCCGATATAGAACAGAGCGCCTTTTACATTCACGGGAAAATAAACGGTGTTGCCGACGCTGGCTTCAGGGGAATCCATGTTGCCGCCGAATTCGGCGGGAACGACCGAGCTGCGCGCCTCGCCCTCCGCCGGGGCGACGCCAATGCAACCGAAGAATGGATGCAGGGGAATCTTGACGGAGAAATCGGAATCGATCGCCTTGAATGCGGCGGTGTTGGCGGCGTGATCGATGTGGTAGTACCAAATGCGCTCGGGCAACGGAGGATGGAGCATGGGCGTGTAGTTGGTTTCGTTGAGGGCACCGAATCCGGGAGCGAATGCGCCGACGCCGGTGTCGCCGTCGACTTGGAGATCAAGAATCTTGACGGCAAGCGTGTCGCCGGGTTCGGCACCTTCCACGAAGAACGGCCCAGTCAAAGGATTGTCGCCCTTCACCATGCTGAGAGTATCGCCCGGCTTTTTGAGGACATTGCCGAAACAATCGAGGGTGTTGGTATCGAGAATGTCGCCGGCCTTGAGATGGGCGACCGGCTCCGCTGTGGCGAAGAGATACTTCACGTTGGCGTTGGTGGCGGTGTAGTGGACGGTGTTTTGGGCGAGGGCGGGTCCGATGAGCAGTGCGCTGCTTAGCGCAAGATTAAAAAGAGAACGAGCGGTCACATAAACCTCCGGTCGGCGCGGTCGATGCAAAAAGGGATTGTAATTGGGTTCTGAATCGGCCGAAAGGCTTCAATCGCTCGCACGGCTTTTAGCGTAGAACCGCCGCACTTTGTCGCGGTTGCCGCAGCGCTTCATGTCGCACCAGCGGCGATGATGGTTCTTGCTGGTGTCGAGAAAAAACCACAGGCAAGTCTCGGAGGAGCAGGCGCGCACGAAAGGCAAGTGATCGGAGGCCAGCAGATCGGCGGCGGAGCGAGCGATGCGCCAGCGAATACCATCGAAGTCGTCGAGGTCATCGAAGCGCCACTCGAAGTGGTCAGCATCGCTGGAGGGCGTGAGGTGCAAGTGTTGCGTCGCGATCTGAACTTCTCGATTGAGCCTGGCAAGAGCTTCGGCGGGAGCGGGGCGCTCCTTGGTGATCGCGGAGAAAATATCGTGGATGGCCTCACGCAGTTCTTTGGCGCGGTGCAAGGCATCGCGGGCGCGGGCGGGGGCGGCGGAACTCAGCTTAAGGAGACGGTCGACGTGTTTGGGTTCGAGCAGGGCGGTATCTTCGCCGAATCGCGCAAGATCGGCATAGTTCTGCAGCAATTCCTTGGGCTGTTCGGTGTAGCGATCGTCGAGCGTGTTCACGAAGTCGAGGGCGGCGTTGCCGGCAATCAGGTCGAATTGGGGCGGACGCCGCGTTTTAGGTTTTGTTTCCGCCATATGGTGTAGGAGTCTTTTCCAACCGGAAAGAATCTCTACTTCAGTTCCCTACTTCCTTATTCTTGGCACCCTGAAGATCCCACTGTCATCATATAACCTTTAAAATGTGTTTGACAAGTTAGAGCCGATTGACTAGGATTGATTAACCTTCAAACATAGTTTTGACGGTTACACAGAATCAGTGAGGTGAGGCCAATGTTTTCGCATCAACCGTCGCAGATTCTGGCCAGGATTCGAAGTGAGAAGATGGGAATCATTGGAGGCAGGCCGGTGATTGTTAACCGAATGTCAAAAGCCAAGGATGGGCGCGAACGAGGTCTCGGCTTGAAACTGGCGCTGGCCTTTGTGGCGATATACGTGATCTGGGGCTCAACGTATCTTGCGATCCGCTATGCCGTGGAAACCATTCCGCCGCTAGTGACGGCCGGAATCCGGCACAGCGTTGCAGGGATAATCATGTTCGCATGGGCGTGGATGCGCGGCTTCCGGCCAACTCGGCAGCAATGGCTGGCGGGACTGGTGCTGGGAACGTTCTTCTTTTTGATCGGCCACGGATCCTTGCATTGGGCGGAGCAGTACGTGGGCTCGGGGCTGGCGGCCCTGCTGATTGCAACCGAACCGATGTTCATTCTGGTTCTGGCGTGGATGATGGGTCAGCAGAAGATCAGCCGGGTAAGCGCAATGGGTTTGGGGTTAGGCGTGGCCGGCGTGGCCATGTTGACGGGGCTGGAACTCACAATGAAAGGATCAAGCCTGCTGGGATTGCTGGCAGTGCTGGGAGGATCTCTGTCCTGGTCATTCGGAGTAGTGATCTCGCCGCGGTTAAAGCTTCCGTCGGATGCGCTGGGGCGAACCGCGCTGCCAACTTTGTGCGGGGCAGCGATGCTGTTGATCGCGGCGGGCTTTACGGGTGAGTTTCAACAGACACATTGGGCGAGCATTTCCCTGCGATCGATATTGGGGCTGGGATACCTGATCACGTTTGGATCGGTAGTTGCGTTCACCTCTTATACGTGGCTGTTGCAGCGGGTTCCGCCCACGCTGGTGGCGACGCACACGTATGCGAATCCGATCGTCGCAGTGCTGCTGGGATGGTTCCTGGCGCACGAACCTTTGAGCCTGCGAGTGGTGCTGGCATCGGTGGCGATTTTAGGAGCGATTATGCTGGTGCGGCGTGGGGAGCAAGGCGTGACCGTCAAGCCTACTGAAAAGGCCGCGGCTTCGGAGGCAGAGATCCAGGAGCAGTGTGCCTGAGGAGTCGAATCTCACTATGGAGACACTGAGGTGAGAAGAGACAGTTCTTTCCCACCTCGATCACTCCAGGCCTCCGTGGTGAATCGCCTGTTTATTTCGCAGCGCGCAAAAACTTGCCTGAGGTGGCGTCGATTACGCCGATCCCCTTGGAATCGCCGCGAGAACTGCCATACATCACGGCCCATACTAGTTCTTTGTTCTTCGCGTCCCAATCGAGGGCGTAGAGAACTGGTTGCTGCGGGTTCTTCTTCAGAATGCCTGCGCCACCATTCTCCTGCGCCGTGGCGAAAGCCTTATCGGAATCGACCATCAGGAGAAGGGACTGGAACATGGCACGGGAAGTGTCCGCGGAAGATGGAAGCTCCAGGCTGCCGGTGACGCCTAGGGGGGCTTCATCATTCAGACGGCTGCCGGAACAGGTGAACGATCGCCACACCCCGCGTGTTGGGGAAGCGAATGTAGCTCGCCAGACGGTGGCTTTTCCATTCTGCCCGGTACTTTCCGCATTGACGCTCGACTCCAAATGAACCGGCATAGCGTCGGGTTGCCAGCGTGCCGCTGAGTTAGCGATCTGCGACAGGCAGTTCCTGCCGGTGAAAAGCACCGGCTCTTTCTTTTCGGCAACGGTGGATGAGCTTTGGGACTTGGCATTCGACGGGGGCGCCGAATTACACGCGGTGGAGATCAGACATGTAAAGCAAAGGATGGCGGTGCCGGTTATGAGAGTGGCTCTCATCGACTTATACCTCCGGTTGGAGACAACATGGCTCGATTTCGGCTTGATTCTATGCCTGGGGGGACGAAGCAACTGTGATCCAGGTCACAGCTTGTCGGACTTGTTTCCGCCGGGGGAAAGGTCAGTGATACATGCCATGTGTTCTGAGCTGAAACTTTCCCATTTCTCCTCATCTGTGAATGATTCTTAGGTTATAATGATTCCTATCTAGCGTATTACCTTCTGCAAATGCAATCGGCTCACGAACAGTTCCGGGAACTGGCTTGGAAGTGTGGCTTGGCGGCGACGCACCAGCGGCAAGTCATCTACGAAGCCATCGTGGCCACGCCGGGTCATCACTCGCCGGAAGCGGTGTATGCCGAAGTCCGGCGCCGAACTCCATCTATATCTCTAGGAACGGTTTACAAAAACCTGCGGCTGTTCGTGGAACAAGGGCTGCTGCGGGAAGTGAGCCCACACGCTTCCACACTGCTGGTGGAGGGCAATCTCGAACCACACCATCACCTCATCTGCACACGTTGCAAGGCGGTGCAGGATATTGAGGGTGATTTCATCGACTTTAAACGGCTGTCGCGGCAGATGCCGCGTGGCTTTGATCTGTCGCAGCCGCAGGTAGACGTGTTTGGACTCTGCCGGCGCTGCAGTGCCAAGGCGTAGGAAAAACTTCATAAGCGAAAGAGGAATTATGTCTGAAGAGAAACAAGTACTGGCCGGCGTGGCCGGCCCCGGCAATACGGAGCCAGAGGTAGCACCCGAATCCAAGTGCCCAGTCATGGGCGGCGCTCGCAGAGACGTACCAAACTGGGCTCCGACGAATGCGGACTGGTGGCCGAACCAACTGAACTTGAAGATGCTTCACCAGCAGTCACCTTTGTCCAATCCCATGGAGGAGCGGTTTGATTACGCGGAAGAATTCAAGAGCCTCGACTTGAATGCCGTGATCAAGGACCTGCGGGCCTTGATGACGGACTCGCAGGAGTGGTGGCCGGCCGACTTTGGCCACTACGGCGGGCTTTTCATCCGTATGGCGTGGCACAGCGCGGGCACGTACCGCATTGCCGATGGCCGTGGCGGGGCAGGTTCTGGTCAACAGCGTTTCGCGCCCCTCAACAGCTGGCCGGACAACGTGAACCTCGACAAGGCGCGCCGGTTGCTGTGGCCGATCAAGCAGAAATACGGACGAAAGATCTCCTGGGCCGACCTGATGATTCTCACCGGCAACGTGGCGCTCGAGTCGATGGGCTTTAAGACGTTCGGTTTTGGCGGCGGGCGCGAGGATGTCTGGGAGCCGGAAGAGTACATCAACTGGGGGCCGGAGACCGAGTGGCTGGGGGACAAGCGCTACACCGGCGATCGCCAGTTGGACAATCCTCTGGGCGCCGTACAGATGGGGCTGATTTACGTAAACCCGGAAGGGCCCAATGGAAAGCCGGATCCAATCGCGGCGGCACGTGATATCCGAGAGACATTCGCCCGCATGGCGATGAATGACGAGGAGACAGTTGCGCTGATTGCCGGCGGTCACACTTTCGGCAAAACCCACGGCGCGGCCGATCCCAAGAAGTATGTCGCGCGGGAGCCCGAGGGGGCCTCGATCGAAGACCAGGGCTTGGGCTGGAAGAACAGCTTCGGCAAGGGCAACGGCGACGAGACGATCAGCAGCGGCCTGGAAGTTACTTGGACCACCACGCCTACGAAGTGGAGCAACAACTTCTTCGAAAATCTGTTCCGTTACGAATGGGAACTGACTAAGAGCCCGGCTGGCGCGCAGCAGTGGACGCCGAAGAATGGAGCAGGCGCCGGTACGGTGCCGGATGCGCACGACTCCTCGAAGCGCCATGCTCCATCCATGCTGACCACGGACCTCGCCTTGCGGATGGACCCTGCTTACGGAAAGATCTCGCGGCGCTTTTACGAGAACCCACAGGAGTTCGCAGATGCGTTCGCCAAGGCGTGGTACAAGCTGACGCACCGCGACATGGGGCCGATTTCGCGATATCTTGGTCCGCTTGTTCCGGCGGAGCCCCAGCTATGGCAAGACCCCGTCCCAGCCGTTGATCATGAATTGATCGCGGAGAAGGACATTGCTGCCCTGAGGAGCAAGATCCTTGCCTCCGGACTGTCGATCTCCCAACTGGTCACAACTGCCTGGGCCTCAGCGTCGACCTTCCGCGGTTCCGACAAGCGCGGTGGGGCCAATGGGGCACGCATTCGACTGGCACCGCAGAAAGATTGGGATGTGAACGAGCCGGCAGAACTGGCGAAGGTCCTGGGAAAGCTGGAAACGATCCAAAAGGAGTTCAACGGCTCGCAGTCCAACGGAAACAGGGGGAAGAAAATTTCTCTGGCTGATTTGATCGTTCTCGCGGGGAACGTGGCGGTGGAGGAAGCTGCGAAAAAGGCCGGGCACGACGTGAAGATTCCCTTCTCGCCGGGTCGGACGGACGCTTCGCAAGAGCAGACCGATACGCACGCATTCGCCGTACTGGAGCCAACCGCAGACGGGTTCCGTAACTACCTCCGGATCGGGCACAAGAAATCGGCGGAAGAGCTGTTGCTCGATCGGGCGCAGTTGCTGACCCTGACTGCTCCTGAGATGGCGGTTCTGATCGGCGGCATGCGTGTTCTGAACGCGAACTTCCGGCAGTCCAAAGAGGGCGTATTCACCAACCGGCCGGAGACGCTGACGAATGATTTCTTCGTCAACCTGCTCGGCATGAATACGGAGTGGAAGGCTTCCACTACTGCGGAGGGCATGTATGAGGGGCACGATCGCGCGACGGGCAAAGTGAAGTGGACCGGCACCCGCGTCGACCTTGTCTTCGGTTCAAACTCCCAGCTGCGAGCGATTGCGGAAGTCTATGCATGTGACGACGCAAAGGGGACGTTTGTGCGGGACTTCGCGGCTGCGTGGAACAAGGTGATGAACCTTGATCGCTACGACCTTGGCTGAGCGCGTTACTGAATCACGGCGAGCCTTCGGGCTCGCCTTTTTCTTGTGGCCGCAGTGTTCCCTCCGGGTTACCCGAGCACGATCGTATTCCCATCTGGAAAGCCTCGATCCGCGTAAACTGAATGGGGACGGGATGAGCCTGAAATTCCACCAGAGCTCCCTGACGTTCCCCTGCGTATCGAAACATGATCCCTTTGCACGACGAGCTTCTGCGCGAATTTCAGGACTTTGCCCGAACCGCTCCCACTTATCAATCCGTGATGGAGCATATCTCCAAACGTCTGCATGAAAAGATGGCGCGTTACAACTGGGTGGGATTTTATCTGGTCGACCCTGCCGATGCGGGCGCGCTTATTGTGGGGCCATACGCGGGCAGCTTCACGCCGAACGCCCGGATTCCACTGAGTAGCGGGCTTTGTGGGGCGGCGGCACGTGGTGGGGAGACGGTGGTGGTGCACGACGTGTCAAAGGATGCGCGCTATCTAGCGGGATCCCCCCTGGTGAAGGGGGAGATTGTTGTTCCGATTTTCGTGAGAAACAAGCTCGCGGCGGAACTCGATGTTGAGAGCTATTTCACGAACACGTTCGTGGAAGCGGAGAAAGCGTTCGTCGAAGCGTGTGCCGCGGTAGTAGCGAAGTTGATGGAGAAGGGATAGGCAGCCGCGACCAGGCAGGGTTGGGGAAAACCTAGTGTCCTTCGCGTCGGCGAAGGTAGTCGATGAACATTTGTTCGACGGGCTTGTCGTAGGTTTTCAGGACGTGACGGACGGTGTGTCCGCTCACAAAGTGGCAGACTTCTTCTGCCAGATTTTTCGCGTGATCGCCGGCGCGTTCCAAAGACTGGGTCATGAAGATGATCTGCAGGCTGGCCTGGCGAGCGATGTTTTCCGGATTTTCGATGTGACGCAGGAAGATGAGATTGCGCAAGCGATCGATCTCAGAATCGGCGCGGAGAACATCGACGGCTTTGCCAACATCGCGAGCGGAAAAGGCTGTGCCTACATCGGTGAGCATTTTCTCGAGGATGGTGGCCATGTGGGTAAGGTCGCGGGTGTCATCGGAATCGATGCGGCCGGCGGCGGCCTGAGCGCTGTTGGCGAAGCTGAGCAACAGGTCGCCGATGCGCTCAAGGCTGATCATGAATTTCATGCAGGCCAGCAGCTGCCGCGCTTCGGTTGGGTCAACATCGGTGATGACGGATGTGACGGCGCTGTCGATCTCCATATCGAGGGTATCGAGTTCGCGCTCGCGCTGGCGCAGCGAGTTGAGGAGAGTGGCGGAGCCGGTGGCAATTCCCTCAGCCGCGGCGCCGGCGGCTTCTTTGGCGAGCTGACAGGCCTCGATCGTACGGCGAACGATATGATCCTGGGCCGGCTCGGGAGGCAGGTTTTCAACGCGGGCGGTACTCATGAGGGTACTCCTCTGACGCGTGGTAGACGTGCGCGGACCGATTATCTCTGATTTTGCCGTACCCATAGATAGATGGTCAACGGCCTAGCATAGGTCTTATTTTTCAGGAGTGGGTTAAGACGACGTGAATTTCTGCGTCATTTCGAAAAGAAATGCACAGCTCGCGATAAAGCGATCAGCCTCGATGCCTCTGCTGCTTGGCCGCCCTCCGTTGGGCCTTCTGGGTTTTCTTCGCGGCCTTGCGCTGTTTCCTGGCAGCCTTTTTCGAATATTTCTGTTGCTGCTTGGACGCCCGCTTGGCCTCTTTCTGATTTTCGCCAATACTTCTGTTTTCGCGCTGGGCATTCGCCGGCAAAGATAAAGATAAGGTGAGGCCAAAGGCCATTGGCAGAAGGAATGCTGCGATCCGTTTCATCACGTCTCCAAGAGGGAGTGGGCTGAAGCGATTCTACACCGCATCGTGCCGGGTTGGCGGACTGTGGCAGAGAACTGGGTAATTGAATTCAGTACCAACGTAATCTCGACCCGGAAGGGTGGGAGTTGCAGAATGTGCAGGTGAGCGTCACATCAGTCTTTGTCGAGTTCCTCTACCGGATCGCGATCGGAGCGGCAGCCGTATTCGCGTTGCTGCTCGTCGTGCAAATGAAGATTCCCAAACGAACGGCCGCCCGGATCTCGCGCCGAAGCAGCAAGTAAATCTGCCCACCATCCCTGCCTCTTTGCTCTCCTACTAGGACCCGCCGACAAACCAGAACGCGGCCGATAAGGTTTGCCGCGTTGACGACATTGTCGAGCGCGTGAGATAGTGACTGTCTCTTCCTCAGCACATCTTGATGACCATGCCGAAGTGGTCGAGATTACGATCCTCCATGATTCGACTTATTCCGAAGGATACAAGTTTCTTCCAGATGTTTTCTGCGATGTCCGACAATCTAATTGCCGGGGCACGAGCGCTGGTCGACCTCTTTGCCGACTACCAAAATGTGAACCAAAAGATCGATGAAGTTCGCCGCATCGAGCGGGAGGGCGACGAACTCACGCACGCCATCTTGACGAAGCTGAATCAGACATTCATCACGCCGTTCGACCGGGAGGACATCCACCAATTGGCCTCGAAGCTGGATGATGTTCTGGATTTTATCAATGCTTCCGGCGACCGCATTGTGATGTACCGCATCACCGATCCGCCGCCGGCAGCGGGCGAACTGGCAAGAATCATTCTGATGCAGAGCCAGGAATTGCAGAAGGCGGTATCGCTTATGCAAAAGAACGGCAACATTCTGGCGCATTGCGTGGAAATCAACCGACTGGAGAACGAGGCGGATCTGGTCGCGCAGCAGGCCATCGCCAGGCTGTTTGAGTACGAGAAGGATCCTATCAATCTCATTAAAATCAAGGAATTGCTGGAATTTCTGGAACGAGCCACAGACAAGGCAGAAGATGTTGCGAATGTCCTGGAAACCGTCGTTTTGAAGAACACCTAAGGTTGGATGAATAAGGCACAAAGGGAAATCGGTGAAGCCTGACCTACTGCTGCTTGTCATCACAGTTCTGGTGGCCCTGACATTCGATTTCCTGAATGGGTTTCACGACGCGGCCAACAGCATAGCGACGGTAGTCTCGACGCGCGTCTTGTCTCCGAAGTTGGCGGTCGTGTGGGCGGCATTTTTCAATTTCGTGGCGGCGTTCCTGCTGGGGACGGCGGTGGCGAAAACCATTGGTTCAGGAATGATCCGGATCGATCAAGTCACACAGTATGTGGTGATCACGGGGTTATTCGGCGCCATTGTCTGGGATTTGCTGACGTGGTGGTGGGGGCTGCCAACATCTTCATCCCATGCTTTGATCGGAGGGATGGCTGGGGCGGCGATCATGAGGTCGGGATGGAAGGTGATCATCGCCGAGGGCTGGTATAAGACGTTAATTTTTATCGTGGTTGCGCCGGTGATGGGGCTGATTCTGGGGTTCTCCTTTATGGTCGCCATCTTCTGGTTGCTTCGCAATAAACCTCCGCAGAGGATTGACGCATGGTTCCGCAAGCTGCAGCTGTTGTCTGCCGCCGCATACAGCCTAGGCCATGGCGGCAATGATGCCCAGAAGACGATGGGCATTGTAGCGAGCGCGCTCTACGGAGCGCACTTTCTAACGCAGAAGGAACTGGTCGGCAATTGGGGAAGATTTCACTGGCCGATTATATTAGCAGCGCATACGGCGATTGCACTGGGAACGTATTTTGGCGGATGGCGCATTGTGCATACCATGGGATCGCGAATCACGAAATTGAAGCCGGTGGGGGGATTCTGCGCCGAGGCGGCAGGAGCGATAACGCTTTTTTCCACGGCTCTGGCGGGAATTCCGGTGAGTACGACGCACACCATTACGGGAGCGATTGTAGGGGTGGGAGCAACGAATGGGCTCTCGGCTGTGAGGTGGGGAGTTGCGCGGCAAATAGTATGGGCTTGGGTGTTGACGATTCCCGCTTCCGCAATCGTGGCTGGAATCGCCTTCTGGCTGGTGCGGATAATCCATCCGGGTGCGTAAAGCTGCGTTTGCGGCTAAAGACGGGATTACGCGGTAGGAAGCGTAAACAGGAATGTGGAGCCGTGTGCGAGTTCGCTCTCCGCGCGGATGGAACCGCTGTGAGCCAACATGATGTGCTTGGCAATTGCCAGGCCAAGGCCGGTGCCACCAGACTCGCGGGAGCGGGCCTTATCGACTCGATAAAACCGTTCGAACAGTCGCGGCAGGTGCTCGGAGGCGATGCCGCCGCCAAAATCCTGCACGTAGAACTCAACCGCGCCTAAAGTAGAGCGGGCACCGAGGACGATGCGCCCACCGGAAGCGCCGTACTTCAGCGCGTTATCAATCAAGTTGGAAAATACCTGGTGGATGGCCTCGCGGTCGGCAAGAACCGGAGGCAGATTTTCTGGGACCGGATGATCCTGAATACGAAGATCGATTTCATGTGTGCGGGCGATTTCGCGGAAATTTTCTTCCGCATCATGGAGTAGTTCCGATGGGGGGACGGGCTCGGCATCGAATCGAGTCTCACCGGATTCAACGCGCGCCAGCGTGAGCAGGTCTTCTGTGAGCCGCGCCATGCGTCCAGAGTTCTTGCGGATGATTTCGAGGAACTCGCGAGTGGGAGCGCCGTTTCCGGGAGTAGAGTCGAGCAGAGTTTCGGCGTAGCCCTGGATGGAAGTCAGGGGTGTGCGGAGTTCATGGGAAACATTGGCGATAAAGTCGCGACGAGTTTTTTCCACGCGCTCAGTTTCGGTAAGGTCGCGAAGCACCGCGACGGCGCCGCCGCCAGGCAAAGGGGCGGCAGTGACATCGAAGGTGCGGCCGGGCACAATCGATGTGGCGCGGGCTGTCTTCACTTCGTGGGAAGCGGTTGCCTCGCGAACGGTTGACAGAAAATCAGGATCGCGAATGGTTTCGACGACGGGTTGCTGCAGGCGCGCACCTTGGGGAACCAGGCGATTCATGGGCCTGTTCGCCCATTGCACGAGACCATCGTCGCTGACGGCGATGACGGCATCCTGCATGCTGTTCAGCAGAGTTTCAAGCTGGCGCTGACTGGAGCGGACGGCCTCGAAGCTCTGCTCGACACGGCGGGCGGTGCCATCGATGGCGGCGGCCACGCGGCCGATTTCGTCATGCGAGGGCTCCATCACTCGCGCCTGGAGATCGCCTTCCGCGATGCGGCGAGCCACGTCGACGATGCGCTCCAGACGGCTGGCACTCCACTGAGCCGCCATGGCCGCGGCGAGCAGAGCCAGGAAGAACGTAAGGGCCGAAGCAAGTTCCAGACGGCTGCGAAGGAGATGAGACACGGCCTCGAGGTCGGAAAGCGGATAAGCCAGGCGGACGGCACCCCCTGACAGCGGGACGGCGATGTAAAGAAAAGGGACGCCAATGGTAGCGCTGCGACGCTCACTGCTGCCGTTGCGTCCCGCTAGAGCCTCGACGAATTCGGGCCGGGACGCGTGGCTTTCCATGGCGGCGGGGTTGGCTTCGGAATCGGCAAGAACGTGGCCACTGGCATCAATGATGGTGACGCGGGCGCCGGCGGCTTTAGCTTCCTGAGCGGCAAGATCGGCGAGAGACTGTTGGGTGCGATCGTTTTCTATGCGATGAGCAACGAGGTGCGCCTTCTGGAGCAGATTGCGTTCAATCTCCGAACGCAAGGAAGCTTGCCAGGCGGCACCGATCAGCACATCAAAGATCACTGCGGTGGCAATAATCACCACCAGGAAAGCACCCAACAGCTTGAAAAATAATCGGTTTCTCACTTCCCTCTCACTTCGGAGCCTCGAAGCGGTAACCTGCGCCGCGAACGGTCTTTAGGTAGCGCGGATTTTCCGGGTCCGGCTCGATTTTTTCACGGATGCGGCGGACGTAAACGTCCACCGAGCGAGGGGTCACGTAGGAGGTGTCGCGCCAAACCGCGTCCAGGAGATGATCGCGGGAAAAAACCCGCCCCAAATGACGAGCAAAATAATCCAGAAGACGGAATTCGGTTGCCGTGGTGGGCACGGTTTGTCCGCGAACTGTAAGAACCATGGCGGAGGGATCGATCGCGATCTCGCCCACGGTGAGCGGGCTGGGCGGCAAGGGTCGTTCAAACCGGCGTAGCACAGCGCGCACGCGGGCCACCAATTCGCGCGGGCTGAAGGGTTTGGCGATGTAATCGTCGGCGCCAATTTCCAAGCCGAGAACGCGATCGGCCTCGCTGCTCTTGGCGGTAAGAAAAATGACGGGGACGGAGGCAAGGCTGGACGTTTGACGGACGTTACGGCAAAGCTCGAGCCCATCCTTGCCGGGAACCATGATATCGAGCACAAAGAGCGCCGGACGCTGGCGCTCGGCGTCGGCAATTACGGTAGAACCGGTGGGATAAACTCGAACGGCGAAGCCTTCGTTCTCCAGATGGTGGCGAACAAGGCGCGAAATGTCGGGATCGTCTTCGACGACAAAGATGCTTGGTTTCACGGCTTCATTGTAACGAACTGAGCGGTGAGTACCTAGAGTCCGGTGTCCAGTTTGCCGATAGCGGGGATTGTTTTCATCGGACTGTAACAATCAACAGGTTGAACCAAGAAAGAACCGCAAGCGGGCGCTCGAGGGACAGCCGAGGGGGGCTGTCCCACATGAGCCGCGGCAAAGGCGGACAGCAGGTTCCTCACCGCTGAAGCGGTTCGGAATGACAAGAGTCTTCTTGGCTACAACTTCGTGTTTTTCCTTTTGCCACTAGAGTCCATGCACCCATCAACTTTTCTTACCCCCTGGTGGTGAAGGCCAGTGTCAGCAGAGTTTTCTGCTCTACCTCGTGCGCTTTCGCGCTGCCGGTGGCGGGACTGGCGCTCGAACTGCGCTTCACTGACAAGACATGACGCTCGCCGGCGATGCGCTGGAGGCGTGGGAGCATGTTGAAGAGCGCTCCCATGTTGGCAGGCTCTTCCTGCACCCAGACGATGTCACCGCTCTGGCCGTGGTGCGCGAATTCAGCGACGAGTTCTTGTTCCGGGAACGGGTAGAGCTGTTCCAGAAATACGATGGCCGTGGAAGTATCTTTTCTCCTTTTGCGCTCGGCTTGCAGTTCGTGTCCGATCTTTCCCGTGCAGACCAGGATGCGGTCGGCCTCTCCGATTTCCGTGTCAGGCAGCACGTTCTGAAAACTCTTCTGCGTGAAATCGGCAATGGTCGAGGACGCGTCGGGATGGCGCAGCATGCTCTTAGGAGTGAAGACGATGAGCGGCTTCCTCCAATGACGCAACGCCTGGCGCCGCAGCAAATGAAAATATTGCGCGGCGTTTGAAGGTTGCGCGATTTGTATGTTGTGTTTGGCGGCGAGTTGCAAGAAGCGCTCAATGCGCGCGCTGGAATGTTCCGGTCCCTGGCCCTCGTAACCGTGAGGCAGCAGCAGCACAAGACCGGAGAGCAGACTCCACTTGGCTTCTCCGGCCGATATGAATTGATCGATAATGGCCTGCCCAACGTTCACGAAATCGCCAAACTGCGCCTCCCACAAAACCAGAGCTTCGGGATAGTCGCGGCTGTAGCCGTATTCGAAACCGATGACCCCGGGTTCCGACAGCGTGGAATTGTGAACTTCGCAGCGGGCCTGACTGGCGGTGATATTTTCCAGCGGCACATATTCGTTCTCGTTTTCGATGTCGATGAGAACGGAGTGCCGCTGGTTGAATGTGCCACGGCGCGAGTCCTGGCCGGACAGGCGCACGGGAATCCCAGCCTTCGCCAGACTGGCGAAGGCGAGAGCTTCGGCCATGCCGTAGTCCACAGGGCGCTTGCCTGTACCCATTTCCGCGCGCTGCTCCAGCAACTTCTTTACCTTGGGATGAATATGGAACCCTTCGGGAAAGGAGGTGAGCCGGGTGGAAAATTCTTCGAGATCTTCTTGCGAGAGCGCGGTGTCCACTTCGTACTCCGGCTTGTGACGTCCGCCGTAATACTGATCCCAATATTTCGGCAGCTCCCGCAACGTGGGTTTCTTGGTGAGCTTACCAGCGGCTTTCTGGGCGGTCTCGAACTCAGCTTTGATGGCGGCGGCTTGCGCTTGCGAATCCCTCACGCCGATATCATCGGCATAGATTTCCCAGAGCGGGGGATGCTCTTTTATTTTCTTGTACAACAGCGGCTGAGTGACGGTGGGGTCATCGACTTCGCTGTGTCCGTGACGCCGGTAGCCGATCAGGTCGATGACCACGTCGGTACCGAACTGGTAGCGATACTCGGTGGCGAGGCGGGCGACGCGGACGACGGCGTCCACATCTTCGCCATTCACATGGAAGATGGGAATCGATTGGCGACGCGCGATGCAGGCGGCGAAGCGGGTCGAGTGCTCTTCTACATAGCTCGTGGTGAATCCCAACAGATTGTTCACCACAATGTGAATCGTGCCACCCACGGTAAAGCCGGGAAGGTCGGCGTAATTCATGGTTTCGGCAAGAATGCCCTGCCCGGCAAACGCCGCATCTCCATGCACCAGCAGCGGAAGATATTTTTCTCGCCCACCTTCGCCGGTGCGGTCCTGCTTGGCGCGAGTGCGGCCGACGGTAACGGGATCAACGGCTTCCAGATGGCTGGGATTCGAAACCAGGTGGATGTGAACTTTATTTCCGCTGTGGGTGATGTACTCACCCGTCGCCCCCATATGGTACTTTACGTCGCCTGAGCCAAGGACGCTGCGCGGATCGACGTCTTCAAAGCCAGCGAAAATTTCTTCCGCGGGACGTTTGGCGACGTGAGCAATTACGTTGAGGCGTCCTCGATGGCTCATGCCCATGACCAGTTCGACGGCGCCGAGGCGGGAACCGGTATCGAGAACTTCATCGACCAACGGGATCAACGCGGTCACGCCTTCGAGGGAGAAGCGCTTGCTGCCGAGGTAGCGCTGCTGCATGACCTGCTCGAAAACGTCGGCACGGATCAGGAGGTCGAGAACGCGCTGCTGATCTTTTTCTGTAACCTGGAAACCCTGAGATGGCGATTCCATACGCTCGTAAATCCAGCGGCGGCGCTCGGGGGCGTAGATGTGATTGATCTCAACGCCGATGGTGGAGGAATAGATGGCGCGCGCCTCCGCGGTGTACGGGCTATCGATTTGCAACTCGGGTGTGACGCGCGGACGAAGAAAACCGAGCGGGTCGAGATCGCCTTCGAGGTATCCCCATTGGCGGAAGGCATTGAAAACGCGCTCGCGCTCGGCGTTAGCGCCGTTGGAGTTTTCGACGACGGCGGTTGCGGAGCCGCCATTGGTGGTCTTGGATTTCAGAGTAGGCATAAGTTCATTACTAGAATAACGGATGCACGGGGGGATGCGGGAGATTCGGGGCGAGTCCGGGGTCACAGGGGCTAAAGCCCGCTCCTTTTGAGGGGCTTTACGCGGCCCGTTCGGCTTCGCTCAGGGCAGGCCGCTGAAGCGCGCTCT
>Ga0209006_10001683_pt1 | contig 20045 bp, 41 predicted proteins | sample JacPin_JW_Ref_O2_FD_188567 | JGI IMG/M metagenome (GOLD analysis project Ga0209006, IMG submission 188567) | Forest soil microbial communities from Algoma, Ontario, Canada - Jack Pine, Ontario site 1_JW_Ref_O2 (SPAdes) (version 2) | ecosystem: Environmental > Terrestrial > Soil > Boreal...
TCCCAGTCGGGAGCGTATTCCAGCGCCCACACCATGCTATTCGTCGCTGTCGAAAGCATCGAGTGTATAGCCTGCGGGTGAGAGACAATGCTGTGGACCATGCCCAACAGCATCATCCCCTGCATGAATTGCTCTATGCCTCCATCCCCAGTCGGCACCGTAGATGTACGCGCGTAGCGTCCCCGGCTTGCAATGGCGGAACGCATCTTTGAACGCCAGTAGCGGGAAATCATCTGCCACCTCCGCGAATGTCGTGCGCTCCGGGTGTTCGTGGTCCTCGATTATGACGAACATAACCAGCCTATTCCGCTCGTGTCCGACGGGTCGCTGAGATAGAGATTGCGCCCGATGTATCTGTCCCCTTCAATGGCGCGTTCGTAGCGCCGCTTTTCTGCTCTGTACTTCCCCTCCCAGTTGACTTGTTGTGCGTGCTCCGCATAGTACACGTCCTTTCGGTAATTGATGTACGTGCGGACGAGGTAGATCAGCGTGAGTAGCGTCGATAGCCACGCTACTATGAATGCTATTGCGGCCATTCTCCATCCGATCTGAGTTGCACCGATGTCTCAGGAAGTGGAGGAGGTCCCTCCACATTCAGTGACTCCACCCACATAGGGAAGTGGGTAGCGTGCCGCGCCATGTAAAGCGTCTGCGACATATACATTAGCGCCCTATTCTCGTGAGTCGATAATGCGGGCACTGCGAGTGTGGGAACTTGACCGCGAATGGCCGCTGCCATGATCGGGTCACGCTTGGCGCGTATACCCACGTGCATAGGCACGGCTCAGGCGCTATCGCCTTTACCACGTGGCCATTCTTCCGCGTCGGGAATGGCAGAACATATGCCGGATTCGGCAATTGGGATGTCGCTGCCGGTCGGTGCGCTTTCGGCTTGGTCATTGTGTGCCCTTTCCTTGAAATTGATACAGTCGCACGTGATGTAATTCAGCCCCTCACGCCATGCTGCGAGACATACACCACGATTGTGCCGGAATTCCGCGTGTCCGCATTCACAGATCACGGAATCACCAGCCCCGGCGAGTAGTCCACGGGGGTAACCGCTGGAAACTCGCCACCGACCAATGCTTGCGCATCGGCGAGTGTGATAGTGAACGTCCCCACATCCTGAACGTATGCGTAGATCGGCTTGCTCCCGTCGCCAGCGGCGGAAACCAGAAAGGATATGGAAGTACTCGGGATGAGCCAGAATACTCCATTCTGGTCTTGCAGCGTATACCATGTCATGATCCTGCGTACCTTTGTCCGACGAGGTGATAAGTCCACGCGGTTGACTGTCCAGTCGCCCCGAAACTCACCACGAAATAGCACGGACACTGCGGGAGCACGAATACCCCCGGCCCGCCTGAGTCACCACTTGCCGCACCCGCATTGGACGAGCCGATAATGGTACCGACCTCAAACGCAGGCGAGTTGGCGTAGTTAACGAGAATGCCGTTGGCACCGGAACCTACTTTCATCTGTCCAGACAGGATGTTCTGAGCGCTTGCGAGAACAAAGTCGTTAGCCCATGCTGTCTGGAATTGGAGTCGGGAGAATACTGGCCCGGCGAATAGCGGGAGTGGCTGCCAGTAGATCGTGCTGTCAGCACCCGATGTAGTCGGCCATAGGTTATACAGCTCGTTGTTCTCGGTGGCGGTCGGGGTGTACCCGGTCACCGAGTCAAGGTGGATGTTGACGCCACCACCGGGGTTCATCGTCACCTGAGTGTGACTCGGTGCATCCTGCCGGAAGTTTGAACCGACAGTATTGCGCACCGATCCGAACACGGTAGCCGTGACGAACATAGCCGTTGTGCTACCGGGCGACTGAGAGAACGTGATGCTAAAGAAGTTACCGCGCACCTGGCCGGAACCATAGGCCGGTAGCGGGTTGCCGAGGAACTGATTTGTAGCCCAGATCTGCCACACGTCCGGGGCACCGAGCGGGAACGCACCGGCCGCGTCCGCATACCACTGAATAGTGATCTGACACGTGAACGATGCGCCCGCTGTACCCTGTGTGACCGTTTGCGCGTTCACCTGCATATCGTACGCAGTGAACGGGTTAGCGGGGATGATCGGGGTTGTAAACGAGCTGTTGGCTGCGATGCTTTGCAGGTTGAGGCTAAAGATTTCCGATGCTGGGATGTTGCCCGGTGAGTACTGGATAGCTCCGGGCATCAACAGCAACGGCATCATGCCCACCTTTTGACCGACCGCGTATAGCGAACGGTTGCCAGGAAAGGTCATAGACGCGCCGGGGCCGAGCGGCGCTGTGTTGCTGCCGCCCGGCACGATTGAGTTTGTGTACCCGACGTACGCGGTGAACTGTGGGTCTTGGTTGACGACAGTCACGGTACCCGATCCTCCCGCCCAGACTGGCCCTTGACAGGTCAGCCCGAGCGGGAATTGGACCGGTGATACCGAGCTATACTGCGGTGTCGTCACGGTTGGAATCCGGGGTGGACTCGATGGAGTTGGACACGTGAACGTGGGTGTTCACGCTCTGGGTTCGGTCGCTCAGGCAGAGCACGATAAGCACTCCGAACCATGAAAAGAAGAGTGGTAGCAGGATGCCCGCAGCGAGCTTGCCACGCGCATTGCCGTAGATACCGCCCGCGAGAATTGGGGCGAACCACAGGATCGTGACCAGGAAGAGAGCCATTATCGAAGCATGGCCTTTCGGGTTTGTAGGGCAATGAACTCGTCAAGCGCCGCACCCGGAATTCGGAACGAACGTCCGACCCGGATGTGCGAGATCTCGTCATTGTTGAGTAGACGGTAAACCGTCATCTTGGATAGCCGCAGCATTTCTGCGACCTCTTCGACCGTGAACACGGCATCATTGATGTCCATTCGTGGCCCTTTCAGAATAGCGGAACATCCGAATCGGATGGCCCTTTGGCTTTTTTCTTGCGCTTTGCCGGTGCCTTTGGGAAGAATTCCCCGCACCTATCACACCAGATTTCCATGCTGCCCAGCCCCGCCCCCAACGTCGTAATGTAGACGTTGGCGAGCGGGACCGTGTGACCGCATTTCAGCTCCGTGTAGCCCTTTTTCTCCGGGGTTTTTCGGGGCTTGGACTCCCGGCGTGCAGGGACCGGCACCTTACATTTTCCAGTGCAAGTCTTGCACGCCGGGAAGCACTCCATGTTACTTCGGCGGCTTGTCCTTGAAAATGGCCTTGACGAGCACGCGCCCCTCGCCACCATCTTCGGTACGGACTGACAGGAACTTGCCAGTCAGCGGGCCACCGGGGCCGACCACGCGCCGCAGGTACGCGGTAAGGACGGGAACGGCGTCCGGGTTGACCCGGTAGCCGACCTTCGGGCAGTCGTCCAACTCTTCCGGGCGACCCTTCTTGAGCCACTCGCTGTAGACCTTCTTGCCCTCGCGGTCAAGCTTGATCTGGTATTCGTCGCGGGGAACGGTGCGGGTAACGTCCCGCTTCCACGTGCCCTCCACGACTTCCGGAGTGAGCGTCAGGCCACCGAGCACGTCACCGAGCTTGGGAGTCGGCTTGCGCGTCTTGCGGGGCTTGGCGTCGGTCGGGGTGATGCTGGTGTTGCTGGTGTTGTCCTGCTCAGGCATTGGATGCCCCTCCTGTTGAGTCGATTGCTTCACTCTCATCATACCACACCCACCCGTCAATGGGCAGGTCAGAGAGGGTTTCGGGGTAAGCGGAAACGCTTTCCGCTTCCCACAGGGCCGCCTCGTCGGGGGTCAGGTCTTCTACCTGCCCCTCCGGGTAACCCGGCTCTGGGTACGCATAGCGGTCCATGCGCTCCATCCTGGCGAGCTTGTCGCGGTACACCAGGTACGTGACTACCTCCCGGTGCATGGAGTCGTGTAGCGCCTGCTGGTAGGTCGTGCTGTGTGGCATGTTCCTCCGTTGCTGTGTTCTTCCCTACGGTACGTATAACACGGGAGCTACCGTGATCCTTCCCGTGTTGGCGAAAATCTTCCAGAAGTTTTTCGTGAACCTCTTGACGTGTCGACTGCACACGAGTAGAGTCGAAGACATCAGCAAGAACCTACCGAGGAGTGGACATGAGGATCATCGAAGACACCAAGACCCGCACCGCAGCGCAGGTCAAGGCAGCTCAGGCCGACGCAAGCGCGAAGAGCATCGCGGACGCCAAGCGCAAGATCCGCATCCACGTGATCTGCATCCTGGTCGCGGGCACCGTCTCCACAATCCTCTTCGCACTTCACGTCGGAAACGTCGAAGTTCTGGGATTCGGCCCCGCCGCACCGAGCATCGCTCAGGAAATCTTCGACCGGATCTACCGCCTCTAATCGGTAAAGCGAAAAGGCCGGACACAATGTGTCCGGCCCTTTTGCTGTTACCTGATCGGTGACGGCCAGCCCGCAGCGTTAAGCTGCCGAGCCAATAGGTACGTTCCCAGCCCGCTTGCGATCATCATCATGTACAGACCCCACGGCGGGATATTGTTCGGGTCAGTCGAAGTCGTCATCGTCATCATCGTCATCGTCGCGCGAACGCCGGGACGAGCTGAAGAAACCGCCGCCGCCCCCGTCCTCATCCTTTGGCTTGGTGTAGGTACGCTGCGACTTGTAACCGTACCCAACCATGTGCTTGTGGATGTATTCAGCCTTTTCCCGTCCCTTAAGCTTGAGCCGCTCGGCTGCCTTGGTGACGGATTCCAGGTCGACAACTGCCTCGTCGCGATCTTCCTTAGCCACGTTTCCTCCTGGGTTTACTCGTGACGTGTATCTTGTGGCACTTAGGGCATCGATACCATCGTATCGGACGTTGCCCCGTTACCTTATTGCTGTATGCCCCGAACTTCAGGAAGCGATCGGCTTCCTGCGGTGTCTTAAACGAGTGACGATCACAGGTCACTTACTCGCGTTCTTGCTATGCACGTACAGCGCAAGAATACCGCCTACTGCGGTGACAAGCGCCGTGATTGCCGTGATAAGCGCTGGCAGTTCACTCATTGTGTTTTCCCTCCATCTTCTTTTCCAGTTTGTCGACCCGTTCTTTCAGCTCTTGAATGTCCCGCTTTTCCTGAGCGTCGGCAACGGCTTTCTTCTGAGAGTGTGTGATGAAGCTACGCACTGCGAGCATGAGTCCTACAAAGCTTGTGGCCGATCCGAGTATGAGGGATAGGACAGTGACGTCTGTCATTAGCAACCGTCAGCATCGCGCCAGTATACCAGGTCCCGGTAAAAGTCGTATGTAGTCTCCCTACTTGGATTGGCTGCCGGGTCCGCAGGCTTGGGAACCGGCTTTGCGGTGAGTAGCGTCAACGCTTGACAAGCGTGTGACTCTTGAACGTGATTCCAGTAGATCGTAAAGCCGACGTTGGCACCGAACAGGATGGCCATAAAGACTACGGCCACCGCTGCCCGTAGCCTTTGCGTCACTGGACCGTACCGTAAGACTCGTCCATAACCGAGATGATCGGGGGAACGTTGGCGGTAGCACTGGACCACACCCACGCCGGAGCGACCGTGTACGTGACCGCTATCGAGCCGTAGGCGGGAACCACGTAGGTTCCATCCCCCGGTCCCACCGTGACGCCGTTGACGGTGGTAGCGGTCGCTGTACCCCCGGAGATGACCACTGTCACCGGGTAGCTGTTCGTGTTCTGCTGTGCCACGCCGGACGCGGGCACGGCCGGTTGCGATGGTGCCAGGCCAGTACCCGTGTAGACCGCGTACAACGGCTGCTGACCGTCGTAATCGGGCAGACTCATACCGTTGACCACCTGATAGTTCGTGGTCGCTGGTGTTGGCGTAGACAGCGCGTCGGGCTTGTGTGCGAGCCACACTGTGTAGCCGAGTCCCACCAAGCACTGAAACTTGGCTTTCATCCGGTGGTACCTGTGCGGGCAGATCTGCACGGGGTTGGCCGTTCCTGCCAGCGGTAGCGGGAACGTGGTCAGTGCCGCGTGTTCGGGCGCTACCTCTTCATTGGCAGTAGCAACCACCTTGACGTGTAGTGGGTGCTCGGGCATTTCCCCAAGCATTGGATGCTGGTCTTGTTCGTACGTTCCCTCGCTGAAAGGGGAGTCTGTCCACGCCTGGTCAAGATCATTGACCCCGTGGAACTGTGCATCATCTGTCTTCACTTGGGAGCCACCGCCGCTATTTCGACTGCCTTTTTGACCAGGCCTCCGGACTTCTTTGCTCCGTTGCCTGCTGCGGTATTCTGCGTAAGCGCCTTGACTCCGATGTACACGAGCAATGCGCCTACTGCCAATTCCCCTACCCGTTCCCACGTAGCTTTCTCAGTCAGACGGTGGAAGAAATCACCCACGTCTGCGAGGTAGTTAAGCGGGTCGGATACTGTCTTCGCTGCGTTGCTTGCTGCCCCCGCAACGTCGACAATGGCGGGTTCCCCGACCTGCTGCAATGTCGGAGCGCCCGTCTTGATTTCGTTCTGCGCTTGCGCCTGCGTGGCGAACGGCCCGGCCACGGCATTGTACTGCTTACCTTGGTAGGTAAAGTTGCTGCCGGACGAGTCGCCACTATTGAAACTGTTCTGGTATTGGTTGATCTGCGCCGCTGTAGTTGCCTTAACAGCAACAGAGCCGTTGGGTAGGGCAGAGGAACCGCCGCTCGTTCCTCCCCCTACCGGCGCAATAATCCACCACTGTGCGGCTGTTGCCACGGCTTATCAGCCGCTGTAATCGGGAGCCGGGTAGCTGGTCGAGTCATCGGCCATTGCCCCGGTAGACGGGTTCACCGCATTGGCGTGCTTGGTCGCGTAGTCGAGAGCCAGGATGACCAGGCCACCGATTGCGAAAACTCGAGCACTGCGGGCGAATCCAGCGGTCACGAGCGTGAAACCCGTGCAGACGAGTAGCGCGGTACGTTCCGTGGACTCGATGTTGGAGTTGTATTGCGTGACTTCCTTGATGTCAGCAATCGACGGCATGAAGTGAGTCCAGATAAGCGCGTCGACAGCGCCTACCAGGATTCCGGCCGTCAGTTCATTACGGGGACCGAGTGGCATGGATTGTTATCCCTTCGGGATTGGAGGTGCTGCCGAACTTGTGAGCGTCACAGTAGTACCCGTTGCAACCTTTGTTCCGGCCGCTGGATTCTCCGTGTGGACCCACAAGATTTTGCCCTTTTGCACCGGAGTCCCCGAGGCCTTTAGGCCAAGGTCGCTCAGCGTTGCAAAAGCTTGCGCCTGCGGACTGCCCACCACATTCGGGACGGTTACCTGTGCCCCGGTAGTCGTGGTCTGCCCAGCGGGCGCGGATTGGTTGATAGCAGGTGGGTACCCGCTTGCGCCGGGAGCGGGAGGGTATCCCTCGGCAGCGATCGCAGCTTGGATGATCTGCGCCTGCGTGCTGCTAACGGGAGCACCAGTCAGGTAAAGGCCGAGCGCAGTAAGTGTGTCCTGCCCGGTCCATCCAGCCGACGTGAGCGCCGTCATTGCCGCTTCCGACCACTGCGCATTGGTTGCCGCTGCTGCTGGCACTTCCTCGTTTACAGGTTCGCCTGCACCGTAGTACCCATAGCCGTAGTCGCCAGTCCCACCACCGTAGTTGCCAAGGCCGGAGGGACCGAATCCGTACCCGTAGGGCTGGTATGCATAGGCACCGTAGCCGTACGCATATCCGGGGCCCTGAGATGCCGCAGTATTTGACGTGCTTGATGCGGTAGCTGCGGCTGCCTTTGTCTTCTTGTCCTTCCACAGCGCCCATCCCAGTGCTGTTACACCCGCGAGTCCCGCGATCAGAAGAGTGGACTTGTTCGTCTCACCGATGATCGGTACCTTGACTTGACCGTCAGCCATTAGTACCCCCACTCTTCGGACGTGTAGCCGTAGCTACCGGGGTCGTCGGGATTGGTGAATGAGGTATCCAGCATTCCCTGTGAGGGGTCTGGCGGAGGTGTGCGCTGCATTGGTGAAACCAGACGCATCGCATTGTTGTACAGATACGGGTTCGGCCCGGTACCCGCAGTACGGAAGTAGAACGGACGGGGGATGTCATCGATCTGCCGGGGGAACATGTCGTAATGACGTAGCCCACCGGAATACGACTTAATCTTGGGGCCGGTCTTGCGCGGCGAAATCGTGTGTCGCGGTTCGTCGTGCTTACCTTCCGGCCCTTCCCGAATACCACGGACTTGCGCCATTCCGTAATTCCGCTGGATTTCCGATGTCTGCACGAACACCTGCGACGGGTCGGCATCCTCGGCAGTGTTCTCCGGATTGGCGACGAGTCGACCCGAGACTTCCTTATTCAGCCAACCTTCGTTGACTGTTTCATCGGGAGTCTGTTCCGACTTGGTGGTTTGCCGTGGCCCGTTGACCGGATTTTCTCGAGAGCGGATAAACTGTCCGCTCTCGTTCCATGCCGGGTATTCGGGCGGGGGTTCCTTGATGTTCCCCTGAGCGATTCCATCGCCCCAATTCGGCCAGTTGTCATCTTCCGTCGGGTCACCGACAGTAGCCGCGTGTTCGTCGGCTACGGAATCGAGATACGACGGATCATCGGGAGCGCCCCACGGTGGACCGTATTCCACATCGTCGGCCGCTGTTGATGGTGGCGTACGCTGGTCAAGGTCATTCGGCACACCTGGCCCGAATGGTCGCGGTGGACCATCGTACTTCGCGTGAATGGCGTTGATGCCGTTGCCCCACTTGGCAGCACCCGCGTAGGGTGCTTGCGCCTGGGTTGCGCGGGCGAACGCGCCACTAATAGGGAGTCCCATTTACCAATCCTCCGTTGGTTCGCCCTTGGATGCGAGGCCGCATTGCTTCGCGTAAATGTACTCACCATAGGTGATTACAAACGCGAACGCGCCACCCGCGATGATCGCATTTCGATGCTTGGGTTCAATCCAGGCAGCGATAGCGACGATGGCCACGGATTCGACCGAGCCAATGTTAACCCACTTCATCAACGTTTCGGCCCGCTTTTCAGCATTCAGTTCGGCCGTCTGCGGAGATGAACAGGCCTTAGCGATGCACTCATACACGAGTCCCGCCGAAACCAGGAATGCTACTCCATCCCCGCCGTTGTTAATCGGGTTAACTGGCACGGGCTATTCCTTGGGAAGTTCTTCCCGAACCGCCTGAGCGTTGGCCTTATCGGCCTCTTCCCAGACGTGATCGGCCGCGTATTCGATCTCGCCATGCTTGGCGGCGCACGCCATTGCGATACCAGCGAACACGCCGCTGGCTATCCACCACCGCTGCGAGTACAGAAAGGTCCTCACTCGCTTTTGGATTCCGTGTCGTCGGTGTCCTTCGACTTCTTGGTCGGAAAGACCTTCTCATGGAGCTTGTCCAGTTCTTCGGCCACTTCATGACCGAGCTTGTCCTGTAGCGCCTTGAGGTGCTGTGGTTCGAATGCCATTGTTGTTACCCCACTTCCGCGGTGTTGAGTAGCTGCGAACTCGAGTTGCCGGTCTGCTTAACCAGCGGTGCGAGCTGTGAAGAGTGCAGACCGAAAGCGGTGATGATACCGATCGCGATAACACCCGCCACGAACTTGTCTACGGTTTCCATCGTTACCCCTTTTCGGCCGTTCCCATTAGGCCTTGAGCTGCCCCACCGGTCGCACTAACGAGGCCGGAAAGGTCTTTCGCGTGGAGAGCGAACGCCGTCACCATTCCAATGGCGATTACCCCCGTCACGAACTTTTCTACGTTGTCCATTACGCCGCCTCAGATGTAGATGAAGCTGCCGGATTGCTGGTCGGAATAGCGCCCTTTACCGGCTTTGTCGGCGTCGGGGGCTTCTTGTTCTTTCCGCCGCCAATGAGAGCGGTGACCATATCGAACGCACTGTGCCCACCGAACTTGGTAGATGCCGCACCGGCAAATACCATGATCGACAGGAGTGTCGCTCCGTTACGGTCAACGTTACTGAGACCCTCAAAGGCGGCTGCGAGTAGAACAGTTGCCAAGGGAACTTTCCAGTCGATTTGGTGATTCCAATACCACTCACCAGTGAATGTCACCGCCCCCGCGACGAGCACGATATCTGTTGCTGGTGCTGCCATTAGCTCGGCTCCCTGAACGCGACGACAAAGTCGTCCTGCCCGAATGGCGTGTAGCACACGCCCTTTTGAGTGTCGTAAGCGCTCACGAGAGTACCGGGTTGCGAGCACATTCCGACGTGACCGATAGGGCCGAATGGTGGTGTGTTCACCGGGTCAGCTCCAACGAAAAAGCACACGTCAGCTTCCTGCACTTCCGATGCTTTCTTGATTGCCTGCCACCCGTGAGTACTGAAGTACGGAGCTTCACCAAGTGTGGTCGACTCGGCAGCGGGAATGTTAATCCCCGCTGCCTGAGCCGCCGCCCACACGAGGCCGGAACAGTCGTAATCGGTTGGCCCTCGCCTTTCCGACAGATTCTCAGAGTATGGATGCCCAACCTTGGACTCCATGAATGAGAGCATCTTTCCGGCCGCCCCCGCTGGCACGCTACCGCTGCCCGGCATTGCACCGGCCGCAGAAACATCGCCCGCCCCTGGAATAGGAACAGACGAGCTACTGCTAACCGGCGCTACTCCGGTGATGGTATTCGCTGTCTTGGCAGAGGTGGGTGAATCCCCGCCTGCGAGCTGTCGGAATACGGAGCTGACCGACTTCCCCGCAATACCCGACCATACGAATACGCCACCACCACCGGCGAGCAACAGATATCCGGCCTTAACTGGCATACAATCACCCCGTCGGCACGTTGGACGCGCCACCGTTCTTGAGATTGTTGTACACCGCAGTAGCGACACCCGCGCGGACGTCCGAATCCTTTACGGCCGGACGTTCGAAGTTCTGCGAGTAATAGTCGGCTGCTGCCACCGGGTCAGTCTGCTGGTTTAGCCCCGGTATGAATTCAGACCAGATCTGGTTATACGTCAGTAGGTCCGTGAGCTGGGTTTGTAGATCCTTGCTGGCATTGCCGGTAACGATGTTGGCATTAGGCCGAGCGGAACTTTCGGGTGTCCATCCGATAATTCCGCCGCCGCCACTACCGACCGACTCTGGATTAGCGCCGGACTCACCCGCGATACAGCCGACAATTCCGGCTGCGGCTGCGTCACTGTAGCCATTGCGGACGAGGAATTCAGCGATCGTCATTTCGTTTGCGGTCGCGCTACCGGAGCTGATATCTCCGGGGCTTACGTCCGCTGCCGTAGTCGCGCCATTCACGCCAACCGTGGCATTGCTGCTGATCGGGGACACACCAGTAATAGCGTTCGCGTTAGTCGCGCCGCTTGGTGCGTCCCCGCCAGCAAGCTGACGGAACACGCTACTAACCGACTTGCCAGCGATACCCGACCATACGAATACGCCACCCCCACCGGCCAGTAGAAGATATCCCGCCTTGACAGGCATTAGCTGTCGTCACCGCCGCCGCCCGCGCTAACACGCGCACGAGCATTGATGCCCGGAATCATGGCGATTCCGAAGCCGAAATGAGACAGCGTCATGCCGATCACGATGCAAGAAACAACCGCGATCGGGTGTTCCTTGGTGTAAGCGATCGGACGCATCGGCCTACGCCCCTCCCGTGAGACTGGCCGTGTCGGACGAACGCGCCGCACTTGCACCGCCGCCGCCGGGAGCGACGTAGTTCACGATGCTGTACAGGTTGCCGCTGTTCGTTCCGGCGATGGTCCAGTTGATGATGAAGTTGGAGCCGGGCGAGGTGACCAGGTACGTCCGGCGAGTTTCCCCGCCGACCGTGTTCTTGAAAAAGTCCTTGTTGAAGAACAGGCCGTAGACGCCGTTTTCCAGGCCAGGAACGGCACCAGCGGTGCGCACGTCGCGCGCACCGGGGAAACCGAGGATCTTGGCCATGTAGTTGTTCCACAGCAGCTTGTCGTACTGCGTGAGGAGCATGTTCGCTTCGAACTTCAGCGAGTTGAAGGTAGTCGGCAGACCACCCTCACCGAGCGTGCCAGCACCCGTAGCGATCGTGTACACGCCACGGTTGCTCAGGGCCGTTGTGGCGGCTCCCAGACGGCTCAGGAACAGGTACTCACGGAACGGGTAACCAAGCCCTGTGATGAGCTGCTGGTTAATCGTTCCGGGGTTGATCGGGACCGACCCCTGAGTCCAGTACTGCGTGGTTCCGTTCGCCGGGGGAGCACCCGCGATCGGCCGCCCCTGCTTGTCTGCCTTGCGCGGCTCCCAGTAGAATTCCTGAGTGCCCACGACGTTGAAACTCCACGACGTGATCGCGGTGAATACGGCAGACGTGCTGTTGACCTGAAGTAGCACGGTGAGCGTCGCGGTGTTGTTCACCGAGGCGACCGGGCCGATCGGGTCGCGGTTCACGATTTCCAGCGGGATGAACAGTAGGAACTGCCCGGTCGCTGCGGTCGAGTTGAATCCCGGCAGAGTTGCCGGGTCATCCCAATCGTAGTACCCGCCCATCTTGTTCGTCAGGTACCACGTGTAACCATCGAAGGGACCGAAGATCGCTTCGTTGTTCACATCGTTGAGCTGAACGTTGGAGATGAACAGGAACGGGAAGTCTGGGTTTGCGCCCAGCGTACCGCCCACTGCGGTCCATGAGAATTCGAACCACAGACGTGCGAGCCAACCGGTACCCTGAAGAGTCCACGGCTGGAATGACCCACCGGTGAGGGACGTAACAGCCGGGGGCTGATAGTCGTAACCCTCTTCGACGAGCTGAGTACCGACCAGGAAGCTACGCTTTCGCGTGCTGGCCTGGCCGCCGCCCTTTTGGGGCATTGTGTTTTGACGAGGTGGCATATGGGGTTCCTCACGTGAGCGACACGCTGGGGTTAGGTGTCGACAATGGCGAGGAAATCGCCAGAACGCCGGAAGAACAGCGCTTGTGAAATAGTGCTACCGTCCGCGACCGTCTTTGTCTTCAGCCGACGCGATAGCGAAATGAGCACGTCCGGGTCTACGCCACCGATTTCGGAATATCGCCGCTGGTTATCCCGGTCGGGATCGTAGAAGATGAAGAGGTATTCTGCCTGGTCATAAACCATATAGGATACATAGCGACCGCGCTGCACCAAGGACCATACGCCGCACACAGGTCGACCCCGCATGAGCGGTGCCTCAAGATCCTTACGTAGCTTGAGATCGTTGTGTGCTTGGTGCGCTTCATCCACCAACAGGATGATTGGCTTCTTGCGGGATCGGTGGTACCCATTGTGTATCGCTTTCTGGAATCGTCCGGCGATCAGCTCGTTCTCTTCGACCGCTGTTGCCATAGGCTTTTCGAGTGGGCGCACGATGTGCCCGCGAGAATCGCGCTTGGTGACATTCCGTTGGAGCCACGTAGGTTTGTGATCCGGGCCGATAGTGAGTCGCGCACTCTTTGCAAACTTTTCGATCGATTGATCGCGACCTTTGATCTTGCCGTGCAGTACTGATAGGTCAATCCCGTGATGGGCGCGAACAGTGGCCCCTGCAAGTTGACCTGCCAGCACGGTTTTACCTCGTCCCGAGGGACCGAGAAAGGTGACATGCTGACCTGGCTTGTAGTCCTTTGCGAATTGGCGCACGAATTCCTTACGGGAGATGACTGGCACGTCCAAGTCATCTTCCGTAGGAAGGTCGTCCGTAATTCGGCTAATCGAATTCTCCCGGTCGTACGTGGGTGCGGCGCGTGATCTTCTGTTCGCGCCCGACTGGCATGATCAGGGACGGACTATCGCGGTCGTAATACCGGCCGCCCTGGTCGTACGTGTAGCGGTGCAGGTTCAGCATGAGCTGTGCGTCCTTTGGCTTGACGCCACCGGGGAAGTTCTTGAGGCAGACGTAAGCGTAATCTTGCTCTCGTCCGTGCTGGTGATCGATCGCACTGTTCTTGCTGGGATACAGCGAATGGTCGGTCGAGCCGTCAGACAGCTTGAACGCCATGAATGAGTGGATGACTTCTTGGAATGGATGGAATACCACGGCGAGTTGAATAGCCTCGCTCATGCGCCTACCCGCATCTTCCACTTCCACGCATTGCGAACAGATGACCATGCCGTGCTCACACTTCGGCCAGTTACCCCTCATTGGGATCACGTACTCCGATCGTTATCCCCTGCTTTTCGAGCGCCCGGATGACATCGGGATCGGAAAAGACTGAGTGCGTGAGTACTTCCGGCGGTACTGCGGAACCAAATACGCCCTTGCTGAAGACTTCCACGAAAGGTACCCGTATCCGCCACTTGAGCGTAACGGGCTTCTTGCGAAACGGGAGTTTGAACGTGGTCGTCGCGACCGGTTCGCGCTCGTTGACAAGCTTCACTCCGGATTTGCGCGCTTGCCGACGTTCTCTCCATGTCTGTTTCGCCGCCTGGGTAGCCTGTTCGATTCCCTGTTGATGGTTCCTGGCGAGCTGGCCGAATAGGCCGATAGCGGCGATCGTGAGTACCACCGTAGGGTTATCGGGCGCGGTGATCATATCCACCCAGCCCGCTACACGATCGTTCTGCGCTGCGGAGTCACCGACTGCACGCGCGAACGCGGGACCATTCTTGAGAATGGCCGCCGCGTCCGCAAAGTTATTGCGCTTTAGAGCACCGAGAACCACCGCCTTTTCGACGCTCTGGACCTTGCGCTCATAAGTCCGTGACTTACCCGACTGCTTTTTGCCAACGATCTCTGCGTAATCCGGAGCGCCGAATATCGCATCGTAGCCGGGAATGTCTGCCTGGGGTTCGTCCTCCGGGTGAGGATCTTCCACCGGCTTTCCGGGGTCGGTCTTGGGTACGTCGAAGTCAAAATCGAGATCATCCCCGTCGACTTCTGTCCAGTCCGAATTCGCCACGGTAAAGCCTTTCTGTTAATGGTGAGCGCCCCCGGCGAGGGGCACTCTCGCCGGGGGCATAGGTCGTCACCCACTATCCATCTTACACCAGATTGCCCCCCTTTGCCCCTTGACATCGGCTCTTTCCGGGGCAACCTGTGGTATGCTTTAGGGGTGTGGTCAATGAGGCCAAACACCATTACCGGAAGGGCATTCCGGTTACGTTCACGAAAAGGGCACCAATATGCCAGGCAAAAGCGTTGCCAATTCCAACGAGCCGCGTCCATTCGAGCGGCTCGTTACGTATCTCCGGGAAAGGGCCGTGGTCGACCAGACCGAATTCGACCCGGAAGAGATCAACGCAGAACAGGTCGACAAGATCATGTCGGCCGCGTCGGAAGATGATCTCTGGGATGCCATGAAGATGGCCGGACTCACGGGTCTTAAGGATCTCGAGAACGGCCAGGCGCTTCGCATCCACGGCTACCGGCTGCTACAGGGGGACCTGGGAATCGGGGTCTACGCGGTGCTTGACGCGGATGACCCGGACACCGGGGAAGCGTTCGCGCTGGATACCGGGGTGACCCGAATCCTCGCGTTCCTGCGCATGTGCGAGGTGATGGAAAAGTTCCCGGTCGAAGTGATCGTGAGCAAGAAGTCCACCGCCAGCGGGAACGAGCTGATCACGCTCAAAAAGCGTGCGGCACGCGCGGTCAAGGCCACCGCTGAGTAGGAATGCCACCGACCCCAAGCGGGTTTTACGGTGACTGGCGAGCGAGTGTCACGAGCGGTGACACTCGCTCGCTCTCCCGAGAGACCGGATACTCGCAAAACGAGCTTATCCAAGGCCACCTTGAACAGTTTATGCAGATGGGTGGCACGGAATTTGAGGGACGCGAACAGCACGAAATGTTCCGCGAATATCTTGACTTTATGGTCAATGGGCACCACACAGCGTCGGAACGTGAATCATTCTTTGCAGAGATGGGCATAGATCCTCGTGACTTCGATTGGGAAGGTTGGCGCGAACTCATGGGATACACGCGCGACTGAGCTTTTTGAGGAAATGCTCTTTGTTCCAACCCCTTATGCGCAGCACCAAGAACAGCTCTATAAGAATAGGCTTGAAGCATATGCGAGGTACAACCAAAAGCGCCCCGATAGGGACCGTGGTAAAGTATCGATGGAGCACCGCGAATTCGTGGTGTGGGATGGTGAAGGCCCACGGGATACCGCGTATTCTCTTCTGGGAAATTCCGAAGGGCACGAACTTGTTGGGCCAAATCTTGCCACCAAGGAATGTCTGGATTTCATCCTCGAATGCGGGGCAGATCTCCCTAACACGATACACGTTGGTTTTGGCTTCAATTACGACGTGTCCAACATCCTTCGTGAGCTTTCGTGGCGACACCTCAAATCCCTACGGGATAATGGACGAACGTATTGGCGTCCTAAGAATTCCGATGACGTCTACAAGCTGGAGCATATTCCACGCAAGTGGTTTCGGGTTGAAAAGAACGGTGTCTCAGTCAAGATTTACGACGTCATATCGTTCTTTGCTACGTCACTTGTTGGAGCGCTGACAAAATGGGGTATCGGACCTTTTGCGTCGCTGCCTGCTACGACCGATGTGCCTTTCCCATTGCGTGTGATAGAGATTCCTACTGCCGCCGCTATGGGGCAGCTTTCGGAAGCCTCAATTGTACTGATATTCAAGAGTCTCCGAAGCGACTTCCTGTGGAAAGACCTGCCGCAAATCCGCCAGTACATGCGGCTCGAGCTAAAGTACACCAAGATTCTCATGGAGAAACTGCGGGAAGCATTCACGAACGCGGGCTATTTGCCGCATTCGTGGCACGGCCCAGCCGCGCTTTCACGTCAAGCTATCGGGCGACACAAAGTGTACGCAGCGATGGCACAATCACCATACGACGTGCGACTTGCCGCACGCTATGCTTTCTTTGGGGGGCGCTTTGAGCAATTCTTTGGAGGTCACGCGGGTCAGCACGTCTACTGTGCGGATATCAACTCTGCTTACCCGTACTACTGTACGATGCTACCTAATCTCAACCGTGGAACCTGGCGGCGCACGAGTCATTATGAGCCTGATCGATTCGCTGTCTATCACATCCGATACCATTCCGGAGTTGATCCTTACGGTTGCTTCCCTCTACCACACCGTGACGATTTCCATAACGTCATATTCCCTCACAGGACTACCGGCTGGTATTGGTCGCCAGAGGCAGCGCTCTGTGCAGACGATCCATCTGCCGAATTCATAGAGGGGTGGGTATTCGATGAAGATGACCCAACTGATAGGCCACTCGCATGGATAGAAGAGTACTTCCGTCGCCGGAAAGTCCTGAAAGACGCGGGGATGCCGGGGGAATTTACATTCAAACTTATCATCAATGCCATCTACGGCTGTCTCGCACAGCGTTCGGGATGGGACAAGAAGAAGAATCTGCCTCCCAAGACTCATCAATTGGAGTGGGCTGGATTCATTACAAGTGCTTGTCGAGCGCAGGTATACCGAGTTGCGTGCGAGCTTGGCAAGGACTTGGTTTCCATCGATACCGATGGGATAACGTCGCTGCGTCCTTTCGATACACTCGAAGATTCAAAGGATCTCGGGGGATGGGAACTGACCGAATTTGAAGACGGCATATTCTGGCAATCCGGTATCTACGCGCTCAAAAATAGCGACGGTACGTGGAAGGCAAAAATGCGGGGCATTGAGCGTGGTTCCGATCTGGTCAACACACTCTTTGAATGCCTACGTACGGGCAAGCCTATCGAAGTCAAGAGAAACAATTTCATCGGTTACGGTATGGCGCTCCAAGGCCTCCGGGAATCGCTGAATACATGGGAGGAAACGACAAGTGTCTATGAATTCGGTGGCGGCGGAAAACGCCAACACATCACGCCCCGTGGCAAGTGTCCAAAAGCTTGCTCTGGAGATCACCATTGGTTTGGCCTTTGGACTCCACATGGCGGACGTGGACTCGATTATGAGAGCCGCCCCCACCATCTTCCGTGGATTGACAGCTCACGGAAAGCACAAGAAATCAAACAACTCATGGACGACCAGACAGGATATGAGGTAAGCGAATGGCTAAGCATCGGCGGGCAAGTGAGCTGACAATCGGGGAAATCCGCGCCTCTCTCGCCATGATGTCGGGACTGGATTCGGAGGAAATCCTCGATTGGCAAATCCAGCTTCACGTTCACAAGAAGGATGGCGAATGTGCCATCTGGTCAATGTCCAATGACGACCCAATGCCGGAAGGATCAAACGGATGATGCCCCTCAACATGCCCACCGTGGAATACCGAATCCATTGGTGGGACCGATTCAAGCCGAAGAACTGGCTTCACGAGACGAAAGACCAGGAATTCCTACGTCGGCTACAGGCCGTGGAATCCAGCGTGCAGAATGCGCACGACCGGATCAACCACTTTGACGAAAGGTTGGCCAATGGTCGCAGTGATAATTCCGGCTCTTAACGAGCAGGATTCGGTAGCTGAGGTGGTGTGGGCTTTCAGGAATTCCCAGGCCTCCGCCGACGTTATCGTATATGTGGTCATCGATCCACACACTACCGACCACACGGAACTAATGGCCCAACAGAGAGGGGCAGCGGTCATTAACAGCAAAGAGCACGGTAAAGGTCAGGGGGTGAATAGGGCACTTGAAATACTGGACCATACGGGAGCCACGGAATACATCCTTTGTGATGCGGATGTCAGCATATCAAAGGCGGCCGTCTACGAATTGCTGTTGCCACTCGGGAGACATGACGGGCAGCGCATCATCATCCCACGATTTCCTACGGCGACGGAATGGGATGAGGCGACGACCGTTGCCGGACTCAAATTCAATCCGGATGCCTGGCCTCTCGTGTCCGGTATCCGACGGGTGCGCCGTGAGTGTATCCCTAATGGCCTATACGGCTATGTCATGGAAACTCAGATCAATCGCAGTGTCGCAGAGCATGGGTACGGAACTGAAAAGATGTACAGCCACGACACTATATCCCCTCTACGCTTCACGCCGCAGCGTGTGGCGGACCTACTAAACAATGGCAAATACGCAAAGGAACACGGGCTGCTGTGATTACTCAACAAAGCGCCTCAGCGAGCGTCAACAATGCCTCAGCTTCCGTCGCCTATTACCGGGGCGACGGCAGGATCACGGTAACCGTCAATGGTTGCACGTGCCAATTCCCCGCAGATAGCGGGGGACCAAAAGCGGATGATGTAGACAACACCATTCGCGCTCTCACGGAAGCGATAAACGCACTATGACACGCACCATGTACGACTCAGTTACCCCGTTCACTACCATTCCCAAGAAAGGCGCGACAATGGTCGCGTGGTACCGGACTGGCGGATTCGCCGTCGAGCCGGTCGGAAACGTCAGTGCCGATGAGCGCATTGCCCGCTCGTTCCCCGGCTGGTCGTCCATTCCGATCGATACGAATGGCACTTCACCCGGCAATTCTCGAGTCGCTGATGTCGAGAATTTCGACATGACGCCAGCGGAAACGGAAGGGTGGATCGAAAGGTGGAACGCAGAAAACCCGGCCTATCACAATGGTGGGCGACCCGTTATCTATTGCACACGGAGTGCAATTCCCGCTGTGCGAACAGGAACGGGACGCTATATCCTCGCACGCGACTACTATCTGTGGATCGCTACTCTCGATGGCACGCTCTATACGGGGGATGGGGTTATCGCCTGCCAGCGCTGGGATATGGGTGGATACGACGAATCCACCGTATACAGCGCCCAGTGGGTTCCCAGCTAATGCCGCCGGGCTGGCTATACACAATGCCAGGCCAGCACGTCACAATGCTGGGTGGTACACGTTCAGGTAAAACATACCTGAATTCGCTCTACGGAAAAGGACGAACAGTGAATCAGCAGGTGCGGGGATACGACATCAATGGGGCCGACGTGTGGGATATGCGGTTCCTTGACGGCACGTGGTATGGGACATCGCTTAGGATGTCGAGCTTTGTCACGTTCACGCATAGGAAGGCGGGTATCGAATTCTTCCTGGGAGAATACCAGTACCCGCACACGGATAAGATCACGGCGCTCGATGCGAGCGGGAAATTCGCGGATGTGTTCCCTTCGCGCTTCGAGGCGAACACGCTTTCAGCGTGGGTCGAGTCGCAGCTTACGACGCCGGGCTGGTCGCGCAAACCCTGCAAGCGGCCGGTTTCGACGTCGCCGGCGCGCGCGACGTCGACGGCAAGTCGTTGCGCGGCGCCATCCGAGACTTCCTCGACAAGGCCACCGCCGCCGGGC
>Ga0209006_10001684_pt1 | contig 20034 bp, 29 predicted proteins | sample JacPin_JW_Ref_O2_FD_188567 | JGI IMG/M metagenome (GOLD analysis project Ga0209006, IMG submission 188567) | Forest soil microbial communities from Algoma, Ontario, Canada - Jack Pine, Ontario site 1_JW_Ref_O2 (SPAdes) (version 2) | ecosystem: Environmental > Terrestrial > Soil > Boreal...
CGTGATCGGCGTAAAGTGCTGGGTGTACAAAGGCGAAATTCTCCCGACCAAAAAGAAGGAACAGACGGCGGGCGTGGGAGCGTTTTAGGAATTGCAGAAGTTAGAAGTGAGAATGCAGAAGTGAAGTAAGGATTCGCAGGACAGTAGAAAAGATTTGGCCAAGAGCCAAGGGCTAGAAGCCGAGAGCTGACTTATGTTGATGCCAAAGAAGGTGAAGTACCGCAAGCAGCAGCGCGGGCGCATGACGGGCAAGGCGTGGCGCGGGAGCACGCTGGCGTTCGGCGACTTCGGGTTGAAGGTGCTCGAACCCGGGTGGATCACCGACCGCCAGATCGAAGCGAGCCGGGTGGCCATGACCCGTTTCGTAAAGCGCGGCGGAAAGATATGGATTCGAGTGTTTCCCGATAAGCCGGTGACCAAGAAGCCGGCTGAAACGCGTATGGGTAAGGGCAAGGGCGCGCCGGATCACTGGGTTGCGGTGGTGCGGCCGGGCAAGATTCTGTTTGAGATGGAAGGCGTCGCGCTGGCGGATGCGACCGAGGCCATGCGTCTGGCGTCGCACAAGTTGCCGCTGCGCACAACCCTAGTGAAGCGCGACATGGCGCACTAGAGATAGCGCATGGAAGAAGTGAAGAAGTAGAGACGGAACAAAGAAACTGGAAACTGATCTATGAAATCGGACAAGATTCGCAATTTAACGGACGATGAGCTGCAGCATCAGGGACGGGATCTGGCGGACCAGTTGTTCAAGCTGAAGTTTCAGATGAACATGGGACAAACCGAGAGCCTGAAAAAAATGCGCGGGCTGCGCAAGGATATCGCGCGCGTCAACACCATACTGGGTGAGCGCACGCGTGCCGCAGCAACGGAGAAACGATGATGGCGGAAACCGCAACAGGGAAGGCTACGCCGCAGGCGGAGCATGTGCAGGGCCGGCGGAAGGAAGTGGTGGGAGAAGTGGTCGCCAACCGCATGCAGAAAACGATTGTGGTCAAAGTGACGCGCAAGAAGGCGCATCCGTTTTACGGACGCGTGGTGGCGCGCAACAAAAAGTTCTATGCACATGATGAGAAGAATGAAGCGCACGTGGGCGATGTGGTGCGTATCGAAGAGACGCGGCCACTCTCGAAGCTGAAGCGCTGGAAATTGAAGGACATCGTGCGCAAGACGGCTCTGGTGCCGGAAGTTGTGCTGGACCGCGAAATCAAGTAACTGGACGGGATGTCGAGGGAGATAGAAGCCATGGCTGTGATGATGCGAAGCATGCTGGAGGTCGCCGACAATTCCGGCGCGCGCAAGCTGCAGATGATTCTGCCGCTGGGCGGATCGACCGGCTTAAATGCCGGCCTCGGCGACATAATCACCGCCGCCGTGAAAGAAGCGTCGCCGGACGGCCAGGTGCAGAAAGGCAAAGTGGTGAAGGCGGTGATCGTGCGGACGCGCAAGGAACACAGGCGCCGCGACGGTACCTATATCCGCTTTGACCAGAACGCCGCGGTGCTGATCAACGATGCGGGCGAGCCGGTGGGAACGCGCGTTTTTGGTCCGGTAGCACGCGAATTGCGCGATAAGCGATTCTTGAAAATCGTTTCGCTGGCGCCGGAAGTAATTTAGGGATTGAGCGATTTGGCGATTGAGTGATTTTGCGATTGAAATCTGAATTCGATTTTCAATCACCAAATCACTCAATCACCCAATCGCAAAATTGGGGTAAACCATGAGAACTGTTAGCACCGTACAAAAGCGAGTTGATATCCGCCGCAACGACAACGTGAAAGTGATCGCGGGGCGGGACAAGGGTAAGGAAGGGCGCGTGCTGCGCGTGTTTCCCAACGATAACAAGCTGCTGGTGGAGCACGTGATGATGGTGAAGAAGCACGTACGTCCGAATCCGCAGCGCAACATCAAGGGCGGGATTGCGGAGCAGGAAAGCCGTATCTCGTATTCGAACGTGCAGCTGGTGTGTCCGACTTGCGGACCGGTGCGTATTGGGCACGAGATGCAGGGCGATCGCAAAGTCCGGGTGTGCAAGAAATGCGGAACGACGCTGGATAAATAATTTGGCGATTGAGTGATTGAGTGATTGGCGATTGAAAAACCGAACCGGTTTCAGGTTTTCAATCGCTCGATGGCACAATCGCAAAATGACTCAATTCTTACGAACCGGTAACCACTCCGAAACCGTGAGAGGAAGTTGAAGAAGAAAATGGCAAAAGAAAAAGAGAAGAAGGGTTCGAGAGATTCGGGGCAGGAGCAGAAGGCTCCGGCGCAGGCGCAGCACAGCGCGAAAGAGCGTCCTCGTCTGCGCTCGAAGTTCGAGAAGGAAGTAGCCCCGGCCCTGCTGAAGGAACTGGAATTGAAGAACGCGATGGCGGTTCCAAGACTGAACAAGATCGTGGTCAACATGGGGATGGGCGAAGCTACGCAGAACTCGAAGATCCTCGATCCCGCGGTGAACGAGTTGGGCCAGATCACCGGCCAGAAGCCAATTGTGACCAAGGCCAAGAAGTCGATTGCGGCGTTCAAAGTGCGAGAAGGCCAGGCGATCGGGACAATGGTGACGCTGCGCGGCGATCGTATGTACGAGTTTCTGGATCGGCTGTTGAATATTGTTCTACCCCGGGTGCGTGACTTCAAGGGTGTTTCCACCAAGTCGTTCGACGGCCGCGGAAACTATACCCTCGGCTTGCACGACCAGTTGATCTTCCCGGAAATTTCATACGAGAAGGTCGATAAGTTGAAAGGCATGAACGTAACGATTGTTACCACGGCGGCGAATGATAATCAGGCGCGCACGCTCCTGAAGCGTCTGGGCATGCCGTTCCGGGCGTAGTAAGAATTTTAGAGATTCAGTAACGCAGATTATTTCTAAGGAATGCATGACTACAGCAAAAAGAGTAAAAGACGCGAAGATCGAAAAGAAGTTTGAGTTAGCGCGGGATAAGAAGGAAAAGACGCCGAAGTTTTCCTCGCGCCGGCATAACCGTTGCAAGCTGTGCGGTCGCCCGCGCGCTTATTTGCGCAAGTTCGGCGTGTGCCGCCTGTGCTTCCGCGGACTGGCATTGCGCGGAGAGATTCCGGGCGTTTCGAAGTCGTCGTGGTAGAGAGCGGGGTCTGAGGAGACTGAGGTCCTTCGCGCGACAAAAAGGATCTCGCTCAGGATGACAAAGCGTTAGATTGGCGTCTCGCTCAGGAGGCGTACGAGGTTGTGAAGAGTTGAGTAAGCAAGCAGCCGCGGGTTCTCCGTAATACGCGGAGCGAACGGGCAGCTAGAGGAGAAGCAAACGATGAGGTTGACCGATCCGGTCGCAGATATGCTGACGAGGGTGCGCAATGCGCTACAGGCGCGGCACCAGAAGGTAGACATCCCGGCCTCGCGGCTGAAGCTGGAGATTGCCCGTATTCTGAAAGAAGAAGGGTACGTCTCGAATTTCAAGGCCACCGAGGAAGAAGGTCATAAGGTCATCCGGATTTATTTGAAGTATGGCGCGCACAATGAGGCCGCCATTTCAAAAGCGGAGCGCGTATCGCGTCCCGGGTGCCGAGTTTACGTGCGCCGCAGCGAGATTCCCCGCGTGCTGGGTGGTATGGGCATCAACATCCTCACCACGCCACGCGGTGTGATGACTGGACGCCAGGCCCGCAAGGAAGGCGTTGGCGGCGAGTTGCTGTGCGAGATTTGGTAGAAAGCAGCTGTCAGCCTTCGGCCGTCAGCCTTCAGCAAGGGCGCGGTTGTGAAGAAGCTGAAAGCTTGAGAGCTTAAAACTTATGTCAAGAATCGGAAAAAAGCCGATCCCGATCCCTAAAGGGGTGACGGTCAAGATTGAAGGCAACACGGTGCTGGTGCAGGGGCCGAAGGGCAAGTTAGATACGGCTCTTCCGATCGGCATTGTTGTCGAACAGAAAGACGGAAACCTCGTCGCGGTGCGGGAGAACGATTCCCAGGCCGCGGTTCATGGATTGGCACGCGCTCTGGTTAATAATGCCGTGGAGGGTGTGACCAAGGGCTGGACGCGAGAGTTGGAGATTGTTGGCATCGGATATCGCGCCGAGATGAAGGGTAAAGGGATGGTGGTATTCAGCCTTGGCTACTCACATCCGATCGAATATCCGCTACCGACCGGAGTGGATGCCGCGGTCGACCCTAAACAAACCAGGATCGCGCTCACTGGAATCGACCGCCAACAGGTGGGCCAGGTGGCGGCTGAAATGCGGTCACTGCGTCCGCCCGATCCGTACAAGAACAAAGGTGTGCGTTACGTGGGCGAACGATTGAAGAAGAAGGTCGGAAAGACCGGGGCAAAATGATCGCGTTTGACGGGCGTCCGAGACCGTCGCGATCATCCCGAGCGGAGCGAAGGATTTCTTGCTGAGTGAGAGATCGCAGAAGGATAGACGAAGATGCTGACGAAAATTTCTAAAAATCAGAAGCGCGGACACGTGCACGACCGCATTCGCAAAAAGATGCAGGGCACCGCGGAGCGCCCGCGGTTGAATGTGTACCGTTCGTTGAACCACATTTATGTGCAGGTGATTGACGACCTGCACGGAAACACGCTGGTTTCGGCGAGTTCCGCTGAGGGAAAGAAAGAGGGTCGGCGCAGCGGCGGCAACCTAGCAGCCGCCAAGGATGTGGGCAAAGCGATTGCTGAGCGGGCCAAAGAGAAGGGCGTCAGCAAAGTGGTGTTTGACCGCGGCGGCTACATCTATCACGGGCGCGTAAAGGCCCTGGCGGATGCGGCGCGCGAAGCAGGATTGCAGTTCTAGGAAATTGAGCGATTGGGCGATTGAGTGATCGGGTAATTGAAACGCGGAACGGGGATTTTCAGTGCAAAATCACCCAGTCGCACGATCGCCAAAATGAAAAGAGAATTAAGAATGCCTACATTGATTAAGAAGCTCGATCCGAACTCGTTTCAGTTGAAAGACCAGGTGGTCGCCATCAACCGCGTTACCAAGGTGGTAAAGGGCGGAAAGAACCTCTCTTTTGCAGCGCTGGTGGTGGTAGGGGATCCCTCGGCGGCGGTTGTGGGTCACGGCGCGGGCAAGGCGAAAGAAGTTCCGCAGGCGATTCGTAAGGCGATTGAGTCGGCGAAAAAGAATTTGATCAAGGTCAATCTGACGCAGACCAGCATTCCGCACCTTTCTCTGGGCCGGTACGGCGCCGGGAAGGTGTTGCTGAAGCCTGCACCGGAAGGCACGGGCGTAATTGCCGGCGGAGCGGTGCGAGCGGTGATGACCTCGGTGGGGATTCAGAACGTGCTGACCAAGTCCATTGGCACGACCAATCCGCATAACGTGATCAAGGCGACATTTGCGGCGCTGCGCGCGTTGAAGAGTAGAGAGAGCGTGGCGGCCATGCGGGGCAAGTCGGCGCAGGAAATTTCGTAGCGAGTGTTTGGTACTGGTGATTTGAGGAATCAGTAAATGACGGCGAAAAAAACGACAGCGGTCAGCGGAAAGATTCACCTGAAATGGGTGCGTTCCGCCATTTGCACACCAGTGAAGCATAAGCTGGTGGTGAAGGGACTGGGATTCACCCGGTTGAACCAGGTGATTGAGCGTCCCGACAATGCGGCGATTCGCGGCATGGTCGCGAAGATTCCGCATCTGGTCGAGATTGTGCAGGAGTAGGCGGCGAATCATGAATCTTTCCAATATCCGAGCACCGAAGAAGGCGTCAGAAAAACGCAAGCGCGTGGGGCGCGGTATGGGCTCCGGCATGGGCAAGACGTCCACTCGCGGACACAAGGGGCAGCGTTCACGCACTGGTATGCGCCTGATCCGCGGCTTTGAAGGCGGCCAGATGCCGCTGCACCGCCGCATGCCCAAGCGCGGCTTTACCAACATCTTCCGCAAAGAGTTTAATATCGTCAGCCTGGAACGCCTGGCGGCGCTGGGAGACGAGTTGCACGGTTCGCCCATCACCCCCGAAGTGCTGCGTAAAGTGGGGGTGATCAAGACCAAGCATCCGGTAAAAGTTCTGGGCGATGGCGAAATTTCGGTGGCGATCACCGTACACGCGCACAAATTCTCCAAGTCGGCTCAGGAAAAAATCACCAAGGCAGGCGGCAAGGTTGAGGTCTTGCAGTAATGTTTGAAAAGCTGGCGAATATCTTCCGTATCCCCGACCTGCGCAAGCGGGTTCTATTTACGCTGGCCATGCTCGCGATCTACCGGCTGGGCGGACACCTTCCGACGCCGGGCGTGAACTTCCTGAAGCTCGAAGACTTTTTTAATCAGAACCGGGGATCGTTGCTTGGTTTTGTGGATCTTTTTTCCGGCGGCAACCTGCGGCGGCTGACCATTTTCGCCCTGGGGATTATGCCGTACATTACGGCGTCGATCATTCTGCAGTTGCTGACCGTGGTCTATGAACCGCTCGCCAAGCTGCAAAAAGAGGGCGAACTGGGGCGCAAGAAAATCACCCAGTGGACGCGCTATATCACGGTCATTCTCAGCGCGGTGCAATCATTCGGCATTGCCATCGGATTGCAGAAGGCCGGAGACTTCGTTCTGCATCCTGGGCCGGGCTTCATCCTTATGACGATGCTTACGCTGACCACGGGCAGCGCGTTCATCATGTGGCTGGGCGAACAGATCACGGATCGCGGAATCGGCAATGGCATGTCGCTGCTGATCTTTGCCGGCATCGTGGTTGGTCTGCCGCGCGGCGTACAAGACCTTCTGGATAAGGCGAAGAACGGAACGTGGGGAGCGATCACACCCGTGCTGATGGTGGGCCTGGTCGTATTCATGATCGCGGTGGTGGCGTTCATCGTATATGTCGAGCGCTGCGAGCGGCGCATTCCGGTGCAATATGCAAAGCGTGTGGTCGGACGCAAAGTGATGGGCGGGCAGTCGACCCATCTACCTCTGCGGGTCAACGCAGGTGGCGTGATGCCGGTCATCTTTGCATCTTCGATTCTTACTCTGCCGCAAACCATCGGCTATGGGCTGCGGAACAGCCGCTATTTCGGCGACCTCATCCGCATGCTGGGATGGGGCGAACCGCTCTATACCGTCCTCTATGCTGTGGGCATTATTTTCTTTGCTTATTTCTACGTGTCAATCGTGTTCAATCCCAGCGAAGTGGCCGACAACATGCGAAAGTATGGCGGCTTCATTCCGGGGATCCGGCCGGGGAAGCGCACTGCGGATTACATCAACGAAGTCTTGACTCGTATCACGCTGGTTGGCGCACTTTATCTGATCATTATTTCTTTCATACCGGAATGGATGATTACCGGCATTCACCTGAACCATCTGCCGTTCTGGCTGGGAGGATCGCTGTTTGAGCGGCTTCCAGTCTGGGTGACGAACGGCTTGGGCGTGAACTTTTATTTTGGCGGAACATCGCTGCTGATCGTGGTTGGTGTGGCGATGGATACGGTGACGCAAGTTGAAGCGCAGCTCATCATGCGCCACTACGACGGGTTTACGCCGCGCAGTGGACGCATCCGTGGCCGCCGGAACTGGTCTTAGGAATTGGCGATTGAGTGATCGGGTGATTTGAATTTCGGCGGGAGTTTTTCAGACAGCAAATCACCCGGCGATTTAAGAAGTTTTTTGGGGTTGCTGCACCTGGATGGCTTTGTGGAGGCTCTCCGGGAACACTGTTCGGGAGGCTTTGGCCAACTCGATGGCGCAGGAAACCTCGCGCAATTTAGGTCCCGTGGTATTGCTTGGTCCGCCGGGCGCCGGTAAAGGCACCCAGTCCAAGCGGATCATGGAGAGATATCTGATACCGCAGGTTTCTACAGGCGACCTCCTGCGGTACAACGTGGCCCAGGGCACGGAGCTTGGCCAGGCGGCAAAGGCCGTGATGGCGCGAGGCGAGCTGGTTTCCGATGACCTGGTTTGCGAAATGGTCCGGCGGCGATTGCAGGAGCCGGATTGCAAACGTGGCTATGTTTTGGATGGTTTTCCCCGAACTGCATCCCAGGCCGGGTGGTTGGACGCTTTGCTGGAGGACCGGCTCTTTGACAATTCGCGGCCGACGCGGGCTTGGCCAATTGTGATCCGGCTGGACGTGGACTATAATCAGTTGCTGCTCCGTATTACTGGACGACGTTCTTGTCCCACCTGTGGGCGGATCTATAACGTCCACTTTCAGCCAGCTCGGGTCGATGAGATTTGCGACCTTGACGGATCGAAGCTGGTGACCCGCACTGACGACCGGTTGGAAGTGATTGAGCCCCGTTTGGCGGCCTATCAGGAGCAGACTCGTCCGGTAGCTGATTATTATCAGCGCACGGGCCGTTTGATTAGCCTGAACGGCGATCAGCCGGTGGACGTTGTGACGAAGCAGATTTTTCGGATCCTTGAGGATCACGCGTAAGAGATGGCGATCGTTTGTAAATCGGCGGCCGAGATTGAGCGCATGCGGCAAAGTGGCCACATTGTGCGCCAGGTTCTGGACCACGTGCGCACGATGGTGAAGCCCGGGATTACGACCATGGACCTGGAACGGGTTGCGGAAAAAAAGATTGCGGAACTGGGCGCCAAGCCGGCATTTAAGGGTTATTACGATTATCCCTGCGTGTTGTGCACGTCAGTGAATGAAGAGATCGTGCACGGCATTCCGTCGGAAAAACGGATGCTGAAAGAAGGCGATATCGTTTCGATCGACTGTGGAGTGGTGCTAGAGGGCTATTACGGCGATGCCGCCATCACAGTTCCGGTCAGCGAAACGGTGAAGCCTGAGTTGCAGAAGCTGCTGACGGTGACCGAGGAATCACTCTATCGGGGAATCGATCAGGCGAGAATCGGGAATTCGGTCGGCGACGTGGGAGCGGCGGTACAGGAACACGTAGAAGCCGCAGGCTTTAGCGTGGTGCGCGAATTTGTTGGGCACGGAATCGGCACGCATTTGCATGAAGAGCCGCAGGTGCCGAATTACGGAGCGCGAGGACACGGCGCGAAGTTGCGGGAAGGCATGGTCATCGCCATTGAGCCGATGGTGAATTTTGGCAAGCCGGAGACGCGAGTGCTGGGCGACAAGTGGACCGCCGTTACGGCCGATGGCAGCTTCAGCGCGCACTTCGAGCATTGTGTAGCCGTAACCAAAAACGGTCCGGTGATTTTGACCAAGTGAGCTCTTAGCTTTGTTCTTGGCTTCAGCTGAGAGCCAAAAGGTAAAAGCCAAAAATTTCAAGGAGCGAATGAGTAAAGAAGACGCGATTGAGGTAATGGCGGTGGTCCTGGAGCCCCTGCCGAACGCCATGTTCAAGGTGGAACTGGAGAACAAGCATCAGGTGCTGGCGCACGTGTCCGGCAAAATGCGCAAGAATTTCATTCGCATTCTCCCCGGGGACAAGGTTGCGGTGGAGCTTTCGCCATACGACCTGAATCGCGGCCGCATTGTTTATCGCTACAAATGACGCCGTCCAGTGGGCGTGAGCAAAGCGGGAGCCTGCTGGCGTCATCCTGAGCGCTCTTTGCGAAGGATCTTGCGAGCTTTCAAGAGGCGGAAAAGTTATGAAGGTACGAGCATCAGTAAAGAAAATTTGTGACAAGTGCAAGGTTATCCACCGCAAAGGTGTGGTGCGGGTGATCTGCGTCAACACGAAACATAAACAGCGCCAGGGCTAAGGCTCTGCGCCGGAATTAAGGAATAACTATGGCACGTATCGCAGGCGTCGACTTACCGCGCCAGAAGCACATCAATATCGCGTTGACCTACATCTACGGAATCGGGCATCCGCGCGCCGGCACCATTCTTGATGAGGCGAAAGTAGACCCCATGAAGAAGGTGCAGGATCTCAGCGAGGATGAAGTGAACCGCATCCGCACCGTTATCGAACAGCAGGGGATGGTCGAGGGCGATCTGCGCAAGGAAGTTTCGATGAACATCAAGCGGCTCATCGAAATCGGTTCCTATCGCGGATTCCGTCATCGCCGCAATCTGCCGGTCCGCGGACAGCGCACCCACACCAACGCGCGCACCCGCAAAGGTCCGCGTAAGGGAACGGTATCGACCAAGAAAAAGGCGACGTCGAAGACATAAGCGCAGTGAGCAGCGATCAGCGATCAGCGGCCGGCAAAAGCCCTGATGAGCTGACCACTAGCCACCGAGTACTGGATACTAATTATGGCGAAACCAGCAGCAGCGGGCGACGATAAAAAAGGCAAGAAAAAGACATTCAAGAAGAAGGAGCGCAAGCACGTTCCGCACGGACTGTGTTACGTGCAGGCTTCCTTTAACAATACGATCGTGACCATCACCGACATGAACGGCAACGTTCTCTCGTGGAAGAGTTCCGGTTCGCTGGGTTTCCGCGGCTCCCGAAAAGGTACGCCGTTTGCCGCGCAGCAGGCAGCTTCGAACGCGGCCAATCTGGCCCGCGATCATGGCGTGCGCAGCGTGGACGTGCGCGTGAGTGGTCCCGGTTCCGGCCGTGAGTCTGCGGTTCGCGCTTTGGCTTCGTCGGGGATTGAAGTGCGTTCCATTCGCGACGTTACGCCTATTCCGCACAATGGATGCCGTCCGCCGAAGAGACGCAGAGTGTAAGGAAAGTGGCCAGTGGTCAGTGACCAGTGGCCAGCAAAGGCAATCAGTTTTACTGGCCGCTGTTACTGGCCACTGATTTTTGTCCGGGAAGAAGGGTGAAGCCAAACCCGTAAACCGGTCATCAAATAAGGAGAATAACTTGGCTCGTTATACCGATGCAGTCTGCCGTCTATGCCGCCGCGAGGGCATGAAGCTGTTCCTCAAAGGCTCAAAGTGTTTCAGCGATAAGTGTCCCATCGAGAAACGCAACTTCGCTCCCGGACAACATGGGAAAGACCGTAAAGCCAAGATCGTTGGCTACGGTTTGCAATTGCGCGAAAAGCAGAAAGCCAAGCGCATCTATTTCACCCTTGAAGGTCAGTTCCGTAATTACTTCGAGAAGGCTGCGCGGACCCGCGGCGTCACCGGCGAATTGCTGCTGCAGCAACTGGAGCGTCGTTTGGACAACGTGGTCTTCCGGTTGGGCTTTGCGCAGTCCCGGCGCCAGGCGCGACAATTAGTACGGCACGGGCATGTGGCCGTCAACAACCGCAAAGTCAACATTCCTTCGTATGAAGTGAGTGCGGGCGAGGAAATTGCCATCCGCGAGAAGAGCAAGAAGCTCACGGTGCTGGAGTTTGCCAAGGAATTCGCCAGCCACGGCACTCTGCCCAACTGGCTGGAAGTGAATCGCGACAATTACACGGCTCGCGTGCTTTCGTTGCCGAAGCGGGAAGATATTCAGTTGCCCGTCAATGAGCAACTGATTGTGGAACTTTATAGCAAGTAAGATATTGAGCGATTGAACCTTCGGGTCATTGAGCGATTGAAGATCACTCAACCTCCCGATCGCCAAATCACACAATGGTTGGTCCATTTTCGAGCCAGATCAGCCTTTTCTGACGCAGAGCTGAGTTGGACCACTCAGCGAGCCAGAATCGAGCCAAACGGCCGAAGGAGAAACGCAATGCTTTGGAGAGGTTTTCAGAAACCGAAACGTCTTGCAGTTGACACTTCCACCCTTACCGACAAGTACGGCATTTTCTGGGCCCAGCCTTTTGAACGCGGCTTCGGCACAACCGTTGGCAATGCCCTGCGGCGCGTGCTACTGAGTTCGATTGAAGGCGCAGCCGTCACCGCCGTAAAGATGGAAGGTGTGCTGCACGAGTTCCAGTCGATTCCCGGCGTCGTGGAAGACGCGACCGACATCATCCTCAATCTGAAACAAATTCCTTTCAAGCTGGCTGGCGATGCGCCGAAGGCGATTTATTTGCGCGCCGATCAGCCGGGCGTTGTAACCAGCGGCATGATCGAAGCCGATGGCGATGTCGAAGTTCTCGATAAGGATGTCTACATCGCGACCGTGAGCGAAGGCGGCAAGCTCGACATGGAAATGCGCCTGAAGCGCGGCCGTGGATACACCTCCGCGGATAAGAACTTCGACGAGGACCTCGGTATCGGATTCATTCCGATCGATTCCGTGCACTCGCCGGTGCGCAAGTGCAATTACACCGTGGAAGCCGCGCGTCTCGGCCAGATCACGGACTACGACAAACTCACGCTGGAAGTTTGGACGAACGGCTCGATTACGCCTGCTGATTCGATCGGCTTGGCGGCGAAGCTGATGAAGGATCACATGAACATCTTCATCAACTTCGAAGAAGAAATCGAGACCGGAACATCTTCGTCGGATGATCGCAAGCCCGAGATCCACAACGAGAATCTGAACCGATCGGTGGAAGAGCTTGAGCTTTCTGTGCGCAGTTACAACTGCCTGAAGAACGCGAACATTCAATCCATCGGCGAACTGGTGCAGAAGACCGAGTCGGAAATGCTCAAGACCAAGAACTTCGGCCGCAAGTCGCTGAATGAAATCAAGGAGATCCTTTCCACGATGGGTCTGAGCTTAGGGATGAAGATCGACGAGCACGGAAACGCCGTGCCGGGTCCGACTTCGAATATGGTATTGCCGGCCTCGGCTTACGGACCGGACGACCAGCTTTAAAAACAGGTTTCAAGATTTCAAAGTTTCGGGTGTGCCGAGTGCTTACAGCTTCGCCGGCCACCCGAGACTTGAACTTGAAACTGCGAGCACGAATTTAAGACAGGGGATCATCCCATGCGTCACAAAGTTGCAGGATACAAACTCGGACGGAACACCTCGCACCGGCGCTCGCTGCTGCGTAACCTGGTCACATCCGTGATCGTCGAAGAACGCGTGGAGACAACCATCCCGAAAGCCAAGGCCGCAAAGCCCATCGTCGAGAAGATGATCACGCTGGGCAAGCGAGGCGATCTGGCTGCCCGGCGCCAGGCGACTTCTTACCTGATGACCAGCGAAGCCGTCACCAAGCTGTTCGATACGGTCGGCCCCCGCTTCGGCGACCGCAACGGTGGCTACACGCGCATCATTCACACAGGATGGAATAAGGGCGACGGCGCTGACAAAGCGTTCCTCGAGATCCTAGGCAGCGAAAAGATTTTGGACGAAAAGCGCGAGAAGCGTGCGGAAGCTCGCGCCAAGAAGAACGCCGAAGCTCGCAAGGCCATGGAAGACGCCGAGGCGCAGGCGCAGCACGATGGCGGCGTCGAGCCGACCAAGGATCACGAAGAGAGTAAAGAGTAGATAACTTTCATCATTAGTTTACGAGGCACGGCTCTTCGCCGTGCCTTTCTTTTTTGAATGCTCCCCCTCCGCGCCGCTTGATTCGCAAGCGCGAACACGCTGCTCGAGAAACCTGTGTTCCATGGGATTGCGCGCCAACCGGAGGGCCGCCTGGAAGTGCGAACGTGCGGCTTCATGCCTTCGCAGCCGTAATTCGAGCTCGCCCATTGCGGCAGAGTAAAACGGATAATGAGCGAGGCGTTCGCGGTCGGCAATTGCTCTGATTTCTTCCAGTCCGCGCTGCGGACCTTCACTTTGGGCCACAGCAATGGCACGGTTCAGCGCGACGATCGGGGAGGGACGGATCGTAATCAACGTGTCGTAGAGGGAAACAATCTTGGCCCAGTCGGTGTCTTCCGCGCGCGGAGTCTCGGAGTGAACCGATGCGATGGCTGCCTCGACGTGGTATTCGGAAATCTCTGACCCTGTCGCGGATAAATCGAGCAGCCTTAGCCCTTCCCGCACGAGTTCCTGATTCCACAAAGATCGATCTTGATAGAACAATCCATTCAAGTTGCCGGAAGAATTCACCCGTGCGGGGAGGCGCGCTGTGCTCAGGCACATGAGGGACGCAAGGGCGTGCGTCGAAGGCACCGCAGCAAGCGGGTGCTGCAAGAGCAAGGTAGTGAGCCGGATGGCCTCATGGCAAAGCTCGGCGCGGACGGTGAACTCGGCCGAGGCTCCGTGGTAGCCCTCGTTGTGCAATAGATATAGGGCTCGCTGCACTGCCGGAAGCCGAGACAAGAAATCTGCGGGAGCGGTCAGGTCGAATAACCTCTTCGATGTCGCCAACACTTTTTTTGCCCGCGTGATGCGTTTCTCCATACCCGCATGGGTGCTGACGAAGGCACTTGCGACCTCGTCCACGCTGAAGCCACACAGGATGTGGAGCACGAGAGCAACTTGTGCTTCCTCTGGCAATCGCGGATGGCAGCAGGAGAACATCATACGCAGCTGGTCGTCTTTGATTGCGTTTGGAGCGAAGAGTTCTTCGACCACGGGGGCGAGAGTCCACTCGCTCTCGAGCAGTCTGCCCAGTTCCGGCGCGTAGGTGCGCGCGGTGCGCTCACGACGCAAGGCATCCAGCGCACAATTCTTCGCGGTCGCCATGAGCCATGCCGGTGGGTTTTCCGGCATGCCGCGGAATTTCCAAACTTCCAGCGCGCGGCAGAAGGCGTCTTGTACGACGTCTTCTGCCAGCGCCAGATTGTGCACCCCGAAGAGCCGCGTGAGGACGGCGACCATCCGCCCTGCCTCATGCCGGAAGAGGTGCTCGGTGGGTTCCATCTACATGCTCATTTTCATCACGGGCCGCACTTCCACCCCGCCATCCACCTCAAAAATCGGGCACCCTTTGGAGAGCTCTACTGCCTGATCCAGGTCGCGGGCTTCCACCAGTGTGTAGCCACCCACGACGTCTTTGGTCTCGGCAAATGGGCCGTCAGTTACGGTTTTCCGGCTGCCTTGGACCAGCTTGCCGGTGCGCTCGAGGGGCTGGCCCTGGTCCTTGATGTGGCCTTTCGCTCCCAGTTCTTTCATCCAGGTCATCCATTTCTGCATCATCTGCTGCGCTTTTTCCGGAGACCTTCCTGTGTCGCCACCCCGATAAAGATATAGGAACTCGCTCATTGTGGTACCTCCTCTGAATTTTTACTTCTAAACCCAAGACGTTTGAATGGCAAGGCAGCGGACATTTTTCTTTTTGGACCTACTGTCGAAGACTAGACCTACTGTCGAAGGCTACCAGTCGCGACGCCTGGTTGCCGCGGCGGTACATGTCCGTTCGCGGCTTCCGCCGGTAATCTTGCGGGAAACCTTGGAAACGATAAAATTTTCCTTACCATGGGCTTTACCCGGACACAGATCGGCATTGCTGTCAGCGCAGCCGCGCTGCTGGTGTTTGGATTTCTCGGCTACATCTGGTGGCTGAGCAATCAGGGACCGGTGCTGGCGCGCTCTGACGACCACGATCCGCTTACCGGCCTGCCGGTCAGCATCCGGATGAATCCTTTGCGCGATCGTACGATCGAGCACAGCTCGAACAAATTTCTGCACGAATTACGCGACGGCCACTGCGACCAATTGCTCTCTGAATGGGAGCACGATTACCGGAAGAAATACGCACACTTTATCTGCGACTCCGAGGCGCAGCATCCGCTGCTTTCCTGGGAGTTGGCGGAGTGGGAAAGCGCCCCACCGCTCACGATCCTTCATTATCGCGGCAAGCGTCGCTACGGAGCAGACAAGCCCGGGACCTATACCGAACTTTTCACCGTTACCGCCGAAAATAAAGATGGGCAGTGGGTGGTGACGAAGTACGACGCGATGTACTAACCCCAGTGCTCTCATTGGTCAGTGCTAAGTTGCCAGGTCTCAGTCCAGATTGATCCTCCGTGATAAAAAAGATGGATGCCCGAACGTTCCGCCGAGCGTGAGACCCCTGCTGCGCGCAATATTTACGCCTTCGGCATCACATCATTCCTGAACGACAGCGCGACCGAGATGGCGTACTGGGTGCTGCCGGCATTTTTGGCGACTCTGGGGGCGGGGCCGGCGCAGTTAGGCATTATCGAAGGCATCGCGGAGAGTGTCGCGTCATTCTCCCAGCTTTTTTCGGGATACCTCGCCGACCGCCTCGAACGCCGTAAGCCGGTCGTAGTTGCTGGCTATTTCATCGCCAATGCAGTCAAGCCACTGCTCGCCATCGTGACAGCGTGGCCGGAAATTCTGCTGATCCGGTTTTGCGACCGGATCTCAAAAGGCTTTCGCGCTGCGCCGCGCGATGTGATGGTGGCGGAGTCTGTACCGAAGGGCCGTCTGGGCTCAGCTTACGGGTTGATCCAGTCGATGGATTCCGCGGGGGCGATTGCCGGGCCACTGATCGCACTTGTGATACTGTCGCGTTTTGGCATTCGCAGCGTGTTCTGGGCGGCATCCGTGCCAGGGGCACTCTGCGTGGTGGCCGCATGGGCCGGGATCCGGGAAGTGAGGCGGAGCGGGTACGGCTCGGGTCCGGAAGCGAACAAAAAATCTGAGGGCCCGAAAAAAAGCAAAGTTCGACCGACGTTGTCGAAGACGATCGGCGTCAAGCTGCCCGCAAACTTTTATTTCTTACTCGGAGCGGTGACGCTGTTTTCTTTGGGCAATTCGAGCGACATGTTTCTGGTATTGCGCGCGCAGAATGTCGGGATTCGCGTGGCTCTCGCCCCGCTGCTGGGATTGGTTTTCAACATCACTTACACGCTTGCGTCCTGGCCAGCGGGATGGTTCAGCGATCGCGTGTCGCGCCGATTGATTGCTTCCGCGGGTTACGTGATCTTTGCGGGGGTTTATTTTGTGTTCGGGCGCGCGCCTTCCACGATGGCTATCTGGATTGCGATGGCGCTCTATGGCTTTTACTACGCGCTGACCCAGCCGGTTTTGAAGGCCTTGGTCGTCGATAGCGTGGATGAGAGCATACGCGGCAGCGCTCTGGGGATTTACTTCTTCGTAACCAGCGTAGCCACGTTGGGAGCAAGCTTGATCACAGGCCAGTTGTGGAAGCATTACAGCGCGGCGACGCCCTTTTATTTTTCAGCGGCTCTGGCGCTGGTGGCGGCGGGAATGTTGCAACGGGCAGGAACTGAAAACAATGCGAGCGTCGTCGCCTAGCTGAAGCCATCGTCGAGCGAACATCTCACCGGCTGAAGCGGTTCTCGGAAGTCGCTCTCGATGGCATGAGAGGATTCGTGTTTCTCCCGGGACGCTTCCACCATAGAAAGAGCAATATTTGTGCCGCGAGTCCCGCACAGGTGTCGAGCACAACGTCTTGCCAGCGGCCGGTGCGCGAGGGAATAAAACTCTGGTGCCACTCGTCAAGGCTGGCGACAAAAGCTGTCATCAATAATGCGGCACTGGCCCAGCGAATGGACCACAACGGATTTCCTCTCGCGGGAAAGGTCTCGCGCCACGCACGAAACGCGAGAATGCTCAAGATGGCATAGCCAACGACGTGGCCGCCTTTCCGGATGTAGAAGTGCCATTGATGAAAGTGCTCCGAATCCATGCCGAAAAGAAAATGCAGCAATGGATAAAGAATTCGGCTGGTGTTAGTGGAGGAAAGCAGTGCCGTAGACTCAATGGCGATGACAACGAGCCAAAGAATGGCGGCGATCCATGCCTTCAGCAGATTATGGCGGTGAGAGTTCAAACGGGAGAGCCATCGGCCGGCCGCGCCGGGCCGGACAGCCGAGAACGGCTATTCCCGCACAAGCGGAACCTTGACGAGCGCGCGCTATTCGATGGCATAGTTGGGAGCCTCGCGGGTAATCATGACGTCATGGACATGGCTCTCGCGAAGTCCGGCGCCGCTGATGCGCACAAAGCGCGTCTTCTGCAGGAGTTCAGCGATGGTGGCGCAGCCGCAGTAGCCCATGCCTGATTTCAAGCCTCCGACCATCTGATGCACGATCATCGCGACCGAACCGCGATAGGGCACGCGTCCTTCAATTCCTTCGGGAACGAGCTTGCCCAGGCGATTTCCGTCGCCGTCGTTGGCGGAAACCGCCGCCGATGAATCTCCTTCCGTGCTCTGGAAGTAACGCTCGCTGGAGCCCTGTGCCATGGCTCCGATCGATCCCATGCCGCGATAGGACTTGAAGGAGCGGCCTTGATAGAGAATTAATTCACCCGGACTCTCGTCGGTCCCGGCGAAGAGTGAACCGATCATCACCGCGCTCGCTCCCGCAGCGAGTGCCTTGGTAATGTCGCCCGAATATTTGATGCCGCCATCAGCGATGATGGGGACACCCGAATCTTTGGTGGCGCGGTAGGCCTCGGCGATCGCCGTAATTTGTGGAACGCCAGCACCGGTGACGACGCGCGTGGTGCAAATGGAACCCGGACCGATGCCGACTTTGATTCCGTCAGCTCCAGCTCGCGCCAACTCGCAGGCGCCATCGAACGTCGCGACGTTGCCGGCAAGCAACTCCATCTCGGGAAGCTTCGATTTCACCAGCTTCACGGCTTCGAGCACTCGCGTGGAGTGGCCGTGCGCACTGTCTACGGCGAGCACATCCACTTTTGCCTTCGCTAACTCCTGAGCGCGTTCGAGAAAATCGCCCGTAGCGCCAATGGCTGCACCCACACGCAGGCGTCCCTGCGAATCCTTGGCAGCATTCGGATACTTCAGCTTCTTCTGGATATCTTTTACGGTGATCAGCCCCTTGAGGTTGTACTTGTCATCAACAACGAGAAGCTTTTCGACGCGATGCTCGTGGAGGATTTCTTCGGCATCTTCGAGGGTTGTACCGACGGGCACGGTGATGAGATTTTTCTTGGTCATCACGCGATCAATCGGAATATCAAACCGGGTTTCGAAACGGAGGTCGCGATTGGTGAGAATGCCGACCAGGCGTCCGTTCTGGGTAATAGGGACGCCGGAGATTTTGTATTTGCGCATGACCTCGAGAGCGTCGCTGACCTTGTCCGTCGGAGACATGGTGACGGGATCGACGATCATGCCACTTTCCGAGCGCTTCACTTTATCGACTTCGTTAGCCTGCTCCTCGATTGTGAGATTCCGATGGATGATGCCAAGGCCGCCCTGTTGTGCGAGAGCGATGGCCATGTGCGACTCCGTGACCGTGTCCATGGCGGCGCTGGCGATCGGAATATTCAATCGGATGTTGCGGGTGAGTTGAGTTTGAGTATTCGCGGTGGTAGGGATTACGTCCGAGCGCGCGGGCAGCAGAAGAACGTCGTCAAAGGTAAGAGCTTCGGGTACGGGAAAATGAATCATAAGTTGTTGGAAATCTCCCACCTGGGTGGGTGAATCTCCATTCTAGAGAGAGCGCAGGGATTCAGGCAAATGCTGATTGCGGCGTAGAATCCGCTATACCCCTCAAGCCTGGTGACTGAGATTCGTCCGCGCGCGAAGAAAAGCGCGCGCTGTCGGAATGACAGGGTGTTGGCTGATCGGCGGCTGGCTCATCGAGGGCTTGATAGGGAAATTAGTCTTTGGTGAAACAACTATGCGCAGAGTGTTTTTCTCTTTCTGTTTAGTCGTGGTGTTGACGACCGTCGCGGCGGCGCAGCAATACGATTTGGTTCTGGAAGGTGGACGCGTCATCGATCCTGGGACCGGCCTGGATGGTGTACGCAACGTGGGCATCCGCGAAGGGAAGATTATCCGCATCACCTCCGAGGCGCTCAGTGGAAGGCGCGTTGTTAATGTTGCCGGTCTCATAGTGGCTCCCGGCTTCATTGATTTGCACCAGCATGCGCAGGACCTGGCCAGCCAGCGCGTCAAGGCGCTCGACGGTGTGACCACGGCGTTGGAACTGGAAATCGGAGCGCCGGATGTCGCGGAGTTCTTGAAAGCGAAGGAAGGTCATTCCCTAATTCACTATGGCACTTCGGCTAGCCATGTGGCGGCTCGGAGCCGGGTGTTCGGCGCCCCGCTGCCGGCGGGAACGATTTTGCCAAAGAGCGGAGCGGCCACCGATCAACCCGCCACGCCTGCGCAAATCGAGGCGATACGGGAGCGGCTCCGAGCTGAACTTGACGCGGGCGCACTGGCCATCGGCATGGGCATTCAATACACGCCTGGTGCTACGCGGCTGGAAGTGATTGACATGTTCCGTCTGGCAGCCGAAAGAAGGGTGCCGGTTTACACACATATGCGGAGCGTGGGGCGCATCGAGCCGGGCTCGGCCATTGAGGCTGTCAGCGAAGTAATTGGGGCTGCGGCGATCACGGGGGCCTCCCTGCATATCGTCCACATCAACAGCACTTGCCTGCGCGATTCTCTGGAATGTCTTTCGATGGTGGAGGGCGCACGCGGTCGAGGACTGGATGTAACCACCGAGGCTTATCCCTACATCGCTGGCATGACGGC
>Ga0209006_10001685_pt1 | contig 20033 bp, 20 predicted proteins | sample JacPin_JW_Ref_O2_FD_188567 | JGI IMG/M metagenome (GOLD analysis project Ga0209006, IMG submission 188567) | Forest soil microbial communities from Algoma, Ontario, Canada - Jack Pine, Ontario site 1_JW_Ref_O2 (SPAdes) (version 2) | ecosystem: Environmental > Terrestrial > Soil > Boreal...
CGTTGCCGCGTATTTCTTTATCATCGGCCGGTATGGCATCCGGGTCGGCGACCGAATCAGCGTTGCTGGCATCACCGGCGACGTTGTCGATATCGGTCTTGTGAGGTTGTACCTGATGGAACTGGCGGGTACGGGATTGGATTTCTATCCTACGGGACGCATCGTTGTGTTCTCAAACTCCGTTCTTTTCCAGACGGGCACACCGCTCTTCAAGCAGATTCCAGGAACCGAGTACGCATGGCACGAAGTCGTGGTGATGATTGTGCCGAATGGAAATCATAAGGCTGCGCAGGAGAAGCTGATGGCAGCCGTTAACGCTGTCTATTCGCAATATCGAGAGGAGATCGAACGCCAACACTACGCCATCGAGCGCCATGTCGATATTCAGGTGGAGGTGCCGCGCCCAGAGGCACGTCTTCAGTTCGCCGATGCTGGCCTGGAACTGCTGGTGCGCTACCCAGTGGAGATCCGCAAGGCACCGGATATTGATGAGGAGATGACAAGAAAAGTCCTGGATCTGATCGAAACCGACGAAGCGCTCAAAGGCGCCGTCTCGGGTATCCCAAAAATCCGCTCGGCAGTGAAGGGATGAGGTGGTGGGTACGGGCTAAATTCAAAGATCGACCTCTCTGCAGACAACGTAAAGGAAAACTCTTGCCCGTTTACCATATTCAACGTATGGCTTGCTGAATCTGGATCGGGCAAGATAATCGGGCGCAAGCGCTGCCGTTCGCAGCGCGAGGAGGAACTCTTGCGTGGCGATACCGCCCGGAGCTGAGGTCGACCATGCAGTGGGTTAGGCCGGCCGTTGAGGCAACTGTATCCATTTAGGAGGTCTCATGAAAAAGAGGATATTCGCGTGCGCAATGGGCGCATTGTTGCTTGCAGTCACCGGTTGGGCAGACGACAAAGAAAAGGACGAGGATCGTCTGAGGAATGCCAGCACCGTACTGACAGAGATTCTGAATATTCCAGACGACATTCCTCAAGATCTCCTCGATAAGGCCGACTGTGTGGTTGTTTTTCCATCGGTCCTCAAGGCCGCGTTTGTGGTCGGTGGTAGTTACGGCCGCGGTGCGATGACCTGCCGAACGGGCGAATATTTCAACGGCCCCTGGGGCGCGCCCTCAATGATGGCCCTTGAGGGTGGGAGCGTAGGCTTTCAGATCGGCGGGCAAGCGACTGACTTCGTCCTTCTGGTGATGAATGATCGCGGGGCAAAAGGAATCTTGAGCAGCAAAGTCAAGCTCGGAGGAGATGCATCGGTGGCAGCAGGACCAGTCGGTCGTGACGCGTCGGCAGAAACCGATATCTCGATGCGCGCTGAAATATTGAGCTATTCACGCGCGCGTGGCCTGTTTGCAGGCATTTCGCTGGAGGGTTCGACCATCCGACCTGACAACGACGCAAACAAGAGAATCTACGGGGAGAAAATCTCGGCGAAGGATATTGTAGTTGTTCATGAGACCCAGGTCCCTCCCGCAGCGGAGGGCCTTATCTCGACGCTTAACGCGAAGACTCCAAAGCACAAGTCGCCATAGCAGCTGCTTTGAAACGGTATTGCCGGTTGGCGGCGAATTTCGCGACTGCGCCCTTCCGCTCGCGAAGCCTCCTAAGACTGTCGCGGTTTTAGTGTCCCCCCGGTTTCATTTCAACTCCGTGGAGGCACGATCGCGAGCGTCAAAACGAGGCCTTAAAGCCTACGATTCGCAACCTGTAGCACTGCGAGAAGCCACCGCTTCGATCGCCTCCATGACCGCACCGATCCCATTTACATCCTTGGACAGAACGGCACGAACGCCAGCAGCGGCGGCCAGTTCTGACAGCTGTGGAGTAGCAAACATTGTGTACATCAATATGGAGCACTCAGGAGCGAGGCCGCTCATTACTCGCGCCGCCTCAAGCCCGTTCATCACCGGCATTGCGTAATCGAGCAAGACGACATCTGGCTTTACAGTTCGCACCAACTCTATGGCGGCGTCTCCGTTTTCCGCTTCTCCACAAACGACCCAATCTTCCTTCATCTTTAAACACACCCGAAGCGCGGCTCGTACCCTTGCATTGTCATCGACTATGAGAATTCTCGTCACGATTTTACTCCGCTCTAGGATTCAACACCTTGAATGGAAAAGTCCTCGATCCCGTGGCCCATGGCTGCGCACAATTTTCTCTTGTGCAGTTTTGGCGTTGTGAAGGACAGGTGGTGCGCTTCCATCATTGGACATCTATCCACCACGGAAGTAAATGGCCCGAGGGCGAAACGGAGCGACACCAATGAGGTAAGGTACTTTTTGTAGTTGGCTCAAGGCTTCTTCGATCTAAGCGTATCGCGACAGATGAGACGGGAACTGCGATTCGAGCAATGCGCACGCGTACTCACTATCGACCCGGCCCAGGAGACTCATCATCTGTTCCAGAGTCGCAATTTCAAAATCCACGTGCTTTACCTTTTCCCGCACGAGCTCGGAAGGGTTGAACAGCTTGAGTCGAATCTCGTGCTCCTGAGCCCACCTCTGTAGAAGCACGAGCACACCTAGGCCGCCACCGCCTATCGCGTGCATTTCTGTCAGATCCAAAACGACCACGCGAGCCTGTATCTGGGAGGTAACGGCATCCTGTAATTTGGACGCCGCCGCGGTTCGGACAAACTTTCCCGCGCATTCAATGATTGCCATTTCACCTAGCTTGTCAACATGTACGCTTGGCATGAGCCCTCCGCTGCTTGTTGTTGTCGGAAATTACACCACGATGCAGGCGTAGTTTTGATCTTCATTTCTTATTGCTTCTTCCGCGAACAATTAAACTCACCCAACCGACATTCCGATTACGAATGTGGAAAACTAGTAGGGAAGTAGCGATCACAAATCCGGTTGGTCAGTTCCAGTGTACTTTCCAGCGACGACTTGGCTCCAATGATCTGAGAAGCCACGGTCAGCAAGAAAACGTTGCGGGTTGTTGGACTTAAGAGATGGGCGAGAATGTTGACAGACAACTCATGGGTCGGCACAGAAGGCTCCTGGTTCCCTAGTTGAGAATTGTTCCCCTAACACAGCGGATTATCGTCGGTTCTCCAGTGACCCATCAATACACGCGATAACCGATTACCAAAAGACATGTCCGGTCAGCCAAGTGCTTATGGAATTTCAGCGAGCTTGTCAGTTGCCGGCTTCTTTTGCGCGGCGTCCCATTCTTTCCTCTAACCCCTCGCCCGCCATCCTCAGAAAGCCCCGCGTCTCCATGTGCTCGTCACAATGCCTGGCGGCCCAACGGCGCTCGAAAGACCACCACAATGGAATGCATCGAGGGGTCTGCGCACGCCCGACCGGGCCATTTCGGTTCCACTCAGTCCTCGCGAACAACGCCGATTCCCCTTGCATCCCATTGCGTTTCAGCGCTGTGGAGGCGCGTCACGAACGTCAGACGACGGTGTGGCGGCACTTGTTTCCGTCTTGACTAGAGGCCCTGCCAGAGGAACGCCATTCTTGACCAAGTCAGTCTTGATTTCAACCGTCTGATCAGCGAGCGGATTGACGTCCGTTTGAAAAGTTTGATAGCCGGGAAGGGCGATTTTGATCTGATGTGTTCCCGGCGCAACCAGCATCCCTCGACCCAGGCCCTCAAACTCCCCGACGTGTCCCACGAAAAGGCCGTCCAAAAAAACTGCGGCTCTCGAAGGGTTGACTGCGATCTTCACTGTCGCCGTCACATCAGGAAGCGGTCCCGTGGGGGCCTTCTCCATGGCCACTCGAACGATTTCCTTCTGTCCGGGCTGGACAAGAATTCGCGCTGTGAAGTCTTGGTAGCCGTCCTGGCGCACGCTAATTGCGTGTTCGCCAGGTAGAAGAAGAACCTTCTTCGATCCTTTGAGTTCTTTCAAATATCCTACGTACTCTCCGTCCACCCAGACGCCAGAAGTCTTTTCGACATGGGATTTTCCTTCAAATTGAATCTCTCCCATCACATCGTTTTCAGCGTACATCGAAGCGGGTAGAAGCATGGCACAAACCAAGAGCACTACCCACAGTAATGGATCTAATCTTCGGAGCGCTTTTTTCATAGCTAACCTCCAAAACTCGTAACTCACGCAACTCGTTCCTTTGCCTCCTCTTTTTAGTGCAACCTTGCAGTGCGCCAACTATCGATTCCCTTGTCTCGCCTGATTCCCTCAATCGTGACCCTCTGTTTCGGATCGAAGAGCATGACCAAAGCAGATCCGATGCCGAGGCCAACTAAGAGAAACGCAATCGCAGAATTCAAGTCGTATTCGCTTTTCACCCGCACCTCTCTCTCACGCTCTTGCAAAACACGAAACCTCGAACCACTGTTGTGACTGCAAGAACCGTGCCACTTTATTAAAGCCCTTTGTTTTCCGAGTGATGCACGAGTCGTAGAGATGCCGAGCACGAAATTTCGACCCCTTCGAACGACAAAAGTCCTCACACGCTGATTTAGCAATAGCGCAACGTCGCTGCGACTTGCTTCGCAAGTTCCGTCTCAACCTTTACCACCGCCCCATCAATGAACACAGGTTGAGAGCCCCATTTGACTCCTTTGGGGTAAAGCGCAACTACATCGCAGAGTACGCCAGCGTGACGGCAACAGCTTGGTTGAGATGTGGAGAGCTGTTGATCCAACTGTCTGACAATAAGGTGGCCCGTGTCCCAGAATTGGATAACCCTCGCGGTCTGGAATCCGCGCAAGAACCGGTCGCGTGGGCGACAGCAAGAGCACCAAGTGGACATTCTCAGCCGTTTGGCTCTGTGTCCAAGCCATTGATGCGTACTTTGGGAGATCCGGGACACGCCCCGCTAACAAATAACCTAGCCGATTGTCCAGGTAAGAACTGGCTGGACGGCTGATGTGCGCTTTGGATTGTTGCTTCATGCTGATCTTGCGCGGAACAACGCAAACATTCCGTGAAGGTCAGTTTTTTAAGGAGAACAAATGGCATCGCTACAGAGTTCATCAAACGACTTGGCAACGGCCGCGGAAACAGTTGGACCTTCGGTCGTCGCCGTCCACGGTCAGCATCGAATCCCATCGAGTGGCATCCAATGGCGCAAGGATGTAATCGTCACGGTCAACCACGGAATTCGACGAAATGAGGGCATTACCGTCGCCTTCGGGCCCGACAAATCTGTCGAGGCCACGCTTGCAGGGCGGGATCCGTCGACGGATCTCGCGGTTCTGAAGTTGGCAAATACCGGAACGGTTCCGTTGGCATCGCTTGCAGATGCGTCTGGCGTGAAACTCGCAACTCTGGTTCTTGCACTCGGTCGAAGTTGGCGTGGAAACCTGGTAGCGAGCGCCGGAATTGTGGGCGGGTTAAGCGGGGCATGGCGAACCTGGGCTAGCGGCAAGATAGATCAGCACATACGGCTTGATCTTGAGCTCTATTCCGGTCTTTCTGGCGGGCCGCTGGTCAATGCTGAAGGCAAGGTGATCGGCATCAACACACGAGGAGTGGCCCGAGGCCGAGCTGTCACCATTCCCGCGAGCACGGTCGATCGGGTTGTTAATGAGCTGCTCGAAAAGGGACACATCGCACGCCCATATCTAGGTCTCGCGATGCAGCCCGTCGCTATCCCAGAGTCGCTGCGTAGCAAGTTCAAATCGGAATTGACCAATGGCCTGGTCGTCGTTCATGTCGAACCGAGTGGTCCAGCAGACCGAACTGGAATCCTTCTGGGTGACATTCTGGTCGAATTGCAGGGTAAGCCGCTTGAAGGACTAGAGAGCGTCCAGCAGATTTTATCGTCGGCCAAAATCGGACAGAAGGTTACGGTGACGGTCATCCGTGGAGGATCACCCACACAGGTGAACGTCACGCTTGACGATCGACCGACGCGGTGAGTTGATGCCCAAAACAAGCGGCGAGCAGCAGATTCGTGTCCTGGTGTCGGCAAATTCCGCCGTGAGCCGCGCGGGACTTGAATCTTTGGTCCGAAATTCAGAATTCCTCAAACTTGCTGGTGGTGTTGCGAACGCCAGCTTCCTCGGTTCCCAGATACGCGACCTTCAGCCAGACGTAATTCTTGTCGACCTTACCACCGATGATCTTGAATTCGTTGAGCATTCACTGCCGCTCGGGTCTGTCGATTCACCGATTTCAATTGTGGCCCTGATTGATCACCCTGAAGGCAGTTGGATTGCCCGTGCTCTGCGTCGCGGTGTGAAGGCGATCCTTCCGCGAAATGCAACCTCGGCCGAGATCCTTTGGGCCATTCAAACCGCTAACTCGGACTTGTTCCTATTGAACCAAGACGCAACGCAATCTCTGATAGCTCGCTTTGGTTCAGAACCTCTCAGAGAACGCGCCCACTTCCGTGACGAGTTGACTGAACGAGAGATCCAAATTCTCCGCGCACTCGCCGAAGGCTTAGGCAACAAGCAAATTGCGTCAAGCCTGGCGATTTCGGAGCATACGGTGAAATTCCACATCAGTTCCATTCTCGATAAGCTCGAGGCATCCAGCCGGACGGAGGCAGTGACCATCGGAATCCGAATGGGACTGGTACTACTCTGATTGGCGCGGGCCGAGACGACGAAAATGGCGCTCCCCTAGTAGGCCAGGTAACAGATTGGAACAAGGAAAAGTAAAGTGGTTTTAACGACGCTAAGGGTTTCGGCTTTATCAACCGGCAGTCCGGCGAAGATGTTTTCGTGCATTTCTCCGCCATCCAGTCGAATGGATTCCGCAGCCTTCAAGAAGGCCAGGCGGTGCCGTTTGACGTGGTCAAGGGGCCTAAGGGCTTCCAAGCGGAAAACGTCCAACTTCTCTAAGAGAAAACCGATGTCCGCCCGCAGCGAATTCGCTTCGGGCGGTTCTTTTTTTAGTCTTTCATGGAATTGGGATCGATAGATTCCTGGCAAAATCAGCGCAGACGAATACTATTAAGCGAAGCGCGAGCCGGCCCATGGCTGACATCAGGGGTAATAATCAGCTCAAGCACGGTGACATCCGAGAGTCCGAGCTGATATTCCTCGATCTCACGGATTGTGTTGGGTGGGCTGAAGTTCCACTGCTGGCGCACAATTTCTCGAAACGAGCGCCCTTTATCCGCAGACCACCGCAGGACGAATTCTTGGGTACGGGCTGCGTGCTCTTCCTCGAAAATCAGCGAAATGTGCTTTAGATTTTGGGGTTCGTCAAAGACTAGGCGAATCGTTTGGGTTCCTGAAGAAACCGCCCGCCAGCCCCGAGTTTCGCCCAGCAGTAGCGCCGACTCGACCGGAAAACCCTCGGCTTCCGATGTGACCTCTACCACCGCGGCGTTTTCGAGGTCGAGCCAGCCTCCAGCATCCGGTCGAACCGTCTCCGTAGTCGGAGTAATCAATCGCTTACGCATGTCCCCAGTTTAACCCTGGCGCCACTTGGCATTTGAGAATTTGGATTTGGAGTCCGTTCCCGCAAGAGTCCTCTGGTGTCGGAGGGGCCATCTGCCTCGAACACTTACGAGTCGTGTTTGGCTCCGACCCCTTGAGTTGTTGGCGATCACTCGGCTCCGCACTCACGCGATCATCACTGCCATGGGGACGCTGCTGTACCCGCGCCCGATCACCACAATCCCCGACTCGGTCACATGCCATCCGCGGGCGCGGTCAGCTTCGAGGTCGTAGCCGATCGTTGTGTCTTCGGGTATGCCGATGTTCTTGTCGAGGATAGCGCGGCGTAGCTTGGCACGTCGTCCGATGTCGCAGTCGTCCATGATGACGCAGCCTTCGACCTCGGCTCCTGCGTGGACACGCACACCACGTCCCAGAATCGACTTCCGCACCAGGCCGCCGGAAAGTATGCATCCTCCAGAGACGATGCTGTCGAGCGCTTCGCCACGCCGTCCTTCTTCCTCAAACACGAACTTCGCCGGAGGATCGGGATAGCTCGTGCTACGCACCGGCCACTCGCGGTTGTACAGATTCAGATCGGGCTTAACGTTGTTTAGGTCCATGTTGGCTTCGTAGTAGGCCTCGATGGTGCCGACGTCGCGCCAGTAAGGAACAGAATCTTCGACCTCACCGGGGATGCGGTTGCTTTCAAAATTGTAAGCGTACATCGGCGCTTTGCCGGCGAGTCGGGGCAGGATATCTTTGCCGAAATCGTGATGACTGCCTGGCGTCTTCGCATCGGCCGTAAGAAGCTCCAAAAGCATGGGGGTGGAGAAGATGTAGTTGCCCATCGAGGCATAGACGCGATGGGGATCGCCCGGCATGGTCGGCGCGTTCGGGTTTTTTTCGTGAAAGGCCACAATACGACCTTCTTCGTCGACCTCGATAACGCCGAACTCGTGCGCGTGGCTGCGCGCGACCGGAATGGCAGCTACCGTGACATCGGCGCGCTTCGCGCGATGAAAATCAATCATGGCGGCGACGTTCATGCGGTAAATATGGTCTGCCCCAAAAATCGCCACCAGGTGGGGATCGGACTGCTCGATCAAATTCATATTTTGATAAATTGCGTCGGCGGTGCCCCGGTACCACGACTCGTTTTCCGAACGCATTTGCGCAGGTACGTTGATAATGAAGTGGCTCTTCAGCAGCCCGCCGACCTGCCAGCCCTCGCTCAGATGCTGCAGCAGCGATTGGCTGAGGAACTGAGTGAGCACGTAAATCGAGTGAATGCCAGAATTGACGAAGTTGCTCAGGACAAAATCGATGATCCGGTACTTGCCTCCGAATGGAACGGCGGGCTTGGCGCGTTCGCGGGTCAGCGGATAGAGCCGGGTGCCTTTACCTCCGGCTAGCACGATGCCCAGAACCTTCAGGTGGGAACTAGTTTGCGGAGCGGACTCTTGTGGGTGAAGCTTGTTGTTGGCCAAGCGATCCTCCTAAAACCGCCCTTGAGCGGCAAGTTATCCAAGACCACTGTTAGATGGCGGGCGAGAGGGGTTCGTTAGGGCTTCGAGTGCCTGAGTTTTGGTCGATCTGCTGCTTCATAATTTAGGCCGAAAGTCTTTATCCTCTGGGAGTGACCTCCACCGTGGCGGCACACTCAAGATCTAACGAACCTCGCTACGCGCCTGAACGGTTGCTGGGAGCCGGTGTGACAATCCGTTTTCGCATATTGCGTACATCTTCACTTCTAAGCTTCGCAGTAGTAATCAAGCGGCAATCGCACCGACCAAATTGCGGGCTATACCGACCAATGCTGACATGTCCTCGAATTTTGAAACTAGAACGGATACGCCCGCAGAATGCGCTTCCTTCTCTGTGAAGGAATCAGCGTAGGCGCTAAACACGACTATCGGGACATTGGGCATTAACCGTTTCAGGGCACGCGCCGCCTCAAGGCCGTTCATCACCGGCATCGCGAGGTCCAGCAGAATTACGTCTGGGTGCAAGTCTTGTGCTTTCTGGATTGCCATCCTCCCGTTCTCCGCCAAGGCGCAAACCTTAAAATCCAGTTCGCGGCGGAAAAGACCACCAACCCTTTGCCGAAAGGCGTTGTCGTCCGCGATTAGAACAGATTTGAGCATGTCTGACTGCAAATGAGTGAAGGCTGCGCAAGCGCCTCACCGAGCCACGGAATTTAGGATGCGAACGACGGCTGAGAGGTTTGGGAGGGGATCAAAACCCAGAACACCTGATCCAGTAGACGCTAGGATCTCCCTCTATGAAATTTCACCTTACAGGAAGAATCTTCGTTTGAATGCCAGAAATGACACGCGGTCTGATCAAGAGACAGTCTGCGTAGGAGGCTCATGACCTCTTGGCCAGGTATGCAGTGACCCCATACAAGAATCCGTCCGATTATGTGTGGACCACCGATGCCAACCGAGCTGGAGCCAGGCGCGGGAAACAGCCCGTCTGGCTGAGCACAGTAATGCGCGACTACATCCAACCCGCGGCTCGTAAAGTGGGGAGCATCAAGAAGATGTCGTGGCATACGTTTCGTCACACGTTCTCGACATTGCTCAAGGGCAATGGGGAAGACGTCAAAGTTGTACAGGAAGTATTGGGGCACTCAACGGCCAAGATGACCCTGGACACCTACACGCAGGCTCTCAGTCCGCAGAAGCGTGCGGCACAGAGCAAAGTGGTCAGCATGATCTGGCCAAACCCAAGTTGTACCGTCGTTGTACCGCGAGTTTCTGGTGAAATCCCGCTGCCTTGTAATTACAACGCGATCCAGTTTGTTTTCGCCCTTTCACGGGGGGTAGGGGGTGCCGAGCCTTAGTGCTGCGGGTCGATCGGGAAACACGATATATGCCTATTTTCAATTAGTTATCATGACATGCTCGAAATATACGGCACAATTAGCTTGTAAATGTACGACATAATTTGCTTGTAATTATACTGCATTATATGCTTGTATGTGTACGACGCCAAGCGCTTGTAATTGTCCGGTAAGAGCCTCCTTAATTATTATGCCAACACCGAACGAAAAACTCGCTGAGTCTCTCGCCGTCCTTCACGACCTCCAGAAGGGTGGACGACGGGTATTCCGGTCAGACGACGTGAGCCGCACCCATCGGGAACGGCTAGTGGAGAACGGCTTCCTGCAAGGAGTGATGAAGGGCTGGGTCATCTCGTCCAGCCCGAGCGCGCCCGGCGGCGACAGCACACCATGGTATGCGTTGTTCTGGGAATTCTGCGCGCAATATTGCAATGAACGCTTTGGCGACCAGTGGCATTTGTCACCGGAGCAGTCGCTTCTCTTGCACGCTGAGAATACCGTCATTCCCACGCAGGTCGTGGTTTATAGCCCCAAGGGCACGAACCACGCGATCGAGCTGCCATTCGGCACGTCGATTTATGACTTGAAGCAGGCTGACATGCCGGCGGCGGCCGACGTGTCGGTGAGGGACGGGCTGCGTTCGTTTTCCCCCGCGGCGGCCCTCGTGAGAGTGCCCGAGGCATTCTTCAGCCGTAATCCGATCGAGACACAAGTTGCGCTCTCAAGTCTGACGGATGCCGCCGACGTGCTGCGCCATCTTCTGGACGGGGGCCGCACGGTGAAGGCCGGGCAGATCGCGGGTGCCTTTCGCCGCATCGGCAGGCCGGAGTTCGCGGACGAGATTGTCAAGACCATTAAGCGGGCAAGCTACGATGTCCGCGAATCCGACCCGTTTGCGCCGGAACAAACGTTCGGCGCAAACCCTGTTGCGGGGTCGCCTATCGTCGGCCGTATTCAGGCGACGTGGGAGGCGATGCGGGGCGTCATCATCGAAAACTTCCCGAAGGCGCCGGGTCTTCCGAAGGACAGGAAAGAATATCTCGGCTTTGTCGACGACATCTACAAGAGTGACGCCTACCATTCATTGTCAATCGAGGGCTACAGCGTCACGCCGGCGCTGATCGAGCGCGTGCAACGCGGCGGCTGGGACCCGGCACATCAGGACGACGACCGCAAGAACCGCGACGCGCTGGCCGCGCGTGGCTATTGGCAGGCTTTCCAGCTTGTCAAAGCATCGGTGGCAGAAATCATCGCCGGCGCCATTCCCGGCGCGCTGGTTCGCACCGCTCATAAGGACTGGTACGGCGAATTGTTTCAGCCCTGCGTGGCTGCGGGTGTGATCTCCGCAAGAGCGCTTGCCGGCTATCGCAACGACGCAGTTTATCTGCGGACCTCGCGGTACGTACCGCCGCGATGGGAGGCCGTGCGCGACGCCATGCCCGCGCTTTTCGATATGCTCGAAAAGGAAATAGATCCAGCTGTCCGCGCCGTTCTCGGGCACTGGCTGTTCGGCTATATCCATCCGTACCCGGATGGAAACGGCCGCATGGCGCGGTTTTTGATGAACGCGATGTTGGCGTCGGGTGGTTATGCCTGGACCGTGATTCGTGTTGAAGATCGGGACGCGTATCTCGCGGCGCTCGATCGCGCCAGTATCGACGCAAATATTCAGCCTTTCGCAACCTTCATCGCAGAGCGCGTGCAAAGGTCGTTGGACCAGGCGACCGCTAAAGTGCGGGCTGGCAGAGTTTAAGGAAGGGTTAGAGGATTCGTTTTCGACGTTTAACGCCGGCGCTCTTGAATGCTTGGCTGGTCCCCAGCCTCGACTTGTTTTCAGTAACCACTCTCGTTATGGAGGTTTCCTTTAATGAGCATCTTCTCTATTACAGGACAGCGCATTATCTCTTAATAATCAAAAGGCTACTCGACTTGTCTGGCGGACGAACTCTGTCGGCCTGAGGGCCGATCAGCCGTCTTGCGACCAAGTTTCGGTTTGCCCAGGATCGAGGAAAACGAATCCTCGTCATGTTATCGTGGAAACTCTTATGCGGCGCGAGGCCGGCACTTCCGATCCAATACTCTGCTCTCACCTCCTGCGCAGAGTCGATGAAAGACTGATTGATCTTTTGAGTTCGCTCACGCCGAGCGAATGGGATCTTAAGACCATTGTGCCATTGTGGAGGGTCCGCGACGTTGCAGCGCACCTGCTAGACACTATTCTACGCAAACTCTCTATGGTTCGAGATTCTTGCTATGTCGAAGCGGTCAGCATCCGGTCGCCCGAAGACGTAATCACGCTGGTAAATCGTCTGAACCGCGAAGGCGTGACCGTCTACCGTCGTCTGAGCCCAAAGGTTCTGATCGGGATGATGAAAGAAGCCTGTGAGCAGAGCGCTTGTTTTCATGAATCTCTCGACCCGTTTTTGCCTGCCGCATTCGCGGTTAGCTGGGCAGGAGAAGAGAGCTCCCTGAATTGGTTCGACACAGCTCGTGAATTGACGGAACGCTGGCATCACCAACAGCAGATTCGATTGGCCACAAATCGGCCCGGCATCATGACGCCGGAACTATATCACCCGGTTCTCGATTGCTTTGTGCGAGGACTGCCGCATGTTTATCGCGGCGTCGACACACCTCTCGGGACGTTGCTTTTGCTAGAAATTTCTGGTGAATGCGGAGGGCAATGGTTTCTTTCTAAGGAATCGGCAGGTTGGCACTTCGTGAAGCCGACTGACAGAGAATGGGCATCGCGAGTTTCGATACCTCAGGAGTTGGCTTGGCGTGTCTTTACCAAGGGCATTGATCGCGATTCCGCTCGCTCGCAGATTGAGGTCAAGGGCGATCGAGATCTTGGGGAGAAGGTTCTTCAATTGACGGCTATTGTTGGTTAGATCGGGTTTCGGCGCGGGTCGTTGGCTATTCGGAAGTTGGGAATTGCTGCTTCGATTCTGTGTGCGAACTGTGTGCCAGATTTCCACGGACAGGCGGATTCGAAATCTGCCAATCCGACTTACGGCCGACCAGCCCTGTATTCCTCAATCAATTCCTGAATGCCTGCTCTTTCGAAGACGCAGTGTGCGAGGAATGTGCCTCTCTGGCGAATCAGGGACGGCAATCTCTAGAGGAACCCAGAAAAAGTTTACGATGACCTGTTCACAAGCGTGTTTGTGAGGACGAATCCTCGAAGCGCCGCCCAGCTCATCGGGATATGATGTGCGCATGAGGATTGTGCGGCTTTCCTGGGCTGGCGTTCAAATAGAGTCCGAGGGTGCCACTCTTGTCATCGATCTGTTGGAGCACACGTCCTCGATCCGCTCATTCATGGGCGATCCCCGGTTGCCAATCGTATGTGGTCCCGCAGTTCTCGACTTAGCGCTTGTCACGCACCTGCATCCTGATCACTACGATCCCGATGCTCTACGGCGAAAGCTCCGGCCGGATGCGAAGGTCATTTGTGATCCAGTCAACGCATCGAAGATCGCGCGCGATGGGTTCACCGTCGTGGGGGCTACCCGGTATGAACCGATCTCGGCCGGGCCATTCACCGTGACTGCCTTGCCGGCCGTTGATGGCTTGGGTGACCCGCAGATCTCGTTCCTTGTCGAGGCGGAAGATATCAAGGTCATGCACTTCGGGGACACTCTTTGGCACGGCCACTGGTGGAAGATCCGGGCTAGGTGCGGTCCGCCGAACCTCGCATTTCTTCCGATCAACGGCGCCATTACACAGTTTCCGAACATGACACCCAGCGGTATCCCAGCCGACCTGACGCCAGCTCAAGCTGCATCCGCTGCTGCCATCCTCGAAGCGAGGGTCGCTTGTCCAATGCACTACGGCGCGTTTCACAGCCCGCCTGTCTACGTCGAGTTTCCAGATGCTGAACGAATGTTCCTCGAAGCAGCCGGCCGGCTTGGAATATTCGTCCAGATTATCGAGCCGGGAAAGGAAATTGCGATCAGCTGATGCTTTTGCTTGACCACGACTGGCCCTAACCGTCGGCGCGCTGGAAAGTGGTAGTTTGTACGCATGCACATGCTCCTCTTTCTCGCGGTGTCGTTGGTCGCCCAGACAAGTTGTGCCGACATGGGGCGCCTGCCTAACGTCACCGCCGCAATCCAAACCGCAACTTACTGTCGGGTTTCCATCACTCTCCGACGTGCGGCCGATTCTGAAATCAAGTCCGAAGTCTGGCTGCCGACGGCTTCCGAGTGGAACGGCAAACTCCTCATGGAAGGTGGAGGCGGGTTGGTTGGTATCATCAATACTGAAGGAATGACGCACGCCGTTCGCGAGGGTTATGCCAGCGCGTCCACCGACACCGGCCACACCGGCAGCAGCGGCAGATTTGCACTTGGCCATCCCGATAAGATCACCGACTTCGCTTATCGCGCTGTTCACGAAACCGCCGTCGAGGCCAAAGTATTGATTGCGGCCTATTACGGACGCGGCCCGCGCCTGTCTTATTGGGAAGGCTGTTCCACCGGTGGACGGCAGGGACTGATGTCGGCGCAACGTTACCCGGAGGACTTTGACGGCATCATCGCCGGTGCACCTGCTTACAATCAAATCTACATCTCGGCGTGGCGCATGCGTCTGTTGATGACTGCACTTACGTCACCTCTACAAGCACTGCCAGCCGAAAAACTGAGGCTACTCAGTGACGCAGTCCTGGGCAAGTGCGACCTCAACGACGGCGTAAAAGACGGCCTCATCGAAAATCCACGCAACTGCAACTTTGACCCTAGCGCCCTCAAGTGCAACGGTGCCGAGACCGCAATCTGCCTCACCACGCAGCAACTGGAAACTGTAAGCGCCGCTTACACCCAGATGCGGAAATCCAATGGCGAACTTATCTACCCGGGTCTTCCCTTCGGTGGCGAGCTCGGCTGGCGTCTTCCAGCCGGCGCTAACGAGCCCGGGACCATAGATATCGACATCTTCCGCTATATTGCCAATCAAGACCCCGCATGGGATTGGCGCAGCTTCGACCTCGAGAAGGATATCGACCGGGCGCTTCTGCACGGTGGAGAGATCCACGCCGTCAACCCGGACTTAGCGAAATTCAAAGCACACGGGGGCAAACTCCTCCTGTATCACGGTTGGAGCGATGGAGGTTCCGACGGCTCGATCTCCGCGCTGAATACTATTTCTTACTACGACTCCGTCCTGAAGCAGATGGGCCCGAACCAGGACGACTGGTTTCGTCTTTTTTTGGTGCCTGGGATGGATCATTGCGGGGGAGGGACCGGCCCCAATCAGTTCAATAAGCTCGCTACGCTCGAACGCTGGCGCGAACAGAGCGAGCCCCCCAAATCTATCACCGCCGCCCGAGTCAACGAAAGTGGCGTCATCGACATGACGCGCCCCCTTTGCCCATACCCGCAACAAGCTGTCTATAAAGGTAGCGGCAGTACGAACGACGCTGCGAACTTCAACTGCAAAGTTAAAGTTAAGGGCAATTGACCACGGCCCGCTTCGGAGGACTGGCCGGTGATGCCAACGGTGTCGCACGGGTTTGAGTTGAAGCCAGTCAATTTCTTCGACCACAATCCGGCACTGGATTTACCTAAACAGATTGGGCGTTACTTCTGGCCCGGTTAGGCTATCCATCCAGTTTCCGGATTTTTCGTAGTCAGGCACGTCACGCACCTAAAAAACCTGAAAGTCTTGACCCCTGGATCGCCTTGACCTAAGATTCAGGCCAAAAATCGGGGAGCGAATCCCCAACTTCCAAACAGTCTGCGGAGGAGGAACCAGCGATGAAAACAACTCGATACGGGGTGGCGGCACTCTTTGCTTTGGTGATCGCCCTGGTGGTCGGCAGGTCCGGCTCTGCCGAGGAGAAGCAGGACAAGTACACGCTGCAGGTGCCGGGCGGGCTCGCATTCTCTGAGGTCAAAGGCTACGAACAATGGCAAGTAGTCGGCCCCAGCCTTACCGAAGCCGCAAACGTGATCCGCGTGATCGTGGCCAATCCGGTGATGATCACGGCCTACCAGGAGGGAGTTCCCGGCAATGGCAAGCCTTTCCCCGACGGCTCGAAGATTGTGAAGCTGGAGTGGAAACCGAAAAAGATAACGGATCCGCCTTTTTCGGCGAGCACGCCGGACACAGTACCTGGCGACCTGGAGCAGGTCGAGTTCATCGTGAAGGACAGCAAGAGATTCTCCGACACGCACGGATGGGGATATGCGATGTTCGTCTACGACGCCGCGTCCGGAACGTTCGCCCCGGCCACGAAGGCCAGCCACCCCCCGGTGAATAACGACGCCAAGTGCGGTGCCGCATGCCACGAGATCGCGGCATCAAAGGATTACATTTTTACGGCATACCCGAAAAGGTAAGCCATCAGGCGCTTTCCGCTTTTCGTTTCGTCGGCAATCCGGAAACCGGTTCCTGTAATTCATAGTCGGCAGGGCGCTTTCGTGATCTCAAGAGGAGGAACCATATGAAACGGATCGGTTTCCTACTGCTTGCGGTTGTAACCGTGGCTGGCATCATCGCCTTCACGGCACCAGCGTCCGGGCGCGCCGATGAAGAGTCCTCAGCGACTGGCTCCCCGATCTATGGCGTCACGATTCCGGCCGGATACCGCGACTGGCAATTGATCGCCGTGAAGCAGCTCCATTTCGCCGGCAAGGGTGAACAGTTGCGCGCTCAAGTCGGCAACGATATAGCGATCAAGGCGTATAAGGACGGGACGCTTCCATTCCCAGACGGCGCCATCATTGCGGCGATACATTGGACTCGCGTTCCGTCGGAAGACAACAACAAAGTCCTCGATGGTCCGTTCCCCGGCACTCAATCGTTCGTTGTCGGGTCCCCGGTGAATGTTCAGTTCATGGTCAAGGACTCAAAAAAGTATGCCGCCACGGGCGGCTGGGGCTTCGCTGACTTTAAGGACGGAAAGCCAGGCGACAAGGCGCTGCACGAGACCTGCTTCCCCTGCCATGTGCCTGCGAAAGATCACGACTACGTCTTCACCAATTACGCAAATGCACCCTGATTCAGAGAAGTACAACAGATAAGGATGGCGCCAATGGCCGCACCCACGTCAACTGGGGCGATGTCTGAACCCGGCTTCGCTGCGCCAAGGACGCGACCCATAACAAAAACTCCCCCCTTCACCTTGCGGTAAGTCCGCGTTGCGAGCCAAATTCAATCAGAAGCATCTGGACGAATCAATTGGACGATGGTATCGGAACACCTAAGTAGCGGCGGAAACCGGCGCGATAAACGTGAGTTCCAATAACCGATCAGGCGGCTGCGATCATGTGCTGCTTCGCTAGCGCCTCAATTTCCGGCTCAGTCACCGCCGAGAGGTCTGCATTTTCAGTGGCGATAACCTGTTGAGAGATTTCGGGGTGATGGGTCTTCAAATATTCTTTCAAGAACTCGGCGGCGTTGCTTTTTCCAGTGGCATGACCGATGAGGACGATCTCACTTGCCGGAGTGATGTCTTTAGCGATCTCCTCATAAAACGAATCCTCTTCGGGCACACGCTCGCCACGGTAGTGGGCTTCCTTTCGATGAATCAAATGATGATGGAAATGATAAGGATCGTAAGGTTGCACCTTGCGTTCGTCCGCCGGACGGCTTCCGCCGAAATCCTGGTAAACATGGGCGGCGTGGTGGTCGATGACGACAATCATCCGGCGGGGTTGGGCTGGTGCCCCCGCCTGGGCACCTGATTTATGCGCATCCGGTCCGACTTCCTTCAAGAATTTACGCAGCCGAGAAACTTCCTCCACGCCAAGATTGTGGGTGTGCGGCTTCTTGAAAAAGGCGCGTTGGCCGCCGACACGGAACACAAACTCGTCGTCTCCGTGCGGTTGGACCTCACCTAAATGCTCGACCAGGTCGACGGCTTCGCTCCAACTCAAATTGTGGGGCAGTTTACCGTCGAGAAGATTCTGATACAGCGATTCGAGGTGCTTGCTCATGGTGTGTCCCCCTTCACAAAACAATTCTAAACCCGAATAACATGCATCCCGCACACTCACGATTGAGCCATGAGTGACGAGACTAAAACAATTGGACCTTGGTATCGACGACATCCCATATCCAGTATCTGACACCTCAGTCACTAAGATACTTCCGTCGATACGAAAGTGTGGGCAATACCATCGTCCAATTGCGCACCCCATTTTCTTGTGGCCCTGTGAGACGCGCATGACAAAAAGACCAGCTTCCAAACGGACATTCGCCCACTCTTTGCGGAGTGCGACATTCAAAGCATGAGCAAGGCGTTCAACCTGGGAAGTTACGACGACGTCAAAAAGCACGCTGCCGCCATCTACGATCGCATTCGTGGAATCGGCGGCGCCGTGATGCCGCCACCAACTAGGCACAACCCATTTGTTTGTAGCAGGCCCAGATGTCGACTCCCGACAAGCCACGAGGCCTTTGCTTTCGGCGCAGGGTGACTCGGCGCAGACCCTTTTAATTCCCGATTTTCCTTTCGTGTCCTCCGCTCACAAATAATGTCAAGCCACCAGCAAGATCTTCCCGATACCACCCTTTTCTGCCGCTGCTTGAGCCTCGGCCGCGTCACTGAGCGCCAGTTTCTGGCTAATTGGGATAATCAGCTTGCCATCGCGCACGGCCTCGGCCATGAACTCCAGCGTTTTTCTGTCGAATTTCGAGAATACGTGCACCACTTTTACAGACGGGTATTTCGCGGCGTTCCGCGGCACCTCTACAACCGATGCATACACTCCTCCTGGCTTGACCATGGCGATCAGCTTCTCGGCGGTTCTTCCGCCGACCGTATCTGCTACCGCATCGAGCGGCGCAAGACTTGCGATCGCGGTATCGTCGTCGGTCGCGACCGCCTGATCTGCGCCGATGGTCTTCGCTCGATCCATCTGGGTCTTTAACACCCCCGCAATCACGGTCGCTCCCCGTTGCTTCGCGGTGAATACGGCCGAACGCCCGACATTTCCTATGGCACCTACGACCAAAACCGTCTGGCCGGATTTGATTTCCGTAGCGGAAAGTAGCTGGTTGCCGGTCGTCGTCACAAGCGGCAACGCCGCCGCCTGGATCAAGTCGAGACCCTTCGGCACCTTCGCCAAGACCGCTGCCTTCACGACACAAAGTTCGGCGTAAGTATTGTCCGCCATCGCGAACACCTGGTCGCCGACGGAAAAGCCCTCCGCTCCCGGCCCTATCTTGACGACAGTGCCCGCCATATCGACGCCTATCAGCCCTGGGAACTTCATGGGGTAAAAATCCTTCGTTAATCCGGCGCGTCGCTTGTAGTCGATCGGATTCACACTGGCAGCAGCGACCCGCACCAGCACCTCGCCCGGACCCGGAACCGGGTCAGGGTAATCCTCGAACTTCAGCACTTCTGGACCGCCATATTGGTGGACAACCACTGCTTTCATATTTCATCTCCTTATGTACGGCAGGCAAACGCTGACTAACTAACAGTTAGATGAACGAATCTGGAGTTGGTCGCCGCCATAGCCCGCCAGAAATTCGAAACTGGATAGCCCCGGGATGGCGCAGCGAAACAATTTAGCGAGAAACGACGCACCAATTCTGGTGCTCAACATGGCTCGTCCGCGCTGCAGTTCGGCATTTCGCCCACTTCAGCACATCCCAGATCTCGCACTGCAAGTAAAAGCCTGACGAGATGCAAGGCGCCATCACTCCTTCGCTAACGGCATCATGAACCAGCCCGTACGCTGCTTCGTAACCCGGGATCTGCATTCGCTTGGCGAGTTCGATCAGTTCCCGCAGCGGAAGTTCCCGTTCAGAAATCATCGAAAGCAGCAACATAAGCCCGTCGGGACCCGCGAACCGGTCAAGGGCTAATCCCTCTACGATGCCCCGGTTTTTTCTGAATTCG
>Ga0209006_10001686_pt1 | contig 20033 bp, 19 predicted proteins | sample JacPin_JW_Ref_O2_FD_188567 | JGI IMG/M metagenome (GOLD analysis project Ga0209006, IMG submission 188567) | Forest soil microbial communities from Algoma, Ontario, Canada - Jack Pine, Ontario site 1_JW_Ref_O2 (SPAdes) (version 2) | ecosystem: Environmental > Terrestrial > Soil > Boreal...
GGGTCAGCGCCTGCTGGTCTTCGCGCGCAAGCCCGCGCCGATCCAGATGACCGGCTGGGGCGAACCGACCGGCACCGGCCTCGCCACCATGGACTATCTCCTGGGCGACAAGGTGTTGGTGCCCGAAGGCGAGAGACGGCTGCTGGCCGAGCGGGTGATCGAGCTGCCCGGGGTGCTGGGCTATTGGATGCCCGAGACTTTGCCCGAGCCGGGAACGCTTCCCGCCTTGGCCAAGGGATACGTCACCTTCGGCTCCTTCAACCGCCGCTCCAAACTGTCCGACGGGGCGTTGCGCCGCTGGGCGGGAATCATGAACGCGGTGCCCGGTTCGCGCCTGCTGCTCAAGACCAAGGGTTTCGAGGATCCCGCGCAGCAATCCGGCATTCTCGGCGTGCTGGCCGAAGGCGGGATCGCGCCCGAACGCGTGCGCTTTCTCGGCCAGGGTACGCGCGAGGCGCATTTCGAGGCCTATCGGGAAATCGACCTCGCGCTCGATCCCTTCCCGCATGGCGGTGGCATGACCGCGCTCGACGCGGTGGCGATGGGCGCGCCGGTCGTAAGCTTGGCGGGACGGACGATCTGCTCGCGCGTGGCGGCCGGTTGCCTGACCGCGCTCGATCTGGGTGAATTCATCGCTTTCGACGAAAATACCTATGACCGGATCGCCGTCGCGGCGGCAAAGAATCTCGATTCCCTGGCGCGGCTGCGCGGTGAGTTGCGTCAACGCCTGATGCGCTCGGCCATCGGCGATTCCCGGCGTTACGCCGTTGCGGTCGAGGCCGCTTATCGCGATGCGTGGCGGCGCGCCTGTATGGACGCCACGGCCTAGATAAGGGAGACTGACGGGATGCGCCGTATCGTTATCGGCTTTTTCGCCGTCATCGGCGGTCTGGTCGTGCTGACCGGACTGGCGGGGCTGGGCGTTTTTCTCTGGATCAAGCTCGCCGCGCCGGGCGTGGGACCCGACACCATTCTGACGCTGGAAATCAACGGCACCCTGCCCGACGCGCCCCCGGACAAGAGTCTCGCCAACCTGCTGGCCGGCAAGCAGCAGACGCTCAGCGACGTGCTCGGCGCGCTCGTGCGCGCCGGCGGCGATCCGCGCGTCAAGGGCCTGGCGTTGCGCATCGGCGGCGGCGCGCTGAGTCTCGCCCAGGTGCAGGAATTGCGCGACGCGATCCAGGATTTTCGCGCCAAGGGCAAGCCCGCCTTCGCCTTCAGCGACAGCTATGGCGAATTTGAATCCGGCACCGCCGCCTATTATTTGGCTTCGTCCTGCGACGAGATCTGGCTGCAGCCGCTGGGGCTGCTGAGTTTGGTGGGCCTGCGCGCCGAGGAGCCCTTTTTCCGCGGCTCGCTCGACAAGATCGGCGTCGTGCCGCGTTTCGACAAGCGCGAAGAGTACAAGACGGCAATGAACATGCTGACCGAAACCGGCATGACCCCGCCGCATCGCGAGGAGACTCTGTCGCTGCTCACTTCGCTGCGCGGCCAGATCGTGGCCGGAATCGCGGATGGCCGAAAGCTCGATCCGGCCACGGTCGGCAATCTCATCGATAACGGCCCCTATCTGGCGCAAGAGGCGCTCGACAATCACCTCATCGATCATGTCGACTATTGGGAGCAGGCGCTTACCGCGCTCGAGGCGCGCGCCGGCGCCGACGCCAAGCCGTTGCAACTCACGCATTACCTCGACCGCGTCGGAGCGCCGCACAGCAAGGGGCCGGTGATCGCGCTGATCTATGCCGACGGGCTGATGGTGCGCGGCAAGAGCAGCGACCAGGCGCTTTTGGGCAACGGCACGATGGGATCGGAAAGCGTCATCCACGCCTTCCGCATGGCCGAGCGCGATCAAACCGTGCGTGCGATCCTGTTCCGCATCGACAGCCCCGGCGGCTCGGCGGTGGCGGCGGAATCGGTCTGGAACGAGGTCGCGGCGGCGCGCGCCGCCGGCAAGCCGGTGATCGTCAGCATGGGCTCGGTCGCCGGCTCGGGCGGCTATTACATCGCCGCCTCGGCCAACAAGATCGTCGCCGAGCCGGCGACCCTGACCGGCTCGATCGGCGTGCTTGCCGGCAAGGTCCTGATCAACGGCCTGTCGGACAAGCTGGGCGTCACCTGGGACAGCGTCGATACCGGCGGCAACGCCGCGATGTTCAGCCCGACTCAGGATTTCACGCCTCAGGGTCATGCGCGCTTCGAGGCGATGCTTGACGACGTTTATTCGGGATTCAAGGCGCGGGTAGCATCCGGCCGCCAGATGGACGCGAACTGGGTCGAGAAAGTGGCCAAGGGCCGGGTGTGGACCGGCGAGCAGGCGGTGCAGATGAAGCTGGTGGATTCGCTCGGCGGCTATGAGGCGGCGCTGGCCATCGCCAAGGTCCAGGCTGGAATCGCCGCCGATCAGGACGTCAATCTTCGCACATATCCCGAGCCGGTCAGTCCGCTCGCGACGCTGCTCAACCGGCTTACCGGCGGCGGCGATGACGACACGCTGATGCAGGGCCTTGCCGGCTTCGCTGCGCTGCTGCGGCAGGCCGAACTGCTCGCCGCCCCGCCGGGTGCGCTGGTGATGCAGCCCCTGGATATCCGCTAGCCCGGATCGTCGCTAGGATTTTGTGAAAGCGGCGACCAATTCGAGTTGCGCTGACCACAGGAAGCTGTCGATCGGCGACACTGGGCCGAGGCGATATCCGCCATCCGCCAGAATGCGGGCGTCGCGCGCGAACGTCGCCGGGTTGCAGGAAACCGCGACCACCACCGGCACCTTGGACGCGGCGAGCGCACGGCTTTGCGCCATGGATCCTGCGCGCGGCGGATCGAACACCACCGCATCGAAGCGCGCGAGTTCGTGGGGCGCCAAAGGAAGGCGGGCGAGATCGCGCTCTTCCACGGTCACGCGGTCTGAAAGACGGGCGCGTGACGCGGCGTGTTTGATCGCCCTGACCGCATCACCGTCGCCCTCGACCGCATGCACCGCGGATTTTTGCGCGAGCGGAAAGGTGAAGGTGCCCAGGCCGGCATAGAGATCGGCGACGTTGTGCCGCTCGCCCAACAAGCCCAGCACCGCAGCGCTCAGCACGGCGTCGGCCTCGGCGCTGGCCTGCAGGAACGATTCCTCAGGCAGATCGACCGCCACGCCGGCGAAGGCCACCCGGACAGGGCGGCGCAACGCCACCGGCACCGCAGTCGCATCTTTGGCGCGCCCGGTGCCGACGCGGTAGCAAAGCCGCGCCAGATCCTGGGCTTCGGCGAAGGCGGCGAGGGCTTCGAGCGCCGCGAGCTTGGGTGACGCGGGCAGGTCGAGCAGCAGCGCCACGCCGGCATCCGCCAGGGTGACTGTGGCGGCGCCCTCTTTGTTCGGGGCGAGAATCTCGGCCGCCAGAACCCGCAACGGCTCGACCAACTTGAAGAGATCCGGATGCAGCACCGCGCACTCCCGCATGTCGACGATGCGGTGGCTGGCACGGGCGTGAAATCCGACGCACCCTCGCGCCAAGGAAAAGCGCGCGCGGCGCCGCGTATGGGGTTCCAGGCGACGCAAGGGCGCGATGTCGCAATTCTTGAACCCATGCTGCGCCAGCGCCGCGATCAACCATGAGAGCTTGGACGCGGCGTAGGCCTCGGGCGGCAAATGCTGCAAGGCGCAGCCGCCGCAATCGCCGAAATGGCGGCAGACCGGCTTGGCGCGCGCGCCGGGAGCGAGAATTTCCACCGCTTCGCCGTTCATGCCCTCGCCCTTTTTCGCCAGAATCCGGGCGCGCACGCGATCGCCCGGCGCTGTGAAGGGCAGAAACACCTTGCTACCCTGGTGAAAGGCCACGCCATCGCCGCGCACGCCGATGGTGTCGACGGTGAGCTCGATCTCGGTCATTTAATTTCGCTTCGCACGACGCCGCCGCGCTCGGCCGCAAGCAGGAATTCGCTGTTGCCTTCTGGCCCCTTGAGCGGGCTTTCAACGACGCCCCGAACGCGCCAACCCTGATCGGCGACCCAGGCCGAGATGCGCTCGCAGACTTGCCGGTGCAACGCCGGATCGCGCACCACGCCGCCCTTCCCCACCAGCTTGGGCCCGACCTCGAATTGCGGCTTGATCAGCGCCACGAGATGCGCCGCCGGCTTGGCCAAGGCCAAGGGCGCCGGCAGCACGGTTTCCAATCCGATGAAGCTCGCGTCGCAAGTCAGCAGATCCACCGGCTCCGGCACTTCCTTCGCCGACAAATGCCGCGCATTGACGCGCTCAAGCACTTTGACGCGCGCATCGTTGCGCAGCTTCCAATCGAGCTGGCCGTGCCCGACATCGACCGCATAGACGCGCTTCGCGCCCCGCTGCAGCAGCGCGTCGGTGAAACCGCCGGTCGAGGCGCCGATATCAAGCGCGACCAGATTCATCGGATCGATTTTGAAATGATCGAGCGCGTGGGCGAGCTTGACGCCGCCGCGCGACACAAAGGGATGATCCTTGCCCTTGAGCGTTAGCGCCGTGTCGGCGGCCAGGCTCGCCCCCGGTTTGTCGAGCCGCTTGTCGCCGCTCCACACCGCGCCCGCCAGGATCAGCGCCTGAGCCTTGGTGCGGGTTTCAGCCAATCCCTGCTCGACCACAAGCTGATCGAGGCGCCGTTTGTCGCTGGTCATTGGCTTTGACGCGCTTGTCGCGCGTCGGGAAAAGGCGCGCCGGGACTCAGGCCCGGACGTTGCGCTCGACGATGGCGCGGCCGAGCGCGACCAGGGCGGTCTGCTTGATGTGGCGGGCGTTGAGGCCCGCCTCGTCATATTGCTTGGCGGGCGCGTCGTGGTCGATGAAGCGGTCGGGCAGCAGCATCGGCCGCACTTTCAGCCCCTGATCCAACAATCCAACACGGGCCAGGTGATCGAGCACATGGCTCGAGAAGCCTCCGATCGCCGCCTCTTCGACGGTGATCAGCACTTCGTGTTCGCGCGCCAGGCGCTCGACCAGATCGGTGTCGAGCGGCTTGAGAAAGCGCGCATCCGCCACGGTGGTGGAAAGTCCGGCATGGGCCAATTCGTCGGCCGCCTTGAGGCATTCGGCGAGCCGCGTGCCGAAATTAAGGATGGCGATCGAGGTTCCTTCGCGGATGATGCGGCCCTTGCCGATGGGCAGCACCTCGCCCTTGGCGGGAAGCGGAATGCCCACGCCCTCGCCGCGCGGATAGCGCACCGCCGATGGGCCGTCGTCGATGGCGGCGCAGGTCGCCACCATGTGCATCAATTCGAGCTCGTCCGCCGCCGCCATGATGGTGAAGCCCGGCAGGCAGCCGAGATAGGCCAGGTCGAAGGAGCCGGCATGGGTGGCTCCGTCGGCGCCGACCAGCCCGGCCCGATCCATGGCGAAGCGCACCGGCAGCTTCTGGATGGCGACGTCGTGCACCACCTGGTCGTAGCCGCGCTGCAGGAACGTGGAATAGATCGCGGCAAAGGGCTTCAGCCCCTCGCAGGCCAAGCCGGCGGCGAAGGTGACGCCATGCTGCTCGGCGATGCCGACGTCGAAGCTGCGTTTGGGGAAGCGCTCGGCGAATTTGTCGATGCCGGTGCCCGACGGCATGGCGGCGGTGATGGCGACGATGCGTTCGTCGGCCTCGGCCTCGGCGATCAGCGCCTTGGCGAAGACGTTGGTATAGCTGGGCGCGCTCGCCTTGGCCTTTACCTGCGCGCCGGTGGCGACGTCGAACTTCACGACGCCATGGTATTTGTCGGCGGCGGCCTCGGCAGGCGCGTAGCCGCGGCCCTTCTGCGTCACGACATGGACCAGCACCGGGCCGGTGTCGTTGCTGTCGCGCACGTTCTTCAGCACCGGCAGCAGATGGTCGATGTTGTGGCCGTCGATCGGACCGACGTAGAAAAAGCCAAGTTCCTCGAACAGCGTGCCGCCGGTGACGAAGCCGCGCGCGTATTCGTCGGCGCGCCGCGCCGCCTTGGCCAGCCCGCGCGGGAAGCGCCGGGCTATGATTCTGCCGAGATGGCGCAGGCTGTGATAGGGCTTGGACGACAACAGGCGCGAGAGATAGGCGCTCATCGCGCCGACCGGCGGCGCGATCGACATGTCGTTGTCGTTGAGGATGACGATGAGCCGCGAATGCATCGAACCGGCGTTGTTCATCGCCTCATAGGCCATGCCGGCGCTCATGGCGCCGTCGCCGATCACGGCGATGACGTTGTTCTTGCCGCCTTTCAGGTCGCGGCCCACCGCCATGCCGAGTCCGGCGGAGATCGAGGTCGAACTGTGCGCCGCGCCGAACGGGTCGTATTCGCTTTCGGCGCGCCGCGTGAAACCGGACAGGCCGCCGCCCATGCGCAAGGTGCGGATGCGGTCGCGCCGCTTGGTAAGGATCTTGTGCGGATAGGCCTGGTGACCGACGTCCCAGATCAGGCGGTCGCGCGGCGTGTCGAAGACGTAATGCAGCGCAACGGTGAGTTCGACCACGCCGAGTCCGGCGCCGAGATGGCCGCCGGTGACCGACACGGCGTCGACCAATTCGCGGCGCAGCTCGTCGGCGAATTGGCGCAACGCGCTCTCCGGCAATTTGCGCAGATCAGCGGGTTCGTTCACCTGGTCGAGCAACGGAGTCAGGTCGTTGCGCAGTACGGGCGCAGAATCCTGGTTGCTTTTATGGTCTGATGTACCCGTCACGACCGCCCCTCGCGCTTACCCGGCATGTCCGGTTTTTGCCGAAACTTCACGATTCTAAACACAGATGGCTGGCATAAGCAATTTACATACAGGACAGGGAGATAACGGGCCTTTTTGACGCCCTATTCCCAGGCCAAACTGTGGCTTTCATGCGACATAAGCACCGGACGAACCCGTCTGGCGGCTTGGCGCTCTTTTCCCGCCATGGGTATAATAATTGCTTATAATGCGGCGGAGTGGCTTCCGGGGCGGCACCGCCGCCCTCAAGAAAGGTAATATCATGCGGGTGGTTCTCGCCCAACCTCGGGGTTTTTGCGCCGGAGTCGAGCGCGCCATCGACATCGTCGAGCGCGCGCTGGACAAATACGGGCCGCCGATCTATGTGCGCCACGAGATCGTGCACAACCGCCATGTGGTCGAGCGCCTCAGGGCCAAGGGCGCGCATTTCGTCGACGATCTGGACGAGATTCCACCGGGCAGCGTCACCATTTTCAGCGCCCACGGCGTCTCGAGCGAGGTCGAGGACGCCGCCGCGGTGCGCAACCTGCCGGTGATCGACGCGACCTGCCCGCTGGTCTCGAAGGTGCACAGCGAAGGCCAGCGCTACGCCGCGCAAGGGCGCGAGATCGTGCTGATCGGACATGCCGGCCATCCCGAGATCGAAGGCACCATGGGCCGGATCGACGGCAAGGTTCACCTCATTTCCAAGGCCGAGGAAGTGTCCGACCTCAAGGTGGGCGACCCGCACAAGCTTGCCTTCATCACCCAGACCACGCTTAGCGTCGATGACACCAAAGCGGTGATCGACGCGCTGCGCCAGCGTTTCCCCGACATCGTCGGCCCCGATACCAAGGACATCTGCTACGCCACGCAGAACCGGCAACGCGCGGTGCGCGAGCTCGCGCAACAGGTCGACGTCGTGCTGGTGGTAGGCGCGGCCAACAGCTCGAATTCCAACCGGCTGCGCGAGATCGCCGCCGAGCAGGGCGTGAAGGCCTATCTCGTCGCCGACGCCGACGCGCTCGACACTGCCTGGGTCAAGGGCGCCAAATCGGTCGGTATCACCGCCGGCGCCTCGGCGCCCGAGGAGCTGGTGCAACACCTAATCGACCGGCTGCGCGAGCTGGGCAAGGTCGAGTGCGAGAAACTGCCCGGCATCACCGAGAACGTCCGTTTCCGCATGCCGGCGGAACTGGTCGATTCCACGTCCTGACCACGCTATTGTCCAACACCGGCCATCGAGGGATATAAAACTTGTCCGTTCCGCTGCATCAAATGGTTCGCGTCGGCGCCTATGTGGCGAAGCAACGCCTCAAGGGGGTGGAGCGCTATCCCCTCGTGCTCATGCTCGAGCCGCTGTTCCGCTGCAACCTGGCTTGCGCCGGTTGCGGCAAGATCGACTATCCCGACAAAATCCTGAACCAGCGGCTCTCGGTGGCGGAATGCCTCGAGGCGGTCGACGAATGCGGCGCCCCGGTGGTGTCGATCGCCGGCGGCGAGCCGCTGCTGCACCGCGAGATCGAGCAGGTGGTCGAAGGCATCATCGCGCGCAAGAAGTTCGTCTATCTCTGCACCAACGCGTTGCTGATGGAAAAGAAGATCGACCGCTTCAAGCCCAATCCCTATTTCGTCTGGTCGGTGCATCTCGACGGCGACAAGGAAATGCACGACCACTCGGTGTGCGAGAAGGACGTCTATGAGAAGGCGGTGGATGCGATCAAGCTCGCGAAGTCGCGCGGGTTCCGCGTCAACATCAATTGCACGCTGTTCGACGGGGCACAGCCCGAACGCGTCGCCCGGTTCTTCGACACCATGATGGAAATCGGCCTCGACGGCATCACGGTTTCCCCCGGCTACGCCTACGAACGCGCGCCCGACCAGGCGCATTTCCTCAACCGCAAGAAGACCAAGGAGTTGTTCCGCGGCATCTTCCGCGCCAAGAACGGCCATAAATGGTCGTTCAGCCAGTCGGGCCTGTTCCTCGACTTCCTGGCCGGCAACCAGAATTATCACTGCACCCCTTGGGGCAACCCGACGCGCAATTATTTCGGCTGGCAGCGCCCGTGTTATCTGCTCGGCGAAGGCTTCACCAAGACCTTCAAGGAGCTGATGGAGACCACCGATTGGGATGCTTACGGCACCGGCAATTATGAGAAATGCGCCGACTGCATGGTGCATTCGGGCTACGAGGCGACCGCAGTGATGGACGCGGTGAAGCACCCCTTGAAGGCACTGGGCGTGGCCATGCGCGGCGTCAAGACCGAGGGCGAGATGGTCCCCGAAATCGCCATGGAGGGCCAGCGCCCGGCGGAATACGTATTCTCGCGCCACGTCGAAGAGGCGGTCGCGCGGATCGAAGCCGCCGAGTAACGTAGCACAGGCCGCGCGCGGTTCTTTCGCGCGGCCGTTGTGCGAAACCAGGCAAAGGCCGCACAAAGCGTGCGGCCTTTTCGTTTCGGCGCTCCCGCAATCGTGATCGCCGCCGCCGCTTTACGCGGATTACGCTGCCGCCATCAACGAGGAGTCGATGATGCGGAAATGCATTTTGATTTCGGCTTGCTTGGCGATGACGCTCGGGCTTTCCGGCTGCCTGAATCCGAACACCACTTATCGGGTCTATTTCCCAGACGGGCCGGTCGATCTCGCGAGCCCTTACGACGATCCCAACATGTATCGCGGCGGCACCGACGGCGGTATGTAGGCGCGACGCCGCGACCCGCGGCGAAGCTGTAAGAAATTTTAGCCGCGCGACGCGGGGCGTTTTATGCTCATGCGATGAACAAGCCTGCCCGAGTTCATTCCAATCAAGCTGAAGAATAATTTAATCGCGCGGCACCTCACGATTTCTTGGGCGATTTTATTTGCTCCCTGCGCTCCTTCGCCGCAGCAAGCCGTGCATGTGTGCGTTGCAGCAATTGCGCTGAACGCGCGCCGAAGAGGCGCCTATCATTTCAGTGTTGGCGACGCCGCGATGTCGCGGCCGAGCGATCGTAAAGCAAGGAGAGTTGAATCGTGAATCGCATCACACGCTATGCCCTGGCGCTCGCGCTCGGGCTGTCCATAATCTCCACCGCCGCCTTCGCGGCGGACCCGTCGACCGATCAATCTGCCAATGCCCAGTACGGGTATTTGCAGATGCAAGGCGCCCAGCAATCGTCGGGGATCTATGACGGCCCCGACATGTACAGCAGCCCCACCTCCTGACCCTCGCGCCGGGTGAAGACGTGCAAACGATAAGGCGAAAGCCGGGCCGAAGCCCGGCTTTCGCTTATGCGTAGAAATTGACCGCGCCGTTGCGCAGCCCGACCGCGCAAAACCACGATACGAAACGCACCATCGACATAATGGGATTCGATAACAGTATGCTGCATAGTCCGGCCTGAAGAAACGCCCGCTGGGGAAACGCCCGGCCAACGCCCATTTCAAGGCGCAAGGGGATTCGGGGGTGCATGAGCGATTTCGGCGAGGCCTTGGCGCTTGCGCTCGCCATGCTGGCGCGGCTCGATTCCAATCTTTTGTCGATCATCGGGCTCTCGCTGTCGGTCAGCCTGTCGGCGGTCGCGATCGCGGCCTGCATCGGCTTGCCGGCGGGCGCGGCGCTCGCGATCTATCGTTTTCCCGGCCGCGCCACGCTGGTGTTGCTGGTCAATGCCATGCTGGGTTTACCGCCGGTGGTGGTGGGCTTGGCGGCCTATCTGCTGCTGTCGCGCGTCGGGCCGCTCGGCAGATTTGGACTGCTCTTCACCCCCGGCGCGATGGTGATCGTGCAGACCGTGCTGGTCTCGCCCATCATCACCGCCATCGTTCACCGCGCCATGGAAGACGTTTGGGCGCGCTACGGCGACGAATTCCAGATCATGGGCGCGACGCGCATCCGGGCCATCCCGCATCTGCTGGTGATCGGGCGGCGTCCGGTGCTGACCGCGCTCTTGGCCGGTTTCGGCCGCGCCATTTCCGAGGTCGGCGCCATCATCATCGTCGGCGGCAACATCGCCGGCTACACGCGCACCATGACCACCACCATCGCGCTCGAAACCAGCAAGGGCAATCTGGCGCTGGCGCTCGCGCTGGGCATGGTCCTTATTTCCATCAGCATCACCGTCAACGCCCTGGCCTTCGGACTGGCCGGAAGGAGAACCCGATCATGAAAGCCTTGCGTCTTCTCGTTCTTGCCGTCCTCGCGCCGCTGGGGTTCCTCGCCGTTTCCCCGGCTCAGGCGCAACAGAGCTTCATCGTGCTGGCCTCGACCACTTCGGTCGACAACAGCGGCTTGCTCGGCCACATCCTGTCCATATTCACCAACGAAACCGGTATCGCGGTGCATGTCATCGCCCAGGGTACCGGTCAGGCGCTGGCCACGGCATCGCGCGGCGACGCCGATCTGGTGCTGGTGCACGATCCCGACGCCGAGGCCAAGTTCATGGCCGACGGCGACGGCATCAACCGCCGCGAGATCGCCTGGAACGATTTCATTCTGGTCGGACCTAAATCCGATCCGGCCAAGGTGAGCGGCGGCAAGGACATTCTCGCCGCCATGCGCGCGGTCTGGAATGCGCAGGCGCCTTTCGTCTCGCGCGGCGACAAAAGCGGCACCGACGCGCTCGAAAAGCGCCTATGGAAGGCTGACGATCTCGATCCCGCCCAAGCCGGTCCCTGGTACAAGGACATCGGCGGCGGCATGGGCGCGGCCCTCAACGCCGCGGCCGCGATGGACGCCTATACCATCTCCGACCGCGGCACCTGGCTCAGCTTCAACAACCGGCAAAACCTGGTGATCGTGGTCGAAGGCGACCGGCGGCTACTCAATTTCTACGATGTGATCGAGCTCGACCCCAAGAAGCATCCCAACATCAAGCGGGCCCAGGCCCATAAGCTGGCCGATTGGCTCGCCTCCAAGGAAGGCCAGGCGGCGATATCCGGCTATACCGTCGCCGGCGAGAAACTGTTTCACCCCGAGGCCGATCCCAAGCCCTGACGAAGAAACCGGCATGGGTTTGCTGCAGTGCAACCAGCGTGATTTAACGGCTTCATGCGCCCATCTCCGGCCCACTAGTTTTTGATATTTCCGGGCGAAAAAATGGCTGGCATTAAAATGATCGGCATAATGTAATACTGCGCTAACCAACAAAAAGAAGAGCCGCCGGGTCAATCCGCCGGCCGTAAGGATAAACATCCGGAGGGGAACCCTACATGTCGTTTCTCAACAAAAACCGTACCATCGCGCCGCCGGGTTACAGCCGCTGGCTCATTCCGCCGGCCGCACTGTGCGTGCATTTGTGCATCGGCCAGGCCTATGCCTTCAGCGTGTTCAACCTGCCGATGACCAAGCTTCTCGGCATCACGGCATCCACGCCCGATGACTGGAAACTCACCGATCTCGGCTGGATCTTCACCATTGCCATCGTCATGCTCGGCCTGTCGGCGGCCTTTGGCGGCCGCTGGGTCGAGGAAGGCGGCCCGCGCCGCGCCATGTTCACAGCCGCATGCTGCTTCGGCGGCGGATTCCTGATCTCGGCCTATGGCGTCTACATCCACAACATCTGGGTGATCTATTTCGGCTACGGCTTCATCGGCGGCATCGGCTTGGGCCTCGGGTACATCTCGCCGGTCTCGACGCTGATCAAATGGTTCCCCGACCGGCCTGGCATGGCCACCGGCATGGCCATCATGGGCTTCGGCGGCGCCGCCTTCATCGCCTCGCCGCTTTCGGTCTGGCTGATGAGCCAGTTCACCACGTCCACTCATATCGGCGTGATGGAGACTTTCGTCGTCATGGGCGTGATCTACTTCTGCTTCATGGTCGTGGGCTCGATCATCGTGCGCGTGCCCGCTCCGGGCTGGAAGCCTGCGGGCTGGACCGCGCCGGCGGTGCCCAGGAAGCTGGTCACCACCAGCAACGTCTATGTCTACGAGGCGCTGAAGACACCGCAATTCTGGTGCATCTGGATCGTGCTGTGCATGAACGTCTCGGCCGGCATCGGCGTGCTGGGCCAAGCCTCGGCCATGATCCAGGAGATGTTCCCGGGCAAGGTCAGCGTGGTGGCGGCGGCCGGTTTCGTCGGCCTGATGAGTCTCTTCAACATGGGCGGCCGCTTCTTTTGGGCCTCCTTGTCGGATCTCATCGGCCGCAAGAACACCTATTACTGTTTCTTCCTGCTCGGCATCGGCTGCTATTGCTTTGTGCCCTATAGCGGTGCGATCGGAAGCGTGGTGCTGTTCGTGTGCGCCTACGCTATCGTCTTCAGCATGTATGGCGGCGGCTTCGCCACCGTGCCGGCCTATCTCCGCGATATGTTCGGCACGCGTTATGTCGGCGCCATCCACGGTCTGTTGCTGACCGCCTGGTCTACAGCGGGCGTCATCGGCCCGGTGCTGGTGAACTACATCCGCCAGTACAACCTCGATCACGGCGTTGCCAAGGCCGATGCCTACAACAACACCATGTACGTGTTGGCCGGGCTGCTGGTCGTCGGCTTGATCGCCAACAGCCTGATCAAGGCGGTCAACAAGAAGCACCACATGACCGCGCAGCAGGAAGCTGCCGGAATTGCGGCCTAACCCGGAGAAAAAAGGAGAACCATCATGGCCAATTCACAAGGCGCCTCCGGCAACGGTCTCAAGCTCCTGCTTGCCTGGGGCTTCGTCGGCATTCCGCTGGGCTGGGGCACGATCCAAACCCTGATCAACGCCATGAAGCTGTTCCAATAGGAGCCGCTTCGCAACGAATGAACGGGCCGGCCGGGCTATTGGCCGGCCCGTTTCATATCCGGCCGAGCGCCGCCACCGCTCGTTTGAGCGCGGCGAGCGCCCGATTGGCATCGCGCGCGGCGCGGAACAACCCCGGAAGCTGCAGTGGATTCTGTAAGAGCGACAGCAGCACCGGCAGGATGGCCGGCCGGCCGCGCTCGTCGAGCCCAACCGAGGCGGCCGGTGGCAATGCGATCTCGTAGGGATCGGATATGGCGCGCAGCACCAGGAAGGGCCGCCTGACGCGCACCGCCGCGCGCGCGACGAACAGGCTTTCAGTATCGACAGCGGCGGCACGGCTTCGTGCATAGAGATCGGCCTTGGCCGCTTGCGTCATGGCCATTTGATCGAGGCCGAGCAACTCATCCTCCACGAAGGAAATCCCCGCTTGGTGCAAGGCATTGGCCAAAACCGAGCGAAGCTTGTCATCGGCCGCGAAGATCTCGCCGCTTTCGCTCACGACCGTGCGCGGCAAAAGCAGCGTGCCCGAGGCAAGGCCGGGAGCGAGACCGCCCGCTATCCCGAAACTCAGCAACGCCTTGGTGCTTCTGGCCACGGCCCGTTCGGCAGCCGCCTTGCCGCGAACGGGATCGCCGGCGGTCACCAGCGCTTCGACGCCGAGCGGCCGCAACAGTTTTGCCTCGGCTTCGAGCCCGCAGATCGCCTTCAGCCCGGTGAGCCCGGCCATCACATGCCGTAGGCGACGCGCGGCGCGTGGGCGGTGCGCAGATTGCGGTAGCGCGCCAGCGCCCAGAGCGGGAAATATTTGCGATAGCCGTGATAACGCAGATAGAACACGCGCGGGAAACCGACCGCGGTGTACCACGCCTCGTCCCAGAGGCCGTGCGGCTTCTGCGTCTTGACCAGATAATCCGCGCCGCGCGCCACCGCCGGATGAGAAGCATCGCCGGCCGCCATCAGCCCCAAGAGCGCCCAGGCGGTTTGCGAGGCCGTCGATTCCTTGCCTTCGCCGCGCTTCTCGCCGGCCCAATACGAGGCGCCATCCTCGCTCCAGCCGCCATCCGCACGCTGCTTCGACAGCAGCCACTCGGCCGCGCGCCGCATCGCCTTGTCGCCGGGATCGAGCCCCGTCATGTTCAGCGCGTTCAGCACCGACCAGGTGCCGTAGATATAATTCGTGCCCCAACGCCCGTACCACGAGCCGTCTTCTTGCTGAGTCTTTCGCAGGTAGGCGATCCCGGCATCGAGCGCCGCGCGATAGCGGTTTCCGCCCAGCTGCGCCAGCAAGCCGACGCAGCGCGCCGCCACGTCCTCGGTCGGCGGATCGAGCAGCGCGCCGTGATCGGCGAACGGGATATAGTTGAGATAGTAGTATTCGTTGTCGGCGTCGAAGGCGGCCCAGCCGCCGTTCTTGCACTGCATGCCAACCAGCCATTCGGCTGCGCGGTCGATGGCGTTGCGATAGCGCGCGGGATCGGCGCGGTCCATCGCCATCGCCACCATGGCGGTGTCGTCGAGATCGGGATAATGCGGATTGGCGTATTGGAAGGCCCAGCCGCCCGGCCGCAGATTGGGCCGCCACACCGCCCAATCGCCTGCCACGTTGAGTTCCTGCTTCGGCACCAGCCAATCGAGGCCCCGTATCGCCGCACGTTCCGCGGCATCGCCGCCGGTTTCCAGCAACGCATGGGCGGCAAGGCCGGTGTCCCACACCGGCGACAGGCAGGGCTGGCAATAGCTGCGTCCGGGTTCCAGCGCCAGCAGTTTCCGGATCGCGGCCTTGACGATGAACACCGCCGGGTCGTCCTTGGCGTGGCCCAGGCACTCGAACATCATCAGCGAATTGGCCATGGCCGGATAAATTCCGCCCAGCCCGTCATCGCCGTTGAGGCGCTCGATGACGAACTCCACCGCCTTGCCGATGGCGTAATGGCGCGGTGTCGCTGGGAAATACGGCTCCAGGAAGCGCAGCACGTTGTCGAGCAGGTTGAACGCCACCGCCCAGACCGAGCCGCGCGAGCGCGGCGGGCGCGCCTGGGTGCCGGGCGCGAACAGTTCCCGCACCGAAATTCCACGCGGGTTGCGGGCGCGCGGCTTCTTCGCCATCAGCACCAGCAGCGGCACGATCACGGTGCGCGACCAATAGCTGATCTTGCTGAGATGAAAGGGGAACCAACGCGGCAGCAGCATGATCTCGACCGGCATCACCGGCACCGCTCGCCACGGCAATTGTTCGAACAGCGCGAGTTGGATGCGGGTGAAGACGTTGCTCTGCGCGGCGCCGCCGGCGGCAAGAATGGCCTGGCGCGCACGCGCCATGTGCGGCGCATCGGGCTGCTCACCCGCGCCCTTCAACGCGAAATAGGCCTTCACGCTGGCGGAAAGGTTGAAGGCGCCGCCATGGAACAGCGGCCAGCCACCGTGCTCGCCCTGGGTGTCGCGAAGATACGGGACCAGCGCCCGTTGCAGATCGTCGTCGATCTCGTCGCGATAATGTTGCAGCAGCATGAACTCGGCCGGGATGGTGGCATCGGCCTCAAGCTCGAAGGCCCAATGCCCGTCGCCGCGTTGCAAGGCGATCAACGCATCGGCGGCCGCGTGCACGGCGCGGTCGAGATCAGGATTGGCGTCAGGATTCTGGGCGCGGGAGGCGGTCGAGGCGGCTTCGGTCATGTCAGGAGCTGGATTGCAATTCGGAGGACCGTGACAGCGGCGACAGATTGGACCGGCGGCTTTCGCCGCTCAAGGTCTTTTGATCCATTCTGGCCCGCGTCAGCACATCCGCCGCGTTGAAGCCCGAGCGGATCGCGCCCTCGATGGTGGCGGGCAGCCCGGTATCGGTCCAATCACCGGCCAGGGCCAGATTGTTCCAGCGCGTCGTGCAGCGTGGCCGCCGCGCCAGTTGCGCCGGCGTCGCGGCGAAAGTCGCGCGGCGCTCCTTGACGATCTGGAATTGGGGCACCGGACCCGAGGGCAGCTCGTAGGCGGCGGCCACGTCGCGCCACAGGGTTTCGGCCAGATCATCGGCTGGCGTGTCGAGCAACCGGTCGGCCGCGCTCACCGTCACCGACAGGACATTGCGCTTGCGGAACGCCCATTCGGCGGTGCCGCCGATGATGCCCACGAAAAACGGCGAATTCTCCGGCGCGCGGATACGGTAATGCGCGTTGACGATGGCGTGATAGGAATCAGGCGCGGATATATCCGGCAAGAGCCGCGCCGCCACAGGCGCCGTCACCGCCAGCACCAGGGATTCGCCGGGTGCCACTTCTATTTCGCCGGATTCGAAATCGAGCGACGCGGCCCGCTCGGCCTCGAAACGGACGGCGCGCAGCCTGGCGTTGAAGCGGATTTCCGATCCTTGCGACTTGAGGAAGGCCAGTGCCGGATCGACCAGGGATTCCGATAGGCCTTCCTTGGGCACGAGCGGCAGGCAGGATGCGCCGCCCGCACCGAAGCTTTCGCCTAGAACGCTTGCCAGCAACGAAGCGGAGGCATCCTCCAGCGGCGTGTTCAGAGCGGCAATCGCCAAGGGCTGCCACAGCCGGCGGTAGATTACGCTGCCCTTTTCCAGCACATCGTCCACCGTGGCATCGGGACCGGCGCGGAAGAGTTTCGATGCCCGCCAATAATCCATCAGACGGGTTCCCGGCACGCGCCGCGCCGGCGAGGCGATCCACCACGGCAGCCGGCCCCAATTCATGCGCAACACCCAGCGCTCGCCCGATGCGCGGTCGAGAAAAGGGTAGGCAGGCGCCTTCGGCCCGGTCAGCGTATCGCGCGCGCCGATGGCCTCGAGGTAACGCATGGCCGAGCGGTTGCCGGCGATCAGCAGGTGATTGCCGTTGTCGATGCGGCAGCCGAGCGTGGCGTCGTCATAGGAACGGCAACGGCCGCCGGCATGCGACGCCGATTCGTAAAGCGCAACGGGGATTCCGGCTTGGGCCAGCCGCACCGCCGCCGCCAGCCCCGCCATCCCCGCCCCCACCACGTGAACGCGCATCGGACGAGCGGACCCGCTCATAGGAAACCGTAGCGCAGCGCGTACCACAGCTTGACCGGAGCCGGCACGCTGACGCGGTCATCGATGCGCCGCCAGCCGCGCTTTTCCAGCCGCGCCAGGATATCGGCATAGACCGCGCCCATCACCGCCGCCGGGCGCATGGTGCCGGGCGGGCAGGCTTTCATCGCCGCGTGGGATTCGGCGAAGCGCCGGCGGGCCATGACGGCGATCTCCGCGCACACCGCGGGAAGCGCGCGGTGGGCGAGCACGGCGTTGGGAACGCGGTCTTTTATGCCATGCTTGTCGAGCAATTCGCGCGGCAGATAGAGCCGGCCGCGCGCCGCATCCTCGGCCAAATCGCGCAGGATGTTGGTGAGCTGCAAGGCGCGGCCCAAGGCGTTGGCCACGCGATCGGCCTGGTTCTGCGGCGCGCCGAAAATGCGCGCCGAAATCCTGCCCACGGCGCAGGCGACCCGGTCGCAATATAAATCGAGTTCATTCAGCGACGGCGCGACAATATCCTCGCGCGCATCCATTTCCATGCCGGCGACGATGGCGATGAAATCGTCGCGGCGCAGATCGTAGCTCCGGACCGCCCCGGCCAGCGCGCGCGACAGCGGCAGACGTGGCGCTCCTTCGTAAATCGCGTCGATCTCGCGCCGCCACGAGGCCAATGCCGTCATCTTGGCCGCCGGCGCGTCGCCGCTATCGGCGATATCGTCGACTTCGCGGCAAAAGGCGTAGACCACGAACATGGCCTCGCGCCGCGCCTTGGGCAGAAAGCGCATCGCCCAATAGAACGAGGTCTTTGCCGCCGCCACCTGGGCGTTGATGGCGGCCTGTCCGGTTCCGCCCGCCGTCCCGCCGGCCGGTTGTTCCGCCGCGCTCACCCGCGCCCTCCGCTCAACAAACCGGTCAGCAGGGCGAACGCGAAATCGCCGCGCGAAAGCTTGACCCGCATGGCAAGCGGATCGCCGCGCCTGAGCCGGCGCGAAAGTCGCGCCGCCAGATCGACGATCACCGCGCATTCGCGGCTCAGCCCCGGACTCTTGACCTTCCCGGGCAAGGTGCGCGCCGTGAGGATCAACCGGTCGGTGCCGTCGAGCAACCGGTCGATGACGCGGCGCAGGCCCGCATTTGCGGAAAGCGCACGCAAATCCTCCACCCGCGCATGAGCCTCGGCGAGCCAGGGTTCGGGCAAATAGACGCGGTCGAGATTGATATAATCGTCGGCGCAATCCTGGAGATGGTTCAGCACCTGAAGCGCGCAGCACAGCGCATCCGAAGGCGGCCAGGTGGCGTGGCTTTCGCCGTGCAGGTCGAGCAATTGCCGCCCCACCGGCGAAGCCGAATAGCGGCAATATTCCATCAGATCGTCCCAGTCGCGGTAACGCAGCTTGGTCGCGTCCAAACGGAAGGCGCGCAGGACGTCGTGGCAATGCTGCGCGGTCGTGCCGGTCTCCCGGAGGCTGGCGCGCATCGCCGTCGCCGAAGGCGCGTCGTCACCGGCCGCGCCGTCGAGCACCGCGCCCATGCGGTCGAGCCGACGCACCTTCTCGGATGCCACCAGCGCGGGATTGTCGGCGATGTCGTCGGCCTCGCGCGCGAAACGGTAGAAGGCATGCACATGCGGGCGCAGCTCGCGGCGGATAAGCCAGGAGCCGACCGGGAAATTCTCGTCGCTCCGCCCCTTGCTCGAGGGCGTCTCGACCGCGCTTTTCAGCGCCGGCTCCGCCATGACACCCGTCCCTTCCACAACCAGCCGGTACGGTAAAACCGTAGCATCGGCGCATCAGCCAGGGCCATCATCGCCCATACCGCCGGCGCCAGCCAGTAAACCGCCCGGCCCGCCGACGTCAGCACGGACGGGGGCAGCGCGGCGCTCATGGGCACATCCCCGCCTGGCGGAACCAGGATATCGCGTCGGCCAGCCCCTGGGCGGCCGGGCGCGGCTTGTAGCCCAATTCGCGCGCCGCCTTGGCCGAAGAGAAGAACATGCGGTGACGCGCCATGCGCAAGCCGTCCTGGGTGAGGAAAGGCTCGCTGCCGGTGAGATTGGCCCAACCCTCGGCGAGCAACGCGAGCGGTCCTAGCACAGCGATCGGAATTCGCAGTTTGGGCGGGCGTCGTCCGGCAATTTCCGCGATGATGCGCAGGATTTCGGCCAGCATCAGATCATCGCCGCCGAGAATATAGCGTTCACCCACCCGGCCCTGCTTCTCGGCCAGAAGATGCCCCGACGCGACATCGTCGACATGCACGAGATTCAGGCCAGTATCGACATAGGCCGGCATGCGACCGGACGCCGCTTCGACGATGATGCGACCGGTCGGCGTGGGCTTGATGTCGCGCGGGCCCACCGGCGTCGAAGGATTGACGATCACCGCCGGCAGGTTGCGCTCGCGCACCAGTTTGCGCACCACTTCCTCGGCCATGAATTTGGTGCGCTTGTAATGCCCGACCATGTCTGCAATTCCGCTCGGGGTATTCTCGTCGGCCGGCTTGCCGTCCGCGTTCCAGCCGAGGGTGGCGACACTGCTGGTATAGACCACACGCTTGACGCCGCTGACGAGCGCCGCTTCCATGACCAGCCGCGTACCTTCGACATTGGCGGTGTACATCGGCGCCGGATCGCGCACCCAGAGGCGGTAATCGGCGGCCACGTGATAAAGC
>Ga0209006_10001687_pt1 | contig 20019 bp, 24 predicted proteins | sample JacPin_JW_Ref_O2_FD_188567 | JGI IMG/M metagenome (GOLD analysis project Ga0209006, IMG submission 188567) | Forest soil microbial communities from Algoma, Ontario, Canada - Jack Pine, Ontario site 1_JW_Ref_O2 (SPAdes) (version 2) | ecosystem: Environmental > Terrestrial > Soil > Boreal...
GACAGGGATCGTCGCCCATGCTACTTCAAAGGGACTGATTTCCGTAATACTGATCGTCATTGCTACTTGGTGGATAGTGGCACCGAGAAGCTATGTAGCTCGCGAGGAGCCGCTGCTTCGGACGAGTGCCAAGTCAAAACACCACCTTCACGCCAGCGCCAGCTTGTGCAACTGAAACGCGCCGACCGCCCAGAGACGTCAACGGTCCGCTCTGGTAGGAGTTGACGACTACTGGAACGGTAAATCGAAGATGTCGGGTAAGAGCAAATTCGGAATTCCAATTGAATTTGATCTGCTCCAGAATGCTGTCGTCCGCGGTCAACTGGTAAGAAATGACGGACCGGATATTCCCGAACTGAAGACCAGCGCCGATGAACGGGTTGGCGGACTCGTGAGCAGGATTAATGAAGTGGGACGTTGAAAACCCGCTAGTGCTGATAACCCAGTTTGCTCCTGCACCGACGAGCAGACGGGTGAAGAATTTGTAATAGCCCGACACCTGCAGGGTCCCCGTCTGACGAGCACCCGCTGTGACGTGCAGGAGTCATAACTGCCGTTCACATCAAGAAGAATATGTTTTGAGCTGGATTCAAGCCCAACACCAGCCTTGTAGTTTTCAATGTTAGAGCCGGGTGCCGTCTGGATCGAGCCAACGAGGTAAGGTGCGAGTCCTTGGTTCAAGGTCGAGCGTGTCTGCTGTTTCGCTTGGGCCCCCGCGACTTCGGTCAGCAGGACAAGTACCAACAATGCTATTGTCATCTTCATGTTGAAAATCGACCTTTTTAAGAGCGCACTCTGAACAGAATATGTTTTGACATGTTGAATCGATGGTTCCACAGCATCGGAAAGTCTTATAAGCACACTGATCTCATCCAAGAATTGTTGATCGTGCCGGCTAACCGAGCTAAAAGGTTAAAATCGATACGACTCTCGATTAGACGAATGGCCGTGCCAGGCCAGACTTAGCCGCAGATCGACAGGTCGATCGAGATACCTCCACCCGGTACCAGCCGAGGGGCAGCTTTTTACGCGTGCTAGAAATTGTCGTGAAGATAAGATTCCATCCAATCGAGCCGGAACTGGATATCGCCGATGTCGACGCGCAGAACGATTTGATCGGAGAGTAACTGATTCTTGAAAGCAAGGGCGTTGTTCGTGCCCAGCCCTTGAATACTAGTTAGCGACTTCTCAATGTCGGAGTCGTGTTCCAGCAAAGCAGTCAGCTGCGGCCGCAGGAATGACAGGGTCTCCGCAATCTGTTTCTTCAGAACTGCCGATTGCTGCGCGACACCATCCAACTGACTATTCTTGAAATCCAACGATGCCGATGCGGAGCGGTCGAGGTGGTGGTTGGCGGAATGCCGGGCGAAATTGTAAGTGAGACTGACCTCACCAAACCCGCCGAACTCCGAGACCGTGGTGGTGGAATTGAACTGCGCCAGTTGTTGCCGTCCGCCGCCAGAGAGCACAAGATCCCAGCCGCCTTCCTTGGTCAACTTAGTGATAGCTTTCTGGTTTGCTTCGTCGGCATGCAGCTTGTTGCTGACCAGCACGCGAAGAGGCAGATCGCTCAGCAGCGGGACGTAAGGAAGTAGGCCGGTGAGCGCCGACGTGCGGCGCATGTCGAGCCGCGCTCTCGCGGATTGAAGATAATAGAGCGCAGGGCGAGTCACGTTTTTCGCCTGGACCATTTTTTCTTCGTCGCCAATCATCTTTTCCAGCTGGTCTGATCCCTGCTGGACCAAGTCGAGCCGATGGATGAGAGAATCTCTCTCCATCTTCGGGGCGGCAAAGTCGATGCGGTGCTGGGCCTCGGTCTCGGCTACGTAAACGTCACAGGCGGCGTATGCGGCTCTCATAGTAAGGGGCGCCTTCAGATAATTTGCAAGACTACCGGTGACGCCGAAGATCATCTGCGGCGGCGTGCCCGCGCTGGGCTGAGTGGGCCCCGCGATCGCCGAAGGGCTGCGAAGAAGATCGCGTTGGGCAGTCGCCTGCTCGGCAATGTACTTGCAATACGCGCTTTTCGCCGCATCATTTTCTCCTGCGAAGACGGCGGTACACGAGAACAGTAGGGCGGCGATTAATCGAGCTGCTTGCTTCATAACAGTGCCTTTAAGAGACATCAGAATAAGAGTGGTTTGCTGCCAACGAATAACGTTTTCGACTTCGCGGAATCTGGATCGGTCAGTTCCAGTTCCACCAGAAATCCCCTCAAGTCAGTCTTGAAGATAGGATGGGTCGTGTGCTGTTCACCGACAAAACTTCCCTTGACAGTGCCGACTCGACGGCAGGCGACAAAACTCAGGTAACAGTCATAAACCGGTTCGCCTTCGTTTGCCACCGATTGATTCTCGTACGGCACGAGAGCGACGTTCGTTCTGGCGCCTTGCATCGCCGCCCAGAGAGGTGTCTGTTTTACCAGCGTCAAGGCCCCTTCGAGTTTTGCCACTTGGATTTGCTCAGTGGCGATCTGTTTCTGCGCAGCGTCGATAACGATCCCCAGACAGGCGATTTCCGACTCCAGTTCTGCTTTTTTGTGCAGAGTGTCCAGGTACATGGTGGAGGGAAGAGTCTTTTCCCAGACTGTGTCCTTAAGCAACGTGGTCGCGATCTTGCTGTCGGTGAGGTCCCCGTTGGACTTCACCAGGGTCATCGTAGCTTGCGATGCATCGCTCTTGGTAATGAGTCCCGCGGCCAGTTCTTGGTCGATGGTGGCGTTCACATCGGCAAGCTTTGCCAGTGCACCTTGAGTGCGGGTGTTGTCGGCGTTTTTCTGGTTGTCGAGGCTGGCGAGCACTGGACCCGTGGCTCGCTTGTGCCGGTTCTCTTGCTCGATCGCTTCGTCGATGGAGGGCAGTAGATGTGCGAGTTTTGCCTTATGCGACTGAGCTTCCGCGACCGTATTCGCGAGCTTTCCCATGTCAAGCGTGAGGTTGTCAACGGTGTTCTGTGTCGCAAGAGTCTTGCTGGTCAGGTCAAGCGTGTCCTTGTCGGATTGAGAGAGAATGACAGGCGCAACCCATGTCTTGCTGCCTGCATAGAATGCGCTTCCCAGGCCGAACATGAGGACAGCCGCGAGAACTGCGTACAAGCTGACGATGGCAAAGACCCGGTAGAGCGTTAGCACGGAATGATTGATGGCAGGTTTGATGTCTTCTAGTTTCATGATTGTTGTCCTAAACGCCTGACCCGTTGCTTAGTCCGGCTTCCCCAGTCGCTGAAGTCGAGGGTGAGCAGACACAAGACGGTGAGATAGAAAGAGTTGATGATCCACCAGAATCCGAAGAATGCAAAGGTAAGCGGGTTGGCGATCTTCTGATCGGGAAAATGCTTTGAGATAGTCAAGTGCAAGACCGCGCCGGTCGCCAGCGAAATGATCAGCGTGACCGGATGCAGAAAAAACAAGGGATTGAATCGAGGCGCGAAGAAAATCGCCAAGGTCAAGGTCAGCAATGTGAGGGGAGCAACAGTGGAGCAATAGATACCATTCGGGTGCATGGTTCCCAAGTGACTCCAGAGCAATTTGTAGGTCATAAAGAGATCGCGGACGCCACTCTTTCTCCAGCGGTACTGCTGCTTAAAGAACTGGGGGTATTTATCAGGGGCATTGGTCCAGCAACGTGCCTTTGTATTCACATAGGTGTCATACCCGAGAAGAAGGGCGTGATGCGTGATGTAGCGATCTTCCCCCTCCACCACTTCTACTCCAAACCAGTTTCTGGTCAAAATCTTGGGCTCGATCTGCTCGAACAAATCGCGGCGGATCGCCAAGAGGTAGCCTCCCACGCAGGTAACCGACTTCGTCCAGTTCTCATAGGTTTTCCATAAATCGAAGGCCAGAAAGTAGACGTAGGTCTGGACTTGCGTTAGGGAATTGGTGTTGGGATTTCGGACCCCGACCGTGCCGCCAACGATTCCCATTTTTGGATCGGAGAAGCACGATACTAACTCCCGGATTGTATTTTTCGCGAAAATGCAGTCGGAATCGATCACAAGAATGATGTCGGAAGTGGATGCGTGGGAGGCGCCAATCAGCGTCCGAGATTTGCCCAGATTCTTAGCATTTTGCCGAGCTACGACGCGGCCGGGAAAATCTGCCGCCGCTTTCTGAAGCCATTCCCAACTGTCGTCTCGGGAGCGGTCATCGGTAGCAATGACTTGAAATTTGTCGACCGGATAGTCGCATTCCAGAATGGTTCGGATGGAGTTGTACACATCAGGACCTTCGTTAAAGCAGGGGAGTAGGATGCTGACGGTCGGTTCCAGTGAGAAGTCCTGTTTGACGCTGGCCAGCCTCGGATGGCCGATACGCATCACGATCGACCAGGCGTATTTGGCGAGGCTGAGGAAGAGGCGCAACCCGAGCACGCAGAGGATGAAAGTAAGCACGGGCTATTTGGCTCCCAGGGGCGTGAATTTCACGGAGCGAACGTAGAAATAGCGCTCCACGCCGACAGCGGCCGCGCCGCCCCATTTGTTGCTGTTCGTACCGCGGTGCTGAAGAATGATGTGCGCCGGATTTTGAGGGATGTGTTCGGTCTGGTGGGCTACTCTCTTGCCATCGATGTAAACATCGACCGTCGTGGGTGTCCAGACCAGAGCATAGTGCCGGAATCGAGTCGCCAAATCGGGATCGAGAACTTTATCGCTGGCCTTCTGAAGTGGTGTGGGATCCAGATTGGGATTCGGATTGCGCCATGAAGTGACCCACAGGACATTCTCATTTCCCAAGAACTCCAAGTCGATTTCGCTCTCCGACTTGTTGTAGTAAATGAAACCAGACGATACCGCCCCGGTGGACGATGTGCCGTCACCCTGAGGAGTGGGCGACAGAGTGCTCATGCGCATCTCAAAATCATAGGTACCGAAGCCGAACAACTCCCTAGACAGGATTGCGCCGCCCAGCGATTCGACACCGTGGACAGTCGCATGCTGCTCGACGGCAATGCGTAGCATCCCTTGCGTAAAATCAATAGCGGATACCATATAGGTGCCACTATTTATGCCGGATGCGGAATCCGGCGATTTATACGTCGCCATGATCCACTTCGTCGTGTCCAGATTGCCGTTCTTGAACTCATCCTTGAATGTAACTCGGGGCTGAGTACTGGCTCCAAACATGAGGCAACTCCAATAAACTAGAAATATCAACATAAGTCACAGCTGTGAGAAATCAGCCGACTGTTCCGTCGCGGTGATTGCGCAGCGCGGTGGCTGAAGAGGTCGGCGGTGCGTGGAGACAGCCCGTCAGAAGGGCTCGCCCTGGAGAGCAGGCGACTACGGCGGAAGTTGCATTCCGGCAGCCAGTTTTCAAGTCCGAGCTAAGTCGTTGAGTTGGTGTGTTCTGTTGGGGGAGGGGAAATCGTGAAACCCGGATGTTTGTCCTCCGTACGGACGCCGTTCCAGATTCTGGACAAGCTGAAGCAGGGGCGAAGATGCGCTATACGTAACACTTGTGTCTCTACCAAAGATGATGGACTGCCCAGTGACCTTGGCGCATCTGCACCTCATCCATTTCCAAGCCGACCAGCTCCGATCTGCGAAAGCCGCAACCGAACAGCATTGCCAGCATGGCATAGTCTCGTTTGGCACGCATGCTATCGCCATAAGCATGTTTGAGCACTTCTGAACTCTGCTCTACGCTCAACCAGTTGCCGGAGCGGAACCGAAGCTGCTTGACCCCTTTCACTCGGCTGATTCCCGCAGCTAACTCGGGACTCAGCAAGCCTGAGTCGGCCTCGTGAGCGAGGCGGCGAAACCGCTGCAAGTTGCTGGTTGATGGTGTTGGCCGCCAGACCGCGTGATTCCAAGTGCATGCGGTCGCAGACGACTACAATCCGGTTCAGTGCGAGCCGAGGTTCGGAGCAGTACCAGGCGATGAATTGATTGATGGCGTATTCATAGACGCGGCGCGAGGCGGGTGAGCCGAGGCTGTTGAGCACCGCCAGTCTGCAATGATCCAGATCCGGCAGCCGAAGTACTCGGGGACGGTAATTCGGCTTGATTCTGCGTTTGCCCATAGGGACGGCCTCCAATGCCGCAGCATTTGGGACGACGGAGGTAGGCTGGGCGTTGCAAAAACGGGGGCGCTCGTTCTGGACCGAGGTTCTGAGCGCTTCTATGGCCTGCTCTATAAAAGCATTCGATCATGCCTTCGGAACGATCACTGGTACCAGAAACTTGAATTGAGCTAAGTGCGGGTGCATTCTGTCTCAAGGATCAGGTTTCGGCAAGCTAAGGCCGACTTCCCACTGGTGCTTGTTGATTGAGCCCGGATAAAAGCATGGCTCCGGTACTGGCGATCACTGACATGGTGGCGAGAGCCGTCGAGACGACAGCCTCTTAATTGACCCCGATGGAGAGATTCCTCAACCTTATCGTCACCGGGCCGAACCGGATCCATTTTCCCACGAAGGAGAGCCGGAATGAGAGTCGACAGGCGGTGGCGTACTCGCAAAGAGAAGAAGGAATGGGCACGACGGTTGCAGTCCAATGACCCGGGGCTGGACGTCACCCGCAGGCCGCCGGGATTGACGTAGGTAACGCTTCCCATTATGTGGCGGTGCGTCCGGATCGAGATCTGGAACCGGTACGCCAGTTCAATTGTTTCACGGCCGATCTGCATCGCCTGGCGGACTGGTTGAAGAGTTGTGGAGTGAGGACCATCGCGTCGCGCGCTGAACTGGGCAACGATAACATCAAACAGATGTCTCTGAAACATTGTCTGCCGATGCATTTCAGCGCTCCCACTGAACCGAAGAATTTAGCTTCGACAACAAACCGGCCGCGGAAATCCTTTCCAGGCTTGCTCCGTCTAAGCAGAAGTTCACTGAGCCAGTCCTTTGCATAGCTCCAATAGGCTCGCCGTGGGCGAAGGAGAAACTTGGGCGCACTGGACCGGACGGGCCCTTTTCCTTGGCAACTCTATGGGCCCAGCAATGAAGTGATTTCGGCGGATGGCCAAGTCGATGGCGGACCCGCATTCAATTGCCGCTCAGAGACACCGAAAACTAAGCTTGCACACTTATTTAAGGAGGACGCGGATGTATCGATCCATGAGTGTCATGGTTTTGCTCTGGGTGGGGATTGGAATGAGCGCGCACGCTGCCGATGAGACTCCAACGAAGGCGGTCAAGATAAGCGACTCCATCTATATGGCTCCCGCGGCAGGCAACGTCTACATGGTAATGACGCCCGCTGGAAACGTGATCATAGATACAGCTTTGGCAGCGCAAGCTCCGAATGCCAGGAAACTCCTGGCTGCCGAAAGCCAGGGGCCAGTCAAGTACATTATTTTGACGCATGGCCATGCGGATCACATTGGTGGAATCGATCTTTGGAAGGAAGCTGGAACCCAGATCATCGCCCAAAGGAATTACGTTGAATTCGTCAATTACGTCACCAGGCTTGAGGGTTTCTTTGCCCCCCGCAACGCTGCCGCCTTCAATCGTCCCCCACAGGAAGTAGGCCTCTGGGCGGGCAACTACGGCGCCAAAATCGATCCCACTGTCTTCTTCGACGAAACCTACAAATTCACTCTAGGCGGCATTGAATTCGATCTGTTCAGCACCCCTGGCGAGACGCCCGACCACCTCACCGTGTGGATCCCGGCCTACAAGGCTGCCTTCATCGGTGACAATTACTCCGGCATCGGAATCCCTGAGCCTAATTCCTTCCCCAACCTCTATGCCATCAGAGGCACGAAGCCTCGCTGGGCGCTTGACTGGATCAAATCGCTTGACACCGTGTTGGGACTGAAGCCGGAAATCGTTCTGAATGGCCACGGGGACCCGATTTTTGGGAACCAGGAAATTACCCGGCGGCTGAAACGGTATCGTGACGCGATTCAGTACGTCCACGATGAAACCGTAAAAGGGATGAACTCCGGCAAGGATGTATTCACCCTGATGCAAGAAATAAAACTCCCGGCAAGTTACGACCTAAGTCAAGTATTTGGAAAAGTCAGCTGGTCAGTGCGCGGGATCTACGATGGATATGCGGGCTGGTACGACATGAACCCAGCGACCATGTATGAATTGCCGCCTTCTTCCGTGTATCCGGATTTGGTAAAACTCGCCGGGGGGCCGGAAGCCATTGCGCGGCTGGCTCTGGAAAAGCTCGAAGCCGGCAAGCCCGTCGAGACCTTGCACCTGACCGATGTTGTTCTCGTCTACGATCAGAAGAACGGTGCTGCGTTAAGCGCGCGGATTAAAGCGCTTGAATTCTTGCAAAAGAAATGTGAGAACTACGTCGAAGAAGGCTGGCTCGAATTCGCGATCGCAAAAGCGCAGGAGAAACTGGCGTCAGCAAACTGAGCCTGGGGAATCTGGAAGATTTGTCTGCCAAGGAAATGTCGAGCGCGGGTTGAAGGAGGGGCAGCGTTGGGCAGAACTCTTTGTACAGCTATGGTCGCGGTGGTTTTCCTGGTGAGTGCATCGCCTGGACGTTGGGCGGCGGGGGCGCAAGTCACAAGTTTCCGGCTGGATTCGGTCGACGGCCTAGAAGTGGTACACGCTAAAACCGAGGTTCGAACCTATCGCGGGCGTAAAGCCGTGCGACTACTCCCTGTGCCCGAACAGGAGAGCCCTGACGATACGATGCTCGCGATTGTGAAGGCGTCCAGTTTCAAGGACGGCGTGATTGAGGCTGAGATCGCGGGTTCCCCAAGGCCAGGAGCACCGTCGGACGCACGCGGGTTCGTCGGCATTGCATTTCGGGTACAGCCGGATGATTCGCATTACGAATGCTTCTATATCCGTCCCAGCAACGGGCGTGCGGACGATCAGCTTCGGCGGAACCACGCGACCCAGTACGTTTCCGCACCGGCTTATCCCTGGTTTCGCTTGCGGAAGGAAAACCCCGGAGTCTATGAATCCTACGTCGACCTTGAAAGTGGAACCTGGACCAGGCTAAAGATCGTGGCTACGGGCACTCAGGCTCGCCTCTACGTCAATGGCGCCGAGCAGCCTGCGCTGATTGTGAATGACCTGAAGCTGGGCGAAACCCAGGGTCGGGTTGCCCTGTGGGCGGACCCGACCACCGATGCGTATTTCTCGAATTTGACGATCAACTAGGACGTTTGTTGCCAGTTGCAACGAATGCAACGAACTGTAATTCTGTTCAAGCGGACCCAAATGCGAATCCGCAGCGACTACGTCCGGCTGTTTGTGCTGGCCCTTGTGCTTGGGTTGTTAGCGGTAGCCACGCCAGTGTGCGGCCAGTCGGGAAGAAAAATAACCAAACGGGCCGATGGCGTGGGCGAAATCCAGCACGAACCCAGATCGTTCCAGTCCACGAAATCCGAGACCGGCTCATGACGCGGTTCGGTGACGTTCGCTATTGGATCGAGAGCAGGACACACTCGCCCGACGAGATAGCTCTTCGGTTCCACCATCGACTTGTGTTCATTCATCCTTTTTCGAACGGCAACGGGAGACATGCCCGCCTGATCGCAGACGTACTCATAACGAAGGTTGGCCGTTCTTCGTTTACCTGGGTTCTGCCAATCTCGTCAAAGAAGGCGGAGCACGCACGAGATATCTGGAAGCGATCAGAGCGGCGGATGATGGCGACATCCAGCCGCTTCTCAAGTTCGCCCGCTCGTAGTCGGTCTGCCTTGCTGAGGTCCGTTCTGTCCATCTCCGGATTGCCCGTGACGAGAAGCAGCGTGCGCATCGTAAGCAACAGCAACGACTAGGGGTGAGTTACATTTCATTACAAAATTTCTGGCGCTGCGGCACCTCTTGCCTGCGTCTGCTCGTCCAGAATCTGCATCGAATGAAATGAAGAGGCCCACATGATCGCATTGCGTTCAGTGCGACTGATCGAACGACATTCCGAAGAGCTCGCGTCCGAGTTGATCGCGAAATTCCACACTTCCTCGCGCACCGCCGACCTGCGAAGAGTCCCGATCGAGGAGTTGCGCCGACGAATCAAGGGAATCTTGGAATCTTTGAGTGAGTGGCTGCTCACCAAGTCGGACCACGAAATCGAGAAGCATTATTTTGAGATCGCCGAGCACCGCGCCTCCCAGGGAGTGGCGGTTTCCGACTTCTGCTGGGCAATTGTCCTGACCAAGGAACATCTATGGGAGTTCCTGCAGCGCCAGGGGTCGATGCGCGGCCCGGTCGAAATTTACGGTGAGATGGAATTGTTGCGCCTTCTGGACCAGTTTTTCGATCGCGGATTGTGCTTTGCGACCGAGGGCTATGAGCGCCACCTCCAATTGCAGAACATCCCTGAAACCCTTCAGCGAAGCGCAGAAAGCACCCGGTAGCATGGGTGCATTGCGCAAGGATGAGCCGGCGCAGCGACTGCACTGAACGCTATTACAAAATATTCGCGCGGCTAACCTCATCACGAAGATGTCGCTTTCGATTCACTTTAATTCTGGAGCCGTAATTTTATGAGGAGCGTGGCGCACGTCGGATTGCCCGTCGGCTAAAGAGTTGCTACATTCTGCGGTATGCGTACTTTTGTTGTGGGGCTTGGTTTGCTGGCTCTAAGTCATATGTCTCTTGCCGTCGACAATGACAGACCGGATCTAAAGTCCCTTTACGATGCCCATCGATGGTTTGCACTTCGCGACGCCGTGCGTAAGACGGATGCTCCGCTTTTTTATCGTGGCGCTGTCGCGTGTGTCTTCAACGATGTACGCCAATGTGAGAAAAAGTCCAAGGCGGTCGAAAGGTCCCAACCGCATTCCGAGCAGGCCCGCGCAGCCCATAGCCTGCTAGCCGCGGTTTACTTGCGGTACGGACAATATCGAAAGGCCCTTTCACAGGTCGATGAGATGCTCGTTCTTGAGCCAGGCGATTCCGACGCGAAGAGTGTCCGTCCGTTGCTGGCCGCCCTCAGCAGCTCTCCTGATCAGTCTATCGGCAGACGGCACTCCACCCAGTTGAGCTTGCATCATGAGGGGGCTGACTTGGGAGTACCCGTCTCCATAAATGGGACGCCGGCGACATATACGTTTGATACAGGGGCAAACTTGTCGCTGTTGAGTTTGTCGGAAGCGAAGCGGTTGGGGCTCGCCGTCCGGGATGTGGAATCGAGAATGGAGGTCATGACCGGAGCCCGGGTGTCCCTCCGCATTGCCGTTGCCAGCGAGCTTGCAGTCGGCGCTTTTCGCTTGAAGCATGTGGCATTTCTGGTGTTTCCGGACGACCAGCCTCCATTTAACGACTTGCCGTTGGGAGAGCGTGGAATTATTGGGATCCCAGTGCTTTTGGCGTTTCAAAGTTTTAGTTGGGGATCAGATGGGAGTTTTGAAATCCCCTCCCCAACCCGACGGCTCGCTCGCTCAAACCTTTGTTTCGATGGGCAGATTCCTGTGGCGGAAGTTCAGTTTGAGGATACCAACCTCAGATTTTCGTTAGATACAGGAGCTGAGGTGACCTATCTCTATCCGCCCTTTGCAGCTGCGTTTCCGGATCTTGTGAAACAGCAAGGAAAGAAGGAATCCCAGAAAGTGACTGGGGTGGGCAGCAGCACCCAGGTGGAATCCGGTATTCTGCCCAAGTTGCGACTGGAGATCGGTGGATTTACAACGATTCTTCGGCCCGCGCAAGTTCTGTTAGCGAAAACAACTGCCGGAAGCAAATTGTTTGAGGGCAACCTAGGCATGGACCTTCTCACCCAGGCGCAAAGAACGACCGTCGATTTTAGGTCGATGACGCTTACGCTTCAGTAGGCTACGAAGCTGACCAGCTGAGCTACAATGACTCGGCCTGCTGAAACAGAGGCAGGCTCTGCAGGGATGCAATCACGCTGAGGGATAACCTGGGGGGCTCATCAAGACCATCAAGACGATGATCGGCAGCGCGAGGAACACTCTTTCTCGCGCCCCTCTTAATCCATCGGATTGATAGACTCCAATGCCTTGAAACCTTGAAAATCCCCGCCCCGAAGGGGCGGAACCTACACTGGCGGAGAACGCCGCTTCTCCATTTCAGGCTGAGCCAGCACAACAAGAGCTTCTGCGCCAAGGAGGGATTGAACTTCAAGCTGCTAGCAGATTCGAGCCACGCCGTCGTGCAAGAATACGGCTCGATCATGGAACACAACGGCATAACAGTTGCCGCGCGCAACACCTTCTTGATTGATTCCGCTGGCGTGATCCGAAAGGTTTATCTCAACGTGAGTCCGCAGGGTCACAGCGGGCAAGTGTTGACAGATCTACACCCGTTGCAAGCTGGCAAAGGAGGACTCTTATCGTCCGTGCCCAGCCGGCCACCGACTCGAGCCTAGGGTCTCAACTTGATGGCGTGCGCGGATTCATTAATGCGCGGCCCGCGACCACGTCGGTGGGGTTTGTCCCCACTCGCGAAGCTGCTTTGGGCCCGGATCACGACACTCAACGCAACGTCATCCGCATAGAAGATCTTCTCGAAGAGGTGAGCCAGGTTCGGAAGGCCGGCTATTCCGTCCTAATTTATCGCCAGCGATGTCGAGCCGTAATTACATGTCTCTTACAAGCCCAGGCGTCTCTATGGTATGATGGTGCCATCATGATGACACGAACGCAAGTTACACTTGAAGGGGAGATGCAGCGACGTGCGCGTCAACGTGCGAGTGACCTTGGGGTGTCTCTCGCGGAGTATTTTCGCCGCCTCGTGGCACGTGATCTGGGCAGTTCTGGAGGAGGTAGCGACGTACGTCGTATTTTTGACCTTGGGGACTCCGGCGCCTCCGATATTGCTAAAGATAAAGACGTCATGATTGCTGAGTCGGTTCATTCCTCACGCAGAAAACGTCGTTGAGTCCCTCTTTAACATGAGCCTATTTGTTGATACGTCGATCTGGTACGCTGCGGCGGACTCTTCGGACCGTAGCAACTCTCGCGCCAAAGTCATTCTCAAATCTGGTGAAGCCTTGGTTACGTCAGATCACATCCTAGTCGAGACATGGACCTTGCTTCACCACAGACTTCAACGCAAAGCGGCAGAGCGATTTTGGGATGGCTTACGAAGTGGGATAGCGATCATTGAGACGGTTGGTCAGGCCGACTTGGAGGTTGCCTGGGACATTGGCCGTTCCTGGCACGACCAGGATTTTTCTATCGTCGATCGCACCAGTTTTGCAGTGATGCGCCGTCTTGGCATTGACCGCGTGGCCTCTCTGGACGAACACTTTGCTGTTTTTCGCTTCGGCCCAACACGGCGCCAGTCTTTTAGCATAGTTCGATAGATCATCTCCTACGACTTGATCGGCCACCTTCCACCAGCCAACCGCATAGCTACATCGACCATGAGCTGGTTCCATTAGCGGCCATGTTTCCGAGAGCAGAGCGAGGCCCATGTTTCGCAAGGAGCTCGTGGGACAGATCGAGAAAGGATTCGCGCCCTACAACACCACGAACGAAAACACATGGGCACAAATCGCGGGGAAGTCCTTGTCGTTTATTGGTCGCCACTCTCCGAGGGCTGGTGCTACGACATGGCCGGGCCGGAGCGCAAGGGCGCATGTCAATGTGAGGAACCTAAATTGTTGTAGCCGTGCACTGGAATGTGCATACGCTTCGCGCCGATGCCGGCCAATACGGGGTTGTGCCCGTGATCCTCCCAAAAGTCCGGTCAGGGTTTGCCGATTTTCGGCGGACGCCAGATTGGGGGCCCCCAAGGAAGTGGGCTCGCCTTGGCCACAGCGGCAGTTCGGCCTACCACACGTGCGAAAACATTCGGAAAGGGTGCCCCGAAGAAACCACTGGCTGGAAGCTAGCTGAGCGATGCGCGAACGGAACCGTCGTTCAGAAGACGGTAGTCCGGAGCGCTGCAAACCGGGATCTATCCGGGCTGGTCAAACGCGCCAGCGCCAGCCAACTGCCCACATCCAGAACTGTAGTCTGCGTTTTTACTACATGTTACGATTCCCGCTGGTTCAAGGGGGCATCCATGGCGTTACCCGATCTCAGCGCTCAGTTTCAGTTCCGCTCGTGGACGCAAGGCAACTACTCCTATAAAGAGGCTACCGGCGAACTGGGTGTGCCCGGCAGAGTTGCCACCCATCGCATTGTGTCAGCGCAGCGCGTCATGTCGAGCGGTACCGGTGAGCACGCGGGACATATGATTGGCATTCAGTTTGGAGCGCCCGGCGATGTGCGCAATCTCGGCCTCCAGAATCCCAACATGAATACATTTGCGCCCAAGGCGTTACAAGCGGCATTTCGCGGACCGGGAGGCAGTTACCACGACCTTGAGTCACGCTGGGGCGACTCACTCAAGGCAGGAAACAAGATCAGAGTTACCGTGCGCGACAAATATCGCAAGGACGAGAATCGACCGTTCTCGCGATGGGTGCAATGGACCGAAACCAAGCCGGGAGCATCTCAGGGCTCTACCCTGGATCTGGAATTTGGAAATTTCGGTTCTCCCCAGCAGCAGGCGGCGAATCAATGAAACACGGCAAAGCTGGTTACTGAACGCCGGGTGCTGAACAAAATTTGGGAATCCAGCGTGGCACCGAGCTGCGATATTGCTCGTACGATTCGCCGAACTGGCGGCGGAGCGTGGGCTCTTCGTAGTAAACGACGAACAACTCGACGGGCACACAGAAAAAGGCTGCATAGGCCAGAAGCAGCGGCGCACGAAACAGCCCAGCCTCGCCCAGCAGCACGAGAAATACGCCGATATACATCGGGTTGCGCACGTATCGGTGCAGGGCGGTGGTGACCAGAAACTTGGTGGGAGCGATTGGCGCCGGGGTGCCAAGCCCGCGCACGGCGAACTCCCATGCGCATCGGAAGTACATCGATGCCCCCAATAGGATGATCAGACCGCCGAGCCACGTCAAAGGACCGGCCGCTGGTCGCGGGAAGCCGCCCAGAAGCCTTTGCGGAATAAAAACCAGCACTGATCCCGGCACGAGCATTGTGAACAGAATCGTCTTCAGGATTGGACCAACAGCGCGTGTCATACTCGGGCCAGGGGATGTGGGCAAGACAGCCGGCTCAACCTTACTGTAAAATCAATCACGGCGGAAGAGAAGTCGGGCGGCAGCTTCAGAGTTATTCAGCGGGGATCGCAGTTCCGGGCTGTGATTTCGAAAACACCCCTTCCCCAAGCATCCGCGGCGGCTAACAGCGGATCGCGCTCGGTAAACATTTGACACACTGAGGAGAGATCAAACCATGGCAGTAGGCCCCAAGATCGCGAAAACAGCGGATCGTAAGAAAGTGATGGATACCACCAAGAGCACGGATTGCCCGAAATGCGGCAAGGCCACGCGCATCGTCAAACGAGTCAAGGATCGTGAACGAGGCGTCCCGGGCGGGGTCTACATTTCATGCTCGGCGTGTGAGTTTTTCGAGAAACTCTAGCAGCAGTTTCGAGTTTCAAGTTTAAAAGTTGCGGGAGCCGGAGGGAATTCCTCCCGGCTCCGTTTCTTTTTTGGGGACAAAGATAAAGATGACGAGGCTCGGATTTGTCGATCATCGATCATCGGTTGGCGAGAGTCGAGATGTCTCCGAGCCCCAACAGGTTTTGGTCGGCGGTGACCAACGTCAGATGCAAGGTCTGGGCGGTAGCTGCCAGGAAGCGGTCGGCGGGATCGTTGTGGGGCAAGGGCAACTGCCTCGCGGCTAGCGCGATCTCGTGCGTCAACGGCGCTTCTCGCAGAGGAGCCGTTGCTTGTGCGACCCACTGTGACAGATCGGCTGGAAGGCGAATCTTCCCCTTTGTATTTAACGTCAGTGCTTCCCAAGTGCTGATGGGAGAGAGCCAGAGTTCATTTTCAGGATTGCTGAGTTCTTCTAGAACTCTCTTCCCTAAACGCGACGGATCGTGCAGGCTCCACAACCAGATGTGAGTATCGAGAAGGAACCTCAATCCCGCATCGCCTCCCAATCAGTTTCGTCGCTGGCCGGGGAGACGATGTCACCAACGATCTGTATCGAATCCTTCATGGAGCCCATCCAGTTGGCCGGGGCCGGGGGCAAGGAAGGAACAACTTCCGCGACTGGCTTCCCGAAGCGGGTTATGCGAATCGGTTGTTTCGTCTTCTGAACCTGTTCCAGCAGAGCCAGGCATTTCGCTTTGAATTCCGAAATGGCGACCTCTTTCATGTGGCGATTAGACCATAGTCAGAATAAATGGTCAAACAGGAAGAAGTGGGCGTTGTGGCATGAGATCTTCGAAGGTTTGCTGGGAACAAGCGGGAGGCGGGGAAGGCGAAAAGGAAACATGTAGGAGACGATCATTACGCACCGATCTGGCTCAGAATCACTCGCGCCTCGGCCGCCGGATCGGCGGCTTCCGTGATCGGCCGCCCGACTACGATGTGGCTAGCTCCCGAGGCCATTGCCTGGGCGGGGGTAACGACACGGACCTGGTCGGCAACGTTTCCGCCAGCGGGGCGTACTCCAGGAGTGACGATGGCGAAAGCCTCCCCGAGTTCTGAGCGCAATCGAAGCGCCTCGTGAGCGGAGGCGACCACACCCTTGCAGCCGTTCTCTAGTGCAATGGACGCTAGGCGCAAGACACTGTCCTGAACCGTGCCCCGCATGCCGATTTTGTCCAAGTCACTCTCGTCCATGCTGGTGAGCACAGTAACCGCCAGGACCATCAACTCGGGCCGCGTTCTGGTTGCTTCGACCGCCGCCTTCAGCATTTTGCCGCTTCCGGAGGCGTGCACGGTGAGCATGCTGACCCCTAATCTCGTGGCTTCGCTCGCCGCCGCTCCAACGGTATTCGGAATGTCGTGGTACTTCAGATCGAGAAAGACGCGCTTTCCCGAAGCCACGAGGTCCCGCACTATGCTGGGGCCTTCGGCGGTGTACAGTTGCATGCCCACTTTGTAGGTGGAGGCCGACTCCCCGACCGCCGCCACGATCTTTTGGGCGGCGGCGGCGGTGGAGACATCAAGGGCGACAATGAGCCGCTGGCGCGGATCAAGGTTCCGGTAGGTCAAGCCACCGTCTCGGATGCGAGGTAGTGCCGCGGGCATCCCAGCCAGTGTAGATTTTTTACGGGAGTTTCGCCAGTGGGGGATGGTTGTAGGCAACCGTCTCGTAGGCCGGCTTAAGGTCGCGGGGGTTGACCAGGTCCAGACGTACGCGTTGAAGGCCGCGCTGCTTAAATTGCAACGCTTGAGCGGCCCCGTAGGAAAGGTCGATAATCCGGCCTGGAACGATCGGACCACGATCGTTCACCCGAACGACGACTGCCCGACCATTGCGCAGGTTCGTGACCCGCACATAGCTTCCCATGGGAAGCTTCAGGTGAGCCGCCGTCATATCGTACATATCATAGGGCTCGCCGCTAGCGGTGGGCTTACCGTCGAAAATCTGACCATACCAAGACGCTGTCCCAACTTGATAGGGCTTCGTCTTGATTACCGGTGGGCGGACTACGGGATTCCTATTTGCTGAACTTGGAGCCGCTGTCGCCTCCGAGATGTTGGGTCCCTGAGCCGCTCCCAAGCCGACGATCAAAAAAGCAATCGCCAGTCCATGAGCTATATATCGTCGCATTCAGTTCTCCTCGCATTCTCAAAAGTGCCTTTGGCCTTAAGGCTGTCGTAGCTGCAGTTTGTAGATGCTAGCGGCGTGCCAAACTCGTGTCAATACGAAATGGGGGAGGGAATGATGACCGCATAGTAATAGATCTATTACGTAACCTGTTGCTAATTTAGGTAGATGCGGGTAACGACCTTTATTTGGCGCAGCTTAACTATTTACTTAAAAGTAAATAACCGGTAACGCGGCGCAAGGTAGAATTTACAACCCAAATGGAATCAATGGCTTACCCGTTAGCGTCCCGTAAGATGCGTGTAATCATGTATTTACGACGACGACGCGACCGATCGGTCTGAAACTTTTTTTCCCAAGTCGATTCCAAAGGTAACTTTCAGGGGCTGCCGACATGAGATGTTCAGGCTCGAATTGGATTACTATCGGACTCAATAGAACCGAAGGCCATGGCCGAAAAACCGCCCATCATCCTCACCATCGCGGGCTTCGATCCCTCGTCGGGAGCCGGTGTAACCGCCGATATCAAGACGATTGCTGCCCACGCTTGCTACGGGGTGGCTTGCATCACAGCCCTGACGGTGCAGTCCACCTCTGGAGTCAGGCGGGTTGAGGTGCTCGACCCTGCCCTTGTTTCCGAAACCCTCGAAGAACTAGCGGGAGACGTCGAAATTGCGGCCGTCCACATCGGCATGCTCGGGTCGGCCAAGGTAGTCAGGGCGGTTGCGGACTTCCTTTCCGGAGCGCCGGCTCGTCCCGGGACGGGTCGTTCTGGACGCCAAAACGGCAGGCCAAGGCTACCCAATATCGTGCTCGATCCGATCCTGAAGTCCTCTTCTGGCGCAGAACTGCTCGATACCGCCGGAACCCGACTGCTGGTCGAGCGACTGATTCCCTTGGCCGACGTGGTGACGCCAAACATCGACGAAGCAGCCGTGATCACCGGAATCGAGGTCAACGACCTGAACGAAATGAAAGCTGCGGCGGCAAAACTGCACGAGATGGGAGCTTCGGCCGTGGTCATCACCGGCGGTCACCTCGAGAAGGCCATCGATCTGCTGAGTTTCAAGACCAAGCGTGGGGTGGAACAGGAGATTTTCAAGGCGGAACGGCAACGCTCGAATTCGACCCACGGCACCGGATGTGCCTTCGCGACTGCCATGGCGTGCCACTTGGCTCTCAACCGGGGATTGGCGGAAGCCGCGCTACTCGCGAAAACCTACGTTACCGCCGCGATTGCCTATGGACACCCAGTTGGCCGTGGAACAGGGCCCATCCACCATCTTTATCGCATGAGTCAGCAGAGGCGCGCCGCAGGCTCAGGGAATGAGACTTAGGACTAGCACTAGCCTAGTCGCGGTCCTCATTGGATGGTTTCTTTAACAGAATTGCCGCCACAAACGAGGCGGTCGCACCGAGCAGCCATTCCGCACGGTAGAACTGAATAGCCTGCCAGTCGACGAAGTTTCTTGCGGTTAGCAGTCCGACCAGCAGTGCGCCCGCTACACAGCCTATTCCGATCACGAACGCGATCAGAGATGCGGTCGAGAGCCCGACCCAGTTCTTGATCTCATGGAAGTGAAGATAGTGCAGCCAGGAAGGAAACTGGAACCCGCTCCCCGCCTCCGCGACACCGGAATAAAGTGAACGCGCGTGGGCTATCCCTTGTTCCCACAGTCCTGCCAACGCGACCTTATTATTCCCGGCAGCGGTATGGGCAGCTGGGCGGCGCCGGACGCCGCAGGCGTGGCAAAACTGCGAGCCCAGCAAGAACTCAGTGCCACAACGTGAGCACGCTTCAGCCATCGTAGGAATGCTCTCCCGGATGACGATCCCCTCCGCCGTGGCCGGGGTGGGTGGCTGCCAAAACTCCTGATGCGTCTCTTGAATCACTTCCGACATAAGTGAACCTTACGCTGAAGCTCCAGCAAGTACCCATCGCATTCCAACCGCCAAATCAGAGCCGGGCCTAAATACTTTCGGCGTAAATACTTGCGATCCTGTCACCGAGGACTGAACGCGACATTCAAGCAATAATTACGCGCGTTAGCGGGTAAAGATGTGTCGATTACGAAAGCCTTGTGCCTCGCGAACAATCCTTCAAAGGTTCCAAACTGGCATCGAGTCCCTGCCCCGCAAGGGCTGGCTGTTGATCCCATTCGCGCCCACGAACCAGATCTCTTCACTCGCAAACGCAGCGCTGGAAGGTCCTTTGGTTTTTGACTTTGGGCGGGAGCACACGGCGAAAGTCGGCTTTAGACCGAGCGGATCCCGTTCTAGCTCGTCATCGATTTCGCCCCGTAAGATTCAAGCTGGCAAGAAGGCCTAGGCCCCAAAAGAACCAAATCCTGGAACGCGCGGCCTGGGGAGAATACTTGCTCATACCAGCGGAGCAAGGTCCAGATGTCCTCGGGTGACAGCAATCTCCTCGCCCGTGCCAGCCGCGTCGCCGATCCTTATTACATCGGCCTCGCCACCGCCGCCGATTACGGCCTGGCGACCGAGCAGCGCAACATCATTTCCTTTGACGAATTCGTTTAAACTAAGTAAGC